>Ga0181337_1000007_pt1 | contig 68795 bp, 88 predicted proteins | sample Sp13VDMM15DD_FD_168302 | JGI IMG/M metagenome (GOLD analysis project Ga0181337, IMG submission 168302) | Freshwater viral communities from Lake Michigan, USA - Sp13.VD.MM15.D.D | ecosystem: Environmental > Aquatic > Freshwater > Lake | place: USA: Michigan | collected 2013-04-23 | reverse complement strand
GTCGCGCGCCCACGACAAAATCTCGTCATGGTCGAAGATCGGGCCGATTCCCAAATCGAGGGCATCCCAGTCGATCTCGCGGCCCCAAACGTACTCGTTTCCGGTTTCAGGGTGAATCGACGGCGGCAGCACCAGATTCATGCCGGTGCCCATCAATTGCACTTCCCACGGCCAGGATGACTTATCCTTGCCCTTTTTGTCTACCCATTTGATTTTACTGCGTTTTGAGTGGGCCAGCTTCTTCCCGGCCATGGGTTCGTCTGTGATAAGGTAAATATGCCGTCCGTGCCCGCCGCCACCTGAAAGGACGTGCGGCAGCTTCCGCCAGCGCGGGAGGATTTCGTCAAGGTAATCAAAGGCTTCGTCAGCGTCCCGCTGATCGCCCTTTACGTCCACGTCCAGGACTACGAGGTATTGGCGCTTGCCGATCTTGGACCATTCGCCGGGGCGCATGCCAAGGTTGTAGCCGGGCTTGTAGGTGGCTTCGAGGTCGTCCTCGGTCATCACCGGCGCGTTGGCCCAATCCCGCGTGAACGGGGCCTTATCGGCTTCGCGCAGCCAGTGGACCGACAGCCCATAGCGAGCCAGCCGGATTGCTTGTTTCAGCACAGCTTCGTCCGATCAGTAGACGTGCGGGAAAAAATCTTCCAGTGTGACCCGGCATCCTTTGAGCTTCAGGATTTCGCGGGCGCGGCGCAGCGGCAGCTTGTCAGCCCGTATCCATTTGTAGATGCTCTCAGTGGAGATGCTCAGTTTCTCGGCCAGCCATTTCACGTCAAACACTTCTTCCTGAAGCGTGCGGCGGCCGGGGAATGCTTTGAAGAGAACCTTGTAAAGTCCGCCTTCGAACTGTGCCCGCGCCTTTTGCTTGTCTTTCAGCTTGCGAGCTTTTTCACGTTCGGTTAGAGCCATTTGACACCCTTGTCTGAATTTCGATCTCGGTCATGGCATGGGATTTTGGAGATTGCAAGAGGGTGTTGATTTCGTTGTGTCCAACTAACGGTTGACAAAAATACCGACGACAGTATTAGGGGCTGGCGTACCTAAGTCGCAATCATGGAGCATTCATGCCACTCGAAAAAGAAATTGCCGCACTCACCGCTGCGGTCGAAGAAAACACTGCGGTCCAGAAGGAAATCCTCGCGAACCAAAATAAAGTTCTCGCGGGCATCGACAAGGCGGACAAACCTGAGAAGGCCGCTGCAAAACCGAAACGCGAAGTCGTCGAAGATGATGACAGCAACGAACCGGCCCCTCCGAAGCGCCGCGCCCGCGACGAAGACGAAGTGAAGCCGGCGCCGAAAAAAGCGGCGAAGAAGCCGGTCGTCGAAGATGACGAGGACAGCAACGAACCAGCGCCGCCGAAGAAGACGGAAAAGAAGCCCGCAGCCAAAAAGGCCGCCAAGGTTACTATCGCGACAGTTCGTGACGCTTTCGCCGATCTGCTCGAAACCGACGACGAAGATGAAGAAGCGGATCGCCGCACCTTCATCGAAGCCATCCTCGATAAGCTGGATGTCGATAAGACCTCCCAGATCAAAGAAGACGACTTTGAGCGCGTCCTCGGATGGGTCGAATCGAAAAAAGAAGACGAAGACTTCGTTCTGCCGAAGTCTCGTAAATAGGCACTCCGCACGGTCGGGCCTTCGGGCCAATTAAAGACGTGCGGATGGAAGACGGGCGGCGAGTATTCGCTTACAACGGCACGAAAAAGCCGCCCGCCTTTTCCGAAACATCGAAGCCGACGCCGGGCGTCGATCTCTACCCCGTGCGACTCACGAGGCCGGTTCATAGCCCAAGCCTCGGATAGCCAGATAGGTAGAGCGATCAGCCAGCCAAGCTGAGATTAGGTGCGGGATCGGGAAGGTGCGGCCAGCCGAATCCGATCCCAAGCCGCCTTAAGGATCGTCATGGGCGCACACGCCAGATTATCGCCTTCGTCAGCCGACCGTTGGATGCGTTGCTTCGGCAGCGTTGAAGCTGAGCGCGCTGAACCAAATGAAGAGAACGAGTGGAGCGCCGAAGGTACGGTCGCGCACTGGGTTCTGGAACAATGTCTGCGCTACGGATTCGAAGCCTTGGACTTCCTGGGCAAGGTCAAGCGCGTCGGACAAGAGAAACAATTTCGCGTCGTCATCGACGAAGAGATGTGTCAGTTTCTTCAGCCGATCATCGACGAAATCGTAGATTATGGCTACGAGCAATATTATGAACTTCGCCTCGATCTGTCCGCATGGCTGCCGGAGCAATTCGGCACTCTTGACGTGGGCATCGTGGTACAACCCCTCGGTCTGGTCGTCATTCGTGACCTGAAGTTCGGCAAGGGACTGCCGGTTCAGCCGGAGCACAACGCGCAACTTATGATCTATGCGGCGGGCTTCTGGGACCAGATCGCTTCAAAGGTATGGAAGCGGAAAGACAAACCGAAATTCCGCATCATCATAGACCAGCCTCGCAACGATGGCGGCGGCGGAGAGTGGGAGGTCAGCTATGAAGACCTGATGCTCTTCATGGTGGATGTAAAGCGCGCCGGCGTTCGTACTTACGATGCCGATGCGAAACGGACTCCCGGCGAGAAGCAATGCACTTATTGCCGCGCCGCGATGAACGGACACTGCCGCGCGTATGACGAATACCAATTCGCCAAACTCCCATTCGTAAACGAAGATTTGGAGCTACAGGACATGGGCCGCAAGCGCGAGCCGAAGCTAGAGCTGCCGGAGCCGGAGACGCTCGATCCGTTGATCCGTGCGCGGATATTAGATCAAGCACCGTCCTTCCGACAATGGCTTAACCGGCTGCACGCTGCGGCCATTGACGCCGGATTGAAGGGCGAACCGAACGGCGGCAAAAAAGTTGTGCTCGGTCGTCAGGGACATCGCAAGTGGGTCGATCCGAAAACAGCGAAGCGCTGGCTGGAACGCAACATGCCGGATGACGTGGAAATCTATGCACCGGCTTCACTGATCTCGCCGGCCGTCGCTGAAAAGGCGCTGGCGATACCGAAGAAAAAGGCCGCACAACTATTGAGTGACAGCGGCCAGATAATGCAGGACGACGGCAAGCCCGTGCTCGTAAGCGAGCTGGACCCGCGCCCCGCAGTGGAACCATACTCGGCTAAATTCCAAGTGTTTACGGATGATGACGAGTAGGGGGTAGACAATATCGAATTCCTCGATATGGTCGCCAAGCCCTTATGACCTCGGGCTATGTAGAAGGATGAAGTACATGGAAATCGCATTGAAGAACGTGCGTCTATCTTACCCGCACCTGTTTAAGGCTCGCGAGCAAGTCAACGAAGAAACCGGCAAGGTGTCGAAAAAATTCCAGGCCGTTTTTATTCTGAACAAGAAAAAGCACAAAGGGCTGATCGAAGAAATCGAAGACGCCATCGAAGAAGTCAAGTTCCAGAAGTGGGGCGACAAGCCGCCTAAACTGAAGGAAGAAAAAATCTGCTTGCGTGACGGCGACAATGAAGATGCTGACGAATTGGTCGGCGCCTACAAAATCTCGTCCTCCAACACGAAGCGTCCGACCGTCGTGGATCGCGACAAGTCGCCGCTGACTGAAGAAGACGGCAAGCCATACGGCGGCTGCTACGTGAACGCAGTGATCCGCATCTGGGCGCAGGACAACAAATTCGGCAAGCGCATCAACGCTTCGCTCGAAGCTGTTCAATACTACGCCAAGGGCGATGCGTTCGGCGCCCCGCCAGTCGATCTCGACAAGCACTTCGAAGACTTCGGCGACGAAGAGGAAGAAGATCGCCCATCGCGCAGCTCGAAAAAGCCGTCGCGCCGGGACGAAGAAGACGATGAACCACGCTCGCGGAAGCCAGCACGTTCATCGCGTCGGGACGAAGACGATGACTCCAACGAACCGGCTCCGTCCAAGCGCCGCAGCCGCCGCGACGAAGACGATGACTCCAACGAACCCGCTCCGCGTCGTCGCGGGCGGTAATGCTTACCAGCCTTCTCAGGAAGGTCGATGAGTGGGGGCGAGCTAGAACGCTCGCCCTCCGTCGTCGCGCGATAATCGCCGCCGGCGAGACGGACAACGATAAATTTTTTCTCCATCACATGACGGACGATGAACTGTTCAAGCACGCAGAGATGGACCGGAAGCAACAGCGATACGCGCTGGACCGGCGTGCGTGGGCGTGGCAATGCGGTCGCCCCATTCGGCAGACCCCTCGGAGCGCTGGGCGTCTGAAATGACCCAGACAGTTCTCTTCAATGACTTCGAAACTTTCTCGAAGGCCGACATCAAAACAGTCGGCGGCTATCGCTATGGCCGCGACGTTTCGACGAAGGTGCTGATGTGCGCCTATGCCTTCGATGACGAGCCTGTGCGACAGTGGGTCCCGGCGCACGGCGAGAAGATGCCGCGCGATCTTCACGACGCGATCCGCGATCCAGATGTGTTGAAATCCGCGTGGAACGCATCGTTCGAAAAGATCATATGGGAATACGTTCTCGGCTATGAGATCGACGACGAAACGTGGCGCTGTTCGATGGTGCGCGCTATGTCGCTCTCGCTACCCGGCGGCCTCGAAGACGCAGGCCCGATTCTGAACCTGACCGCCGACAAGCAGAAGATGGCCGACGCAAAGAAGCTGATCCGGCTGTTCTGCAAACCGCAAAAGCCTACGAAGAAAAACCCTTTCACGAAGGCAAGCAAGTACACGCATCCTGACGAATGGGAGACGTTCCTCGAATATAACCGGCAGGACGTTGTCGCAGAGCGCGCGATCTGGAAACGGACGAAGCGGTGGGACATGCCGGAGCACGAGTGGCAGATGTGGGCGCTCGATCAAGAGATCAATCGCGACGGCATCCCGATCAATATGACCGTGGTAGAGAACGCTATCGAATTCACGGAAGATTATCGCGCCGCCCGCAAGGCCCGCATGCGCCGCCTGACCGGCGTGGAGAACGTCAATAGCAATCCGCAGCTCTTGAAGTGGCTGCGTGAGAATGGATACCGCTTCGCCGATCTGAAGAAAGGCCACGTAGCGCGCGGCGCCGAAGACAAAGAGATGTCGGACAATGTCCGCGAAGTTCTCGAAATCCGTCAGGAAATATCCAAGACCTCGGTTGATAAATATTACGCTATGCGCCGCGCGCAAGTCGATGGAAACATCCAGGGCTGTTTCCAATTTGCAGGCGCACAGAGAACGTGGCGCTGGTCAGGGCGTCTTATCCAGCCTCAGAACTTGTCGCGCCCTGCACCGTGGCTCGAAGATCAGCAAGAGCAAGCTGTTCGCCACCTAGAGAAGCTCTCGCCGCGTGCGCTGAAGCTGATCTATGACAAGCCGATGGACATGCTCGCTACCTGCATCCGTCCGACCATCCAAGCCCCAGAAGGCTATGTGATGATCTCTGCCGACGAAAACGCAATCGAGAATCGCTGCCTGGGCTGGCTATCCGGCGACGAAAAGATTTTGGACGTTTTCCGCAATGACCGCGATCCGTATGTGGATTTCGCGACTTATATGTTCGGCGGCGAGTACGAAGAATTGTGGGAGGAATACAAACCTTCGGACGGCAGCAAGGGTGACAAGAGCAAGCGGACTACCGCTAAGCCTGGCGTGCTCGGCTGCGGCTACATGCTGAGTGCCGGAGAAGAGCACGAGAATGAACAGACCGGCGAAATCGAGGCGACAGGCCTGCTAGGCTATGGACGCGCGATGGGCGTCAACCTGACTCTGGAACAAGCCAAGCTCTCAGTAAAAGTCTGGCGCGAGACGTTCGTGGATGCCGTGGAATACTGGTGGGAGATCGAGAAGGCCGCCAAGCTTTGCGTCCGCACCGGCAAGCCAACATGGGCGCGCGAGATCGGATTCGACATCAGCGGCCCGATGCTTCGGATGTTGCTGCCATCTGGCCGCGCGCTGCACTATGTCCGTCCACAGATCGTTATGAGCACGCAATACTGGTGCAACGTGAAGCGCAAGTATCTGCCGCGCCATCTGTGCAAGGAAGTCAATCTCAGCCGCACGAAGGTAAAAGAAAACCTTACTTACGAAGGGCTGGACGACAAAAAGCGTTGGAGCCGGATTCAAACGCATCCAGGCAAGATCACTGAAAACGCCGACCAAGCTGTAAGCCGCGACGTGCTGGCTGAAGGCATGCGCCGCTTCCGCGCCCGCGTGTCTCGCAACGTCGCTCGCATCCGACTTCACGTCCACGATGAAATCGTGACGATCTGCAAAGAGGATCATGCAGACAAAGTGAAGAAAATCCTCGAAGAGTGTATGACAGAACCGATGCCTTGGGCGCCCGACTTTCCGTTAGGCGTGGGCGAAGGCGCTTCGGTTTGCAGAGTGTGGATTAAAGACTGACATGGCACAAAGAGAAGCGGTAGTAGAGGCAGACATCAGCGGACCCGAAGGCGAAGCCGTCAAGGCGGGCTGGAAAGTCTATAAGATGCAATTCATCGGCAAGCGCGGATGCCCGGATCGCTGGCATTTCCGTCGCGGCGTTCTGGTCATCATAGAGTATAAAAAGATCGGTGAGAAACCAGATGGCATTCAGATGCGGCGGCATGACGAGCTGCGCGGGCAGGGCTTCGAAGTCCACGTCGTCCGCGACCACGATCACGCCCGCAAGCTGCTAAGGCTCGGAGACTATGCCTAAGCTTCGCCTAGAGTCCGAACTTCGTAAGTATCAGCGCTATTTAGTGCGGATGGGCATGCGCCTTCCGTACTTGCTGATGGCCGTCGATATGGGCTTGGGAAAAACGGCCGCCGTCCTCACGATCATCCGAAACCTCTTGAACCGCTTCGAGGTCAAGCTAATCCTGGTGGTGGCCCCTCTTCGCGTTGCAGAGCATACATGGCCCGAAGAATTCGCGGCGTGGCGCCACACTAAGAATATTCCGTACACGATCATAACAGGGACGCCAGCGGTTCGACTGCGCGCTTTCCGCAGCCGCCGCGCCAAAGTCCACATCATCAATAAAGAAAACCTCGCGTGGCTCTGGAAGATCACCGACAACGGCAAGAACTGGCCGTATGATATGATTATCGTGGACGAAGCGTCCATGCTGAAGGAAGGCAAGAAACGCACGAAGCGCGCCGGAGGCGGTAAAGGTTCGATGCCGCTATCCCGGTTCGGGGTTTTGGCTGCAGCCCGGCAGAAGACAGATCGCGTGATCCTGATGACCGGCACACCGGCGCCAGAGGGCATCCACAATCTTTGGGGCCTCTCGTATATGTGCGACCAGGGCGAACGCTTGGGCCGCAGCAAGGATGCCTTCGAGAAGCGATGGTTCACGAAAGACTACATGGGCTGGAACCTAGAGCCGCGACCGGGCGCGCAGGAAGAGATCATGGACCTGATGGGCGATCTGATGATCTCGCTGCGGGCCGAAGATCATATTGAGCTGCCGCCGGTCATCACTACGCCGGGCACAGACATCTGGGTCAACCTCCCGCGCGACACGATGAAAGAGTACAAGCGCTTCGAGCGGGAACTCTTTACTGACAAATACGATGTCGAAGCGGCCACCAGCGGCGTGCTTGTAAACAAGCTTCTACAATTCGCGAATGGCTCACTCTACCGCGAGCGCGGCAACGCCATCCCGGTCCACGAGCTGAAAGTAGACGCGCTTTGTGAGCTGATCGAATCTCTGCAAGGCCGGCCGCTTCTCGTAGCCTACAGCTACAAGTTCGACGTGGTGGCGATCAAGAAACGACTCGGGAAAAAAGTCACGGTCCTCGAAGACGCCGGCAAGAACTGGAAGAAGGATTGGGATCGCGGTCGCATTAAAGTCTTGCTGAGTCATCCGGCGTCCATAGGCCACGGCATGAACATGCAGTACGGCGGCTCTCGGGCTTGCTGGTACGGGATGCAGCACAGCGGCGAACTCTACCAACAGTTCAACAAACGGTTGCCCCGGCCCGGCCAGAAAGACGAGCACGTTATGATCTATCACATCCTCGCCCGTGGAACCTGGGACGAGAAGGCTCTTGCCAACCAACACGACAAAAAGGATACAGAAACGGCAATCCGAAACGCCGTTCGGATCACGCGCGAGGAAGTTCTACGCGAATTGCGCGCGGCGTAGAAGTCTGTTACGGGAGCTTTAGAGGGACCTATGACTGATCTGTTGCACATCTTCATCGGATATGATGACCGGGAAAAAGACGCATACGATGTGTGCGTGGACTCCTTGCGCGCCCACTCCCGTTCGCCGATCCAAATCCACAAGCTCGATCAAGATGCCCTTCGCCGGCAAGGCGCTTACATCCGGCCCAAGGACGAACCGGCGTCAACACAGTTCGCCTTCACGCGCTTCCTGGTGCCGCACCTGATGGGCTTCAAAGGCCGCGCGCTGTTCGTGGATTGCGACTTCCTGTTTACGCAGGACGTAACCGATCTGTTTCACTCCGCGCCGTGGGCCGCCGCCGTCAGCGTCGTGAAGCACGACTACACCCCGAAAGCCAAATGGAAGATGGAAGGCCAGCCGCAAGTCGCGTACCCTCGAAAGAACTGGTCAAGCCTTATGCTGTTCCGCTGCGGCTCTGTCGCCGCCCGGAAGCTTGACGTGCCATATGTCAACAGCGCCCCCGCCCCCGATCTGCACCGGCTGGCTTGGGCGCATGACAGTGAGATCGGCGCGCTGCCCGACGAATGGAATTGGCTCGAAGGCGAGTACCAGTGGGAGCGGGACGTTCCGCCCGCCGGCATTCACTTCACGAACGGAGGCCCTTGGCACACGGACCCTCGTGCGATCCGCTTCGGTAATCTGTGGACGGATCAATTGAAGGCTATCAAGAGATGACTTACACGAAGCAACATGCAGCTAACCTGAAAAAGCTGCACGACCGCGATCCGAACTTCGGAGTCATCGGGCACCTGTGGTCGAAGCGAGTCCACGACTACATGGAAATGCACGACTGCATTTCTCTTCTCGACTACGGCTGTGGCCGAAGCGAACTGATCTACGCGGTGAAGCGGGAAGGCATTCGTATCCCGGAAGGGAAGTACGCGTTCCAGCAATACGATCCGGCCATCTTCCCGGAGCGCCCTATCCCGGCTGACTTTGTCACCTGTATCGATGTCCTGGAACACGTCGAAGCACACAAGCTATTCGAAGTCTTGAAGGACATCGGGGAGCTGATGAACAAGGCGGGCCTGATAACTGTTTCGTTGCGCAACGGCACGAAGAGAAATCAAGCCACACATCAGCTCGCCGCCAAGCCTCGTCAATTCTGGCTGGATCATCTCGGCGATTATTTTCCGACTCTAAAAGAAGTTCCAATCTTAGACCCTAGCAAGGCCGCGTCGGAGCTTGCTGTACTCGTGAGGAAGACATGGTAAAGTTGATCTCGGATAAATACGTCGCGCTCAATAAAGAGCTGCACGAGCGAAACAAAAAGTACGGTGCTAAAGGGCACGACTGGGCAGACCGAGTGATCGGTTATCTGCGCACGTCGCTCGCGAACTCTTATCTCGACTACGGCTGCGGCAAAGGCTCCCTTCTCGCCGAAGTCCAGCGCCGGCACAAAGAATGGGGATACCCGTATCTCGGCGGAAAGATCGGCATCCTTGAAGCGCACGGCTACGATCCAGTTACGCGGCCCGGCGATCCGGCCCCCGCTGACTTCGTCACATGCTGCGACGTTCTGGAACACATTGAGCCTGAGTATCTCGACAATGTCCTAGACGACATTGCGTCCAAAATTAAAACTCAAGGATTACTTGTGATCTCACAGCGCAAGGCGAACAAGACGCTGGCCGATGGCCGCAACGCGCATTTGATTATCGAGAAGACCCCATGGTGGATGGATAGACTCGGTAAGCATTTCCGCAGCGTCGAAGAAGTGCCGCCGATCAAGCCGACGCGCGTTGGCGTAGAACTCGCGGTCCTCGTTCGTCCGCTGTGAAACCATACATCGTTCCCCGTGACTGGGCCGGAGAGACGGTAGCAATCGTCGCCTCCGGCCTAAGCGTGAACAGCTTCGATTTCGGTCGGATTGCTGGACTGCGCACTATCGCGGTGAAGGATGGATACCTAAAGGTCCCTGACGCGGAAGTGCTGATGATCGGAGATCATAGGTACGCTTTGAGGACCCCAGACCTATCCGCCTATAAAGGCCCGTTGATCTTGTATACAGACCCGGTGCCGCTCCCCGAAGCGCTTTGGGACGAACGCATCAGGTTCATCCCGAAAGTCGCAGGGCGAGGCCTCTCAGACAATCCAGGGCAGCTCCGGGGAACATTCACCACGGTAGCCCTCGCAATCAATCTGGCCGTGCTCAGAGGGGCTACACGCATCCTTCTCGTGGGCGTGGATGCCAAGGCAGGGCCGAACAATGAAAGACACTTCAGCGGCAGTCTCAAAGAGCACTGGGGCCAAAGGTACGAGAGACAGAAATGGGGTTTCTCTAGGCTCACTGAAGACCTGAAAGCCAGAGGCATTCGAGTGCTTAACATGAACCCGGACTCCGCAGTGAAGTGGTTTCCTTTTGCAAAGAAAGACGCATCATATGCTCGGACCTAAGTTGCCCATCATTTTCTTCTCTTGGGGCGGTCGGTTCCCGGACGACTATCTGTCGCGAACTATGGCTATGGTGTCTCGAAACCTGACACTGCCCCATAGATTTGTCGTGATCTCTGACAGCAAGCAAACTCGCGAGCGTTTCAAGGACGAAGCGCAAGTCGTTCCTCTGTGGAAAGACCTTCACAAGATCGGCGGCAAGTGCTTCGTCCGCCTCAAGTGCTTCGACGAATCGTTCCGCCAGATCATCCCTGAGAACCGCTGGGCGTGGATGGACATCGATATGGTGGCTGTCGGAAATTTGGATACAATATTCGGCCGGCCGGAGCCTTTCGTGATGTCTGGCGTGGAGCTTCGCCCGCAGCCGGTGAATGGATCGCTAGTGATCGCAGACCACGGTGTTGCGCCGGAGATTTTCACGGAGTTCAACATAAACGAATGGGTAAACGAGAAAAAGCGTCTTCGCTTCGGGGGCAGCGATCAAGCTTGGATCGCCATCAAAGCGCGCCACAAAATAGCGACGATAACGGAGGCCGATGGACTCTTCTGTTTCCGAAATGACATCGCGCCACGGCACCTGTGGGCGTACGAATCATGGAAGAACCGGAACCTCGTGAATGCGCTTAAACACGAGCCGACCGGCGGCGCGATGCCGGAAGGCGCCAAGCTGATTCAGATGAACGGCCCCTGGTCACAGTGGAAGCCGGAAGTGTTGCAACTCTCCCCCTGGATTGCAAAATACTGGTAATCTGATAGGTACGCCACATGGCTAAAGATCGTAAGCGCTCTCTCGATGACCTTCTAGGCGGTGATGATTCCAACTCGGAAGCACCGCTGACGAAGGCTATAGACTCCAAGACCGACGACTGGGCACAGGTACGCCGTGGCGTCACCCAAGCCTGGCTTACGGGCGCGCTCCGTATGGATAAACGCACCGTGAAAAAGCGGCTCGCAGAATGTCCGATTGCGGAGAAGAAAGCGGGAAACATCGCGCTCTACGATCTTGCACAAGCCATGTCTTTCCTCGTGAAGCCGCGCTTCGACATCGAAGATTATATGCGGAACATGAACCCGGAAGAGCTGCCGCCACGCCTGAAATCTGAATACTGGAAAGCGAAGCGTTCGGAGCAAGAGTACAAAGAACGAGCGGGCGAACTCTGGCATACAGAGGACGTGATTATGGTTCTAGGCGACACAGCCAAAACCATTCGCGGCGTAATGCAGACGTGGATCGATGCGCTAGAACGCAAGACGGAAGTTACCCCGGAGCAATACCGGGAGCTACAATCAATGGTCGATGATCTGCGGAATGAAATCGCACGCGCGCTTGTGGAAATGCCAGCGCTGGGTCAGACGCCTAATTTGCTAGGCGAAGAAGATGACGACGACTAAACGTCTCGCGCGCCTTAAGCCGCCCTCATTCCAATATCTCGAAGAGGCTGTAGCCAGTATCGCGGAAGCGATCCGGCCGCCCGACCGGCTGACTGTTCCTGAAGCGGCGGAAAAATATCGTCGACTCGAAAACCTCGGCGGCGGTTCGGTAGGCCCATACGAGAACAGCCGCGCGCCATACATGATCGAGCCGGGCGATGTTCTGACGAGCGACATCTATCAGGGAATGGTTTTTTGCGGATCGGTTCAGTCGGGGAAGACAGAGCCTTTCGGATCGTGGGTCACTTATTCTGCCGTCTGCGATCCAGCCGACATGATGTTCATTGCACCAACAATGACGACCGTGCGCGACTACTCGAAGCGCCGGATGGAGAAGCTCTTCGCCACGACGCCGGAGCTAGACAAGCGCGTGCTTCCGGGCAAGCACGGACGCAACGTCTTGGACGTGCGCTTCAAGAACGGAATGTATCTCACCTTCAGCCATCCATCCGCATCCGAACTTCGCGGCAAGCCGATCCCTCGTCTATGGCTGACCGACTATGATGCGATTCCATCGGACATCGACAATGAAGGCTCGCCCTTCGATTTGGCTCGCAAGCGGACCACCACCTTCGGGCGCTTCGCCATGACGGTCGCAGAGTCGACTCCGGCCGGCGATATGGAGAACCCGCAGTGGATCAAAGGAACGGAGCATGAAGCGCCTCCGACAAAGGGCATCCTTGAACTCTACAACCGTGGCGACCGGCGCCGTTGGTACTGGCGCTGCCCACACTGCAAGGAGTCCTTCGAGCCAGACTTCAGCCTTCTCCGTTGGCCCGACGTGCGCGATCACGTCCTCGCCGCAGAAAGCGCTAAGATGTACTGCCCGCACTGTGACGGCGCGATCAACCACTCCCTGAAGTTCAAGCTGAACGTCGCGGGGAAATGGATCAAAGACGGCCAGAAGTGGGAGCGGGATGGAAGCGTAAGCGGCGAAGCTTTCCGCTCGGACATCGCGAGCTTCTGGTGCAAAGGCGTAGCGGCCGGCTTCCAAACGTGGAAGGACATCGTCCTGGATTGGCTGCAAGCGAACGAAGCGTATGATCGCACCGGAGATGAAGGGCCGTTGCGCACGACCGTCAACACGCGGCAAGGAAACACATACGTCTCGAAAGCCGCCGCTTCCGCGCGCCTCCCTGACGAGCTACGAAATCGCGCGGAGGACTGGGGCGGTTCGGCTGAAGCTCCGCTCGTACCTGACGGTGTGCGCTTCCTCACGGCGGCCGTAGACGTTCAAAAGAACGCCTTCGTGGTCCACGTCTACGGGCATGGAGCCAGCGCCACTCCGAAGCAACCCGGAGACATTTGGCACATCGATATGTTCAAGGTTCGTAAGTCTACTCGCGAAGACGAGCGCGGCGATCTGCAACTGATCGACCCCGCCGCATACGCGGAAGATTGGCAACAGCTCGTGCCGGAAGTCATAGACAAAACGTATGAGTTAAACGACTTCTCCGGCCGGCGCATGCAGATCAAAATGGTTTGCTGTGACTCTGGTGGTAAGGAAGGCGTCACCACGAATGCGCTGAACTTCTACCGCTGGCTTCGCGCGCAGCCGGAGAAGCACCACCATCGCTTCCTACTCGTGAAGGGTGAACCTTCGAAAGTCGCGCCACGTTTTCAGAAGCGCTTCCCAGATGCGCAACGCAAGGACCGCAACTCCGGCGCGCGCGGCGACGTGCCGGTAGCGCACTTGAATTCGAATCTGATGAAAGACCAAGTGTCCTCGTTTCTCGGTCGTACGGATGCAGATGGCGGCATGATCCATTTTCCGAAGTGGGCGCCGACGTGGCTCTATACGCAGCTCACTTCGGAAGTTCGCACGCCGAAGGGCTGGGAGAAAATTGGCACGCGCCGCAACGAAGCGTTCGACTTGCTATACTACGCGATGGCCCTGAACCTGGATGCCTCGATCAAGGCAGAAAACATCAACTGGGAGAAGCCGCCGGTGTGGGCCGAAGTGTGGGATTTGAACTCCCTGGTCATCGGCGAGAACGAGGACCCGAAGCCTCGTGGCGGCCGCCGCGTGCGTAGCGACATGAAGAAGCTGGGCGAGTCCCTTCTCTAAGACCCGTTGTCTTTTCAGTATTCCTCGGTTAATGCTGGGGCTTAATCCGGCCGCCGCGAGGGAACCCTGAACCATGGCACTTACACTCCAACAGCGTCTTGACGCGGCAAAAGCGGCCTACCATGCGGTGCTTACAGGCACTCAGGCTAAGGTCGTCGTGGACCAAAACGGCGAACGAGTGGAGTTCAACGCGGTCAATATCAGCAAGCTCGCGCTCTACATTGCCGACCTCGAAGCTGAACTCGCCGGCACAAATGTCAATCGCGGCCCGATGAAAGTTTGGTACAAATGAAGGTTCAACGTCAACGCACTTTGGACGATCTTATCGGTGTCGCGGAACCCGCTGACGCTGGTAAACCCCGGCTGGCGCGCGGTCCCTCTCGCGCTGGCCGGGGAGGCGATATGGCGATTGTAGGAGAGCCGTACGAAGGTGCGTCTCTTCGCTCTCGCGAACTAGCGCTGTGGCATCCGCCGCTGCGCTCCGCTGACGCGGACATCCTCGATAATCGAGATGCCGCTACAGGCCGCGCTCGCGACATGATGCGCAACGATGCCTACGCGCACGCGGGCGAAATCCTGCACCGTGACGGTGTCGTCGGCGCCATGTTCTTGCTGAACGCGAAGCCCGACACCGAAGCGCTCGGCATCAAAGACGAAAAATGGGAAGAGGAATTCCAGGAAGAAGTCGAAAGCAAATTCACCCTATGGGCTGAGAGCTTGGACAACTGGCCGGATGCTTCGCGCATGAACACCTTGACCGGCCTTGTCCGTCTCGCGGTGGGCGTCTACCTCGCCAGCGGTGAAGTCCTCGCGACGGCTGAATGGGACCGCGACAACTCGCGGCCCTACAACACTTGCATTCAGATGATCGAAGGCGAGCGCCTCGGTAATCCGATGTGGCAAGTCAACGATCAGAACGTCCGCGCCGGTGTGCGCCGGAACAAGTACGGTGCCCCGCAATCTTATTTCATTCGCAACAGCCATCCGTCCGATCTTTCGACCGGCCCGGATAGCTGGAAATGGACGGAGTATCCCGCGCGGCTTCGCACGGGCCGCACGCGCGTCATCCACCTTTTCGAACAAGCCCGCGTCGATCAGACGCGAGGCATCTCCGAACTCGTGCATGCCTTGAAGGAAATGAAGACGACAAAACAGTTCCGCGAAATCCAGCTAGAGAACGCGGTCGTCAACGCGACCTTCGCGGCGTCTATCGAAGCTGATCTACCAAGCCAGGCTTATGCCGCGCTCGGCGGCGGAGATGACGAAGACCTTATCTCGTATGCCCAAGACTATCTCGGCGCTGTAGGCGAGTATTCCGGCGGCGCGAAGTCGCTGACCATGAACGGCGTTCGTATCCCGCACCTGTTCCCAGGCCAGAAGCTTCAGCTTCGGCCAGCCGGAGCGGGCGGCGGAATCAACACAGAGTTCGAAGCGTCTTTGATCCGTTATATCGCTGCCGATCTCGGCGTTTCCTACGAAGAACTTTCGCGCGATTACTCGCACGCGAACTACTCTTCCATGCGCGCGGGCACCGTCCAGACGGGCCGGTTCATGCTCTCGCGGAAGAAGATGGTGGCGGATCGTTTCGGCTCGCACATCTATCGTCTGTGGTTCGAAGAGATGATTATAAAAGGCCAGCTCGAAACTATGAAAGGCCGCCCTGATTTCTACGAAGGCCTGAACCGAGATGCCTTCACTAAATGCGATTGGCTCGGCGCGTCACGCGGTCAGATCGACGAACTCAAAGAAACGCAGGCTGCAGCCATGCGCGTCGAAAAGAACTTGGGCACACTGGAAGACGAACTCGGCAAGCTCGGAAAAGACTGGCGTGCGGTGTTGAAACAGCTTGCTCGCGAGAAGAAGGCCATCGACGCTCTGGGATTGACTCCAATCGATCCTAATGCGCAAAAGAACATGGACAATGCCACGACCGGCAAGGCCAAAGACCCGAAACAACCGAAGGACGAATAAGATGTTTGACGCGATCCTCGCCAACTTCATCGCCGGCCAAGATGGCGGCACCGTTCTGGTCGCGCCTGAAAACATGGATCGTGTCACCACGGCGCTTCGCGCGCTCGCGAACCACAAGCACTCCGGCGACATGATGGCGGCGTCGGACACTTTTATGCAGGACGATTTCTGGCCGGCTTCCGATAGCTGGCAGGCTTCGTACAAGCCCTATGTCGTCAAGGACGGCATATTGCAAATCCCGGTCAAAGGCGTTCTTCTGAACAACTTCCCGTTTGCAGTCGGCTCGTACGCGACCGGCTATTACTACATCCAGAAGTGCATGGAGCGCGGCCTGAATGACGGCAACGTGCGCGGGATCGCGCTGGTTTGTGACTCTCCCGGCGGCCACGTCGCAGGTTGTTTCGAACTCGCCGACAAAATTTTTTCAGCCCGCAGCGAGAAGCCCATAGCGGCCTTCGCCCACGAGCACGCTTACTCCGCAGCCTACGCGCTGGCGTCGTCTGCCGCTCGGATCACCATGTCGAAGACCGGCGGCGTCGGCTCTATCGGTGTAATGACGATGCACGTTTCCCAGGAAAAAGCCTTGGAACAAGCGGGTATTGCGGTCACTTTGATCTACGCAGGCAAGCACAAAGTAGATGGTAATGGCTTCCAAGCGCTGTCACCGGCAGCGAAGGATCGCATCCAAGAACGCCTGGACGAAACGTACGGAGTCTTTTGTGCGGCGGTTGCCCGCAACCGGAAGATGGACGAGAAGGCCGTGCGTAAAACGGAAGCCCTCACGTTTGGGTCTTCACAAGCGCTGGAAAATGGTCTAGCGGATAAAGTCGGAGCGCTAGACGAGGCTCTGGCAGATTTTAGTTCATGCCTATTTGGCGACAACGAAGAGAAGGATCATCTAATGGCTATTGAGCAAAAAGACGTGGACGCCGCTGTTGCCGCCGCCCGCACCGAAGCTTCCACTACGGCAGCTTCCGCCGCAGTGACCGCCGAACGCGCCCGCGTCAAAGGCATCAAAGCTTGCGACGAAGCGAAGGATCGCCCTCTCGCCGCCGCCGCTCTCGCTGAAAATTCCAGCATGTCGGTCGAAGACGCGAAAGCAGTCTTGGCCTCCATGCCGAAGGAAACGAAAGCCCCCGCCACGAACGCTGGCAATCCCGCGATGGTCGCGGCTCTTGACGGCGTCCAAGCCGGTCCCGGCGCCGCTGGCTCCGAAGGCCAAGGCGTAGAACTGACCCAAGAGCAAAAAGACCAAGCTTGGGTTGATCGCATCACGTCGGCGCGCTTCGGCGCAAAAGCCTAAGCGCCAGCGCCCCGTCAACCCTGAAGTAGGAGAATAAAAATGGTTCAAGTCGGTTCTTACAATGGCACTCCCGGCCTCCCGGCCACGGCGAGCGAAACCTATACGCAGAAAAACACGATCCTCGCCGGTCAAGCACCGACGATGACCCGTTACGGCAAGACCACGTCGGACCTCCCGGTCTATTCGTTGGTCGGTCGCGTTACCGGCACGCAGCTCTTGGTCCTCTCGGACCCAGCCGCCGCAGACGGCTCGCAGCTCCCAGTCGGCGTGACCACGCACGCGGTTGTCAACGATGACTCCAACTCGGGTCTGGTTGACTCCAACTCGCTCGCCGGTGCGGACGTTGTGGACGTTGCCTTCTACCCAGACGGCGTCTTCAACTTCGACGAACTGAACAAGCATGGTTCGTGGACCTTGCCGACCCTGCAAGCCGCCCTGGATCGCACGCCGCTTAACGTGGACGTGATCCAAACCGCAACCCCTCCGATCCAAGGCTAAGACGCCTTAGACCGAAACTGAAACGCCGAATAGGAGACTATCAAAATGGCACTAGAAATCGTTCCTTCCCGCGTCCTGCTCGGCGTCTATGCGGACACCCGCTTCGACGCGGAGTCGAACTACTTCCGCAATCTGGGCGGCTTCGACTCGAATGTCGTCCAGTTCACCGGCGAAGAAATCCTCTTCGAAAAGCTGGCTCCGGCTGGCCGTGAAATCGCTCCGTTCATCTTGCCGACGAACGTGGGCCGCCCGGTCTACAAGCGCAAAGGTTCTGCGGCGAAGAGCTTCAAGCCCGCGTACGTGAAGCCACGCGATCCAGTCGTGCCACAAGAACAGTTCACCCGGCGTCCGGGCAACCTGTACGATGCGGCGCCAAAGACCCCGCAGCAAAACCGCGATGCGGAAATTGCCGCGATCACCCAAAAACACAAGTCGGTCATCGAACGCCGGCTTGAGTGGATGGCGTCTCAGGCGATGCTCTACGGCGGCTACTCCGTAGACTTCCTGGACGGTCCTTCCGTCAACGTGCTCTTCGACCGGGACGCTACCCTGTCGATCACGAAGACGACCGACCTCTGGACGGACTCCTATGACATCCTCGGTGACATCCAAAACTTCATCGACCGTCAGTCGCGCGCCCCGTTCGGCGGCATCACTTCCCGCATGACCATCGGTCGTGACGTGTGGGCCGTCATGCAAAAGAACGAAGGCTTGCTGAAGCTGATGGACTTGACCGTGAAGAACTCCGACGTTGATCTGCCACGCGGCTTGATCCCGACTGTCGGCGCTCCGAACGCAGAGTTCAAACGTCTCGGCACCGTCTCCGGCCTGGAAATCGTTCTCTACAACGATTTCTACGAAGACAACGCCGGCAACCAAGTCGATTACATGAACTCGCGAGACATCTTGCTCACCACGGGCAACGTCGGCGGCGTCATGGCCTACGGCGCGATCATGGATCACGACGCAGACTTGCAAGCCATCCCAGTGTTCCCAAAGATGTGGAAGAACGAAGACCCTTCCGCGATCCACATCATGCACCAGTCGGCGCCTCTCGCCGTCCTGGTCAACCCGAACCGCACTCTGCGCGCTCGCGTTGTGGAAGAGGACTCCAACTCAGCCGGTTCGTAAGAACTCGGCCGCCCGAAAGGGAGTGACTTACGAGAGGCCGTCCAGCAATGGGCGGCCTTTTCGTTTGGATGGACTCGGGAACCGAAGTGCGCCATAACCCGTTTGCCGATGGACCCGGCAGCAATAGAGGGAAGTACCTATGAAGATCACTGCAAACCACACCATCGTCGCGAAGAACCCCAAGGGCCAAACGATTCGTTTGGAACCGAGCCAGACCGGCGAAGTGGCAGATACGGAAGCGAACAAAAAGCTTCTGACCGAAAAGCAAGGCGTGTTCCCGGCGGCTGTTCGCGCCGGTAAGAAGGACGATGAAAACCCTTCAGCGCCTTGGGGCCGTTCGATGCAGCACCGTGCCGCCGAACTCGCCAACAAAAAGAAGCCGGAGGCGAAGCAAACGTCTTCCGACGACGACAAGCCTGAAACCCGCAAGGCCAAGACCGCTCGCTCTCGCGAACAACTCTTGGGCACCGGCGGCCGCAAGGAAGCGGAAGTCGGCGCTGACGGCAAGAGCTACAAGGTAGTCTCGTCCAAGCCGGATGGAGACGAAGAAGGCGAGGACTAAGAGATGACGTGGCGGGAACAGAAAGCGGCGGCACGAGACATCGTCCATCAGACGATGAAAGTGGCTCTGCTTGTTCTCGCCACGATCCCTTACGACTCCAACAGCGGCGAACATCTGCCGCAAGTTCACGCCCGCATCCACAACCGCGAGATGCCACTGGGCGATCAAGCAGGCACCAGCCTGAATTCCGCAGAGCGATATGAGCCGGTTCCGAAGGCGATCTTCTGGAAGCAAGAGCTGATCGACGCGGGCGTCACCTTGGCGCGCAATCAAATCCTTTCCGTGTCATCCGGCGAAGCATACTCGATTGACGTTGTGCATCCGCACGACATCGAAACGATCACAGTCAACATCATCCGACTCGACGCGGCGGATGCCGCCGGTCTGCCGCTGCCCGTCTGATGTTCACCGTAACCATCGAAGGCCTGACGAACCTGGACGACTACGCCGAATTCTTCGAGCGTATCCCGGTCGCCGCGAGCCGCGCGCTGAACCGCGCCGCAGAAAAAGCCCGGACCCAATCCGCGAAGCTGTTGCGACAGCAATTGAACTTCCCATCCCGCTACCTCTCCGGCGCGGACGGCAAGATCGAACTGACCAAATCAGCCCCGTCCCATCTGGTAGCCAAGCTGCAAGCTGAAAGCCGGCCGCGATCCTTGGCCCGCTTCGTCAGCTCTTCGTCGAAGAAGACCGGCGTGCGGGTATCGGTCAAGCCAGGCTCCGGCGCCACTCTGCCCGGCGCGTTCCTTCTGGGCGTCAGCACCGGCACCAGCGAAGGCAAGAACACGATCCTGGCAATCCGCTCGCCGGTGCGCCCTCGGGGGGCCTACAAGCCTCGTGCTATTGGCAAGGGACTTTGGAGCCTGTATGGACCGTCTGTGGCTCAGGGCCTCTTGGGCGCGTCTGGCGGGGGCATCTGGACCCAGATCGAAGACGATGTTGTAACCAACCTCGAATCGGAATTCCTCCGGCAACTGAAATTGGATGTTTGATATGGCTGATCCGACCCGACTCCGCATTCTGAAGAACTTGACCGCGATCATCGAAGCGATCCGGCCTGAAGACTCCAACAGTCAAGCGACCGGCTACACGGTCAGCCTACAGAACGCGGTCTTCCGGGGCCGCAACATCTTCGGCGACAGCGACCCGCTCCCTATGGTGGCGATCCTGGAAAACCCCATTCCTCCCGACCAGATTCCATCCCCACCAGAGAACCCCGCGCGCCATGGCGACTGGGACCTTGCGATCCAAGGCTTCTGCAAAGACGACCGTATCCATCCGACCGATCCGGCCTACGCTCTGGCCGCCGACGTGGTCATGGCTCTCAGCCGCGAGCGCACGCGGGCCGTTCAGGAAATGAAAACAAAGGGCCGCGTCATCAATCCGTTGTTCGGCGAGAAGGCCGTGACCGGCTTCCAGATCGGCGTGCCTATCGTCCGCCCGCCTGACGAAACGTCGGCCAAAGCATATTTCTGGCTGACGATTACGTTGAATGTAGCGGAAAACCTGGAAAAGCCGTACGGTTAAAACGGTATTGCTTTCTCAGTTTGAGCGTCGTATCCATCCCTCTACTATTCAAGTCGGGCGCTAAAGCCCTTCGAACCAAAGGAGTCGAACATGGCTGTGTCCCAAGAACCGAACTATGTCCTCGGTCGCGGTAAAGTTTACTTTGCTGCCTTCACCGATGCGGTGAACAAAATTCCCGGCCCTGAGCGCTACATCGGCAACACGCCGGAGATGTCGCTGACCATCTCGCAAGACACCCTGGACCACTTCAATTCGGACGCGGGCATCAAAGAGAAGGACGAGTCGATCACCCTTCAAGTCAACCGCACCGGCCAAGTCACCTGCGATAATATCGACATCCGAAACCTCGCCATGTTCTTCTTCGGTTCGTTCGAAACCGTGTCGGACGCGGGCAGCGTTGAAGAAGAAGTCTTCACGGCTGGCGAACAAGGCCTCTACTACCAGCTCGGCATCAGCGATGCGCGTCCTGCGGGCGCGGTCAACATCCTGGGCGCCGACGCAGACTCAAACTCGGCGGCTGTCGGCGTTGTAGTCACGGCTGGCGACGAAACGTCTTCGAACTCCGGCGCCGGCGCGACCTTGGTTGCTGGCACTGACTACGAAATGGATTACGCGCTGGGCCGCCTCTACGTCCCAGCCGGTTCGGCAATCACCGAAGACTCGCTCTTCACCGTTGCCTACACCGTGAAGGCTTCGACCTTCGAGCGCGTGATCTCCGGTTCTTCGCCGGTCGCTGGCGCCCTCCGCTACATCGCGGACAACCCAGTCGGAAAGAACAGCAACATCTATCTGGCGTATGTGAAAATCTCGCCAAACGGTGACTACAACTTGAAGGGCGATGACTGGAACGTCATTCCGTTCAACCTTGAAGTCCTCAAATTGCCGACCCGTCCAGCCATCCTCGTGGACGGCCGCCCCGGCTAATAAACCCGTCCCTGGGTTGCAGCAAAACAGATCGGCCTCGGAGCAATCCGGGGCCGATTTGCTTTTCACCGGCGGCTGAGATATGGGAGTCGGGCTGCAACCCAGAAGGACACCCCATCATATGAAATTGACAGACCTCGGTTTCGAAACCAGCGAAGTGCTGGTTCGGAAAGCCCGCCCGGCCAAAGGCGAAACGCCTGCGACCGAAGCCAAGTTCGTAACGGTTCGGGGCCTTGGCTCCGAAGACATTATGCGCCTCGTACGCCTCCACGGCACCGTTCTGGCGGCAACCTTCGATGGCGTGATCTCCGGCAAGAAAGAGATCAATCTCGACAGCACGGCAGAGATCGTAGGCCTCGTGGCGGATCAAGCCCCGTCTATAATCGGCGACATCATCCAGCTCGCCGCCGACGCGGAAGACTCGCACGACGGCTATACCATGGCGAGCCGGCTACCCTTCCCCACTCAGCTTCGAATTATCGAAGAGGTCGCGAACTTGACGTTCGTTGACACAACGCCGGGGGAGTTCTTAGAGATGGTGCTGAAGATGACGAACGGGGCCAACGATCTCTACGAGAACCTCTTACGTTCGTCCGCTGGCTCACTGGCATCCGCGAAAGCGTAAGCCTGCTCAAAGCCTCCGGGTATCCAGAGGCTAACCGCTGGCCGCTGCACGCGATTTTGTCAGAGAAAAATATTGTGGTAAGGCGGTTGAACCAGACCCTCGTTACCGAAGCAATATTGATCCAGGCTGCAATCGCGTCAGCCGTCTCCGCAGACGGCGCGAAGCACTTCAAAGCTACGATCAAGTCGCTGCGAAAGGAATAAAGCCGTGGCTAAGCGTACAGTCGATCTTCTCATTAACGCCAAGGACTCTACGTCCCAGGTAGCGAAGAACGTCACGAGTGCGCTGAAACAAATGCGTGGGGAGCTTACCGGCTCCGCTGAAGCGGCGGCCGCCGCAGGCTCCCCACTCGACAGCCTCGTTCAAACCCTGAACCGGCTGAAGCAAACGCAATCTAACCTATCGTCATTCCGAAGCCTGGCGTCCGACATGGACCGGCTCTCGTCTGCCATCGGCCAGATGAAGGGCGAGCTGGCCGGATCGCAGCAAGCGTTCGGCACGGCAGCGCAGAAGGCCAACGCGGAAGCGAAGGCGCTGCAAGAGGTCAAGGACAAAGCCGACGCGGCTGCGAAGGCTCTGTCGAACGCGAAGACCAAACTACAAGAGCTGTCGAACGCGAAGCCCGCTGCGCAGAGCGCGGCCAATGTATCCACGCTGGCCGGAACCATCTCAGGTAAGACCAGCCTGGGCGATGCCGACGCGGCGAAGCTTTCGGCGATCAACGCTGCGATCAAAGAACAGCAAACGATCATCCGCTCTACGGAGCGCGACATCGCGGCATATGCGAAACAGATCAACACGACTACGGCCAACGTCGCGCGCGCTGACGCTGAAGTTGAAAAGTTCTCTGTCCAGATCAATAAGCAAGCGGCAGATATTCAAAAAGCTTCCGGCGCATTGTCAATCTTGAAGGCGGAAGCCAAGGACGTGGGAACGTCTCTAGGCGGTGTTGCTGCGACCGAAGCTGAGATCGCCGCTGAGAGCGCTCGCACGGCTACCGCGATCACGCAAGTAACGGCAGCACTGAAAGCACAGCGCGCGGCGCAGAGCGGCGCCGGCACCGGCATCGAAAAACAAACCCTCTCCGCGACGAACGCTTTGCGTCAACAAATCTCCGCAGTAGATGCGGCGAAAGCAGCGTGGAAGTCCGCAGAAGATGAAGCTGCTCGGCTCGCCACAGCAATCCGCGGTATCGCGAATCCGACCGAAGAATTGAAAGCGCAGACCGCCCTTGCAGTGGTGGCGGCACAGAATGCGAAGAAGTCCTACCAGGATCAAGTCGCGACTCTTGGCAACCTGCGTACCAGCATTCGTGCGAACATCGACGCGCGGAAAGAACAGATCGCGACTGACCAGCGTGCGGCTGCCGCCGCGCAAGCGCAGGCGCAAACCTCCGCACGTCTTGTAGAGCTTCAGGCTGCAGCCGCGATCCGGTCCAAAGCTGCGGTAGACGCTTACAACAAATCCCTTGTCGGTATGATCCGCAACTTCGTCGGATTGAAGTCGCCTGCGGAACAAGCGGCCGCCGCGATCAACAAAGCCACTACTGCGGCTATCGCGGGTCAGGGCAAAGGCATCTCGAAGGAAGCTCAGTTCCAGCGTACGCAAAACCTCGCGTTCCAATTGAACGACATCGCTACCCAGCTTGCGTCGGGCACGAGCTTGACTCGTACTCTGGGTCAGCAAGCCGGTCAGATCGCGCAGCTCTCGCCAACCTTCAACAAAGTGCTGGTCAGCTTGCTATCGATCCGGGGCCTTCTGATCGGCGGTGGCTTGGCGGCGCTGTTCGCCCCGCTGATTTCTGCCATGCTTCGTCTGAAGGACGCGGCGGATAACGCCAAGACCTTCGAGCTATCGCTTATCACGGCGGGTCGTCAGGCTGACGCTACCGGCCAACAGCTTGCCGGTATCGCGCAACGCCTGGACGATGTCGGCGGATCGATGAAGGACGCGGTTGCGTCTGAGAAAGAGTTCCTCTCGGCGGGGATCGCGGTCGATCACTTCGAACAGCTAGGCATCGCCGCACAGAACCTAGCTCGCGCCACGGGCATCGAAGTACCGGAAGCCGCCGCCAAGCTCGCCACGGCTCTCAGTGGAGGCGCTGCGGAGGTAACGGCACTAGACAAGCAACTGAACTTCCTGACCGCGTCAGAGCGTGCGCAGATCGCCGTGCTTGACGAGAACACGGATGCAACGACTCGTCTGAGCCGCGAAGCGGAAATCCGTAAGATTGCTGAAGCCGCCATACTCCGGCAGAATGACGAGATCGCTGCGAAGTCTCGCGGCCCTTGGGGTGATGCCCTCCGGTCGCTGACGGGCCTGTGGGCTGAGCTGACTCGTACAATCGCGGACACCGGCGCGCTGCAAGCCATCGGTGGTTTCTTCGACGAACTCGCGGGCAAGATCAAAAACAGCGCAGATCAAATGCGGCTGTTCATTGCCACGCTACGCAACGGGGGCAACCAAGCTAAAGCGCTGGCCGAAATCCAAGGACAGGATAAAGCGCGCGCCGGTGGCGATCCTCTCGACGCTAACTCGCCGGCTGGCATCCGCGCCGCCGAAGAGAAGGCTAAGAAGGAACGACTTTTCGCGCGCGAAGTGGAGCGCTCTAATAAAGCGCGTCAGTTCGAAATTGAAATATCGAAGAAGTCAAAGGCGGATCAAGCGGGCCTGCGAGCCGGTATGGACCTCGTCAACAAAGCGCGCGCCGAAGGCGTGGTTCTCTCGCTTGACCAGATCAACAAAACCATCGCACTAGCCAAGGCTGAAGAGCTGGCGAAACAAGGCAGCCGCGACCGCATATCTGACGGTAAGAAAGCAGAGAACGCGCAGCGCACGTTCAACGCTGAACTTCAGAAGACCATCGATCTTCGGTTCAAGGAAGCGGCGCTAGTCGGCAAGCCGGAACGCGAGAAGGCGGTGCAAGGCGCTGTCGATCAAGCGACCGAACGCGCGCAGCAAAAAGGCTTGCAGCTTTCGAAGGCGCAAGAGGAAGCCGTGCGTAAGTCCGCTGAGACTCTCTTCGACGCGAACGAAGCGGAGTCATTCCGCAACACGATCCTTCAGCAACAGATCGAGCTTCGCCGTCTGCAACGGCAAGAGACGACCGTTGACGACCAAATCCACAACGAAGCATTGCTGGCGAACATCGACCGGACCACGAAAGCGGGCAAGGCGTGGGAGGAAGCACGTCGTCCAGTTATCCAGATGAACAACGATCTGGATGCGTTGAACAAGAAACAGGATGAACTCGCCGCCACCATCGCTAAAATCCGCGACGGAGAACGCGACATCAAAACGGCTCGGCAAGACGGCGAGACGCAGAAGCAACTTGCAGAGCGCCGTGCAGCGCTTGACGCAGAGTCTATCAAGGCGAAACAGCTTCAAGCGGAAATCATCACTGCCGGCGAAACGCTTGGACCCGCGTTCCAAGATGTCGTGGATAAGGCAAAAGCTGCGAACGTCGAAATCCGAATCATGCGGGATGAAGTCCTTTCAACGGCCCAAGCAAACAACATGCTGGCTGAAGGATTGACGGGCGCTACGCTAGGCGCGGCGGACGCTATCGGCGCCGCAATCGAAGGCACGAAATCATGGGGCGAAGCGCTCGGAGATGTAGGCACCGCGTTCCAACAGTTCGCGGCTGACTTCCTGCGTCAGATCGCGCAGATGATTATCCAAGCGTTGATCCTTCGCGCGATCCAATCGAGTGGCGCTGGCGGCTTCATCAGCGGAATCGCGAACGGCCTGGGCATCGGCGGCAAGCACAATGGCGGCATCCTCGGACGCACGACCGATCAGCGCGTGCATGGTGTTAACCCTGCGGTCTTCGCCAATGCTGCGCGCTTCCACGGCGGCGGCATGGTGGGCGGGCTTAAGCCAAATGAAGTGCCGATCATCGCTCAAAAGGGCGAAGAAGTCTTGACAGCCGACAATCCACGCCACGCCGCCAACGGCGGCGGTGCAAAGGGCGATGTTAAGATCGTCAACGCTATTGACAGCGGCAGCTTCGTATCGGCAGGACTTTCAACGAAGACCGGCCAAGCTGCGATTATGAACTTCATCACGGCTAACCGGCAACAGATCAACGGAGCGCTTCAGTAATGGCATATCAAACCGGCACCGCGACTGACGCGGCAGACCTCTATCAAAAGCTGATCGACTTCCTGACGACAGACGCAGAGCTGGTGGGCTTGAGTCAGAACTGGGCTATTGATTGGGAAGCTCCATCGTCAGGGTCTAACATGACGGACATTGTCCTGCGCGGCCCCGGCCTCGCGGCGGACGCGGACATCTATGTCGGCCTGCGGCTCGAAGTGGACTCGCTGAACGACGCGGCCCAAATCTTCCTGTACGGCATGACAGGTACGGTCGGCGCAGCGGATGATGTGGACGAGCACGTAAATGTTCAGACGCATCCAGTGCGCTCCCTAATCAAAGACAGCGCTATGGATTACTGGTTCGTAGCCAGCGGCCGCCGCTTCTGTTGCGTGTTCCAGGTGGGCACCGTTTATTCGTGCTGCTACGGCGGCTTCTTTCTGCCTTATGGAACTCCGACTCAATACCCATATCCAATGTTCATCGGCGGCGATGCTGGTTACGGCGGAAACTTGCAAGCGGCTGACTGGCGCAGCACGGCAGACGATCACGCGGCCTATCCGTATGCCCATCACCAGAGCGGCGGCGGATCGAGCTACGCAGAACCTTCAGCGTGGATGCTCTCACCTTCCGGTGGATGGCTTCGCGTTTCCGGCGACCACCTAGAGTCGGGCGCGTACTTGGCCCCTAAACTTTTCGGAGTGGGGAACGGCATTGGCGCAGATATAATTTCAGGGAACTCTCCCGGCGGCCAAACGAACGGCCATCCAGGATACGATGAAATCCGTGAACGGATGATCCCGGCACTCGGCGGAAACTTCTGTCTCACTCCGATTACACTGGTCGCGGCGAACCCAAGCGACCAGACATATGGATTGCTGGACGGCATCTATCATGTGCCGGGCCGGGGCAACTCTATCGAAAATGAAATCGATGTGGATGGAACGATCCACCTTACTGTGATCGATACATTCCGCACCGCTATCGGGAGCTACTGGGCGATGGCCCTGAAGCCGAACGACTCTAACTCCACCTTCGCAGAGGACTCGAACAGCTAATGTACGAAGCTCACAACATCACTGACATGACGGACATCCCGCCGCTGTTCGGAACCTTCGCATCTGCGGTCGGCTGGTCTACGGACTTGACCGATGTAAATGCGCCGAAGTTCTGGCATCCGACAGCGCCGTCTCCGCTCCATTTCGTTCTCACGCCACCAAGCAACCAAGCGCTTCGGGTAGCGCTGGACTCGGCGTTCTGGACGGAAGACAGCAACAGCGAAATCGGCGGTGCGGAACTCCCCTATGCGGAGTCCTTCTCGCCGCTTCGCGGAGCATCGCCCGGCGCGTATCTCGATCCAACCGTGGTCTACTTCATAGGCTCCCTTCTGCCGGAGCCGTATCTGCATGTGGTGGTGCAGTATGGAACGAACCTGTTCCGGCATATGTATGTCGGACACATGGAGAAGATCGGTGACTACACCGGCGGCGAAGTCTGGTGCGGAACGGAAGGCCCGGCACAATCGAACCAAGCGGACATAGACTACCGCAACGCCGATCACATGAAGTATCTTTTCAGCTACAACACACGTCGGAAAATCGCGGGACAGAACGGAGCGATCCACGTTGAACACGCGGACGAACCACATCGCCTGCGCACGTTCGACGGAGGCTCGTTCTCCAACACGCCCATAACGGTTATGGACGGGACAGAAGTGCTCGGCGGATTCAATGACGACATCAACGATGGATACGTCGCACGCGGTCGTTCGCCCTTCGCCGGTCAGACGGTGCTCGGCCCGATCAACCTATACTATTCGAAGCCGGTGATCGGAGACACCAGCTTCATTCCTATCGGCCGCCCCGCTGGCATTCGTCACGTCAACGTCCAGGACATCGAACCCGGCGCAGAAGTGGTAGTCGGCGGCGAGCTGTGGCGCGTCTTCCCTTCGCACGCCCGAAGCTCTTCAAAGCTGATGCCTAAGTTCCCTCCGAAAGGTGACTTCACTACGGACCCTCGCGAAAGCGAAACGTCCTATTGGTTTGGCTATGCGATCAACGTGGGCGAAGAGGACTCTAACAGCTAATGTCTGGCTACGGTGTCATCCTGAACGGCATGGAATGCTTCACGACGCCGGGGGAGCATAACCCCGGCGGCGTGATTCCTATTGCGACCTGGGAAGTTACCGAAGGGCCAGCTCTGGTCCACGGTAACGAAGCCGACATTCACGCGCACATGACGAACCAACGGTACGTGCAAGGCTCGCGCATCCAGACCTTCTTCGAAGATTTCTATTTCCGAATCTATCTGATTCCGCCGAACCTGGAATTCGGTACGATCACTGCGGACAAAACTATCACGATGACGATCTGGAATTCGTACCTAACGCCGGTACAGTTCACGTCGTCGACTCCGATCTTCGGAGATAGTGTCCACCAGGGCGGACCCGCGCTTCCGTTTAACTTCGGCGCTTTGCAGCAAGTCGGTTTCCCGTTCACCGCCGACAAAGAAGGCGAGACGATTCTTTCGGACGGCTTCACGTTCGTATTCGACAACGGCGACATTAAATTCGTTCAGGTGTCTGGCTTCCGCCAGCCGCCGCCAGCCGATCTTATCTTCCCGTTCCCGCCAAACTGGGCGAGCGGATTCGAGATCGGCTACGAGTTCAAGACCGCGATCATAGAAAGCGAGCACGGCGACGAACAACGCCGCCAGCTTCGGCAGACGCCGCGCAAGAACTATGGATACACCGTGCATCTGCAAAACAATGCACACCGGCTGCAATACAACTCGCTTATGAAGAAGAACCAATCGCAGCGCTTCTACATCCCAGAGCTGCCGCGCTGGACGACGCTCGCCGGCCCGCTGAACGAGACAGAGCTGGTGGTGCAATTGTCGTCCGTCCCTTACTGGGTTACGCCAGACGCCTACGTGATGTTGAACTACAACGGTCGTTACGCCATGCGCCGCGTGGACTTCCTTGGTTCTGACTCAAACAGCGAGACGGACATCGTTACCTTCGTGGACGCGGACGACTTTGTTTGGCCCGCCGGCACGAAGGTTCACCCTGCAATCGTTTGCTGGGTCGGCGACGAAGTCACTGCGCAGCGAGTAACAAACTGGGTCCACACCGTATCGATGCGTTTCGACTCTGTGCCCGGCGAAGAAGTCGCGCCGCCGATTGTCCCGGCCCCTCTTACGTTCGATGGCCGCGAGCTGTGGGACCGAAAACCTAACTGGGCTGAGCCTATGGACGCGACGAAGGTGTGGATCACGCAGAAGCAAGACTATGAAGTCGGGCGTGCCCTGCGTCACGTCAACATCAATTTCGGCAAGGACCGTTTCGTCTTCAACTATGTCGGACGCACAGTCGCGGATGCCGATCTTTTGAAACAGTTCTTCCATCGTAACGCGGGCCGCTGCCGCGAATTCTATATGTCTACATGGCAGCCTGACATCTTCCCACAGTTCGGATGGACCGCTGACGAGAACCTTATCCAGATCGAGGGCGGCGACTTCGCGGCTACCTATGGCGAAGACCGGACGCGCTCCGCGATCAGCGTTCTTCTGGATGACGGCACGACTCATATGTGCGTGATCGACCGCATATTCGCGGACCTCGACTCCAACGGCGTTGCTACGTCTTTCATTCAGTTCCTTGAGCCTCTCGGCTTCGATGTCCTGGACCTTATGGATGTGGATAAAATCTCTTGGGTTAGCCTGTGGCGCATGTCATCTGACGAGATGCTAGAGACGTGGCTGACCGACTCTGTTTGCAACGTCAGCTTCACGTTCGAAGAGCTGCCGCGCAATCGCCCTGACATCGACGACAGCAATAGCGGAAGCACGACATGAGCTTTGCACCACGAGAAGAATCCCGCGAGCACGGCGAACCGATTAATGTGATGCTGTTTCGATACGGCGCCGCAGAGATCGCGACGTATGCATACACGGACAAAGAACAATCGTTTTTGTTCCGCATTCCCGGAACGGAAACGGACATCACTGCGCAGCCGATCCCACTGAGCATCGCCGCCGTTACTGCGAGCGGAACGCTGGATCGTAAAACGCTGAAAGTTTTGCTGCCGCAACAGACGGACATCGCGCAACAGTTCGCATCGTACCCGCCATCTTACACGATCACGATGGTAATGTATCAAGGCCACTTGACCGACGATGACTCTCCGATAGAGTTCCTTGCGACGTGGGCCGGTCGGGTTCTGAACGGACGACGGACGGACGATAATGAATGTGAGTTGTCATGCGAGCCAGTCGCGACCTCCCTTCGGCGGGCCGGCCTACGTCGAAAATTTCAATTCATGTGCCCGCATGTTCTCTACGGGCCGAAGTGTAAAGCGAACCGGCCAGCCGCGACGATCTCCGTCACGCCAGCGCTTGTCGGCGGAAACTATATTCATCTGACGCCGGGCTGGAACGGTGCGTTCCCCCTGAATAAATTCCAAGGCGGAGTCATAGAATGGACTGTGCCGATTGGCTTGGAAATCCGCGCCGTCCTGGACATCGAACCGAACGTCGGCGGCGTTGACATTCTACACATGGCGGGATCGACGAAAGACCTTGAAGGCCAGGCTGTTCGGATTTCGCTCGGCTGCAATCACGCCTACAGTTTGACTCTGAGCGAAGTCGATTGCATTCAACTCCACAATAACATCGCGAACTTCGGCGGCGACCCGTTCATTCCAACGGACAATCCAGTCGGCACGTTCGTCAATGTCTTCTATTGAGGCTTAGCAGATGGTTTGGAATTTCGTCGTCCAGCTTATTATCGCCATCGCTCTCGCGGTAATATCCTATCTCATTACGCCCAAGCCAAAGGGTCCGCAGTCTGCCGCGTCGAAAGACTTAGAGTCACCGACAGCGGAAGCCGACAAGCCAATCCCTAAGTTCTGGGGCACGATGATTATCAAAGGGCCGAACCTTCTATGGTACGGAGAGAAGTCTATGCGTGAATACGAGATCAAGACAGGCGGTGGAGGCGGCAAGTAATGGACGATCTCCGTGTCACGATTGCGGATGTCAGAAAGCTCGGGTACTGCGTGTCCGGGCAGCGGCGTTTCGCGGAACAGCACGGGATCGATTTCAAGGACTTCATCCGCAACGGAATACCCGCGAGCACTTTGCTTGCGACTGACGATGACATGGCGCGAAGAGCCGTAATGGAAGCGCGCCGGAGGACTCAAGATGGGCGGTAAAAGCGGCGGCGGTAAAGCCAAAGTCACAGAGTACAAAATGTCCACGCACTATGGCATCTGCCATGGCGGCGAGAACGTATCTCTGCGCGCCCTGTACTTCGGCGAGAAGCTGGCGTGGGAAGGCAACCTCACAGCCCCCGGAGTAGCGAGCGTCAACGCACCAGACCTTTTCGGTGGCCCGCAGAAAGAGGGCGGTGTCGCCGGCGATGTCTACTGGCTGCCGGGCCGCGACGATCAGCTTATGCCCGAAGAGCTGGCCGGGAAGTTCGGGGTCACTCAGGCGAATTGCCCCGGCTTCCGTGGCATCGCTTCTGTGTTTATGACGGGCGTTGCGGCCGCCGGTGGTTTCCTATGGTCGCACAACTCGCCTTACCTGAAGACGTGCTGGATGAAGCTGACCAGCCAGCCTCTCGACATCGGACTCCTGAACGCGAATGCGATGATCGGTGATGACGCGAACCCCGCGCACATCATCTTTGACTGCTTGACCGACGACGATTGCATGGGCGCTCCGGTCGGGATGATGGACGTGCAATCGTTCAAGGATTGTGCGGCGACTCTCTACAGCGAAGGCTTCGGCCTATCGATGGGCTGGTTCGCAGAGGCGACGATTGAATCCTACATCTCGGAAGTCCTGGATCACATCCAAGGCACCGTCTTCGTAAATCCGTTGACCGGCCTCTTCACGATGAAGCTGTTGCGGAACGATTACGTGTTCGCCGATCTGCCTGTCTTCGACGAGTCGAACTGTAAGGTCGTGGACTACCAGCGGAAAGTCTGGGGCGAAACCGTCAACCAGATTTCAGTCACATACACGAACCCGGAGAACGAAGAGAAGATCGCCATCACGTATCAAGAGCTGGGCAACGTCATCGCTCAGGGCGCGACCGTGGGCGACAGCCGCGACTACTACGGTGTGCGCAATGGCGCGCTCGCTGCGAAGCTTGCCGTCCGCGACTGCCGCGCGTCCTCGGCGCCGCTGGCGTCCTGCACCATCCTCGCGGATCGTTCCGCTTGGCGTCTGGTCCCAGGCTCCGTGCTTCGGCTATCCAACACGAAGAACAACATCGTCGATCAAGTCATGCGAATCGGCACCATCGATTACGGCACGACCTCTGACCCGACGATTAAAATCTCGGTCATCGAAGACATCTTCTCGCTCCGTGTCCAAGGCGTAGAAACGCCGCCGTCCTCGCTGTGGAACGACGGTCGCGAAACGCCATCGCCGCGCCTGGATTTTCTCGGCTTCACGCTACCTTCGTTCTTCATCAAACTGTTCGCGAACAAGATGCCGGTCGAACCCGAAGTCGCGGTCGGCATGGTGGCGACACAGAATGGTAGCGATACCTTCACCTATGATCTGCAAACCGAAGTCACCACTATCGGCGGCGGCCTGACTTACCAATCTCTAGGCACGCGGTCGCTGAACAAGCGCGCAACGCTGACAGAAGATTTGCCGGCTGAGCTGACCAGTGCAATGTCTTTCTCGTCCTCCCTTCTCGGCGTGGGTCCTCAGATCGAAGCCTTCGTGTATTTCCAAGGTACGGACGAAGAGGACTGCGAGATAGGCTTCATCACGGATCGCGACAGCAACGGCGATTGGATCGTCTCTCGCGGCATGCTTGACACGGTGCCACGCGCTTGGCCTACGGGAACCCATGTCTGGTTTATCGTCGAAGACTCGCCGGTCGGAGATCAGACCAGCCGCGTGCCCGGCGAAACCGTGAACTACAAGCTTCTGATGAAGACCTCTAAAGGCGTCCTATTGTTGGCTGACGCGCCCGTGGATACGGTCACGACCTCTGCCCGGTCACACCTTCCCCTACGGCCGGCGAACGTCAAGGTGAACGGCCAGGGCTTCGGCGAGTACGATGCCCGCGATGACAGCAACAGCGCGGCGTCTCTTGTCGTTACCTGGGCGAACCGGAACCGGCTGAACGAAGAGGTCGCGGTGTTCTACTGGGATGGCGCAACGATGACGCCGGAAGTCGGTCAGACCACGACGATTAAAATCCTTGCAGCCGATCAGACGACCGTGCTGGCTACGCACGACGGCATCTCCGGCACTACCTATACCCTCGATCCCGGAGACTTCGGCGGCGAGGCTCTAATCTACGTGCAGGCCACGTCCAAATTAGACGGACTGGAAAGCTTGCAGGGTTTCATGCTACCTGTCCGACTTCAAACCGGCGGCTGGGGCTTTGACTGGGACTTCAACTGGGGCACCTAAGCCCATCGGAGAATTGATATGACTGGACGTAACCTTCCTGGACTCGGCCTTGTGGCTGGATACTCCCCCGGCGAGAACGGCTGGGGTACGGCTATGACGAACAACCTCCGCATGCTGTCTGCGATTGTGCAGGGTAAAGTGCTGAGCCGCATCGCCGACCTTCCTGGCTCTCCGACCGATGGCGACATCTACATGCTGAGCGGGACGGACGACTCCAACTCTGAAGGTTTGACCGGCGACATCGCGCTCCGTGATAACGGCGCGTGGGTATACCTCACTCCGGCTGAAGGCTGGGAGATGTGGGTCGAAGACGAGGAAAAGAAATATCGCTTCCTCTCCGGCGCCTGGACGGAAATCGCCAGCGGCACCAGCCAGCCAATCGACATCGGCATCTTCATTGCCGGCGTGATGACGGCGAACGAGCGTGTCGCGACTTACGTGGCGACTCGTGCATTCGATTTCGCTGACAACTTCTCAGGCTCCCAGGCGTACGCGCAGACCGGAGACTCGGCAGTCACGATAGCGCTCACTGTGATGAAGAACGGCGTTGCCTTCGGCCACGTCACTTTCCTCGAAGACAGCAACAGCGCCGCCCTCCACGTAGGCACGTTCCTCGCGGACGACAGCAACAGCGCGCCGATGTCTTTCGTCGCAGGCGACCGCCTAGAACTCTTCGCACCGGCCACTCCCGGCCTGTGGGCTGACATCTCCATCACTTTCGCAGGGACGCGAGCATGACCGACCAACCTAAGAGACTAGTCCGTTGGCGTCCTGACACATGCGAATGCGTTGTCATCACAGATTGGGATACCAAACATTCCTTCGAAGACATCTGTGAGCTTCACGATCATTATCCGAACGACACGCTGCGCTTCGCCGCAGTGAGGGAGCACAATCGTAATGGCACTCCAACCCGGTAGTTCCCTTCTCATAGCTCCGATCAATGCGGGATCGACGTTCGCTACGAATAACACCAGCGGCGATTTCTGGCCGCTCATAAATTGCGACATCCACACGACCAACACCAGCGAAGCCCTGGCGCAGGTAAAGTTCCGTGGCGCGTCAACGCTGTCTAAGCTTGGCGTCAATGTCATATCGAACGCGCGCGCCGGCAGCTCTGTTTTCAAAATCCGAAAGAACGGTGCGGACGGAAACCTGACTGTAACGGTAGGCGCTGGCGCAACGGGATACTTTGAGGACGCATCGAACACCGACAGCATCGCGGACGGCGATCTCGTCTGCGCATCTTGGACGCTGGCTGGCGGCAACGGAGCATCGCTAGTCATCTCCGGTATCGTGTGCCAACAGACGATGGCTTCTGGTAATGCTGTTCAATACCTCGGTCTGGTCAGCACAGGGAACTTCCTCTACAGCGGCACAGGAACCACGGCGACCTACCTGCCTGTGTGCGGCGACTCTCAGTTTAATTCCTCAACCTCTCTAGCCGATGAATACCAGCCGCAAGTCCCGTGCGCCGGTACGTTCTCTTCGCTGCAAGTTTACGTCACCACGAACGGACGCGGAACCGACTCTCACGTATATTTGAACGTGAACGGATCGGACACTGCGCTGGATATTACGATTGGTGCGGGAGCTACCGGCCTCTTCGAAGACACCACGAACAGCGCAACCATCGCGCAGGACGACGAAGTCGGATACAAGGTCGCCCCCGGCTCCGGCGCGGGCACGCTTACGATCCGCCGCTTCAACGTGCGCTTCCAGGGCACCGCAGACGAAAGCCCCCTTATGGCGGGCGGCACAGCTAACGCGGCAAGCGGCACTCAGTACGGTACGTTCGGCAGCGGATCAGCCGCCAACGTACTGAATTCTTCTGAGACAGGGACCGGACTCCGTGTGCCTTTCGACTGTTTCGCGAAAGACCTATACTTCTACCAGAGTAGCGCTTCTTCGACAGGCACGATAACTCTGCGAGTCAACGGAGCGGATAGCTCGCTTACGAAGAATTGGACCGGATTGCCGAAACACGTAAACGAACACGCGATCTACACGCCAATAGTCGCGACCGACTTCATCAACATGAAAGTCGTTTTCGGCGCGACCGCGAACGCCCGTCACTTCGGCGTCGTGCTTTCGAACGTCGATCTCGATCCGTCATTTGATTCGAACTCCAACTCTGGCGGCTTTGATTCGAACAGCAACAGCGGCGGCTTCGACAGCAACTCCAACTCTGGCGGCTTTGATTCGAACAGCAACAGCAATGGACTTAATTCGAACAGCGCTTCGAACGACTTCCCTGTGTTCTCGATCCAACAAACAAAGAAGGGGTCGGGTTCTTTCAATGACGCGATAGTTACACTCGACACCGCGCCTGTCGCCGGGAACTTATTGATAGCGTTCTTCAGCACGTTCGTAGGCGATCCACTGAACACAAGCGCGTGGACGGCGATAGATAACTACACGGCCACGGAGCCGCAATTCAAAGCGGCGTACCGCTGGGTTCAGCCGGGCGACACGGCGGCGCTCCCAGAACTGACAACGGGCAACGGCGGCTTCTGGCGTGCGTTCGTAATCGAATTCGAGAACACGCTGGTCGGAGACGCAGACTCCAATAGCATCGGTGACATCATCGCTGCGCACTCGCTTCGTCGCGATGCAACGGGAGCGGGCGCCGTAGATGTCACAGACGCGGACCCGATCCTGACGACGGAAACCAATCAGCTTGTGCTCGGCTTCTTCTTTGACGGTAACTCCGCAACTGTCCCGACCGCAACCTCCGGCTGGACGACGTTGATCCGAGAAGGCAACGCAGGCGATGTCGCGGGATACATGGCGATCTATGTGGCCTATAAATATGTTTCCGATGCTGGCGACGATCCGGCGTGGGAAGTCGCCACGACACACGGCGGCGGTGTTCAGTCTTGCGCAATCGGGAACGTCGTCTTCTACTCAGGGGAAGGCGGCGGGACACCAGCGGTAGGCGCTCGGCGAGGCATCATAATCGTCCTGTGAGTTATAAGAAGTTTACCCTAGTTTAGCCTAAACGAGATATACATGAGACGGGTCCCAGAGAACCACAACCCACACAAGCCACGCGGCATCGTGCCTTGGGACGTTCCGCGAATATTCGAAGGCAAGGCCGTCTGCATTATCGGCGGCGGACCATCGCTGATGAAGTTCGACATCGGCGTCACGAAAGGCCAGGCCTGCATCGCTGTGAACAACAGCTATAAGATCGCACCTTGGTCCCAAGTCCTGCACTTCGCCGATGCGGCATGGTGGCAATGGAACGGAAAGGATGTCCTCGAAAAATTCGAGGGGATCATCTGCACCGCGACCTCCGATGTCGCCAGCGTCCATCACCCTCGGATCAAACGGATGTGGCGGGACCGGAACAAGTTCACGACCGACCGGCAGAAGCTCCACGGCTGGGATAGCGGGACCCAGGCCATCAACCTCGCCTATCACATGGGCGCCGCGAAGATCATCCTCTTCGGGATCGACATGCAACCGGCCAAAGATGGCCGAACTCAGTGGCATAACGATCATAAGAGGCCAACTTTGACCGCAAACTATGAGAATAGGTTCCTTCCGTCGCTCAGGAAGGCCATCATAGAGCTTGACCGGCTCGGGGTCCCGGTAGTCCGGGCGACCTCGCCGGGCGTCTCCATGGCCCCTCTAATCGATTTGCCGGAGGCTTTCCAAGTCTAAGCGCCGGTGCTACAGGGGTCATTCACCATTCGGAGGCCCCCAAAAATGATAACTATCCTGGTTTCGCATAAAAACGGCCACAAGGATGGCATGCTTATAGGCGATCCAGAATTCGTTTATGACGGCGAGGCCTTCATATCAGACTCCAACTCGTCCACCAGTGAAGATGGCTGGGCGCCGGAGCCGAACATCACATCGAACATCGGCGGCATGACCGACCGTCTGTGCATCCTGATTACGGATGAAGACGTTCAGATCGGCTTCACTAAAACCAAGAACGGCCGCCCTGACGAGAACACGGCTGTTCCTGTGCGGACTCGCGGCCTACCGCAAGTCGCGTACAACTGTTTCCTTCCAGGCGGTAAGGTCCGAATCTTTGTACGAAAGTTGTAATCATGGGACGGGCATTCGAACTCGGCGGCGGGAGCGGCAAAGGCGGCTGGCGGGAAGTGCCGGATGCGGCTGCTCGCGATGCGATCCCACAGAACCAACGATCATCGGGAATGGTGGTAGTCACGCAAGACGACGATATTGCGTGGCAGCTCGCCGACGATCTTACGTCCTGGGTCCCGCTCTCTTTCGGCGGCGGCGCGGGCGATCTGAACTGGACTGGCGAATGGTCCTCCATGGTTTCGTACTCAGCCGGCGACGGTGTGCGTTATGGATCAGACTCCTACATTTCGCTTACGTCCGCAAATTTAGGAAACAACCCATCCACGAGTCCAAGCGATTGGTCCCTCTTCGCTATGGGCGGATCAAGTGATGCGTATGCCGTCTCGTACACGACCGCCCTCTACCCATCGATCGATAACGTCGGCGAAGCGCTGGACCGCATCTTCTATGTCGCGGTAGGCGTCACGTTCTTCAGCGGCGGCAGCGTTCACGAGATCGGCGAAAGCGTTGCGTCGGTCGCCTTGACCTGGGGCTACAACAAAGACGTAACCAGCCAATCGATCAGCAACGGCATCGGCTCTCTCGATCCAGAGGACCGCGCAGTCACCGCGTTCGGCCCGTTCACGACGAACCAGACGTGGGCGTTGACCGCGAGCGACGGCACGACCAACACCGGAGCCAGCACGTCTCTCAGCTTCGCGCGCAAACGGTATTGGGGAGCGTCTGCAAACGAGTCTCTTACCGCGTCTCAAATCCGTGCGTTGAACCAAGAGTTCGCATCGAACAACGATAAAGCCGTGACCTATGATTGCTCCGGCGGCAAGTATCCGTTCTTCTGCTATCCAACTTCTTTCGGCGTTCTGTCTGCCGTGACGGTCGGGGGCCTGGCGTTCTCGGATTTCTCTCAGAACGTGATCTCTTTCCAGAACGCAAGCGGTCACACTGAAAACTATTACGTCACGCGGTTTAACGGAATTCAGACGGGGGCCGCGATTGCGGTTGTGTGGTCCTAATGGCAGTCATCCTCGGTACTAACATCGCAGCGCCGGTCGTTCCGTTCACCACGAGCGACGACTACGCCACGCACTTCGCTGAATACGGCAAGGGCGGTTGGCGCGAAGTTGCATCCGGCGCGGTGCGTGACGCGATCCCTGTGAAGCGCCGAAGCGCGGGCATGATCGTCGTGACGCAAGACGACGGACTGATCTGGATTCTCGGCAGCGATCTGACTACGTGGTCCGCGTTCAGCACGGGCGGCGGAGGCGGCGGCACGACTATCGTGTGGACCGGAACGTGGTCGGGCGCGGTGAACTATGCGGAGAACGACGCGGTTCGCTTCGACAAAGACGCATACATTTCTTTGAGCGATGATAACCTGGGCAATCAGCCAGACGAGAACCCTTCCGACTGGTCGCTGTTCGCGGTCGGCGGCGAGAAGGGCGATCAAGGAGACCCAGGCATGGTCTGGCAAGGACCGTGGGAAGATGACCGCGAGTATCGCGAAACCGACGTGGTGGGCTACCTCGGTCGCTCGTGGATTTGTATCTTCACTAACACGAATGAGCCGCCGAACGAGTATATCGAACACTGGAACCTAGTCGCAGAGAAAGGCGACACCGGCGACATCGGTTTGGTCTGGAAAGGCGAGTGGGAAGACGACGTTGTTTATGCGATCAACGAAGGAGTCTACCTCGCATCGACCGGCAGCTCTTACATCTGCATCACCGAAAACATCAACAGCCAGCCAGACGAAAACCCGTTTGACTGGTCGCTGATGTCTGCCGGCCCCGTAGGTCCAGAAGGACCGGCCGGCCCTGAAGGTGATCCAGGACCGACCGGCCCTCGCGGATTGAACTGGATAGGCAACTGGGACAGCGGAACAAGTTACGAAGTCGATGATGGAGTCGCGTATCAAGGCGGGTCCTACATAGCAGTCGCGGACAACATCAACCAAGCCCCAGGAACGCCGGGTATCTGGAATGCGCTTGCCAACAAAGGCGACACCGGCGCGACCGGAGCCAAAGGCGATGACGGCGACCCTGGACCGCAAGGCGATCCGGGCGCGGACTCAACTGTGCCTGGACCTGACGGACCTCCCGGCCCGCAGGGCGACCCCGGACTGATCGGCGTCTGGAAAGGTGCATGGACCAGCGGCGGAACTTTCGACGCGGAAACCTTCGACGAACTTGACGTGATCTTCTGGACGCCAAGCGGTTCGTCTTACATCTCGAAGCAAAACGCGAACTCAGGCCGCGATCCTTCGATTGAAACCGCATGGTGGGAACTCGTAGCCAAACGCGGCGACCAGGGCATCCAGGGTATCCAGGGCGAGGACGGAATCCAAGGCCCGCCCGGCGCAGGCATGGTATGGCAAGGCGAATGGTCAGGCGGCCCCGCTTACACGGTGGACGCAGACAACGCGGATGTCGTGTCGCGCAGCGGCAGCACGTACATTGCGATCCTGAACAGCACGAACAAAGACCCGCTGACGGAGCCAACGTACTGGGAGCTTGTCGCAGCTAAAGGCGCGACCGGGGCTGCGGGCGTGGATGGCGACGATGGCGTGGACGGTACTGACGGCGCGACGGGTCCTGAAGGCCCTCCAGGCATGGTCTGGCGCGGTCCCTGGTCATCCGCGACCGCTTATGTCATTAAGGACGCCGTTTCGCACAGCGGCTCGTCCTGGATCGCGATTGCAGACGGCACAAACCACTCCCCGCCGACCTCCGGCTCTTTCTGGCAACTACTCGCTCAGAAGGGTGACTCTGGCGGCGGGGGTGGAGGCACTAACATGGCGCAGGTTATGATCCGCGTGAGCTTGGGGTTCTGATATGATTCTTGACACGACTGACAAATCCCTACGCGCCGTTATGGGCGCCGATCATACCACCACTGCGCCGGTCTTCTCGGTCAGCTATGTGGCTATCGATGTCGGAAGCGACGGCTTCGCTCCGCTCGAAGTAAACGGCGAGTTCACGGGTGACGCCACCATCGAACTCGTCCCGGTGCCGGGCGGCGGGACTACGCAGAACCAGATCAAGTTCCTGAACATCTTCAACGCGGACTCTGTCCAGCAAACCTTCCAGGTTTATATCCTTGACGGCGCCAACGTGCGCGTTCTTTTCCGTGGTGCAATCGCGGCCGGCAAATCCTTGTGGTGGACGCCGGAGAGCGGATGGGTTCCGGGTGGCGTTGCGGGTCCGCAAGGCGACACCGGCCTGACCGGCGACACCGGACCTGTGGGCATGCTGTGGCGCGGCGCTTGGAACTCCGGCACCGCGTACGCGCTTCGTGACGGCGTGCTCTACAACGGCAACGCTTACATCTCGATCCAGGCTGGCACGAACAAAGTTCCGAACGCGGAGCCAACCTACTGGTCGCTGATGGCTGAAAAAGGAACGAACGGAAGCAACGGCTCCGATGGAGCTGACGGTTCAGACGGCCTAGACTTCGGCTTTAACTACCTGTGGAACACGACCACGACTCCAGGGAATCCGGGCACAGGAAAAGTTGCGGCGGACAACGGCACGTTCGCGTCCATCACGCAAATATCTTTCAACGAAACCGACAACGATGGACGCTCGCTCGCGGGCTTCATCAATGCATGGGACGACAGCACGAACACGAACAAAGGAATAATCTTCATTCTCGATCCGGCGAACCCCGCCAACTATATCATAGCACGGCACACGACGATGACGGACAGCGGATCGTATGACGTGTTCAACGTGGCCGTTCTAGCCAGCGGCGGCGCACTATCGAACAACCTCCCTGTGAAAATAACCTGGGTCCCTTACGGAGACAAAGGAACGAACGGAGTCGACGGCGACGATGGCGTGGGCGTTCCGGCGGCGGGAACGACCGGCCAGCTTCTCGCCAAAAACAGCGGGACAGACTATGATACAGAGTGGGTCGATCCGCCCACTGGCGGCGGCGGTGGCGAGTACGCTACCGGCTCCGTTTATCTGTCGGCGAACGACATCTCGGTCCCTTCGGCGACACCTACTGTTATGATCTATGACGCCGAAGAGTGGGATAGCGCCAGCATCTACAACACCAGCGACGGCAAGATTTCACCGGGCATCGATTGCTATGTGGACATCACAGCCCTCGTGTGGATGTCAACCAGCGCGAATAACTTCTTCACGGTGTTCGAAATATACGTGAACAACGTGCTGCGGAAGGCTATCGCCGAACCGATCCCTGAAGCATCGGCCGCCGCCAACACGGTGTTCGCCTTCAACTGTTCGGGACGTGTCAAGATCGACGCCGGCGATTACGTTACGGTGAAGTTCCAGCAACACTCTGGCGGATCAAAGAATATGACAAAGGGCATTCAAAAGAACTGGATGCAATTCATCGTCACCGCCCGGTAGGGCAATCTAGGTTTGCAAATCCTATTCGGCGAGTCTATAGCTCGATCATCGTCAATGGTCGGGCGCTAAAGCTCGCCGAATAGGAGTACGTCAAATGTCTGTACGTGAAACCAACAAAACGCCGATCCTGGGCCTCTTGCTCCGCACCACGGGCATCGTCGCCTTCGCGCAGTCTTTCAAAAAGAACATGGTTCTGATTGAGAACGCCATTGCAGCTCTGCAAGGCGGCACCGGCATCACTGCGGATGAAGTCGTTTATAACGGCTCGGTCGATTCCAACTCAGGCGCGGACACTGTCGCCGCCGCACTGGACGACCTGTATACGAAGTACGCGGCTCTGGAAGCCCGCACTGACTCCAACTCCGCAGGCTAATAGGTTTACCGTTCGGGATTATTTCGACACGTCCTCACCGATATGTCGAAATAATTCCCGACCGGGAACATGATACAAATCCTCGGTACTTATTCTTAGAGTCGGAGGATTTGTAACAATCGAGGGAATTCCGATGACCATTCTTTTCGACCGGAAAGTATTCTATGCGAAGGCTCGTGAAGTCCCGTTTGGGAATCGTCTTACGCAACAGCAAGTCGATGGCACCGACGCGATCCTGGACTATTGGGAAGCCAAGCACGCGGACAAGGATGTTCGCTGGCTCGCTTATATCCTTGCAACCTCGTTCCACGAAACCGGCAGCCGCATGGTTGCGGTTCGCGAGGGATTTGCTGGTTCGGATGCAAGCGCCCGGAAAGTCGTCGCGCACCGCAAGTACGGCGTGGCCGATCCTGAAACTGGTTTTGTATACTACGGTCGCGGTCATGTTCAGCTAACGTGGCGCACGAACTATAAGCGCGTCGGCGAACGGCTCGGCGTCGATCTCGACAAGAACCCAGACCTCGCGCTGGACCCGGCGATCTCCGTTCAAGTCCTCGTGGAGGGGATGATCGAAGGCCTCTACACTCCGTCACGCGATCTGCCGCGCTACTTCAACGCATCGATCAACGATCCAATCGGCGCCCGCTTCATCGTGAACGTACAGGATAAGGCGCAAGTCATCGCCGCCTACCATGCTGCGTTCCTCCAAGCGCTGAAGGTCGCCGCCGTTGTGCATGCAACCCCAGCCGCTACGGCAACGCCGGCGCAGGAAGCCGCTGCGAAGCCCGATGGCGCGAAGCTGCACAAGGACCCTGTCACCATCGGTACTCTGATCGGCGGCGCTGGTGGCGTAGCCGGTGTGGCGACGGCTGCCGGTCCACTGCTCAGCAACATCAATAACCCATGGGCGTTCGGTGCCTTCGCTCTGATGGTCGTCGCGGTTTGCGTCGGCGGTTATCTGGCGATCAGCGGTCGTCTGGAACTTCGTCGAAAGGCAGGCGCTTAATGAAGTATTTTATCCTCGCCCTCGGGGCGGCGGTCCTTGTGGTTGGCGGTCTTGCTACCGTCCAGCACTTCCAGATCGCGGGGTTACAAACCAAGCTTGAACAATCTCAAAAGGATTTGAAGGCCACGGTCCAAACGAACAAAGACAACCAGATTAAATTCGACGCGGCACTTGCCACACAAAAGAAGTTATCGGACATCGCGCAAACGGAAGCCAAGGCGGCTAAGGTTCGCGCAGAAAAATATCGGAGTATTGCAGATGCGATCCACAATTCACCAGATACCGGCGAAGGCGTTCCTGATGTCGTGCGCTCTACTGTTGACCGCTTGTGGGACCACTAAGGAAGTCGTCTATCGCGATCACTATGTTGCTGTTCAACCGGACGGCAACCTTCGTGTGAGCGCACCGGACAAACCGAAGAAGCCTGTGCTGAAGACTCCGAACGACGTGGCGCAGATCATCGCGGACCTCTACGCATGGGGTGAAGGGTTGGCTGCGACGAACAAGGCGATCTGGGACTCGCTGGACGCGGCGGCCGCCGACGTGGACAAATTGAACAAGGGGGAATGACATGCAACCGAACGAGCCGTTCCTAATTACGAAGCACGAGCTGGACTCCATCGTCGAAGACGCCGTTGAACGCGGCGTGAAGAAGACGTTGCTCTTGCTCGGCGTGGACACTTCGAACCCAATCGAGGTTCAGAAGGACTTCGCGTATATTCGTAACGTGCGGATCGGCTCTTCGTCGACTCGGGTTGCGGTGATGGGCGGCTTCATCGCGTCGGGCGTTGCGGGCCTCGGGACGCTTCTGTACTTCGGAATTCAGTTCTTCATAAATCTGGTGACGCACAACTCTCCACCGCCGCCGCCTGTCGGCTAAAACAAGCAGACCCTAATCTTATCCCTCTTGGCGCGGCGCACCATATCAGCGGTGCCCGTGCCGCCGGGGAAGGCCACGACGACATCCACGTCCTCGCTATCGAGCATCTCTTGATTGCGCAGCGGCCCGGCTTCCTTGCCATACTCTTTCCAGCGCGCCGGATAGGGCTGCACTTCAAGCCCTCGGTACTTGGCCCACACATGCGCTATGGTATCGGCGCCGCGTGCGTCACCGTGGATGATTCGAATCCGTTTGAGGTTCCTATACCAGCGTGCCGACAGGCAGCCCGTTTCGTCAGGCTCGTATTCGACGAAGGCATCCATCTGGCCGAATAGAGTCTGCACGTCGTCATAGTCACGGCCGCCGCATATCAAGATCGTGAAGCGTTTCATCAGTCGCAGCCTGGCCCCACTTCGCTCCGGCCTCTGCGCGCATCACCTTCAGGGAAGAACACGAAGCCCTTCCAGTGTTTCCACGCTTTCGGGCAGTGGAACCCCCACTGGCGGTATCGAGGGCCGGTGATGAACAAGGTCCAGACGTGCGCCTCTTTACCGCTGGCTACCTGGAACCCTCGCTTAGTGACCCACGCCTTCTGCGGCAGCAAGCGGACGCGGTGTGCAATCTTGCCGGTGTATCGGAAGGTGAATGATCCTTCGGCCCGGCGCATGGTCTTGGTCTGCGGTAGGTTTCGGACTTCGGATTGATACCCGTGTTCCAGATAAGCGTAGGCCTTCTTCGCGTCCCACGGGATCGGGCCGTCGAATTGAATCTCGTCATACGAGCCTTTCAGAAGCCAGCTCGCGTTGATCCACGGGTGATCGTGCAGCGCGCGGTCTTCGTCGCTCCGCATGAACCGATGGAAGTAGATGTTCAGGACAGGGTTGCGCGGGATCACGAACCAACGATGGAGGTACGGGTTCTCTGCCGGCCCGATGATGAAATCCGGCGCGCGGTTATTCGAGTGGTGCTTCTTCAGCCATGCGAGTACGCGGCGCCGGATCATGGGGTTCTCCTATTTCTTTTTTCGATGCCTTCTTCGGGGCCTTAGTAGCAGGCGCCGGGACGGGCACATAGTCCGGGTAGTAAATTTCCGCCCGGACGCGGAGGTCGGTCTTCTGGGTATAGGGTCGGCGGCCGATAGGATCGGACACGTCAGCGAGGGGCACGCCTGTCTTCTGGTAGTCCTCCACGGTCCTGGTAATCAGGCCGTCGTTCGACAGGGCTTCGAGGATGCGGCCCATCAGCCGCGTCTTGCCGGCACCTTGTTTTCCCTTAATCGTAATCCTTACGCGCATAAATTCTCCAATTCTGATACCTAATCGCTGGGAAGCCCCAGGATGCATGCCGGGCCTGTCCGGGTCCAAGGACACAGCCCATGCCGTCCGCGCGCACGGGCGCCCGGTTTCTAGAGGCCTTACCCCAGCAAATCCGCCTTCGACCGGGGCGCTTTGGGCGCGTCGAACTTCCGGGTGTCGTTCCCCCAGGATGTCCAGCCCTCGCGGCTCTGCCGGGCGAACAGCTCGATCTTCGATTTGTCGGCGCCGCAGAGCTGGTCGATCCGGTCATAGGCTTCGTCTGGTTTGCGGCTGTGCTCGCGGCGAGGGCTGACGATCAACCGCGATCCCGGCTCGTCCTCCATGGCGATCAGCTTGGCGACACCGGCACTCTTGCGCTCCGGCCGCCCGCGCGTGAAGAGAAAGCATTGCTCGGGGTTCGCCCGCGTCCAGTAGCCTGTGCCCATGGGGAACATCTTGCGCTCTTCGTCCAGGTGCGTGTCGCGGCCCGGCTTCATCGGCGCCTTGCGGAGCTTGGCCCAATAGAACCCGACCGTCTTGTATGTGAAGCCCCAAGCCTTGCCGACTTCGAGCGCATGCGGGAGCATCGGATCGACGACCCACATCAGCAACACGCAATCCTTGTTCGCGAGGTCGGCAACCGGCAGCGCCTTGATCTCGTCAAGAGTCATAGTCGGGTAGTGACGCTCAGGCTGATTGCGGCGGCCAGCGGCGCGCGTGACCGGCGCGTCCGGTGATCTGCCGCGTCCTTTATCGGAGCGCGTCAGGAAGCGCCACGCAGGGTCAGCGTAGATCACGTCATGCTGGGAGTCGGGAAAGTCGATCATATGCTCGTGTCCTTGAAGATCATTCGATGCAAGACCGATGCCGATAGGGCGCCGGTGCCGGAGCCGAAGCCCACGGCGAGCACGATGGATAGGTGATAGCCATGCTGCGCGAGGTTCACCACCACGAAGCACTCGGCGAACGCGATCAGCATGGAGGTAGGGACGATCCAGATGTATTGCTTGAACACAGAGTTCAGCGTTTGCATCACCTTCAAAAAGATGAACATGAAACTGGCGGCATAAGTCAGTAGGTAGAACTGAACTATTTCCATCTCACCTTGAACTCAGGTTTCTTCATGCAGGTTTTGCATTTGCGCAGGATCACGACGCGGCCGCCGGTCTGCGGGAAGTGCATCGTGACGGCGCGTATATCTTCACCGATCAAGATGTCTCCCTTGCAGTCGGTGCAGCCGCCGAAGTGATTGTTCTGCGCTTTTGTATTAGCTACGGCCGGCATTCGGATCATCCAACATCGTATATGAATCGAACACGATCTTCGTGTCAGTGTGACGCGGGTGTGCGCCGGGCGGCGGGTTGAAGCACCACGTCGCCGGGACCCAGCGAGCGTACCAATCCCAGACGATCCGCTTCGTGCGGCCTTCGAGAGTTTCGCGCGGCTGACGCACCGGCGTATCCCATATACGTTTCGGGCGATCATGGAATGTATCGTGATCCAGATTGTGCATCCAGATTCGAAGCTCTCCTGTCTCCGTGCAGGGCACGACGCGCAGCACGACATAGGTGCCGCCCTTGTAGTGGCGATAGACTTTGCCCGCTTCTGGTGGGGAGATCACCGGAAAGGCTTGCAGCTTGCCCGCCTCTTCCATTGTGTAGCCGCCGTCAGTCATCACTTCACCCAAATCTGTAGCGTGCCGTTCGGGTCCCAGAATAAACCTTCGACTTCGGCCTGCTTGATCCCTATGGACTCGATCATCAGCCACATAGCTTCGTCCACTTCGGACAGCGGCAGGCCATTGACTATCGCAACGTGAGGGTTGTCTTCGCGCTCTACAATCGAACGCCGATTGACTTGGAAGCCGGGCGGGATCATGCCGCGTCCTCCGCAGCCATCTCGATAAGGCGTTCGACAAGTGCATGGCTTGTCGGCGCGTCGTCTGCCGGCCCATAGAACTCCATCGTCAGCGGTATGTCGGAGCACATGATGTCGTCGAACAGACGCTTCGCTTCGCGCTCGCGCTGATAGCCCGTGACCTCGTGCTCGTACCGATAGTCGGTGCTGCGCGATATGGCGCCGATCTTCCAGCCCTTACGAACTTGAGTCGGAACCAGGACGTACACGTAGATGTCGGGATGTTTGTTCACGTCTTCTCACCGTTAATGCAGACCATCACAGCGTCAATCTGTTCGGCCACGATCCAGCCAGCGAAGCCACACGCGGCAAGCGCGGTGATGATGTGGCCCTTCACGCGATGCTTGCCCTGTTCGATGTCGGCTTTACCGAACAGCGCTATGGCACGGTCGGCCATGTGCTGCGGGTCGCCGTAGTCAGGCATCTCAGGTTTGTTGAACTTGTGGCTCATACCATCCCCAAGGCGACACGATAGAGGTCTTTCATGTCTTCGAGTTCTTGGTAGCGCGTAGGGTCCTTGGCCTTCTTCGCGCGTTCGATGATGATGGCGCGTATGGCGGCGACATCGAAGCCTTCGCCCTTTAGCGTTTTGAATCGATCCGCGATCTCGGCGGACAGCTCAGCCTTCTCGTCAAGCAATTTCTCAATCGCCTTGATCGCCTTGTTCATGCGATCCTTGGCGTTCTCGTTCAGCTTGGCGACGTTGTGCCCTGCTACCGCGCGCTCGTTCTCCGCGTCATCGCTCTTGCGCCGTGCCATCAGTCTTTGTCCTTCCAGGTTGCTTGCATCATCGTGATCGTGAAGTCCATTAGACCTTCGAACGCGACTTGCACGCTGCCAGCCTGCGCGAGCTTGCGCAGATCGCGGCACGTCTTCAGCGTTTGCGCGTAGGTCAGCTCTTGCTCGCACTGGTGACGGAACACGTTTCGATCAGCTTTCTTCGCTTCCGCATAGGCGGCGTCGATCTCAGCTTCAGTCGGTTTGACGAAGTCGAATTTGGACATGGCTACTCCGAATAGTGGAAAGTAATCTTCAGCGAGGGCGTCTGCCCATCGCTGCCGTGGCCGCCCTCGGTCGTCTTGGAGATGCGGATCGCTTTATCATTGATCCCCCGCTCCCCGATCACGTTCATAAGGCGGACAATCTCCGGCTTGGCTTTCGCCTTAAGCATGTCGAAGATTTCCACTTCATCGAACGAGACGGTAACGCTCTTAGTCACACCGCTTTTCATTTCAACTCTATCTGTCAGCCCAAGGCTTGCCGTTCCAGAACAAGATCACTTGGCGTTTACCATTCGCGTAGACCACAACATGCGCGTGACCCCAGGAACCTGGGCCAACATTATAGCCTAACCGCATCTTGCCCGTGACACCTGCAACGTACGTGCCGCCGAAGATGCCGGGCGAGTGGCTGTGGCCGATGACGTTCTTCTGCCCCAGCTTTGACAGGTTACGCGGGCCGCCGCGAGAACCATTCGGGCCTAAGTCTCCGTGCAGGGCCATTTCGATCCCGCCGCTCTTGTCGGCGCAGATCACGTAGGAGAGCTTCCGCTTGTGCTCTGACCGGATGTTCATAACGAACGCGGACTTGGCGACTCCCATCTTGCGCCAGAGCCATTCGAGCGGAACGAATTCATCCGCATCGCCGTTCTCAATTGCGCTAAGCCAGGCATCGTTGCACTGAAGCAAGGTCCGTGCGTTCGATAAGTCTTCGTGCCAATGCACTTCCTTCAGCCAGCGGTCCAGATGGCGGTCGTGATTGGAGTCGTTGACGATCTCTTCCGACTCCGTGCCGTCAGGGTAGACGCGGTGAATGGAGTCGACGAACGCGCCGGCGTCCAACACTTCGTTCCACACGCTGTTGCGTCCGAAGTGTTGCAGCTCGTACATTTTGTGAGGGTCGCGGCGATTGTGGTGGCTGCCAGACTCGAAGTCCAACAGATCGTCCAAGAACTGACGCTTCGGACGGAGTACGTCTACCATGCCGCCTTCGCCCCAGGTAGCCGCCTGGATGACCGGATCGATGTTGGCCTTATGGATGTCGCCGTACTTGATCGCTTCCACTGGCTCGCCCTCGAAGACGCCTTCAGGGGTAGAGTACAGATCGATGTCGCAGATCACGCCTTCACTCGTGGCGTTCAATTGGCGGCACCACCAGTTGCCAGCGTCATCGACTTCGACAAGCAAAGCGCCGAAGCAATGGTAGAACTCGGCGACGATACCGGCACGCATCTGCTTGTAGTTTCGCAGAGTGACGGCGCCGGTCGTCCAGTTGAACTTAGTCGCTTCGCCGGGCGAGGTCGCAATGGACCGCATTTCCATCCGCGTGTGCGGGAAGACGCCGGAGTGCCGGCCGTTCAGGTTCTCGGTGCCGCGCAGCGGATCAACAGCGGTCGGCAGAGTGTTGGTATGACCGCACCACACGAGGCCGGGCGCGAGCTGTTCAAAGGCGTCGGAGATGTGATCTTCAATATGATGATCGTACCAGCGGTCCACAACCTTATGGCCGCGATCTTTCCACGCGCGCTCTTTGTTCCGCTTCTCGGAACCGGCGCTGTCTTGCGGTGCGTAGGTGAAGGTAGCGACTTTGACTTCTGCACCGTAATACTCCGCGAGCTGCAACAAACTGAACCAAGTCGGTTCGTGAATTTTCGTGTTGTTCTGCGCCGCTGTCAGAAGATAGCGTTTGACTTCACCCTTCTTCGGACGTTTCAGCGGCACCGCATCGCGGGCGTCCTGCACACCTAGATTTCGGCGGCGCATGCCGTACTTATGTTCGGCTTTCTTGACGCGGGTTTCGATGGTCCCGATGTGGACGTTCATCGCTTCTGCGGCGGCCGCCGCGTTGTAGCCGTAGCGTTCGTAGACGCCCCAGGCATCCATACATTCGGCTTCAGTGACGTTCGTTACGCGCTCTAGCGTCTTCAAATCTTGCGGCGGACTGAACACGAACCCTTGCTGCCGGCCCTTCTCGATCCAGCCCTTCAGGGTTGTGATCGGCACCTGCATCTCTTCAGCGGCGGCGCGGCGATTGCCTTTGTTCTTCTTCAGAAAGCGCTCAATGCGCTGGCATTCTTTGTACGGGATTTTCTTACCGGCTGCAGCCATGGGTCTGTTCTCCTATAAGTTGTGACGTGTCGCTCTTACTGGGGTTTGTTCGGAAGGGCAAGCACACGCAGGACTTCGCCGCCTGCACTCTCGGCGTCTAACTGGGCTTCCGCCGCTGCACGCCACGCCGCTGCGGCTTTGTGGCGGACTTGATAGATCGACCCGTCTTTCAGGTAGTAGGTGTCCCAGCCATCAGCACCGGCGCGCTTCGCATCGATAGAGTGGCGGACCACACAATCGAACTGGTCCATAGACTTGCCGCGCGCCCAATGCATGTGCTCGCCGGGGTTGTGCTTCTGGTTGCCGACGTAGGCGACGGCCGCCATCCCCAGGAATGCGTCGGGGAAGTATTCCGTAATCAGCGTACCGATTGGCATCATCTTACGCATGGCGGACTCGTCCAGCCCACAGTTTTTTAGAATAGCGGCGCCGACTTCGATTGTGTCTGCCTTCCGTCCGCACTGGGCGCAATCTTCATAGCTATAACTGGCGGCGCCACACGCAACACAGAAACCTTCGACGGGAAGATCGACGGGCTGCCGCTTGGCGCTCTGCTCCATCTGATCGGCTTCCGCGACGTATCCGGCTGCACGATACTCTGCGGCGGATTTCTCCCCCATAGGATCGAACTCAAGCGGGACGCCGCCGGAGCCGTTGCGCGTGGCGTTCGCCGCGTCGATGCGGCGCAAGTTCTCACAGCTCTCGCATTCACAGCCGCCGTATTTAACGTCTTTACCGAGAGGGGCCTCAAGCGCGTCCAGATCGGCATTGCCGCGCTCGAAAGCCTCTCGGGCCTGCGTTTCGAAACCAAACTCGTACTTGGGCGTTGTCTTGTCGGTCATTGAATTTTTGATCCTAGAAAAAGCGAAACCGTAAAATGGGAATCCGTGAAAAAATTTTTACCTGGGCTTCAATCGAGAATTTTGCTGGACTGATCGATAAGGCCTTCCACATGCTCTTTATCGCTCATGGGCGCCCATACCCACCATTTTTCCTCACCTGGATTTTTCACCAGGGCGAAGCTTTGGTCATCGGTGATGCACGCGGACGCGAATCTCTTCGCGTGCCGCGACCCTAGTGCTTTGGGGTGAACGTAGGTCGCTGGATCGGCGGCCGGAACGTCGCCGGGCTTGCGGGCCAATGGTTTCTTAGCGGTCATCACCGGCCCCTAGAATCGTGTTGCGCGCCATGCGTCCGTCTCTTTTCTTGATATTCATCCACATGACTTCAGCGAGCGAGGAACCAAGTTCATGCGCCAACATCACGATATACCAGAGCTGGTCGCCCAATTCCTTAAGCAAGGCTTGCCGCCGCTCTGGCTTGAAATCACGCGCGCCCTTGAAGATCGACCATCCGTCGTCGCGGCTGGCCTTCCCCATGTGCTCAGCGAACTCGCCAGCTTCCCCGAAGTTTTTGAACGCGACGTGCGTAAGCCAGTCTGGCGTTCCATATAGCTTCGAGTGGACGGTTAAATGCGCGTGCGCTTCGAAGGTCTTGATCGTGAGGTCGGTTTCCTTGCCTTCGATCCGCAGCGCGTATGACGTGTCTTCGTTACGCTCCTGGAAGCCTTCGAGCCAGCCAGCCGCGCGACCGTGGACGTGTCCGACGAAGTAAGACACGACGCCGGCGATGAAGATCGCCGACACTAAAATCAGTTCCATGATATGCCCTTTGGGTTTTTCGGTTGCTCGCACATATAGTCGATGCGGAAAGTGGCTTTTGGATTCTTAGCTAGGATTTGCAAACCAATTGCCTTGCCAATGTTCGTCATCTCTTTGTCGCAAGCATCCTCGGTCACGAAGTATGTTCGCGCGGTGAACACGCCGCACTGCTTATCGCTTCCGTTGAAGCACACACGAACGTAGCCCATCCAAGGCTGCTTGGCCGGGTCCTGGATGATCGTCTGGGCTTGCGCCGTACACGAGAATAGCAGGAAGGTCAGAACCGCAGAGAACACGACGCAGGCGACGTAGAAGGCCGGCATGTTGAACTGTTTCATTTTCTCGCGGGGCATCGGCGGCGCGTCGTGGATCGACATGCGCGGCGGCGGAACGACTACAGGCTTACGCTTTGCAGTGTTGTCCACGACCGGCGGCTTCTTCGACGGCTTGCCAGCGGCTTTCATTTTGTCACGAAGCTGGATGATGGCGGCGGTGTTATTGATCGGCGCCGGTACGCGCTCCGGGGCCGGGGCCGCCGGGCAGAAGGGGAGGTTCGACAGATCGGGATCGTTCGTATCCCACTGTTGTTTGCATTCTAGGCATTCCATCATGTCGGAATGTTGGATGGCCGCATGGCCTTTGATCCGTGCTGGTGGTCGCATAAGTTTCCCTCTTTGCCGGTCGATCAATAACGACTGCTAAAAGGGTGTCAAGCAAAAGTTGTGCTAGTACACTGAGCCGATCCAGCGGCGTACGTCCGCGCGCAGCTCTTGGAATTGCAAGCCCTCGTGGTAGGCCATGCGTTGCACGTACTGTTTACCTTGGCGCACGTTCTCGCGACTAACGCGGCGGCCGTCAGCTCGGAAGATCGCGGCGGCCTCGCGCTCGGCGAAATATTCGGCAAGGTATTCGGGATACCCGATGATCTCCAACATCGGATCGCGGGCGTGGCCGACCTCGTGGGCGAATGTCCAATAGGGGTCCTGGTGGGGTTCGGTGAACTGGGTAGGGTTCATCCAGATAATCTTCGGGCCGCTGTCACAGAGCGCCGCGCAGGCCTGGCCTCGGTATCCACGGACGTTCAACACATAAGGCCGCGTGCGCCAGTATTTGACCTTCCAGCCCTTCGGCAAATGTCGCTTGGCGAACTCTTGAAAGGCGGCGTCAGGGCGCATGGTCGTCTCCGGGGCAAGCCCCTATTACGCGGCAGATCGCGGGAAATGCAAGCCCGCCCTGTAAGTGCTTGATAAAGAAAAGCCCCCGGCTGTTTTTCAGGCGTGCCGGGGGCTTCAAGTTAGGGAGGACGATCTAATTACGCGGAAGGCTGATTTTCGTCAACAGCTCTACGGCGATTAGACCGTTTGGCTTCAACCTTATCCAGCTTGGTCTTCTCCATGTCGGCGGTCCAGCCGAAGCATTTCAGAAAATCCTGACCGGGGATCGACCGATAGAGATGACGCCGCCAAACGGAGAACGCAGGCTTCAGAGGGCTGCTAGTATAGCCGCTGAGCTTCGTGATTTCCGCGCCTTGCGATGCGATGTTCGCAAGATGCAACAGAAGGCCCATATAGCCTTCGCCCTTGCCCTTCGGGAATGCATCCATAGGGATCGTCTCGCCGTCCGAAGTAATCCGCTTGTAGGTCGCCTTCGGCCAGAAGCCGTGCATGGCCTTGTGGTAGAGGTAGGCCGCCGTGCCCGGACGAACCGCCATAGTGGCGACCGGCAGAACGAAATCAGTCAACACCATTTGCTGCCCGGCGATCTGCGAAATGATATGCAGAGGCACCAGCGACTTGCGTGTTGCTTTGTCGGCGCCGCGAAGCTCGGAAACCGCGCGACGAATTTCGTTCTGGTATTTGTTGCCGATGGTGATCTTCTGATCGGATGGCAGATCGATGCCGCCCATCAGATAGCGCGATACGAAGACGATCAGAGCCGCGCCCGCAGCGGCTTCCGACTTTTCACGCAGGAACGAGTTCTGCGCCATCATAAAATGATCCGTCATAGAGGCAACGGCGGCTTCGTTATCGTAGATCGCGATGTCCTTGTTCGGGCTTACCGTGCAGACGATGTCCACGCCGGCGAACAGGGGATCGGCATCGAAGGCAGCGAGCAAAGCTTCAAGACGGTGGTGGCCGCCCATCAGACTGATCTTGCCGCGTGGATCGATATAGAACTTCAGAGACGCGACGGCGTGATCCCACTTGCCGCTCGTGATCTTGGCAAACATCTCTTTGACTTTGCCGCGTTTGATCTCCCGGTTCCCCAGGCTGGACTTCAGCATGGCGACGACTTGCTCGCGGTATGCGATTGGGCCGAAGAAATCAGTGGTCGTCACACCCTTTGAAATGCGCGTGTTCTTCTGCATCGAAAACGACTCGAAGAATTTAACGTCCAAAGGTGTTTGGTTAATATTAGCGTTCATAGGTACTCTCTTTCTACAGGCTGGGATTGTCCCAGATGTGGAAAGCATATGCACGTCTTACGCCACCAGTCAACCGATAGTTGACTTAGTCGTTACGCATGAAGGCCGAGTCGCTTCCGTAGTATTCGTCGATCCCTTCGCAGATCGCATTGATAACGACCGGCGAGAAACTGTTGCCGATCATCTCGTGACGGCGGCGCTCGTCTAGCCCTCCGGCATCGGTGTAGCTACGAGAAAAGCCCATAGCGAGTTCAGCTTCTTCCGCAGTGGCTTTCCTGACAAACCCCGGCTCCCCACGGTAAGGTCCGCCGCGTCCTCCCGCGCCCCAGGCAACTCCGACGCGGGTTGCATGGCTTTTAAGGAATGTATTGAACGCTGTGCTGCTTGCTCTAGGTTTGATCGAGGCTGCGTCAAAGACAACAATAGAATCCGCGCCAACAATTCCGTCGCGCCGATCTTGCCGCTTTCCTGAACCAGGGATTTGCGCATCAGCCGGTAGAGAACGCCCCCTAGTGTTTCCTGGTTGAAAGAGTACGCGCTCGATTTCTGCCGCCGGTCCACGATGTCCGACAGCGTATAGCCTCTTGCGGAGCGCGGGAAGGCCGAAGTCTTCGGTATCGAGAACGCGCCATCCGACATTAAACCCATGCTCCCTAGCTTTGCGGAGCCACTTTTTGAAGAACTTGCCTTCGTTCGCGCTTGTGACATTCGGTACGTTCTCCCAGAGAAACCAATCGCAGTCGGACTCGTCCGCGATGTCGATAAAATGATATGCGAGCTTGCCTCGGTCGTCCTTGTCTCCAAGCACTTCCTTGGCGCCATCCCCTTTACGCCACGCCCCCAGGACGGAGAAGCTCTGGCATGGCGTGCCACCGATCAGCACGTTCGCATGGTAGCGAGGCCGCGACCAATCGACGGCGAGCATGTCTCCGACGTTCTGGACGTGCGGGTATCGGTCAGCGAGGAATGCGCAGGCGTTCGGCTCGATCTCGCTGAAGGCCACGGCCTTCCATCCTAACGGCGCCACGGCATGACTGGCGGCTTCGATGCCGCTGCACACTGAATTGAATTTAACAGCCGTCATGTCGCACCAGTCGTTACGCCAAAGCGTTCGCGCACCTTGCGCAATCCGTTTCTCTGCAAGCGCATGACCGCTTCGTACGCGCGGTCGCCGTCGTGCAGAACAATCGTTCGGAGATGCACCAGCCCATGCAGCTCGTGCAACTCCATCATTTCCATCAGCGCGAGCACGTCAGGCCGCATGGCGGCGAACTCGTCCACCAGTGGTATCGCTTTGTACTTCTCACCCTTGGCCTTCGCAGCGGCTTTGGCGGCGGCTCGCTTTCGGTTGTGGCGTTCGCGCTGTTCAATCGTCATCCGTTGCTCGGGCGACGACATGACTTTCTTCATGTCGCCGGTGAAATAAATATACCGTTCACGGATGATCGCCTGAGAGAGCCACTCCCGCGCCGCCGCGCAGAGCGGCCCCTCTTTAGGCGATACTTCCTTCACGTTAGAACCGGAACAGATCGGTATCGATGCGTTTGTAAGGTCCTGGATTCGACTTCGGCTCGTCTACCTTCGGCTGTGGGATCGGGTTGGCGCCGCTACCGTTCCAACGGCCTGTCTTGGGTCCGCTGTAGCCAGCATAAAGCTGACGGTTCTTGCGCACCGTGTTGAACAGTTCGCGCAGGCGGCGATGCAAAGTATCAGACCGCTTCGTGTAAGGCACCTTCACGATGTTCAGCACTTCGCCGTATTCCGTGGACGAAAGATACGTCTGACAATCTTGCTGCGTCACACGATCCACAGGTTTCGGGCGCTTCAGGTGCGGAAACGAAACCTTCACGGTGGGGGTACGAAGCAAACGATTTTGCATCTGCATCTTTTGTGTCGCCGTCAACACTGGCTGAACTTCCATCTGCCAGAATGTGCCCTTCGTTGGCTCATATCCGGCGTTGTCAGATAGACAGCGGAACTTCGCCCCGTCGTGATGTACGATGTCGCCCGCTTTGTAGACTGCGGTTTTATCCCACATGCCTTTCCAGGTCATAGACGGATCGTATTGCGCTTGGCTGGGCTGTTGCTTGGGGAGGGTCTTTCGGGTTGGCCGGCCAAGAACAAGATCGACTTCTCGGAGCGTCATCGGGCGCCAGAAGGCCGGAGTGTGACAGGGCTTCGCGCCGTTGATCGAAGTTTTGCAGGCATAGTATTCATCGTCATCGGAATTGCCGCTCTGGTCGGGGCATACGACCATGTCGTCTTCCAGATAGTTGTCGAAGGCGTTCCAGGTGCCTTTGTAGCAATAGCCGTTCGGGCCTTCGCCGTAGCCTGGACGCGGGCCGCCGACAACGCCGCCGGTCGCTCGCGTTCCAAGACCGCCTCTGTAGTCTTTCAGAAGCTTGGCGTAGGAAATGTCTAGACTTTCGGCGACCGCTTCGAGCAATTGCGAAGGGAGCTTTTCGGCGCGCGGCGCTGGCTCGTCATGGTCCAGGCCTTTGTCCTTCATCGTGCGATTGATCGCCGCGAAGTCGAATACACTAGTTGACATCACATTCCCTATAAACAAATACGCAGAGGTATTTGGACATCTGCGTGGTCACTACTCCGAAGCGATCCGGCCCGTCAAGCACTAAAGAGGTCCAGACCGATGTGTCATCTTTTAGTTGACCATGTCTGTCCGCGTAGAGCCGGCCGGTAAGGATTACGCCATTACCCGTCATCTGCCAGTCAGCTTCAAGCAAGACTCCGTCGCAGTCGTGACGATCACGTTCCGCTGCTAAAGCCCGCACGGAGAAACCGTGCTGTCGGCTTCGGGATTTCGAGCTTTTCTTCATCTGAGACATGACCAGCTTTCAATTCAATAATCGAGCCATACCAGTCGAACCGGACCACTTCGCCCGGAAGCCAGGCTCTTTCGCATTTAGGTGTAACCGAACCCTGAGTCGAATCCGCGCCGCGCCGGTAGATGAAGAACGGATAGTTACCGCTCCATATCGGGCCGGTGCCGACTGTCTCTTTCATCATTCCGCAGTGTGCGCAGACATGGTGCTTCGGTGAAAGCTTAATCCATTTGTGAAACATAATCGCCCCATTGCTTCGCCATCGCCGCCGCGATCCCGGTATAGGTACGCGCCCGCTCTTTCGCCCGGTCAGGCTTCTCGGACATCCGATGCACTCGCATCTCGCGCCCTTCCACTATCTTGCTGTGCTGTAGCAGTGGAAGTTCTTTCAGCCACAGGCACGTCGTCTTCAGCTCGCCGTGCCCGTGCTGCCACGGCTGTATGATCTGCCGATAGGGCGGCACAGTGGGCATCGCCAGCCGGCCATAGCTGTGCATGATGGGGTTCTCCACGGCGACGTGTTTGATCGGCGCATGGTAGAGCAACGTGAAGAGGTCGGCGGCCTGTTGCAGCTCCCGGAACATATCTTTGACCGTGCGACCGGGCGGCGGCTTATTGAGCCAGCGCGTCCCTGATGCGCAGAGCCGCGTGCAGGGCGGATGGGCCACCATAAGGTCCCAGCCCTCGTCCAGCACGCTCAGAACGTCTTCCTGGATGTGATAGGGGCTGTTGTCCTCGGACGGGATGATGTCGCACGAGTACGCGGTGTGGCCGCGCTCTCGGAAGGCGCGGCGCACGACGCCGGAGAACTCACACGCGACCAGAACCCTCACTTGAAAATGACCGAACCCTTGCAGACGATGCGATTGTGTGATGGCGCTTTAGGGCGAGCGCCCATAAAATCACACTCCTGTTTCGTCTCAAACAGATGCGCGTAGTTGTGGAATGAGTCGCCCCAATCGACGATGGCGAAATAGAGCTTCTGACCCTTGTACTTCTCCGGCATCCATCGGCAGCGGCGGACGATTCGCGTTTGCTTCGGCACGGCTATTGCTCGCTGCGCCCAAGGGTTCGGGTCCCACGTTTTGCCGGTGCCTTCAGGCCAGCGGTGTGGGGTTTCGTAGTCGAACTCGCTGATGTCTCTGACGGTGCCTCGGACGGTGATGCTGTCTTTGAAGTACGGCGCGCGCCCGAAGATCGGGAACCAACGCCCGAAGTAAGTGTGATGTAGAAGAAAGTTGATCGCTCTTTTCCAGGCGGGTAGCGGCGGACGCGGATCGTGAGAGTGTCCCATGGTGTAAAGCTTTCTTTCGAGAGCAACATCCGCCTCGCAGTAAGCCCGAAGTGCATCGATAGAGCTTCCGCGACTGCCTTTTCCGGCGAGGATGCCGTGAGTGTGAACTTCGACTCCGTGGGCTTTGCACGCCGCTTCGTAGACTTCGAGCTGGTCTGTATTCTGGACTTCGTCATCACCGACTTTCCATGATGCGCAGATGAAATCGACAGGGTTGCTATAGACATCCGGCACACCGAATAGGCTGGGATCGCACTTCGGGTCCGGGCAGTCGATGCAACTGTGGCGTTGGCATATGAAGGTCGGTTTAACCATCTGAGTAGCAATCTATGACAAAGAAGTGAGTGTCCGTGATCCGGGCGCCGCGAGTTGCCTTCCCGACATATCGTGCTGCCTTGCAATCGCTGGACCAAGTTCTGATGTCGTCCATCAAATCCGTGCGAGCGATCTTCCTCCATACAGCGCCGTAGAATATTTCTTCGCCGCGTTCGGCTTGACGAATCATGCAGGCTGTCAACGCGGTTTGCGTTTGATCGGGGGATAGATCGACCGGAGGCGCAACGCCAGTGGACTGGCGCAACGGGCCGATCAGCGTTTCGCATTTCATAGTCACCATTTCAATACTCGATTGTTACGACCTCGCCGGTTTTCTTGTCGCGGTGATAGCCCGTGGGCTTCCCATCATCGTCAAGAACCGGCTCGAATCTTTGTGTGATCCAGTCATGCAGCATCCGTGCCGCCGAAATCGTTTGAGCTAATACCTGCGAAGCCGGCGCGGAATATCTCACGAGTAATCTTTCTCTGGATGAAGATGCCAGCGTGGGCATGCCGTACCTTCCGATGCGTGCGCCCGCAGCCGGGCGTCGTTCATGTCTTTCGCTTCTATCCCGATCCAGTTCTTACCCCAGTCGTCTGTCAAGCCGCCTTGCGAGCGGAAGAAGTTTCCTTCCTTCACATAGACGTTCGCACGCTTTTCTTCGAACGGATGCTGGAACGAATTAATGACCACGTAGAAAGGCGCGGTGTCGCGGTCAGCGAGCGGCAGTGGCGCGGGTGTCGGGCGGATGTCCATTACGCCCTCGTGGCGCTATCGTAAGGTCCAGCCGGGTCCTCGTCCGCGATGAAGGCCCGCATCACGGCTTCGGCCTTTTTCTCGTTCCCTGGATCGACGACCAACAGTAGAATACCGATGGCCTTGTTCGTGATGACCCAGCCCGGAGTGTCGATCAGATAGGGCTTCAGCTTCGCCTCGAATTCTTCGGGCGTCTCGTCACCGGACATATGAAGTTCTTCCATCGTCATGGGCATCACAGCCTTGCCGACGCCTTCGCGCACAAGACCCTTCTCCACGAGCCTACGGAAGGTGCCCAAGGGCGCCTTGTCAGTCGGGAGGCGCATGTGAGGCAGAGCGTAAGCGTACAACAGCTCAAGCTCTGAGACGTTCAGGATCATTTTGCCGGTCATTAGATGTGTCCCATGTCTTTGAGAGTGGAGTCGACTCTCATGTTCGACCGTTCCGTTATGGAAGCGACCGTAAGCTGTGCCGCCACCAGCATGATAGAGTTCGCGGTGCGACCGTGGAGGCCGCTAGTGGAGTCCTCCACCAGTCGGATCATACGATCAAATTCAGCCATAACGGAGGCCGTCGCGGCGGCGTTTAGTTCTTCCGCTGCACGCTTTTCAGGATGCAGCTCTACAATCTTCGTCATCTCATTCCCTCGTCTTTATCCCACGAATCCGAAAAATCCGAATCCGTGGGATAAAATTCGTTTTTACTGTCCGATCTTGACGAAGGGCAACGCGCCGCCGGGCACCATGGTAGTCGGCAGCTCGCCGTTCCAGCGCTGGGCGGCCGTGTATTCGACCAGACGGGCATTGCTGGCGATAGCATCCGCCTTGGCTTTGATCGCATCAGCTTCCGCGTCACCGGCCAGACGGACGGCTTTGGCTTTCGCTTCCGCGTCGATCACCATCATGTCCGCTTCGATCTGGGACGTGATCTTTTCCTGCGTTTTCTTTTCGACGTTAACCTGCGCCGTCATGCGCGCTTCGACCGCTTGCTCATATGCATTCGAGAACGATATGTCCTGAATTTGCACGCTCTCAAGTCGGAACGGTTTGCCCTTCGTGATACGGGCCACTTCACCGCTGGTCTGCGCATTCAACAGCGCCCGCTTCTGGATGGCGTTGACAGAGTCGTAGCCGCCGAAGACGTTCTTGAATGCTTCCTGCGCCGATGGGATCAGCACAGCTTGCTCGAAGCCCTGGATCGAACCGTACTTCGTGTAGAGTTCGACAATCGACTTATCGTCAAGCGCCGGCGACCACGTAACGGTCATGGCGATGTCGGCGGGCTGTTGGTCCTTCGAGTAGGTTTCCATGCGGCTGTCTTGGCCGTTCACGTTCTGCCACTGGATCGTATGTGTACGGACATTCAGCTTGCGCACGCCGTCGATGATCGGGAATTTGAAATGCATCCCTGGTGCAGAGACGCCGACGATGGCGCCCATGCGTGTGTGAATGCCGCGCTGGGATTGGTTCACAGTGTAGAAGCTGTTCAGCGCCACGATCACAGCGACAATCCCGGCGGCGCCTTTACCGGCGAGCCTGATTACTTTCATTCGGTTCTGCATTTCTTCAGCGATCATACGCTCTCTCCGTTGTTCGCGGCTCTCGTCTTCGCCGCCTGCGTTACCTGAAATCGGCATGTGTATTCCCTCAAGTTTACGATTTCGCGAAATGCCAAATCGGTAGAACGAAATTCATTCTAGGATTTCGATTGCAAGCCTAGTGCCGCCATCTCTTGAACAGTTCCGCGCCACGCGCCCATGACAGCGTTCTCGGCGTAAGCTTTGATCGACTTCAGCGCAGCTTCCATCTGTCCGCAACGCATAGCCATGGCGACCATAGCGTACGGATCGATGGACTGACCGAAGCCTGCGGCCATCTCGGAGCGTTTATGGAAATCGAAAATTTCCGAATCCGTAGAACCAAATTGATCTGGCTTCCGATTCGGCAAATCCGATTTTGGCAAAACCGTTGGAGCAAATTCGTTTTGGAGGAATTGAATTAGGCCCACGACCTCGTTCGCACGGATGCGTCCTAGATGCTGTGTGATGCCGTTATTGTTCCATTCGATATGCGCGAAATCTTCACCCGTATTCTTCGTGATGTAGAGGTCCGCTTGAGCAAGGACAGATAGTCGAATGAAGCTCATTGGCCGATCTCGCGGCGGCGTGCAGCCTTTCGCTGACGCTTCTCTTCGGCCTTCTGGATGCGCAGCACATCAGCCGGTGTGCGCTTCTCCATGACACGGGCGAAGCTCTTGGCGAGCTTAGCGCCTGTGCTCTCGGGGTCGGCCGGCTTCATGCGACCGCGCCGTGGTTCGATAGGCACGCCGCCACCAGCCATAGCCAGTGCAGCGGCGGCCGCAATCATCGCAATACCTTGCTTGCGCATTAGTTTGTCATCCATTCCTTGATTTTATCCACGGCCATTTTGACCGGGACGTTCAGCGACGGGAAGAAATGCACCAGCACAGCGCCAGTGGTAACGCCAAATAAGAATTCCATCATAATACACTCCAATGCACTGTTTCCTGCCCTGTCCGCTGCATTGCACACCCCATGCCAGACTGTCAACCTGGGCGTGACCCTGGATTTCCCTGGTGGTGGGCTAGTCCGATTTCCCCGGTGGTAGGTAGCAATGGATTTCCCTAACGGTGGGGGGTTCCGATTTCCCCGGTGGTGGGGCCAGGCCCCTCGATCTCGATTTTTGCCGGCGACCGGACGCATCGGGCTGCAGCCAGCCGGCCGCTGCCTTATTTCGATCCGTGCGGATTCAGACAGTCAGAATCCATGCGTGATTCTGCATGAATTTTTAACGACTCATGCCAGGCCTAAGCCTCTTCTGAATCGCGCTCGATTGTCTGAAGCGCCGCGCTTCGCGGCTTCGATCTAATCCAATAAATCCGCCTTCGATCTAATGCGCTGGCGCCGGGCGCCTGCAAGCTCTTGCGCCTTAGTGAGTGCAGCCTCTAGCGCTGCATCAGCACTAGCGCCGCGCGCCTCTAAGACAACGCGCCCCGCGCTCTGAATTGAAACAATCCAGCGCGAAGGCGCGGCGCACGATTCCCAATCGCAAACGATCAAGCGCGCGCAATCGAATTCAGGGAGGCGCTTAAGGGTGTCTAGTATCTCGCCAACGATTGTCATGCGGGCGCCCCGCTATCGACGCGGCGAACATCAAACAAGATCAGCCGCGCGCGAGTAAGCACGCCAGCTTCAGAGTCGCGCCACGTCAAACGGCGCCGCGCTATCCTTGCAGCGCCGCGCCTCGCGTTCTTTGGGCAAGAGTAAACGCGAGTCCACTTCGACTCGCCATACTCCCCAATCTCAAAGACTGAAAGCCGCCACTGGCGGCGATGTGTTTTGCTCATATGTTTCTAAGCCTCATACGCCGAAAGGCGCCCTATGCGTGATGCACGGGCGCCTAGCTGGCTTATGGTGGAGCGTCTAGCCTATGACGCCTAGAAGGCGCGCGAGGCGCATGCTTGACGCTGGAGTCACGCCTTCAGGGATATGCAGCGCGCGAGTCTCGTTCTCGCCTGTCTCGAAGTTTTGGCTTGTCTCTGAGTCGAACCATCGGGGCGGATTGCTTACGCTTATATGCGAGGAGTCGGCGCTGATGGCGCTGGCGTATTCTGCTACGCCACAAAATGAAAAAGCCGCCAGCGCTTCGCGAAGTGTCGCGCCTTCGATAATAAAGCCGCGCGACTCAGCGTCGCCAATTTCCGCGCTTTCTTCCGTTACTATTTCAAAGGTAACATTCCAGGCCTTTTTCATAGCGCCAGCTCTGGAGTCTTGTCGCATCGAAAATGCGGAATCTCTTTTCCTTCAGCGCGCAATATTTCCGCCTTCTCTTCGCGCTTCGCATCGATCAAGCTTTGATATTTCGGCCAATCGATTCCCTCGCTCCACTCGCTATGCCCGGAGTCGGGAATATCCTGATAAATTTCCATCTCGCAATCGCGAGTCCAATTGCAAGCGGCTTCGATCAACGTGCAAAGCTCATTGTGATCCCAATCAATGAGCGGCTTCTCTAGCCAGTCACAAAGCTGATTCGAGTAATGCGAGCTAAAGCCATCGCACGATGTATAGGACGCACGAATCCGCGCCTTCAGCGTTTCGTGATTCTCTTGTTTGCTCTTTTTGAAAAGCCGGCGGCAAGTGGCGAGGCTGATCTTTGCATAGACTCTATCAGTCGTGAAATTATATTCACGCGGCGAATCCATCGACTCGAATTGCAGGCCTAGAGAAGGCACACGGAATCGCGCTTTGTGTGATCCCTTCGCTTGTGTGTACGTCCAGCCATATCGAGAACGAGATTCGTTAGCCTCGCCGCCAGCCCAATTGTCGAATTGGGAAACATACGTTTTAGCGAGGGCTAGGCATTGCGCCTTGTAATCTCGCGAGTCGTCGATTGCGTCAAATATCGCATCGCGGTCTAGCTGAAGCTCGCTAGGGATTCCCTCTTCTGTCTGTCTGTATTCCGCCTCATAGTCGCAAAATTGCTCTTCTTCGGAGTCGAGCATGCCGGACCATAGCGAGTCATAGAATCCGCCAAACGGAATCCTCGTTACAAGAAACTGAGTCATTTTCTGAGTCCTCTTTATACTGACTAAATTATATCGCTTCGATTATCTGATAGCCTATCGCCTTCAGATAATCCAAACCGGAGTCACGATGGCATGATGTATAGCCCTCAGTTTCGGGCGGCAATCCACGCGACTCGCAATTCTTCGCGCTAACGAAGTTTGCCAGCCTATAGCCTTTCGGCGCCGCATAATCGCGCGGGAATACCTTTGCGCCTTTTGGCGGTTTCAATTGTTCGCCGCAATGATCGCTTAGGCGGATTCCATCAATCCACAAATGAGATAGGGCGGCCGTGTATTTGTCATAACCATAGCCGCCAGCCTTTCCATGCTGAAAGCTGAAACGATCATAAGCCGCGCGCCCAAAGTCCTCTATGGGCATGCTTGAAGGCTTAGCGCGCTTCGCTTTGATCTCTTCGCGCATTTGCGTTTTCAGGCATGCTTGCGCCGCTTTCTCAGTTTGCCAGATATTGACCAGACAAACAGAGCCGTTTGGATTGTCGCTAAAATGCGCTTGGACCTTTGCAACGTATTTCCCGCGCTTGTCCAAGATCACGATTGCTCGAATCGCTTTCCCGCCTTTGGTGTCGCGAACATATTTAGAAGCCATGTTGAATCCCTTTCTTGTGTGTTGCTGTTAGTAGCTAGTGAATCCGTCGTGATGTTTCCAATTGCGTTCTAGCTCCGCAATCTCGCTCGATAGTTCTTTGATCTCTTCGCGGCATGATTCGAGTCGATGCATGGCGCAACGCAACGCGGCTTTTTCGATAGTGGCGCCGCGCTTCTTTTTCACGATGGCGCGAAGAACGCCGCAAAACATCTCTAGGCGAATCCGCTTCGATCTGAGTTTTTTGATCTCGCCTGTTTTGTTGTAACAGTCATCAGCCGCGCGCCATGCCTCGTTATATTCTCGCGACTCTTCCGCCCAATGTTCGGCGATTGAATCAGCCGCTAGAGCCGCGTCCAGTTCATCGCTATAGGTGCATGACATATCGAGTCGGGCGCCGTCATCATTCGGCGTAAATCCTTTTGATCCCCCATAGCCCTCTACATATCCCGCGACGAATCGGCCATGCGGCAAGCGATAAACAACGCCGCGCATAGTTTCCGCAAAATCAGCATCAGCCATATACCAGCCTGTATGTCGAATTGAGCGCGCGATTAAATCGCAATAGTTATGGAAGCGGAGTCCCTTGTTCGCGTTCTCAATCCAGCGCAAGCCGCGATCTGATGGCGGATTGAATTGAATATATTTATAGTCCTTATACAGACTTTTCCCGCCTTCGATTGCATCTCGCGCCATTGCAAGCGCGGCGGCCGGAGTCTTAGTTCGACTCCGCGCTGCAATGTAAAGGCCTTTCAGGTTCAAACTTTGCGCGTTGCTCATTGTCTGGACTCCTTTAGCGCATGCTCGATAACGTGATGCAATGCGGCGCAAACTTCCATTCCGCTTAGTTGATCGTGCATTCTGAAAGCGCCAGCCTTTTGAGCCGCTTTCAATAGTAGCTGATGACCATCAAAGCTTAGATCAATTGAAACCGAATAGCGGCGCACGCCATCAACGACTCGAAAGTCTGAAGGCTTCACGCTTGCCAGCTCTTTAGAGCGCGCGGCGTTCTCGAAGAAAACCGCTTGACGCGCCTCTTCTATCTCTTTGGCCGAATATTGCGGCGCTGGCGTGTGTGCATCAGGATTCAGCCATTCGGATTCAGCCAGTCTTAGGGCGAATTCAAAAGCGATAAAACAGCGCGGCATTTGCTCGATAACGCTGCATTCCATAAACTTGCAGGCGCCATCTTGCCAGTATGCAGGAATACGAACGAGTCCGACTCCATCAGCATAAAAGTTATAGACAGGATACTTCCCGCCCCGCGCTTTCTCGAATTCGCCATGCATCGAGCCATCGAGCCAGACTTGATATATAAAGCTCTTAGGCGCCTTCTCCACGCGCTTGATCTCTAGTGACGTACCATAGGCGAGGCGCGTTGCTTCGAGCGCTGCATAGGTCGAATCATAGGACTCCTGGAAATATGAGTCGCTGTTTTTCACCATTGCCCGGATGTTTTTCACAAAGTCAAAACGAGCATTCCAAGCGCCAGCGCCGCGCCTGTATTCTTCGGAGTCACGATCAACGCGCCCCGTCTTTGAGCGTTTAGCTTTCTGCATCATAAATCCCCTGTTTCGAATCGCATGCCGGTTTTATCGAAGAGGCGCGACTCACATAAGTTAAGCTCGACTCCGCCGCTCAATTTGATTCGGATATTTCCTCCAGGATCACGAATCACATTAGAGACAGTTCGCCCCTTAATGCCTGATAGCCATTGGCGCATGATCCCGCCGCTATCCCGAGTCGTTTTGATCTTAGCCATTTTCTGAGTCCTCTAACAGTTCGGTTTCACCATCATTCGAATCGCCTTGCGACTCTCTGTATTCCGCCTCAGTAGCAGGCGAGACACAAAGCCCATAAGCGCGGTTTATTTTGTCAGTGGCAACGCATACCTCATGCCAGTCTTTGCCCTGCAAATGTTTCCAGGCAAATTGCATTTGTGCAGTCGATTGCCAAGGATTTTCGCCGAAAGAAGAAAGCCAATTAATTTCCTCTTTGATCTCCCTGCAAAACTCGCGAAACGATTCGACCTTACACACATAGGACGCATCAGCGATGTAACAGCCTCTTAGACCGTTCGTCATATGGAAGTAGACAGTCACGACGCAGACTCCTGCATTGCCTTCTTATAGCTTAGAGCAACGTCCAGCGCGGCAAGGCCTGCACTCGTGAAGCTATGGGCTAGATCGAATTCGCCGCGCTTCTTAGCAATCGCCGCGCGCTCAAAGTCAACACTGGCTGCAGCCGCAAAGCGCATAGCGTTAGCGCGGGATTCTTCTTTACACTGAGTAATCATTTAGCGGATTCCTTCTTTGTCCAAAATATCATGCATCACTGATTCGGGAGTCGCTTCAGGATCAAGAGGCGCCGTTAGAATCGCTTGCTCATATTTCTCTATGACCGTTTGCGCGTCATCGCCTGTTAGCCATTCCATCAGAGCTAACAAAACCATGTTGCGGAAAGTCACACGATCCATAAGGCGGGAAGGCGATTCAATCGTAATCATTATTGAAAGATCACAAGAGCGATTGAGAATGCAGCCAGCGCCACAAGAGCGACACTAAACAGCATGCCTTGAGTCTTTGCACTCGAAGCCTTGACGCCTTTAGGGGCGCGCGGGGCGATGGTGGAAAGCTCTTTTACAGCATGCGCCTTAGTGGCGTTGCGGAGGGCTTCAGGCTTGTAAGAGATAATGCTCATTTGCTTGTGTCCTTAGTCAGTGTCGATATTGAGAGAATACAGGTAGAGTCCTAACAAGGCGTTAACAGGCGAAAGATTCTTTCTTTTTATTCGACCTAAGCCATGGGCTGCAGCCGCCATATAGAAGGCGCCTTGGGGCGCGGCTTCTAGGGAAGGCCTGCATATAACAAGCCAGCTCTTTAGGCCTTGCCTCGGTAGCGCCGGCGCCCGTGTCGGCGGCCTTCTGGGCGCATGCCTGGCTTGTGGCGGCGGCCTCTATGGGAAGGCCTGCTAGAGGCGCCCTGATGCACGGTCTACCTATCGACGGTCAACCCTAGCGTAGGGTGTGAGGGCTGCAGCCCATGGGCGAGGGTGTGAGATAGCCCTCAATATAGCTATTCCCCTATTAACGTATAAATGCGTGTGTTGTTTAATGCGTGTTAATCATCACACGCGCCGGTTGACTGGCTTAACAATAAAGCCAGGCATGTGGCTACGGGTCCCTCTTGCGTCGGCGGCAGTCCGGGGGT
>Ga0181337_1000006_pt1 | contig 70828 bp, 89 predicted proteins | sample Sp13VDMM15DD_FD_168302 | JGI IMG/M metagenome (GOLD analysis project Ga0181337, IMG submission 168302) | Freshwater viral communities from Lake Michigan, USA - Sp13.VD.MM15.D.D | ecosystem: Environmental > Aquatic > Freshwater > Lake | place: USA: Michigan | collected 2013-04-23 | reverse complement strand
AGTCCAGGCTGACTTCACCGACGAAGCGTGCTCGGTAGGTGTAGTCGCAGTGCTCCTGGCCCCATTTGCCGAAGCGCATGTCAAAGTAACCAATCTTGTTGACGAGCTGCCGCGTCATGCTGCACATGATGCCGGTGAGCCGTGGCAGGAGCTTCACACCGTAGCCGCGCTGGCGCACCGTGACCCAGCGGTAGTCCTCACGCGTGAAGTCGCAGAAGCAGAAGAAGCCAATGCCCAGGTCCGCATGACCACGGGCGTAGAAGTCCGCGAAGTTGCCGAGGACGTGGAGGTCGTCGTTGAGCAGGCAGAGATGGTCGCAGTCTGTCTCCTCCATGAACCACTTGATCGCCCGGTTCGACTGGCCGGACACGCCGAGGTTGCGCGTCGCCAGGAACACCTGCCAGTTGCCGTTGCTGCCTTGCAATTCTTCAGGCATCCGCGACTGCTCGGCCTCCAGATCCTTTCGGTGCAGACGGAAGGTGCCAGAAGGACAGAGCCAGTCTTCGGTGCCGTCGCGCTGACCGAGATCCTCGAACACCGCCAGTGGATACTGGCCACAATGCTTTCGGAGACCATCGAGAGTCTCACGCAGGACGTAGTGACGACGAAAAGTTAGTACGGCGATTGCTGTCTTCATAGGTCACCACATCCGATTCCACCAAAAGGTTCTGTTGCACTTCTCACAGTTGATAAAGATGAGCTTGCCGCCACGGTGAATGCGTTTGACGCGGTGGCCGGTGGTCAGCTCATGCCACCAGAGGCTCCAGCGCACCCTGCGGGACAGCACTGGTTGCGGCTTCATTGCTTCTGCTGGTAGCCGAGGACGATGCGCGCCGCTGCTTCAGGCAGCAGGTTGATGTCGGCCTGTGCCGCGAGGATGAACCAGGAGACGCGGAAGCAGAGCGTGATGATCCATAGCTGACCGACGACCAGCGCGACGACGAGCCAGGACAGAAACTCCACGGGCGTGCCGCCAAGGAGGCCACCGCGCACACCTGCGGTGATGATCAAGCCAAGGATGACGACCAGGTAAATGGCGTCGATGACCTGGAAGAAGCCGAGCTTGAGCAGCGCCTGACGACGTGACATCGGCGGCTCTGGCGGCGGGACGGGAGGATTCATGCGCCTTGGTGCTCCTTCATCAGCTCCAGCACCTGGTCAGTCGGAAGGTCGGACGGCACCATCCAGGCGGTACGGCCGCGCTGCTGTTCGACGCGGAGCTTGGCCTGCATCTTCTTGCCGGGAGTGCAGAAGCGCAGCGCCAGCGGCGTCTGGTTGGTGATGCAGAAAAGGTATTTCGCGTTGGGCGCAGCACCATGCTCGAAGAAGGTCTCGCCACGGAAGACGGCCTTCTTGTAGTTGGCCTGGAGGAAGCTGAGGATCTCGCTGTCGCGCTTGCTGATGGCCGGGACGGTGGACTTGGTGGCGGTGGCGTGGTCGGAGATGAAGGGAACCCGGACTTGGTTCACACCGAGAAGCTTTGGACTGGGCACGATCTTGTCCAGGCCGAACGCTGCGGCCTCGACCTCGCAGGATTTGCGCAGGTCGCACGCATTGCAGATGGGATGGTTCTTTTTGAAGAGGACGCCGTGGCAGCCCATCGTGCCGTCCGTCCGCATCTCCGGCACCTTGGCCCCGACCATGCGAAGGAGTTCGGTGACCTGGGTGTCCACCTTGTCGTGCTCGTAGCGCGCAGCGACGGTGAACATTCGTCGGACCAGGCTCTCGTCAGTGTTGGGCGGGATTTGCAACCCGAAGACGTGACAGAGCGTCACCACTGCGGCGTTGCGGCGGCTCTCTTCCAGTTGCGCGTTGTCGTCCATAGATCGATGGGAAAGTATCTTCTGCTGTATTGAAAGAACCGCCTGGTCGAACGACTCCACGTCGATTCCGATCCCATACGCCATATTTTTGTGACGGACCTTCACGGCGCGTCCACGGCGCTGGCCAAGCCATGACTCCATCTGGGCGTCCAGGAGAGCCAGGTTGTTCGGGTTGGTCATCTGGTCGAAGACCAGTCCCTCCAGCGGCGTGAGCAGCGAGCGATACTCGTTGACCAGATCCGCCTCATCAGTGTCGGGCGAAGGAGCGGCAGCGTCGGCCACCTGCAATCCAGCGTCCGGGTCGTTGAGCGACACCTCGACGTTCTTGACGTGCTCCTGGCCGGTGAAGAGCGCGTCACGCGGAGGCGGCTTCACGCCCGTGCGCTTCTGCGTGAAGCGATGCTTCTGCACGAGCGAGCGGACGTGGTTGGTGTAGGACATCTTGAACAGGCCGAAGAATTTCGACCGGCTCGGTGCTTTGACGAGGTAGTTTTTGCTGATGAGGATCGCCAGCTTGGAGTTGCCCTCGCTGACCAGCTCGTCGAAGTGGAGCGACTGGCAGGTGCCGTCCACATAGCCCTGTGCGATGGAGGCAATGAGCCGGTCCAGGTCTGGCTTCATCTCCTCCAGTACAGGCGGACGCCAGCGCGGATTCTGAAACACCAGCCCCAACTGTTCAGCCGGTGGCGTCGTGTCTTCCCATACATCAGTCGTTGCCATATATCTCGTGCTCTCCAGACCGGCGAGGGTCAATGGTATCGGTCATTTCGTGGAATATCTGCTCTGCTGTCCGCAGAGTTCGCTTGCGTTTGCGAGCAACGCCAGCAAAGGAATCAGGATCTTGGTCACTGATCGCCAGCTCGTGGTGAAGCTGATGATCGTCCTTGAGCTTGGTGATGGACGCCATCGTGGGGAGACGGAAGCGGCTTCCGCCCATGATGGCGATGAGCTTCCTGGTCTGGTCCACGCCGATGATGTCGATCAGATCAGGCAGGAAGGTGTAGCTGTGCGCGGCCCGGATGAGGTCTTGCTCCGTGAACGGGACGCGGGCCTTCTCATAGAGCTGCTGGCGCAGGGCGACGAGCGACCAGTTGTAGAAGAAGCGGGAGAGTTCGAGGCTGATGCCCCAGGCGCAGGCCGCGCTCTTGACCGCTGCGTGCTTGTCGTGATCGTCCATTATGATGGACTCGATCAGGAAACGGACGGCTCCAATCTCCTGCGGGTCGCCCCACCGGCAGGTCATGGCGTCGATGCGGCTGCGGACATCCCTGGCGAGGTCGAGCTTGTTGACCTCGTGGTCGTCCATCCCGTAGAACTTTTCCAGGTTGTCGCTGGTGACGTGGAAACGCTTGCGATACTGGCTGACCTTGACCACCTCCGAGCGGAACGCGTTCTTGGCGCACTTGCTGAACCATGAGAACAACCGGCCCTTGCGCGGCTGCCAGCGCAGCAGCCACTTCACCACCTTCTCCTGCGCGGCTGACACCAGCATCGGGAGGTCCACCGTGTAGTGGTAGTCCTCGTACTGGGCCAGCCGCTCGAACATCGCCGTGCTGCCAATGACGATCTGCTCCAGCACCTCCATTGCCTCCTTGTGCCGCTTGGCCGCGTTGAGTTCCTTCCAACGGACGGCCAGCGGCGTGAGCTGGGAGGCAGCGAAGATGTGCTCGCTCTGGGGCTTGGCGGGCTTCGTGGATTTGGTGGTCTTTTTGCGCATCAAATCTTGGCCAGATCCCGGAACTCCTTGGCCAGCGTTTCGAGAGCCTTCATGCGCTTCTCGAAGCCTGCCTTCTTGTCGTGCTTCTCGGCCAGCGTGCGTGCCCCCATCAACATGCTGTAAACGGCCACTTCAGGACAGAGCATGTCGTCCTTCGGTTCACTCGGCGCTGCGGGCAGTTTTGTTTCGGCGGCTGGCACAGACTTCTCAGGCTTTGCTTTGACTGCGGGCTTGGCGACAACCTTGGCTGCGGGCTTCGGTTTAGTCTTGGCTGCTGGTCTCGGTGGGGACAAAGGTGAAGCCTGCACTTCTGCTTGTCCATTGTTATTGACTGCTCCGATGCCAATGACTTTCATGGCATACTTGATGACTTCACCACGCGCAATGCTGTAAGGGTCCAGGCCAGCCGCGTGGATGGCTTCGGTCGTCTTCACGACGCCTTCCGAGAACTTGTGCTGCTTGCCGTCTGGCTTCATCACAATCTCGGTCTTTATGGCGACTTTTGCCCTGAATGCAGGCTCTGTCTTGAGGATCGTCTCCACCCGCTGGTAGCGAATGAAGGAAGGATGCTTCGTGCTCTCGTCCAATGACATAGCGATATTTCTTTGGTTTGTTGGTGCGGTTCGATGCTCGGCTACTTTGCTATAGGTCTGCCGCATCAAGGGCGAGATAAAACTGCGCACAAGATGCTAACAGTCTGTTCACTTTTTCTTGGGCAGCGTGCTGATGTTCCCCAGCACCTCGTCGAATACGCCTTTGAGTCCGAGCAGATCCTCGGTGTACGTTCCGAAGCGCGTGACCGTGGTGTTGAACTCCACGATGTCCGGCTTGCGCATTCCCTTCTTCACATGACCGTTCTTCTCCTCCACGGAGATTTTCATCAGGCCATGATGGATCATCGCCCGCTGCTGGTGAGGCGTTGCGCCGTTGTAGGCGTGCGCGTCCATGACGAGCAGGTAGTCAGCTTCCGAGAAGATACGGTTGGTCGGTGAGACTTTCTGCACGACCACGGTCGGGCCAGTGCCTGCCTTCGGTTCGCCTTCTTTGTCGGTGCTCAGTTTGAAGCAGCTCCCGATGGAGATGCTGTGTTCCAGGATCGGCTTGAACTCAGTGTGCGCCTTGTCTTCGAGCACGCTGTTCACCAGCTCGGTCAGTGCAGGGTCTGCGTAGTATTCGATGGGCATGGTTAGTCCTTGTCTTCGGGGTCGTTGTCGTCGTCGATGTCGGTGTCGTCGTTAATTTCCACGTCGGCGTCAGGGCGGTCTGCAAAGGCCATGCTAATCGCCTTGGTCCAGAGCAGATCACAGTCAGCCTTGTGGTCTTGGTAAAATTGCGGCCACTCGGCCCTCTTGATGGACGGGTCGCGCCGGTTGCTCACCGTCCTGTCGTCCTCCTCCAGCGTTGTGACCTTGGCCGCGAACGTCGTGGTCTTGATCCCAAGGCTCTTGAACTTGAACTTCAGTTCGCCGTCGTCGTATTCAATGGCCTTGAGGTAGGTCATCGTCTCCAGCTTGGAGTAGAGGTCGTTGAGACCTCCGTTTTTCGTGTCGAAGAGCAGCGCCATGCGGCCCTCGCGGCAGGGCTTGCGCAGACGATTCTTCGTCGTGTAGAAGCCGACCAGGAAGCCATCGGCGAACTGATGCTTCTCGTGGATGCGGTACTTGCTCATCAGCCGGAACATGAAAATCCGGTGGGTGCTGTAGTAGCGCAGCGCCTTCCCGCCGAAGCTGGTGAAGTCCAGCTCTGCCGGGTTGATGGACTTGGGCCGTCCCTTCGCGCCCGCGTCCCCGAACTTGTCGCTCACCTGGTTGGTGAAGACCGCGCAGACGTTGGCCCGGCTAAACCGGCGATTGAGGATGCGGAATCCCTTGCGGAGCTGCTTGGCCTGGCGCGAGTAGTCGTCCTTGCCCCACTCCGCTGACAGCTCCTCCTTGCTCGACGTGGAGGCAATGGTGTCCACGACCACGACCAGGAACTGTGGGCGTCCCGTCTTTAGCTCGCGCTCCTCCGTCTTGCTCACGGCGTTCTCGATGATCTTGAACATGATGTCCACCGTGTCGCAGGACGCGATGGCCAGGTCCAGGGTCACGCCGTTGACCACCTGCTTCTCGTCGTCGTCCAGGCTCTGCTCGTTGTCGATGTAGAGCACGGCCACGTCACAGGTCTTCGGGTCAACGACCGTCTCTGACTTGGAGCCATCGTCCTCGCGGGTGATGGTGTGGATGTTTTTGATCTGTGCGTTGTAGGCCAGGCGCAGGGCAAGGTTGGTCTTGCCACAGGACTCTAGGCCGTAAACTTCAACAATCTTCCCGAAAGGGATGCCGCCCGTGAGTTCATCGAAGGCGGCGATCCCCGTTTTCAGGACATGCGAAACCCGATTGAGGATCTTGTCAGTGCTGCGACCGATGTCCACCAACCCGTTGGCACCGTCTTTCTTTGGAGACACTGACCGGATGCCAGCAATGATGCTGCTCGTCAGATCATCTTTGGTTTTCGCCTTGGCCATAAGCTATTTGGCTGCGGAGGTGATGCGGCTCATCAGGCGGCTGCTGGCCGCGCCCGTAGGAGCAGCCGACCGGGCACCTGCCACGGCTGGGCGTGCAGGAGCGGCGGCTGTGCGCCGAGGTACCGGCGTTTCGTCCACGTCAGCGTCTTCCTTGGTAGGAGGCGCAGCGTCGGTGGCTTCTTCCGGCACGTTTTCGTCTTCGTCCACCGGCTCGGCGGCTGATGTGCGGGCCATCGGTCGGCGTGCAACCGGCTGCTCAGCTTCAGCTTCGTCGGCAGCGGCAGCGGGAGCTGCGCGGCGTTGCGGCGGGGCAGCGGCGGCAGTACGGCGCGGAGCAGCCGGTGTCTCGTCAGCCTGCTGGTTGGCGTCGTCGTCCGACGCTTCCACGGGAGCACGCGAGGCAGCGGGCGGCGGAGTGCGGCGGCTGACCGGAGGCGGTGTCTTGGTCGGAGCGGCGGCGCGGGCCGGGGCTACGCCAGCGTCTGCTTCAGCGTCGGCGTCTGACTCTGCATCCGCGTCCTGCTCGTGTTCGGGTTCAGCTTCCACGGGAGCAGCACGCCGACGACTGACCGGCTGTTCGGCTGGCTCTTCAGTGGCAGCCGGACGGGCGCGGCGCGGCTGAGGCGGCGCGGTGTCTTCCTGCTCAGCGGGAGCGGCGGCGCGGGCCTGGCGGCGCGGAGGAGCCTGTTCTTCAGGTTCAGCTTCCGCTTCCACTTCGGTCTCGGTTTCCGGTTCATCCGGTTCATCCGCAGGAGCGGCACGACGACCACGGGCCACCGGCTGCTCGTCCTGTTCTTCCACGTCGGCATTGCGACGGCTTTCACCACCGCCACCACGGCGGCTGCCACGCTCGTCACCTTCATCAGTGGAGCGGCCATTGCGGGCCTTGTTCGCGTTCTCTTCGAGCTTGTCTGCAAACTCTTCGAGCGCCTTCTCCGTCGCCTTGGGCGGCTTGGGTTCCTTGCACGCCGCCTCAATCTTGTCGATGTTGGCCTCGAACTTCTTGTCGTCCAGGTCGAAGATTGGACCGCTGTCCTGCTTGTCCAGGCGCGTGCCCTTGGCCGTCTTGGTCACCGCGAAGTCGTTGCCCAGCTTGTAGTCGAAGATCGACATCGGCGTGCGGCGCAGATTGTTTTTGAAGTAGCCAATGAACTCCTCGTAGATGGGCTTGTACATCCAGAACTCGTACGGTGCGAGCACCTCGGAGAGCGGTTCGGCCTCGCCCTTGCCCTTCTCCAGCACAATGCACCACAGGAGCCACTGGCTGGAGGCGCGACAGGAGTAGGCGTAGTCCGCCTCGGCCTTGTTCGAGCTGTCCATCAGCTTCTCCGCCACTTCGCAGACCGGGCAGTAGGCGTGGGGGTCGCCACCGAAGGCCACGTCCGTATGACGCGGGCAGGTGACGGGCTTCTTGTTCATCCAGTGCTTGGCGACGCGGGCGTAGAACATCTGGTCAGGCGCTTTGCCCATCAGTTTCGGGATGAAGCGGATCAACCAGGAGTCGCCCTTGTTGAGCTTGATCGAACGGGTCTTATGGCCGGTGGTGTCGATGTATCGCGTCTCCTTCGCGATGTTGGCCATGATATTGGAGGGTAGGGTTGTCAGCATAACTGGGTTTGTGTTTGTTTACTGTTAAGAACGGTCGTCATCATCATTGTTTTCATCAGGCTCAAGTTTTCTGCGTGTCGCTTCACTGCTGCGGACGAGATCGAGCTTGGCCTGAAAGCTACTCAGCAGGTTTTGCAACCGGCTGACCCACCCGCTAAGAACGGCGAAGTCTTCCCACACTCTTTCAACTTTTGGATCGAGGGCGATGGCGCGTTCGAGCGCCTTGTCCGTCATCTTCGGGCCGTAGCCCTTCTCGATGAAATCGCCATTCTTCAGGTTGAAAAAGACCTTCGCCTCCACGTTGCGGATCTTCTGCTTGGTGATGATCTTCAGCTCGATGTTTTCTTGCAGGCGGGCGTTGATCCACTCGATGAGCGCAGGCAGCTCCTGGCTGGCAGCCACGATGTCCTCGTAGTCCTGGGACAAGTAGTAGTCCAGGTCGATGACATCATCGTCTTCGCCGAGACGAAGCTTGCCGACACTTGGGAGCTTTGGTTTCACGATTTCTTGAACTCAAGAACCGCGTGCTGCTTCTCCACAAAGTCCAGGCGCTGGACCGTGCTTTCCATCGGGATGCCGCACAGGCATTCGCAGGCAACCTGGCGGTCGCCCAGCGGGCACTTGTGGGCCGGGAACGCGGAGTAGGCGAAGCAGGGCGAGGACGCGCAGGCTTCGTGGTTCCAGACCGCCAGGTCCATGTATTGCCTGTCGTAGCCGATGCGGACGCCGGGGTCGTGCGGACCCCAGTAGGAGATGGCCGGAACGCGGAACGACTGGGCGATGTAGAGGCAGGCGCTGTCGAGGGAGAAGACGCAGGTGGCCTTGTTGATCACCGCCATCAACATGCGCAGCGATGTGGCTCCCAGCGCGTTGATGACCGTGTTGCTAACGCGTCCGACCTGGGCACTGAACTCACCCACGCTGATGCCCATCTGAGGCAGGCGCTGATGCAGGCTTCCGACCACAATGACGGGGCGGCGCGCTGATAGCTCCTTGATGAGCACGAGCCAGTCGTTGTAGGGCTTGCCACGCAGGCTGCTATTGGCCAGCGGCGCGACCACGTAGTAGCCGGTACGGCGCAGGTCCAACTGCTTTTCGTTCCAGATGAAATAGAGGAACTGGTCGAGCAGCTTGCCGTCGTCGGGCGTGAGGACGGCGCTGGGCCGCTTGAAGTCGGCGGGCACACTGGCCGGATCGAAGCCCAGGTTGCGGTAGAGCGCGTCGTACACGTTCAACTGGTCGGCCTCCTCGTTGCACTCCGTCACAGTATTGACCATCCACTGGTAGTGGTAGTGCTGGAAGTCCTCAAGCTGGAGCGGGCCTGCCAGCGTGGTCTTCAGATGCAGGGCCGGGTGGCCGGTCAGGATGGCTCCACGGTCGGAGAGCGAATACATGTCGATCTTGGCCATGCCGCCGCTGACGTGGTGGATGTAGTTGAGCGGCCCCGTCATAAAGAGCAGGTCGCCGATGCCACGGTCGCGGTAGCGTTCCACCAGGATGTTGGCGTTGGAGATGTTCTGCCCGGCCTGGAGCTTGCGGTAGCAGTCGATCCCTTCGAGGTCCGACACCGACTCAATCCACTGGCTCAGATGCGCGATGTGGTCCGAGTTGAGGATGTAGCGGCGCTTGGGGTTGAGCAGCCAGGTCTCGTCCTCGTTGCGCTGCCACATCACGGGGGAGTTGACCGTGACGACGTGCCAGGTGGAATGATGCGGTGATTTGTTCGGTTGCATGGGTGTCAACAGTATTGTTTAACGTGGATTTATTCGGGCATCTGACCGAGGTGCGGCCAGAGCGCCTTGGGGATCTGATTCCGCTCCTCAGCACGCCAGTTGCGCACCGAAGGCCAGATTTGGTACGGCAGGTAGAAATGCAGGCCGGTGTGGCCGGTGGGCCAGGTGTAGGTGAAGCCTGGCTTGATGTTCGGCAGCACCTTCTCGATGAACAGCTCGAAGGCATACTGCGGGTCATCGTAGTGGCCGGAGGAGCGCAGCTTGATGATGGTCTCTTCCAGGGTGCGGCGCGTGGCGGTGAAGTGGATGACGTAGGGGATCTGAAGCTGGACCGGCTTGATCATGGGCGAGCGGCACTCCTGGAACACCGCATTGCCACCGATGTAAACGATGGCCACGTCGGTGGCGCGCTCAACTGGGTAGCCGGGCGTGCCAATGACCGGAATCATGGGCGAGCTGATGGCGACTGCGCCACGGGCCACGGCCTCTTCGATGACCTGGAGCGTGCCGCGCATCCAGAGTTCGTCGCTATCCACAATCAGGATGTCACGGAAGCCTTGTGAGCGAATCCAGCACAGGCTGTCGTTGCGGACGCGAGTCTCGGTGCGCAGGCGCGTATCACCAGGGTAGCGATAGACCGACACGTCGAAGATTTTGGTCCAGGCGCGGGCACCGATGTTGCCGAGCTGGGCTGCGATGTTCATCAGCTCCTTGATGTCAGCTTCCGGCGTCGGATTGCCCGCCCAGTACTCGTCGGGGATGCAGAAGAAGAAGTCTTTCACGCCCTCCTCGAAGAGCCGCTGACAGATGTCGAACAGGAAGAACTCGTCCTTGGTCACCTGGATGTAGGCTGCCCACTTTCGGCCTGACTGTACGGGAGCAAGCCCAGAGTAGCCGGAGGCGCTGGGCTGATTGACCGGCGCTGGCGGAGCGGCCACTTCAGGAGCGGCCTTCGGCCCCATGTCCACCTTGAAGCCACGCGCCTGCCGCCATTTGAAGAGCATCTCGCCCCGGTTCCAGCGGTCGGAGGACGCATGGCGCACGTCGGCGCTGTCGCGCTGGCGCTTGCCCGCATCCGGGTGCATGTGCTCGAAGAGCAGGTGCCGGGCTTCGATGACCACGCCGTCGCGCTGGGCGGTGACCGTCAGCTCGGTGTCGGAGAACATCGACTCGTAGCCGGGGTAGAAGAAGTATCCGAACTTCTCGTAGCGTTTGCGGGTGATGATGCCCAGGACGAAGATGTCGTGGACGTAGCCGTCTTCGGTGTGAACGACCCACTCGCCGTCCTGCCAGCCCTTGGGTTCAAGGTCGAGCAGCCCCTGGTCCCAGTTCATCGGTGGCACAAAGTCGTCAGCCACGGCGATGATGACCTTGCCGGTGGCGTTCGCGGCGGCGAGGTTCCAGCCCTTCACGCAGTCGTAGGGCTGGCTGTCCTGAATCACCACCTTGGCGTTGGGCACGCCCTGCGCTGCCGTCATGGCTGCCGCGACCAGCTCCGGCACGTTGTCCACGGCGATGATGAACTCATGGCTCTGGCGCAGGCCACGGCTGTTCCACAGGTCGGTGACGTGCTTGATGAGGTGAGGGCGGCAGGTTGTGTAGGCGAGAGAAAAGTCTGGCGTCATAATGTGTTCTTTAGAACGTGAACAAAGAACTGGATAAGCAGCACCTGGTATTGAAACTTCGCAGCCAGCAGGCAGCCAACCGGGTAGCCCCGATCATGATCCTGTGCGGGTTGTTACAGGAACAGGGCCAGCTCATTGAAAGCTGGCAGGAACATGCCTCGAACTTGATGAACACGAATGAAACTACTAAGCCAGATGGTGGAGCAGTACCAGAAGCGCCACAAATGCCTCCCCAAGAAAATCGTGATGACGCCGCTCGCGATGGTGGGGATGGCCGTTAAGCGCACCGCAGCGCCGCTTTGGAACGGTGTGCCGGTGGAGTGCCGCGAGCTGTCCAACGAGGACATTGTGAAGTCCGGGCCGTCCCTGGGCATCGACTTCGATGGCTCTCAGCTAGTTAGTTTCGACATAAAATGACTGACGAACACATCCTGGTTGATCTGGACGGAACCCTGGCGAAGTACAATGGCGACATCGAAACCATTGGAGCGCCGATTCAGGCCATGATGGACCGGGTGCGTCGCTGGCACCGCGAAGGCAAGAAGGTGAAAATCTTCACGGCCCGCGTCGCCGACGAGAGCCGGGAGAAGCAGCTTCCCTTGATTCAGCAGTGGTTGAAGGACCACGACCTGGAGGGGCTGGAAGTGACCAACGAGAAGACCCCATCGGCCATTGCAGTGTGGGATGACCGCGCCCGGCAGGTGCGCAAAAACACAGGAGAACGAATCCGTGAAAGCCGTGCGCGCACTCTTATCGAGACTCTGGGCTAATACGTCCTGGGGCAAGATCCAGCAAATGGAGGCCGAGTTCGGCGAGATGTCCCAACTGACCGACGCCCAACTGTGTGAGATTTACGACCGCGTGCTGACCGACGACGGCATCCACCACGACTACAAACGGAGGCTCTGCTACATCATGGCGACACGTCTTTGGGTGCGTTGGAAGCAGGCGGGAAGTGTGATTCAGAATTGATGGGGGCGACGACGTTCACGATGACGCCCTGGTCCAGCCAGACCACGCAGTCCTTCAGGGGCCGCGCAAAACCAAACTCCTCCATGATCATCTCCACCGCAGGGATGGATGGTGCCCGGTGCGCTGCGTTCAGTGAGACGGAGAGATGGTGACAAAGCCCGATGGGGTGCTCCTCTTGTGAATAAACGACCTTGAACCCGACGTGTATCATCACCACGAACTCGCCTTCACTGCCAGGAGCGTAACCTGTCTCTATCATCTTCTTCAGCTCATCCCTGGTAAAGATGTTCCAGGAAGCGTGCTGTTTAACCGCTGCGATCCTCTCACGCACCGCCGTGTCGATGATTAGGGGTATCACGCCATTAGTTCTTCCCGAACTCTCCACGGAAGTCAACAGTATTGTTCATGGCCTTGTATTTTGCCGCGACCAGCATGTAGGCGAGGTAGTCCACCACCAGCCCCTTGGCCAGCAGCTCGTCCTTGAACTGCTCTAGGTAAGCCTTGAGCGCAGCAGCCAGCTCACCGTCGTCGGGATACTGGTTCATCAGGTTGCACGCGTGCTCCATCTGAGCTGGAGTCAGGATCTCCTGTAGGGAGACCGTCTTTACTTCGGGATTAGGGTCGTCTTGCATCGTGTGAGAGAGGTTTGAGGTACGCCGTTGTAATTGCTGTGTTCCTTCACTGTAGCCGTGACCGTGAAGGTCTTGCCCACCTCCAAGTCTGGCACTGAGCTGTTGGTTTTCCAGGTGAACTGATTGCCTGTCGCATCCTTGAACTTGTAGAGCGTCTGCCAGCCGAAGGACGTTTCCCACTCCTTGAAGTCGTAGCAGTGAAGCACCAGGCCACGCAGCCGCTCGCCGACCTTGCCGACGTGGTTGCTGGTCTTGGCCTCTTCGGCGGCGATGCGGAGCTTCTCCTGGTGCCGGACATAGGCACCCACGATCCAGGCTGCCAGGCCGACCGCGCCGGTCGAGATGACTTCGTGACGGGCCACGGACAGGAGGCTGAGCTGGAACTCGGACAGGCCGTCGTTTGGCTCGGTCAGCATCTCCAGCTTGATGTCGTCGTAATCGCCCGTCTCGGCCAGGTCGCCATCGGCGCGGAACCGGCGCAGCACCCAGGTATGAGCCTCTTCGGCGAGCTTCACCGCAGCGGCGCTGGGCATGACAGCCGTGGGAATCACAACGCTGTGCTCGCAGGTGCCCTTGTAAGGGAACATGGCGTCGAAGGCCAGTTGCGCCGTGGTCTTCTGGCCCTTGCTGGAATCGACATCTTTGCGGCCCGTGAAGACGAACTGCAACGCCAGCTCTGCGACGTGGTTGAGATAGACGGCCAGCGACAGGCGGACGAACCGCTGGTGGTTGCCGATGTGACCGCCGAGCCAGGTGATGTTCTCCGCCGCGCTGCACAGCTCAGAGACTCCGAGCATCTGTTCAGCCCAGGATGCCACGTTATGCGGGCAGTCGTGGCCGAGGAAATCGCGCAGGCAGGTGCTGCCGACCTGCATGACGCGGGCGTCCTCGTGACGCAGAAGAAACGTCGCGCTGCGGTTGCGCCTGGATTTGCAGTGGTCACAGCCGGGCTTCATCGTAAACGCTTCCGGCACCGCCGCCTCATCGCAGGCGTGGCGCACCACATTGCCTGCTTCATCGTGGAAGATGCTTGCGACGAACTTCCAGCCATTGATGCGCGGAGCCTCGCCGGTCACTTCAACCGAGTACACCCGCGTCAGGTCATTGGCATTGTCGGGGTTGGCGACGTTGGTCCAGGTGCCGACCGTCAGGGTGATGGAAGGGAGCTTGAGGCGCTCGGCACGACGGGCCAGCTTGGCGACCTGCTGCTTGAGCTGGTCCAGGTTTCGTTCGTGAATGTTGTAAGTCATGCCTCAATGTTGCACGGATTAGATAGCCGTCAACACTATTGTTTAATATAAGATGCAGGGCTTGTCGATCTGGGTGATCGTCTTCTTGTGCCGCACGAACTTTGGATAACGCTCGGCGAACAGGACAATCGCCTCGGCGATGTCGTAGGCCAGGATCATGTTGGGCTTAATCTTGCCGCTGGCCCTGATGCAAAACACTTTCAAATGTGCGTCCATAAGCTGGTTACGATTGGCGGCGCGTCGGCCACTGGTTGAACACCCGACCGAGCACGGAGGTGTTGAAGATGCACTGCGTATGCCAGGTCTGCGTCTCACCGTCCTGGCATGTCACAACCAGCACGCAGTTGGTCCAGATGGACCCGGTGTGGGTGGCGGTGGCGACCGGCTTGCCAATCTTGTGGGAGAGCTTGTAGATGTAGCCGTCGAAGTGGGCTGACACCATCTTGTCGGCCAGGGCGCTGATGACGGCTTCGTTGTCGTCCCGACGAACCACGATATAAGGGCCAGCCGTATAGCTGCCCTGGCCCGTGGACCGGAAGAACTGCCCGACGAATCTCCTGGCTTCGACCTTAAATCGCGCAGTCAGCGGCTCCTCCCCGCGAACCGGAGACGGATACGCTGCATTCAGGTCATGGCCGTTCTTGGCCAGCTTGGCTTCCGCCGTTTCAATGTCCTTGCGGAGAAGATCAACGCAACGGACACGGTAATCTTCACGAGGACCAGCCAGCGCCGCGATGAGGTTCTGGTCGCCTTTGTCAGCGGCCTTGGCCTCGCGCTTTTGAAGGGTCTCAACCCTCGCTTTTTCCACGCCCGCCTGGCATTCTTCGGTGGCCTGGGCTTTGGCAGTGATCACTGCCGCCCAGGCAGACAGGGTGGCCTCGTGCTGCGGGTATTTGGCCGTAAACTTCGCAAGCTTTACCAGGTAGCCCTTGATCTGCTTGCTGTTGGGGAAGGCGTAATAGAGGTCACTCCAGAGCTGGCACTGGGCGAAGGCGTCGCCCTTGTTGATGCGGCGCAGCTCGTCATTGATAGAGTCCTTGGCCCGGTCCAGCTCGCGCTTGGCCTTGCTGAGTTCCCGGTTAGCTTGTCCGATTAACGTCGTCTTCATGCCACCACTGTAGCATGTCCACGATGGCCGTCAACTGTATTGTTTAATCAGCGCCGGTCGAGCAGAGCGTTGAACTGCTCGATGTCGCAGGGCTGGCACAAATGCCTGACCACGCGGTCAGACTGCCGGTGGACCAGCGTGCAGGGACTGGTGCCGCAGATGTCGCACTTCTGGAGGCAGGGAGTGTGGTCGGGATCTGGGCTGGCCAGCAGCTCGGACTTGTCGTCCTCCAGGAGCAGGCTGACGATTTTAGCCGGGTGCATGATCAGTCGATGGAGATGCCAGCGCCCTGCTGCATTCCCTTCAGCTCTTCTTCGAGCTTGGTCATCTCCGTCTGAGCCTGGTCGCGCCGGGCGGCGTCGAGCTGGAGGTTCTGGGCCGGTCCTGGGATGGCCCCGCTGTATTTCATCCAGACATCGCCGAGCTTCTTGTTGCCCTTGGCCTCGGCATAGCGTTTCACCCAGAGCGCCACCGCACCGCGCAACTGCTTCGTGTCGGTGTAGCTGTTGAACGTCATCACGCCTGCGTGATACCGCTCAATGGGGTTGTGGATGTAGAGGCACTGTTCGTACTCGTCGTAGAGCCAGTCCGGCCGTACCGAGGTGACGCGCATCCAGGTTTTGCGCCAGCGCAGGAAGGTGTCGTATTCGTCCAGGCCCAGGCGGAAGAGCGGAGCCGGTTCGATGAGGTTGCCGTAGAAGATTTCGGTCGGCACCGGGTTAGGCTCGACGAAGGTCACGTCAGCCACTCCCTGGCCAACGTCCACGCCTTCGATGTAACGGAACTTCCCCTTGGCGAGCACCAGCGACTGGTAGCGCCGGAGCGGCATCCAGACGGAGGCGAGATTCAATGCGTCCTGGCAGCAGTCCAGCACCTGCTGCCGGGTCAGCTCGACGATCCAGGTGGGCTTGCCAAGCTGGCGCTCCACGTAGTCCGCGAGCTGATCGATGGTATAGCCCTGCAAGGGCAGCGTGTCAGGCGAACCCGATGAAGTCCTGACGGGTTGGCTGGCGTTGCTGGTCGGGCCTGTTACTGCGGATGTATCTGCCACGCCCTAACTATCATTCCGGGTACCCGCTCATCAAAGCTTTCATCTGACGCGGGTAATTGGCCTGGATGTGGGCTGCCAGCTCGGCCCGGCTGCCGAAGACCCTGCCGTCCTTGAGACAGGCAAAGGTCGGCACCTCGGCTCCAGTCGCCTGCTCGTCAGATTCGCCTTCGGGCTGCTCGTCAGACTGGGCGACAGCTTCCTCTGCGGCTTCCGAGTCCTCCTGGGCCTCCTCGACATCATCCAGGACCGGCTCATCGTTCTCGGACACGGGCGGCGGCACGTTGGACACCACAGTGTTTCCGAACGCGCTTTCCGGGGCAGGCGTGACGGCGGCAGCGACACGGCGGACAGACGGACGAGCTGCCACTGCACGGGCCTTCGGAGCCGGAGCGGGCGCGGACTCGACCACGACCGGAGCAGGAGCCTGCACTACAGGCTTCGGAGCCGGAAGCGCCTTCTTCACCGGGACGGTAGCCTTCAACGGCGGCTGGACGACGGCGGCTGGCAGTGCCTTGGTGCGGCTGCTCGGTCCCATGTCCGTGGCATACTTGATTTCCGGGATGGCACCCTTCGGCCCGTTCACAGTCTCCTCAGCGCCGAAGTTCTCTGGCACCTCGCGGGTCTTGTGAATCAAGCCGAGCCTGCGTGCCTCGTCCATCGACATGGCGCGGTACGACGACGCGTTCTCCTGCGGAATAGAAATGTTGGCAGGCGCGGGGAGCACGGGTCTCCGCACAAACTTCCCGTCCTGCACAAATTCGGTGACCTCACGCACGGAGCTTTCGCCGGTCGCCGGGCGCGCATTCGTGAACGTCGGCATGAGCAGCAGCGGTACCGGCGTTTTGGTCGTCTCCTTGGAGAGCTGGTTCTTCCCGGCGTAGCGGTCCAAGTAGGGGTCGTTAATCTTGCGTTGTTCGCGGTCCACGATGAACTCGCCTGGGTTCAGCCGAAGCGTGATGTTCAGGTTGGAGATGGAGAGGTGGATCGGAAACTTGTGACCGTTGAAATATCCCACGGTCAGCGTTGTCGTCGGAGCAGTAGGTTGAGCCATATTGTTAAAAGAACGGTATCAGGGAACAACTTCGATAAAAATTGGAGTGCCTTCGCCGAGCCAGCTTCCTTCGACGTTCACGCCCATGAACTCCTCCGCCTCGTCATGGTCCATGCCGTCCTTCATCAGCTTCTCGACGCACTTGCGCCGGTCGTAGGCCAGGATGGCCAGCTTGCCGCAGCGATAGGCCACGCCGAGAATGCAGTCGTCGAATCCCTCCGCCTTCAGCGCCTCCGGGTTCTGCTCCTCGATCAAGTCCAGCGCGGTCATCTCGCCGTCCGAACCCGCTTCATCACATTTCGCGAAGACCGGAGCCTTCTGCTTCTTACGTTTCTTTTTCGAGGGCATAGGTCATTCAAAGAAGTCTTCGCTGGCGCGCAGCTCCTGGCGCGAGCCGAACACCAGCTCCCGCGTGCGCAGCGTGGACAGCTCGTTGTCCACATGCTTGCTGGTGACGCTCAGGCCGACTGAGACAGCGAGGTCGTCGCGGCTGATGCTGTTGGGATGAACGCTGGCCACGGCCTTGAGCATCTCTGCGGCCTTGGTGGACAGGTCGCCCTGGGTCACCCAGTAGGCCAGCAGGTCCGGGCCTGTCGGCAACTGCGGCCACTCGCGATGGCTCAGGCCCGCTGGCGTCGCCGACAAGCTCTGGCGGGTGCCTCCGATGAAGCCGAGGCTGCGCAGTGTGCTGAGGATGTTGTCCACATGCTTTGACTTCGACGAGTAGCCTGCCATCACCGCGAGCTGGTTGCGGGTCGTGGTCTTTCCCTGACGCCGAGCCAGGACGCTCATCATCTTCGTCTGCGCGACGTTAAGTTCCTGGTCGCCGGACACGACAATGTTCTGCACGGGCTGCTTCGGAGCAGGCACCACCTTGATTCGGTCTGGAGTCGGCGCGGTGGCGCGCTGGATGGCATTCACCAGTGCCTGGTCCTTCAGCCGGGCTGTGACTGCGGTGCGCAGGTCAAACACCTCCTTCGACATCCTGTTCACGCCATTCAGGATGAAGTTGGTCGTTTCAAGTAATTTTGAAAGCGACGCTTCGACGGCCTCAAGCTTGGCCAAGTCCGCCTCTGTCATCACCGGCACATCAATGCGCTGAGAGACAGGCTTCGGCGTTGCAGCCAGCGTTCGCTTCAGCGCAGCGATTTCATTCTTCAGCTCCGCCTCGGTTCGCACCTTCTCTTCCGCCAGGCGGGGAAGGTCGGCGAGCTTTGGCAGCAGCGCCTTGATCTTCTCCGGTGGCGGTGGTGGCTCAGAGCCGTACTTGGAATTCTGGATCTCGTGGCTGGTCTCCACCTTGCCAACCGTGAGCATCACGCGGGTCTTGGAGATGGCGCGGCCCAGGGCGTAGAACTTTCCTGCGTCAGCCACGCGCATCTCCAGGTTGAACGCCTTGCGTTCATCGTTGGGGACGCTGAGCAGCTCGGCAGCGCGCACCAGGTCGATGTCCTCAAAGGTCGGGCCGATCATCCTGTTGAGCAGATTGCGCGAGGCGGTCTTGCGCAGGCTGGCCAGGGACTGCGTGGCGAAGACGGCGCAGAACTGACGCTTGCGGCCACGGGTGGAGAGCGCGACCACGGACTCAGAAGCCTCAGACTCGCCGCAGCCTTTCTCCGGGATGAAGATGTGAGCCTCGTCCACGATGATGATCGTCGGCTTCCACAGATGCTTTGGCGCATTGAGCAGTGCATCGGTGAAGAGCCGGACCCAGAGATGCCGGTCGCTGTCTCGCATCTCGTAAAGGTCACAGACGGCAGACGCCCGGAGTTCAAGAAGCTTGTGAGCGACCAGGGCGGCGCTGCGCGTGTCGGCTGGAGTGTCGCCGCCTTTGCCGACCAGCACGTAGCCGAACTTCTCGCGCAGCGTGGCGAACTCTCCTTCAGGGTCGATGATGATGACCGGCACCTTGCCGTAGAGCTGCTCAGCCATGCGCCGGAGCAGCCAGGACTTTCCTCCCCCGCTGTTCGATTGAATCAGCAGGCGTGTCTTGAGCAACACGTCGATGTCCAGTCGTACGTCCTGGCCCGTCCGGTCGATTCCCATGCTGATGGCGTTCATCAGCACGTAAGAACCGGGTCACGGATGCAGTGTCAACTGGCAGATAACGTCGTCATGTATAAAGGCCACACTGTTGTCGATGCTGAAGAGCTTCATGCCTGCCTCGACTGGAGGATTGTCGAACACGCGCACTCGGCCACTCCAGGCGACGTTCCAAACTCGCAGCGTGTCTTCGGTCAGCAGCAGGCAGGTGCCTGATGAAGTCGTTGTGAAGTTGACGGCCTCGTACGCGACATCCTCGTCACGCATGTGAACGGCGAGGGACTGCCAGTCATCCGCGAACTTCAGGATGAAGCGGTCGTAGCGGCCCTTCTGCTCGGCCAGCACGACAACCCAGTTGCGCACACCGGCTGCTTCGATCACGCGCCAGCCGTTCAGCGCCGGGCATGGCTTGGTCGCGCAGCGCGACACGGCGTACGGCACCGTCACGTAGGCACGTCCGAGCAAGTCCTGGATTAGCGCGCCGTCGAACACTTTGGTCGCCAGCGCGGAGATGTTCTCGACCTCCTTCATCTGGATGATCGTGCGGGTGCCCATCTCGATGAAGCTGTACTGCATCAACCGCCCGCCAACCTGAGCATAGATGACTTCGTTGCGAGCGAAGATGGCGGAGCCGCTGCCGGTGCCAACCATCGTTCCATCCAAGGTTTTGAACGTGATGCTGTTTCCATTCCATAGTCCAACAATGGCCCTGGCACTGGACGCACCGACGACCACCTTGCGTGCTCCTGTCACGTCAATCTGCATCTTGGCCGACCCGACTTTGACAAACGACTTGGTGACGCAGTGCGTGATGCCGCGCAGCACGAACACGTCGATGATCTCTGCGCCGATGCTGCGCAGCTCAGTCACGGAGAGCTTCTCGTGCGCCCGGATGGTGACGATGGCCTTGGGCACTGCGAGCGGGGCAATGGAATCCGCCAGCGGTGGAACGCTCCGCTCATTGCGTGCGAACACTGCCTCGAACCAGTCGAGGTGCCGTTTTGGGATGACGCTAAACGGATTACAGACGGGCGGCAGTCGCACAGCCTTGTCGAAGACGCTGACGCCTTTCTCCATCCGTTTCTCCCACTCGTTCGGACGGTAGTTCGGGTGCTTGCCCTGATAGGGGTGGATGTTGATGTAAATCTGGAATGCGAGCACGCCCCACGAGTACCAGTCGGTCAGTTCCGTGAATGTTCCATGTGGAACATTGTGGTCGCGCACGCTGGCCATGATCGCCGTGGCCTTGAACGAGGGCGTCTGATAGCTGTCAGTGTCGATGAAGAAAGGAGCGGAGAGACTATTGGCGTCAACGAGAATGTTCAGCTCGTTCAGGTCCACCACCAGGCACTTGGCTCGGTGGACCTCCGACAGCGTGAGCTGCATGGCCTTGAGCAGCGCGTCGAGCTGGGCTGGTGTGACGCTGCGCTCCACCTTGAACGACTTGGTGAAGAATTTGCAGAGAGGCTCGGTGCCAGCCAGGTACTTCATCGAGTAGCCAACGCAGTTGCCGCTGGCATCATAGGCCGGTTCAAGTGGGCGGATGACGTTGTGCGCGTTGATGAGCGCCAGCTCCTTGATCTTGCCCAGGGACATGGCGCGCTTGGGGTCGTGGTAAAGCTTGATGGCCTCCGCACCATTCTTGTACACCGCCGCCTCACCACCAGCCGCCAGGTAGTTGGCATCCGAGAGCGTGACTGCGGCCTGGCCAATTCGCAGCGTCGTCTTCATACGATGATGGCGGCGACACTGAGGTCGTCGTGGTGGGAAACCTGGTTCTCGCGGCAGACGCGCTCGTGGGCCTGCACGCGCCGGGTCACGAACTCTCCGTGCGTGCTCTTGAACTTCGTCAACGCATCGGCCTCAATCGACCAGTGGATGTTCTCAAACTTGCCGTCGTAAAACTGATCGATGCCGTCCGAGAGCAGGACAATCTGGTCGCCCTCCACCACGTCGAACTTCAGGTCCGTCACTGCGCCTGCATCCTCGTCCTGTGTCCGGCTACCGGATGAGTCGATGATGGTGGTCCGCCTGAACTGCGAAAACTCTGAGAAGTAGTCCGTGGTGTCCTGCACCGACAGGCGGTGGGCCAGGTAGTAAGGCGCATTGGCTTGGACCCCTGGCTTGGACGCATCGTAGCTGACGCATTGAACTTCTCGGCAGCCATGAGTTTGCCTGACAATGCCACCGTCACCGAACATCAGCACGCGGGCTTTCGAGCCTCGCACCACCGCCATCAGCAGCGTGGCTTGCAGGCAGCCACGAGTCAGCCCAAGCCGGTCCACAGCACTGGCAGCCTTGTCGATGATCACGCGACCGATGGTTTCAGCATCAAGGTTGAAGACCGCGCTCGGAGCCACCATCAGCATGTGACGGGCGGCGTGCGTCAGGCACCTGGACCCGATGTCCGTAAACGCGGCACCGGAACAGCCGTCGCTGACGATGGCGTAACCGATGTCTTCCGTGGCTCCGGGGACAGTCTTCAACCTAATGATGCCGGAGATGGCGTAGTCCTGGCAGACGGCGTGCGTGGAGCCAATGCGGAAACAGTGGTCAGTATTCATGGTCAATCTTCCAAATCCATCAAATGTCGTTCGCCCTCAGAACTGTGACGCGCCTGATATTCCGTGATGATTTCGGTCGCTTCAGCCTTCGTCACGTTCGGAGGATGATCTATGCCGCGCTCCTGCATGTAGGCGACCTGCCGGGGCGTGGCTCTTTCGTTGCTCATAAAAGAAAATGCGCGGGCGAACAGGTTTTCTCTCCTGGCCTACCCGCGCAGCGGTTTCTCTGGCCTACTCTCCGGTGAGGCCCACCGCAAAATCAGAATGTTAGAGGCTGGCTAGGACCACCAGTCCCAAGTGCCTGCGACGTGCTGGACACGCTCTGGCTGACGAACTCCGCGAGCTTGCCAAGCTTTCCTGGAGTAGCGACGCCGATGCCGATGTACTGGTCCATGCCTGCTTCGTCGTTGAACCGTCGCAGGTAGGAGTCGAGATCCGTATCATCGCCGGTCACGCCAATCAGAATGGTGCGGATAGACTCCAGGTTTTCAGCCGACTTCGCATTCTTTACAGACATGGCCACATCGGACGGACGGCACCCGCCAATGTTATCCTGCCCGTCAGTGAGGACAAACACGATGCCGTTGGCCAGGAAGTCCTGGGAAGTCAGCGTCTTGCCGTAATCAGCCATGACGGACACCGCCTCATGTGCTGCGTTGAACAGCGCCGTGCTGCCACCGGACACCAGCGAATTTTCGTAGTCAGTCGGCTTGATGGTGGAGAGCAGCTTAAATCCGTGAACTTCATTCAGGTTGCTGTCGAAGGTGGTCAATCGAACCATCAGGTTGTCGCGGAAGGCAGACTTATCGCAGCTCTTCACAATGGTGCCGAGCATCATCTCTATCTGCCGGATGAACTTCTCGACGCTGCCGGAGACATCGCACACGATGCTGACGAGGGTGTATTTTGAGGCACCTAGCTTCTCAATCTTTGTGCCGCTGAACTTGTAGCCAGAAGCGGCATTCAGGTCTTCGAGGTTGGTGTCTAGTAAACGGGCCATAGGTATCAGTTCCAGTCGTTGGTGGTGGTTACTTTCATGCCCTTTGCAGTCATGTCCGCGATGAACGCATCGCCGAGAAACTCCAGTGTGGGCACGCTGCTCGTGGTGTCACGAATCAGGGTAAATTTCTTCACGTTGTCATCGCCAAAGTTCGCGGCAATGTCGCGGATGGTGTTGGCGACGCAGTGGCTGAGCGCCTGGCCGGTGATGAGGATCTCATCGACCTGGCTCAAGAGAGTGATGAGGTCTGTGTTGAGGCGCGTGGACGGGTCTTTGTCGTCCGGCACGTCGGCCTGGACGGCAGAGTAGTGCTCGGTGAAGAGGTTGCTGCCCTTGGCCACAAAGTTCACCTGTCCGAAGTTGCGTGTCTCCCATGCGATGAGCGCATCGCTGACCGCAGGCACGAGCGCATGGCCTACAGTGCCAATCAGGCAGTGCGGGGGCCAGATGAAGAGCTTGTAGCGCGCCGGATGGTCAGGGGTGTCCAACTCCAACTGCCGCACGTAGGCCAGGCCACGCGACTGCCAGGCCGGGTTGGTCGTGTTCCACCTGCCGTTGGCAACGTCGTCCGCCGTGATCTGAGTGAACGGCTTCGGGTGATTGCCTTTGGGGTCTTTCCAGAAGATGGGGTGCGCGATGTGGATGATCTGGTGGGAGTCCACGGTCGTGTGGATGTCCGCGAAGCGGTCGCCACGGTCGTTGATGAACTTGGCGAGCCGTTCAGAATCCTTGTCAGCGCCGGGCACAAAAAGCGTGCCCTTGGGGTTACAGAAATCGAACTGTGGATCGATGGTTAGTAGGTGCGTGTTCTTCGACATGTGCGCCATGTTGTCAACAACCACATACTGCCGTCAAGTGTTTAGTTCAATCAGCCCTTGGAAGTTATTCGCAGCTTTTTCACAAAGCTGTCCGGTGCAAATTTAACATTGGGCGCGATGTCATTGTAGAGCATGTGAGACGCGAATCGAAAGCCGTCCAGGAACTGGCTTATCTCGTGTTCATCGCGGAACGAGGCGAACCACACCTGCGAGTCGCTCGTCCCGCGCAGTGAGAACGCCGATAGCGGCGGGTCCGTAGGAACCTTGACCTCCTTGAAGTCCAGCGTCACAGGTGTGATCTTCACCGGCTTCACTTTGAGAAGCGTTGCTAGGGCTGTCCGGCATTCGATGCAGACCCTCACCTGCAAGGTGCCGAAATAAATCTGCCACACCGGGTCACGAGAGCTGCACGAGGAACATCCGCCCGCCACGCTGGATTCAACGGGCAACGGGTACATGGTGACGCTCACGACTTTTTGCTTCCCTTCAGCTTGCGGGTTGCTGGCTTGATCGGACGCTCGGTAATCAGTGTGACCTGGGATGCAGGCACGACGAAGACGCCGATGTTCGGGTTCCAATAACCGGCCCGTGGCATGTCGCTGAGATGGTGGGTCACCTCGTCCATGTCACGCTCCAGGTTGCCGCCATTGACTGGTCCGTTGGCCTTGACGACGTTCACACCATTGATCAGGTGGATGTCCGCCACGAACCACCCGTTGTGGCCACAGTAGGCCACTCGTGCTCCGATTGCTGCTTTGCTCATAGTCTTAAATCCAACGCTTCTTGATCCAGGTCAGGCTCGCCGTTCGTGAGTCAGCCTGGATGACGTAAGGCGCATCCGCCCGCTTGAGAACCACACCGGCCCACTTGGGCGAGTTGGCCGACAGGTCCATGAGCCACTCTTCGTTCGGCGTCTCGAACATCCATTCATGTCCGAGCACGTTCGACAGATTGCGGGCGGCAGCCACTCGCTCCAGAGTCGTGGACTCCAGGAACGAGTGGCCTTCAACCGCCAGCGCCTCGAACGGATAAAAGTGTTTCTCGAAGATGACGCCATCCAGGGCCGTGTGGTCTTCCAGGCTGACAAAATCGTGCCGGTTGGTGATGGGGTGCTTGTACCATCCGCCGTGGCGGGTCTGCACATAGACCCTGCGGTTGACCACGGCCAGGCAGGCCCGGTCGCCCACCAGCTTTGGTTGCATGACCCAGCTAAACTTGGCGACCTCGCGCAGCAACTGGGTCACCTGGTTGCGGGCACGAAGCATCCGGCCCTCAGTCGGTCGCATGGGAAACATGGGAAAGCTGAGGCCATTGCAGATTGAGATGCGTACTGACGCCGGATGTTCGACTACTGTCATCCGGCAATGTATAACAGGAACTATTGAAGTCAACTATATTGTCTAAGAGACAACTAAGTTGGCAGCTTGTAGAAGGCGTGGTCTTTGAGGACGAGCACGGGGCGATGGCCCCTGGCCCAGCGAGGCTTCTCCTCGCGGCGGGTAAAGTGGTTGGCTCCTTTGGTCAATCCGGGAAGGCTGCCGGGCTTTTGCACGACGCGCTGGGCGATGGCCAGGACCGATGGCCAGTCCTTGGTGGTCTGGAAGTGGCGAATCCACTGGTCGATGGAGCGGCGGCGCAGGCAGGAGAAGGCTCCTTCGGCAGTAATGACGCCCCACGGCGTCTGACGGTTGTCATGGGCGCGGGTGGCGATGACCTCGCCCACGCCCAGCATTCCTTTAGAGCCTTGGTTCCATGCTTCCGCCATCAGGACGGCTGCCACGGCTTTCTCTTCGTACGACTGTGCGCGTATCGCTGCGGGAGCCGTCATCAACATTGCCGCCACCATCATCCACCACGGGATTCTGTTCGCGGCGGGGAGCTTCCTTGAGTTCAAACCTGGCGACCAGCTTGGTGCCCTGGTACATCTTGACACGTCTGGTCTGGTCATTAACACGGGAGTTTCCATAACCATTGACGAGTTTCAAGCCGTTTTTCTTGGCAAACAGACGGAGCGACTCGATTGAGTGCTCTACATCGTGCCGAAGCCGACGCTCACTGCATGGACCACGAAGCTCGTACATGCTCCCTAGAACTGGACAATCATGCGCTTACGCTTCAGGTCCACTTCCACAGTCTTCGGGAGGATGCTCGTGCCACCTTTGAAATCAGTATCGACCGTGAAGGCAGGATCGCCTGCGCGCCAGGTGAGCGGCAGCTCTCTGGTCTGGTCTTCGGTGTCAGCCATGAGCGTCATCTCCGCGCTGCCTTCGATGGAGAGGATTACGGGCGTCATCTCCTTGATGCCCCAGGCACGGGCATCCATTTCGAGCGACCAGTTGATCGTGACCTTGCCCTCTGCGTGCCAGCCTTCGTCCAGGCCGTACACGTCCACGGCGACCAGCGTGCGGTAGTTGTTCGTTTCTTCGACCAGTCTTTTAACAATGGCGTCGGCTTTCATGGGGTGGGGATGAGGCGATAAAATTTCTTGTCGAAGATGCGGCCAGATCCGTATTCAACGACCACGACCGGGGCATTGGTGAGCAGGGTCGTGCCTTTGGATATGGTGGCCCAGGTCATCAGGTCCGTGGAATACTGGGCTGTCCAGTTGGTGTAGGAGGTCCACCAGACCACGACGCAGTTGGTGCCGTCGCTGAGCATCTGAATCGGATGCTTGGTAAAGAGTGTGGGACTGTTGGTGCCAAGACGTGGGTAGCGGTTGGTCAGTGCGTGCCAGCGGTTGGTCACAGTCGGGAAGAGAGGACCGCCTGCGGCAGAGAACACCGCCTCTGGAGCCGCAGCGGCACGAATGCCAGGAGCAGGCGGAAGGACTGCCGCAGTGCGCGCCCGGCGAGCCACCGGGGCAGGAGCAGCCGCTGCCGCGACAATGGGAGTCGGCGCGACAGGTGCAACCGCAGGAGAGACAACAGGCGGAGACAGACGGGCTGGACTAGCTGGCGGCAGTTGACATCCAGCCCAGACCGTCGCGGCCAACAACAGCACGACGAGGTTGAGCTTCACGCCTTAACTACCTGGGCTGATTCCCTGAGCGACGCCTGCATGATACGCGCCCTACTGCGTCTCAGCCATTGCGCCAGCGTCCCAACGCCTGTATCTGAGCCTTCGGTGCGCCTTGCCCTCTGCCGTGTCTAAACAGCTAGGCACGCAGGCGTCGCTCAAGGAACCATCCAAGGACTACGCGGCATGGGCGACCGTCGTGTTCGACGACGGTGGCGGAGGCGACAGCGCGAAGATGACGGTCTTCACCATCCACCCACGGCCCTTGCAGGGTTCACAGGCATGATTTGATCCGCAATCCACGTTGAAGTTCCGGCCAGTGCCACAACAAGGGAGGCAAGGAACCGCGTTGGACTGCGCGTTCACATTTATGAAGCGAGTGTCCATTTGTATGGACAGTAACCATACAGTTGTTTGTAAACAAGAGAAAACTGAAGACAGCACTAATTGACATCCACAGGCGCGTAGCGCGAGTGGACGGAAACGTAGAATTGGAAGAAGTCCGGCATCTCCAGATTACGGGCCTCTTTGATGGGCATGAGCGTCAGTTCAGACGCGGGAGGCAGACCAGGCAGGTCTCGTTCGAGGAGCGTCAGCTCCAGCGACGAGTAGAAGGCTTCTCGAAGCTCCACAGGCACCTGGGCCTCGATCACGCGGAACGCCTGCATGAAGTCCATGTGAGGCTTCACGGAACTGAACAACGACTTGGCTTTCACCGGACCCCACTTTGGAATCCCAGGAATACCATCCACGCGGTCCCCGATGATCGCAAGCGCGATGGCCACCTGGCTGGGATGCTTCACGCCCCACTTGCGGCAGATGAACGACGTGGAGAGGACTGCCTTCGTGTTGAGGCAGTAGTAGTGGATGTTGCTGCCCTGGAGCTGGGTCAAGTCCTTGTCGCCGGAGATGACATACACCTCGTCGGCGTCGCTGTGCCGGGCTGCTGTGGCCACGGCGTCGTCAGCTTCAAAATCAGGATGCTCTGCGTGGACTGCGCCGAAGATTTCCGTGAGCATCTCACGGAACACGACCATCGAAGCCTTGAAGTGCTCCGGTTTCTCCGCCCGGCCCTTGTCCCGCGCATTCTCTCCATCCCAGCAGAATAGCAGCCGGTCCATCTTGTCTTCGATGCGCCTGCTCTGGGGTGAGATGAGCGCAGCGACTGACACCAGGGCGGCTTCCACCGCCGCCGCTGGGTCAGGCTCTACTCGCATCGCGGCGTACCACGCACGCGCAAAGATGCTCGGTGTATCGAAAATACCGTCTATCATTTGGTCTTCTCTGCTTCAACTTTCTCGTTCCGCCAGGTTAAGAATCTCTCAAGTATCACGTCGGGCAATTTTTGGAGGTCAATAGTCAAACCAGTCTGATCCCAGGCCAGGTTGAATATGAGTTTCCAACGATGTTCACTGTCTGACATCGCCTCTCGGACGAAAAAACTCCTGATCAAAGCTCAGCTTATGCTTGTAGGGGTGCTTGCACTTGTCGCATTCATGCGGGATGAGGGTGTTGAGGTGGGGAGTCAGTTGCTTCTGCTGTTCCTCCAGATATTTGGCGTCGTCAGGGGACAGGGCGAGGTACCATTGAACAATCTCCTCTTTGGTTTCAGGCTTTCCGCCGCCAACAGTGATGATGGGCAGAATGGTGTAGAGAACGTCGTCGGAAACAGCTTCGCGGTCTTCCACGGTGCGGGTTTCGATGAACTTCTCGTCCTTGATGAGCAGTGGCCGCATGGCGACTTCATCTTTGGAGTCAGGCAGGGTGATGATGTCGTAACCGGGATAGTCACTGGACTTGGTGCCGACCTTTTCGAGTTCGTCCGGGATGCTGATGGTCGAGATGTTCTCCCAACGGCAGGCGGGGCAGGGGCTGGTGTATTCGACGACGTTGGCGTTACGAATGGCACGGGAGACGAGCAGAACAGTTTCTACTTCGCTCGCGACAAAGTTGTCAGAGGAGCCTCCGTTGAGGTCGCAGACTTTGGTCAGGGCACGGTGGAGCAGTCCAGCCTTGCTGTCTGATGATCGCCGATATTCCTCCATGAGCCAGGTATCGACCTGAGAATCCCAAGGATAGACTGTCAGCTTGCCGCCAGGCCACGCTTTAGGATCGGTGAAACCACGAGAAAGAAGTGTGATGACCTGCTTGTATTTCTCGCGGCGGGGTTGCAGGTCTTTGAGATTTGTCTTTATAGGCACGTCTCAAAGAACCGGAGAACTTCCCGTCACTGCCCGAAGATCGTCTGCGAGATGAGGAGGGATGGCAGTGGCTGGACAGCAACAATCGGCACGGTGGGCGGCGACGTGGGCGAGCCGGGCGTGCCGCTGACGTGCGTGTGCAGCGCCAGGTAGGACAGGAGCGAAGTCAGGAAGGTCACCAACTGCGTCCCCAGCACGAATGGCTGCGCGGCACCGGCACCCAGGCGCAGCGTGGCAAAGTTCGCCTGCATGATCGCCTCGGCGGCGAGAGTCATGTTCGTGCCCGCCGACAACAGCGCCGTGGTGCCGACCGTCAGGTCGAGGCTGGTGCCGAGGCTGATGGCGGAGGACGTGCCCGCCGTCACGTCGAAGGCTTCGCCCGCTGTGAACGTGAAGCTGTCGGTCGTGGCCGTGAAGTCGTACGACCGGGCCAGGGAGATGAGTGAGTCCCCGATGTTGAGGTAGCAGTCCTCGTTGGTGTTGAGCGCCGCGATGTCCGAGGAGTCGTCCAGGAGCAGGAAGTTGCCCTTGGCCGTGGAGAGCAGTGCGCTGCCGCTCTGGTCGGTGCCGCCGTCCGTCAGGACGAGCCGGTAGCCGCCCTTGGTAGTGGCAAGGGCCGCGTCCGGGTTGATCTCAAAGGCGTGGCTGTAGCGCGTCCAGCGCGTGGCTTCCGGGCTGCCGACCGCACCGTTCTCGTCGGCGTATTTGTGGAAGGAGAAGTTTTTTACGTCGCCGATGGTCTGGTTGGCCCACTCCCAGATGGGCTTCTCCGGCTCGCCATCCAGGAAGCGAACCCATACTTTGTCCCCGACCTCCGGCAGCATGGAGAAGCCACCGCTGGCGGGCGTGCCTCCAGCGGGCATTCCGGCAGGCAGCGCCCAGGGCAGCTCGTTGGTTCCGATGGCCCCGGCCTTGACCGTGCCACCGTAAACGTGAGGCACGCGGACCTTCACGCGACCGAGGCGTTCCGGGTCTTTCACTGCTTCAACAATGCCTGCGTAAGTGCCGTAGAGGTCCATGAGGTAAATAGGGTATGCCGAGAGTCGTTACTAACCAGAAGAACATGTGGGGAGCGCAGGCGGGCCTGGAAGCTCAACGAAAAGACCTGTGGATGGTCGATTTCCGCGACGCGGTGGCCTTCGTCAGCGCGCAGATGGACTCGCGCCTCTCGCCGGTCCCGCCCTACTTCGTCCGCTCCGTGTCGCTGCCAGAGCTGCGCATCAAGTCCGATGTGTTCCGTCGCGACTCCAAGCCCTATCACATGCCGTCGTGGGACGAGCCGATGGACCCGGTGAAGATGACCTTTGTCATCGACTGCCGCTCCGACAAGGAAAGCTCCCACATCTACCGCTTCCTGGACTCCTGGCGGCAATTGATCCGTGCAGGCCGTGGTGGAATGGGCGAGGAGCCTAGCATCGCGCTCAACCGCGACTACCGGATCGAGTACGCCTTCAACTTGACGCTCATCACGCTCAAAGGCGGCAACGTCCGCACGGTGGACCTGGACGTGGCGCGCAACTCCTCGGTCCTGGTCGGCACGGCGCTGCAATCAACGCTGTCATCAGGATTGTTTAACACGGTGAACCTCTTCAACGGCCAGGCCGTGAAACGGTTTCCGGGAGAGAGCGACGAACAGTTCCAGGCTCGCCAGCGCCAGCAGCAGCAGCTCATGGCGGCGAAGGCCAATTTGCAGCAGCAGTCCGACCGCCTGTCCACAACCGGCTCGACGGACCTGAAGAAGATCATCATTGCGAACGACCTCCAGTACTCCGGCCTCTACATCCTGGAGAACGCCTGGCTGGGCGGATTCAAGATGGGAGACCTCGACTACAGCGACGCCGGTACATTCCTCACGCTGGAGGCAACCTTCTACGTCGAGAACATCCTCGACTATGCGCTCGTCAACAGCCTCGTTGAGAGCAACCTCTCGCCTGCGCCTTAACTGGCCACCGGAATAATCTTCTCCAACTGCTTGACCGGCTCCGGGGCGGGCCGTGCCGCTGCACGCCGCGCAAACTCAAACGCCGTGGAGGACTGCGCCGAGCGATCAATGACCGGGTGACCGGGTTCTGGAGTGGGCGCACTAAACGCGCTGGCTTTGTCGATGTACTGATTCAAGTTCACAATTTAGATACATGCCCATCTCCCCCGTCTTACGCCAGGAAATTGAGGGAGCGTTCGAGGTCATCAGGACTCGCTCGACCGCGCATGAGATCGTGTTCATCTGTCCCCAGCCCGGCTGTGGCGACAAATCAGGGAACCGCTCGGTCAACATCCGCACCGCCAAGACCAACTGCTGGCGCTGCAACGTGGCCGGTGACTTCACGGCCTGGGCCAGCAGGCTCGGCTACCATTTCAGCAGCAGCGGGGGCGCTGGGATGGGCACCATGCTGGCCGACATGCTCCCGGACCTAAACGTGAAGCCCAAGCTGTTCCTGCCGCCCGTGCGGACGCTGGCGCTGCCTCCAGGGTTCACCACGCTCGAATCTGAGCCGAAGTCCTGCTACACGCGCTTCATCGGCAACATGGCCAAGCGCAAAAACCTGGACCTTCAGTCTTTCGTGGACGTGGGCGCGGGCTTCACGCGGGACGATCCAGAGTGGGAGCCGTTCTGCATCTTCCCGGTGCGCGAATACGGCACGGTCGTTTACTACCAAGGCCGCACCTATTCGGAGGAGCCGGGCGAGAAGACCAAGCGGTTCCCCTTCCGGGAGAAGGTGCCCTACGGCTCGCGCTACTGGCTCTACAACATCGACGAGCTGATGGAGACCAAGGCGCAGTGCGTCATCGTGGTGGAGTCCATCCTGAACGTGCTCTCGCTGCGCAAGAAGATCGCCGAAATGGGAGTCAACGGTATTGTCCCGGTGGCGGCGTTCAAGCACAGTCTCTCCAAGGAGCAGATCATCAAGCTGGTCCGCTGCAAGCATCTCAAGGAGATTTGCCTGCTCTACGACCACGACGCCATCGACTCCTCCTGGAAGTCCGGCCCGCGCATTTCGCGGGTGCGCGTGTCCGTGGCCGAGATGCCTGCGGGCGAGGGCAACAGCCGCCTGGACCCCAACGACGACGTGGACCTGGCCTGGGAGGCGTTCGAGAAGCGCCGGTCCATCGACATGTCGTCCTCCTCGGCCCACGCCATAAAAAATCTCGGTTTGAACGTCGGAGGGAAGGACGTTCGGGTTCTTTATCAGAAATGAAGAAATCTGAAGCAACTGAAACTCCGGCCACTGACATCAAAGTCCGCCTCTTTGGCGACCGCGTTCTGCTCGACCACGTTCCAACGAAGCCCGGCAGCATCTACATCCCGGATCGCGCCCGCAACCGCGACATCCACCGGCTCGGCAAAGTCATCTCCGTGGGCGACGGCCAATGGAACGGCAAGGCTCCCATCCCGATGGTGGTCAAGGACGGCGATCTCGTTTACTTCCAGACCAACGAGCTGATTGCGGCCAGCAACGGCATCAACTGGGTGGGCGCGGACGGCAAGGAGACCATCTACCTGGTCATGCTCCAGGGCGACCTCATCGCCAAGGTGACCGACGCTGACAACGTGACGGCGGACACTTTCGACCCCATCGGAAAGTGGTGCCTCCTCCAGCCCAAGCTCAACGAGCAGGGAAAGATCATCATCCCGGAGAACGCCAAGAGCGGAGCCTCCTTCAAGTTCCATGTGGTCAAGAAAGGACCGCTGGTCACGCTGCCGATTGAACCCGGCAACGAGGTCTCGCTGCGCCTGGACCGTTGCAACCTGATTGTGCTGAACAAGGTGGAGTACGCCTACATCGACGAGCAGTATATCACCGGAGTGGTCGGGTAATTTTATCATGGCCACTCACAATTCTCCCGTTACCAGTGAACCCTGCAACGGCATGTTCATTTGGGAGAATGCGGGCACCACGCGCCATCCAGACCTGCGCCGTGAGTGCCCGCTCTGTGGGGCCAGACAGATGGTGATGAAGGTCAAGAATACTGCGGGCTGGCACGACCTTAAACCCAACCCCACGCCCGGCAAAAACCTCAATGACTCCCGTCTCCGAGTTGAGCCTCCCGCTGAGGAATCTGGAAGCACTGCTGCTGTCCCACCGGACGGTGCTAGTCCACTTCCTTGATGCAGGGCTGCGGCTCTGTACCACCGTCGAACAGAAACGCCAGTGGATTGACTCCTGCGCCCGCGACACCAAGGAATTCTACGCCGACCTTGGCCGGATCATCTTCGCCAAAGAAAAAGCCGCCCCACCTGGAGCGGCTTGATGATTCGATTCCTGACGGTGCGCTTACACGCCTTCGTCGGTGCGGAAGTTGCCCTGGCCAGCGTCGATGACGCCACCGGACGTGGTGACACCCACGACAGATCCCCACTTCTTGGTGAGGTCAGGACGATTGAAGGCAGAGTCATAGCCCCAGCCCTTGCGTCCAGTGGCCACGATGTCGATCTGCGCGCCACGGAGGTCACCCTTGTTGCGGATGACAGCCGAGATGTTCACGCTGGTCGAGCCGCCGACGCCGGAGCCGAAGAAGCCAATGCGCTTGGAGAGCAGATTGAAGCTTCGAGTGAGCGAGCCGCCAGCCGCCACCGTGCTGCCAGCGCCGATCTGCGCGTAGCCGGACGGAGAGGTCACACCATCGAACTGGCTCACCTTGATGAACGCGGCGACGTTGCCACGGTTCTCGAAGATGAAGTCGATGTTGCCCAGACGGTCACCGCAGGATTGCGCGTAGCCAGCCAGGACGTTTGCGTCCGTGCTGAACCCGATTGCCGATAGTTGATTCATTGTAGTGCCTGTTGGTTAAGTTTTACTGTTCGCGAATAACTAGCGATCTTCACCTTGGCACCTGAAAGACGATTGAATCCCAATTGTCTCTTGGCACTTTTAGTCCGTGATGCCTCCAACACCCTTGCCGATTTCGATGAACTCACCCAGGGGCACTGGCAGCTTGAAAGCGGGAGCGTTAAGGTCAACGTAGCGCCCCAACACGTTCTTCTGGCTCCAGCCGCCTTCCTCCACTTTCACGACGGCCCCGGAGTCAGCCGGACGCTCGAACTCGTAGATGGCCTCATCAGCCCAGGCGCACTGCGGATGGGCGTAGAAAGCTGCGGCCTGTTCCTGGGTGCGCAGGATGACCTTCACGCGATCCTCGGACGTAAAGTCCAGCCCCTCCCACTCTTCCCAGTTGATGACGCGGTAGCGTGGGTAGCCTGTGAGCGGCACCCAGGTCATCGTGAGCGTATCCAAGTCAAAGATGCCGACGCGCTTGTCCTCGCCGCTCTCGCCATAGTTCTGCTGGAACGGTGAGCCGACGTAGTGAGCGGTGGGCAGGAGCGACTGCGGCTTGTGGACGTGGCCCAGGAGCGCCATATCAAAGGGCTTGAGCAGCGCGGGCGCAATGCCGGACGGCGACGCACCGCCTGTCATCATGCTGCCTTGGACCTGGAAGTGGCCGAAGAGCGCCAGGGCATGAGTCTCGGCGTATTTCTGCGTGGTGGCCTGGAGGAACTCTGCGATGGCTGACTCCACGCCGAACGACACGAAGACCAGCTTGTGCGTGCTGTTGTATTTGAAGACCTTCATCCCCTCCACCACGGTGAACTTGTGCTCGAAGAGCCGCCCGGTGTTCACGCTGCCATCGCGGACGTACTGCTCGTGGTTGCCGACGATCTTGATGTTCCAAGGGGAGTCCGGGAATGACCCGATGCCCGTCATCAGTGCATCCAGAGTCGGGACCGGGATGCTGCTGCGGTCGTCGGTAGTGTCCCCCAGGTCAATCACGCCATCACATTCGTGCTCCTTGTAGATGGCCAGGGCGTCCTTGAAAAACTTTGTCACGCGCCAGTGCTGGAGCGCCACGTTGGGGTTGTTGCGGCAGCGTTCATGGCCGCTGGTCGCTTGGAGATCGGAGAAAATCAGGAGTTTCACATCCTGAAGAACTATTGAACTCCAATGTTCTTTGACCCAAACTTCAATTCCACCGTTTCTGTTCTTGTAGGCACAGAAGTTAAGACAGATGACTGCGTATTCACTGAACGCGAACGGGACTGAGATTTGCAAGGTCGATGTTGAGACCCCTGCATGGATGCCTGTGCGCCCACGCCTGAACATCCGCTGGCTGCGGAGCTTCGTCAGCACGGCACTGCGGGACTACATGCGGCAGCGTAGTTAATGCGATGACGAAGAGCCAACTCGCCAGAATTCTGATCGAGCAGGAAGGTGAGGCCCAACTGCCTCGCAAGATTTCCGTGTTCGTGAACCGCCTGCTCATGCGGCTCTTCTCCACGCCGTCCTTGATGAACTTCCTGGCCGACACGCAGACGGTGAAGGACACCACCAAGCCCAAGACGTGGAAGGTCCAGCTCGATTTCCAGAAGCTTCCCAAGGAGGTTGTCACTCAGCTCGTGCGTCTCATTGCCGCGCCGCGTGCTCCGACGTTCTACCGCTACATCAAGGATGGCGCGGCGCGCACAGGCGTTGAACTGGAGGTCTGTGAGGATGACTTCCCCGGCAAGGACTACGAGTATGCGGGTTAGCGTCAGCGAAGCGGCGCGAATGGCCGCAGGGACTCACGTCCCGGACCTTGCAGACGAGGTGAAGTGCCCGGTGCTCCGCTGGGCATTGAAGGAGTGTCGAAGCGGTTCCTTGCAGATGGCCGTCAACACTTTTGCTGAATCGCAGGCTGAGTGGCTGCGGCCTGAACTGGTCCTGGTGGAGAAGATTGAGAACGAGCGGCTGGTCTGCTGCATTCCCTGCCGGATGCCGGATTCGGAGTCACCACACACCTTCCAGACCGACGTGCGGTTCAAACTGAATCCTGAGACGGGCGAGACTGAGCGCCTGATCAGCTAACCGGCTGAGGGTACCGTTCGCAGTCCACCAGCCTGTCCGCCTCGTTGAGATAAACCAGCTCCGCCCGGCCTTCCAGGATGTCCACATACTGCTTGCGCACGTACTGGTTCAGGGACTGCGCGCCGACGACTGGATAGTTGGTGAACTGGTCCTTGACGGTCTTGAGCTGGTCCGGTTCCAACCGGAAGCAGATGACGTTTGAATCGACGGTCTTTTTCTTTTTGCCCATGCCCTAAAGAACCAGAAGCATCTGCCGTTCTTATCACCAGGTAAACCAACGATAGTTAAAACTGTGAACGTCGATTCTACTGGCATCCTTAAACACATGGGCTTGGTGGGCAGCTCCGGCCTCCGCACCGGCTCGCTGGTGCCTCGCTCGGCGACACCCCAGTCTGACGAGCAGCTCTTCAGGGAGTTCCAGGACGCAGGCGCAGTCGCTGATGCGGATCTGTGGACGCGCTACAACACGGTCATGCGGCGTCCCACGACGTTCGCGCAGATGATGCAGTTGTGGGACGAGATGTCCATGTGGGATCTGATGGCGGCGGCGCTCGTCGAGATCGTGGACGAGGCGACCCAGGCGGACGCCAGCGTTCCCGGCACCGTCTGGTATCAGTGCAACGACAAGCACTTCGAGGAAGAGCTGAACGAGATGCTCGTGAAGGTCGGCGCGGAGGACATCATCCAGTCGCAGGTCTGGTACACCGCCTCGCTCGGCAACCATTTCGAGAAGATCGAGTATGCCCCGGAGGAGGGCGTCATGGGCCTGTCCTTCGTCTATCCGATGGACATCCGCCGCTACTGGTTGGAACGCAATCGCAAGTGCATCGGCTTCCGCTGGGCCGGTCACCGTCCGAACAAAGACGACGCCTTCGTCATGCCGGACAACAAGACGCCCGTGCAGCGCGTTGGCATCAACACGGGCCGCGACGTGGAAGACCTCTGGTATCCTTGGGACTTCCTCCACTTCCGCCGCATGTACCGCCTGCGCATCAGCGAGCACGGCGAGCCGGTCTTCGCCGAGGCCGAGGGCATATACAAGAAGCTCAAGATGGCCGTGGACCAGATGGTCGTTCACCGTGCCCAGGTCCAGCCTGACCGTTACGCGATCAACATCGACGTGCAGGAGCAGCCGCCCATCGAGCAGATGAAGACGGTGCAACGCTGGAAGCAGCAGCTCCGCGCCAAGCTCTCCTTCGGCAACCAGGGCGCGCAGGACGCGCTCAACACGCCGACCGAGTTCAATAGCTTCTACAACGCGCTGGCGCTGGACACGGTGCTCTACCTGGCGCAGCCCAAGGGCTTCACCCATGCGATCAACAAGATCGCCGGTACAACCCAGGTGCCTGACGTTTACGACATCGAGCTGCTGACCGACCTCTTCTTCTCCATCATTGGTATGCCGCGCTCCTGGCTGGGCAGCAAGAAGGACGGCCAGGACTCGCCTTCCGGCAAGGCGCTGCTCGCCCAGGACATCCGGTTCCTGCGGAAGATCAAATCCATCCGCAAGCCCATCGTGGCGGGCTATCAATGGCTGGGCTACTTCCACGCACTGCTCAAGGGCAAGCACGACCTGAAGCAGCTCGACATCAAGGCGATGATGCCACCCATCGGGTCGCTCGAAGACCAGATGAAGATGGAGATGCTCAAGAGCCAGGCCGAAGTCCTCGACATCCTGGCCGACGTGATGGAGAAGTACCAGCTCCCGAAGGAAGCCTGGGTTGAGACCGTCTTCAAACGCTACATGCACCTTCCCGATGAGGTCGTGAACGTCTTTATGACCGCGCTGCCGGAAGAGAGTCCAGGCATGGAGGAGAGCCGCAAGAACCGCAAGCCCGCGCCGTCCCAGGCCAAGCTGATGGAAGAGGTCAGGAGCAAACTCAGTGGCACTGCGGAAGGCCAGAAGCTGGTGAACCAGCTCAACGAGGTCATCCAGTCGGAAGACCCAGCGCGCATCAAACGCATCACGCGCAAATGGACGAACGAGGACGTGGCGGATGTTCCGAAGCTCAAGGACAACGACGTGGTGGTCTCCAGCTTCGGCAAAAACCCGTTGCTCAAGCCCGGCACGCTCACCGAGGAGAAGCCTGGTAAAAAGCGCCGCACGCTCGTCACCTTCCTCGGCGAATCGCGCAAGGGTTTCGACGATAACGAGACTTCGGCACCTGCCGCCGAGACTCCCGCTCCAGCCGCGCCAGCTTCCAACGGCAACGCGCCCAAACCTTCTCCAGCCGTGTATCGTCGCTGGTTCCCCAAACGCTAATGCTCCTCCTGCTTGATTCTGACGGTCAGGACATCGCGGTCACCGTGCCAAGGCCGCGCATCCTCACGTCCACCGGAGTCGGCGCGGTCGTCGGCGTGAGCGCACGGCTGATCGAGGACGACGCGGACCTGCCGCTGGCCAACGTGAAGGCCACGCTGGACTGGGACGATGGCACTGTGCCGGAAGAGTTCACCGGCAGCGGCACCCTGGCGGTGAGCAGTGAGCGCGTGCTGCGGCCTGGCAGTTACTACATCACGCTCAACGGCGAGAACTTTCGCGGGCCGCAGCCGGAGACGACGCAGACCCGCTTTCAGGTGACGGTGCGTGACACGGTGCCGGTGCCTGCCAAGACGGTGCCGCTCATCTACGGCCCCATCCTGCCGCGTGACACTGGAACGCCCAACGCGGCCACCTGGTCCTTCGACAGCGGCGAGGACATCCGCATCCTGGAGTCCAGCGTGAAGATGCTGTTGACCACGGCCAAGGGCGAGCGCCTCATGGAACCGGAGTACGGCACCAACATCCGCAAGCTGATCTTCGAGAACAGCTCGGCCTCCATCGAGAGCATCATCGAAGAGGAGCTGTCGGCGGCGCTCAGCCGCTGGGAGCCGCGTGTGGATGTGCAGGGACTCAGCATCATCCGTGGTGAGGACCGCTCCGTCATCGTCTCGATGGTTCTCGTATCAAAGTTGAGCCGCAGGACTTTCGAGTCGGTTCTTAGCTTTGCATCCGCATGACGCGGGTGACGCCGTGCCAAAACTCGAATCGATCAACAAGCCAGACTTCATCACCCGGTTTCAGCGGGAGCTTGGGGTGCCATTCGCCCAGGCGGACAAGTTCTACGACGTGATGGTCCGGGTCTTTGAAGACGCCATCATCACTGGTGCAAAGATCAAGGTGGGACACGTCGGAGTCATCGTCCCTGTGCGCCGTCCACCACGGGAAATCCGCATGGGCTTCGTCAAAGGCAAGGGGTCGAAGGTCAAGAAAACGACCCGCATCTACAACCTGGACAGCCGACTGGACTTCAAGTTTAAGGTGTACAAAAAGTTCATCGAGTCACGGTCGCTTCACTGGTTCGACCAACAAGAAGACATCCCGTCATAGTTAGCTTATGGCAATCAAGCCCATCGACATTCCAAACGCAGCGGGCGTGGCTTACGGACAGGGCGACGTACGCCACTTCTCCGAAGGCGACGCGCAGAACGTGCCCGGCCTCGCCAACCCCACCCGCTACCTGGCCGAGCGCGACAATCTGCTCGCGGCCAAGACCAACGAGCTGATCGAGGTGGTCAACAACCAGGAGCAGATCGTGCCCCTGCCGGTCCAGCCCACCGTGGTTGGTCCTGGCGTGGAGGAGATCGTCGCCAACTTTCGCATCCCGGCAGGCTTCGAGGCTCGCGTGTTGAACGCGGCCATCGGCTCCACGCCCAAGTCCTCGGCCATTGAACTCAACGTGTACTACGCCGAAGGCTTCGGCGGGACCACGGGCGTCTCGGTGGCCTCGACCTCCGGTGAAATCTCCGGTGGGGTGAGCTTCCAGCAGGCTGGTGAGTTCATCATCGCCATCCGCAACCGTGGTGACAGCACGCTCACCGTAACCGCCAGCGTGCTGCTCACCATCCGGCCCTTGGGCGCGGAAGGCACGCTCCTGGTCGGTTCCATCGTCAAGGGCGACCGGGGCGACCCAGGCATGACAGGTGGCCTCGGTTTGCAGGGAACGCCCGGCACGGGCGGCGCAGGCTCTCCAGGCATGGTCTGGACGGGCACCTGGACTTTCGGTCGCAGCTATATTCCCAAGGAGGTCGCCAGCTACACCAGCGCGGTCCTGGGCAATGGCTCGGTCACGTCGTCCGCCATCGTGCTGGTCGGCCACACCGCTGACTTCACCAACGCTCCGCCGACCACTCCCTACTGGGACATCGTTGCACAGGGGTCTGCTGGCACCGCCGTGGGCACGCAGGGCGTTCCTGGGACGCCTGGCACTCCGGCCAACTTCGTGGTCAACCTCGTCACCGGCACCATTGCCACTGGCAGTGACTGGCAGACGGCCTCCATTGACGGCTATGCCACGACCATTGCGCCCAGCGGCACGCACAAGCCGAGCCTCAACGAGATCCTGGTCGCTTCCCAGACGGGCACGATGGCCTGGCTCTTCGGTTCGATGCGCCTCAACTTCGTCGGCTCCGGCACCGTCACGCTGCCCAAGATCGCCAGCGGCGCACGGGTGGACTACGACACTTCGAGCATCTTCGTCACGGTGGCAGCCAACGGCACCCAGCCGGTCGTGGCCAGCCAGACCAATGGATTCACCTGCACGCCCAACGGCAGTGACAAGTGGGTCATCAAGGGACTGGGTGGAACTCCTCAGCGCGCCGTCATCAACTTCAACGGCGCACAATCAACTTAACCTAGTCAACGGTATTGACTAGCTGCTGTCCCGCAGCGTCAGCCTGCATTCGTTCGTGGTGACGGAGCCTCCGTCATTCGAGACAATGCAGCGCACATACGTCACGTCCGTGTCATCGCTTCCCGGATGGATGGAGACGATCTTCAGAATGTTGACCTCCGTGCTGATCCAGGTGATGGCGTAGCGGCTGTTGCCACCCGCGTAGAAGACGGAGACGTTGGTGCCTGGCGTGATGTTGGTCCAGGTGACGCCCAGCGCGAGATACTGGAACTGGTAGGTGAGCGGCCCCGTGCCACCCGCCGTGACCGTCAGGTCCACGTTGGTGTTGTTGCTGTCCCCGGAGCCGATGCTGATCACCTTCACGGACGGACTGAGCACCGCACCACGCGGCCCCTGCAACGGACCACCAATTCGGCTGGAGGCTGGAATCTCGTACTTGAAACCACCAATGGCTATGGTCAGCACGCGGTCGCCGACGACGTGACCCCGCGAGTCAATCGACTCCTTTGGCAGAACCTCCATCCCGCCGTGAACGCTCTCCAGGCTCTCGCCACTGTGGGCGATGAGCAGCTCGCTGACTGAGGTGACTTCCTGTTCCGCCGCCTCCACGAACGCCGTGACCCAGTTGGACGGGCCAGGGTCGGCCAGCGCGGCGTTCTCAGCCGCCGTGCCGGTGTCGATGGCTCCGGTGCCTGCGGGCTGGCCGTCCAGGGTGGACGGGTTGCAGGGCAGATAGACCGTGGTGCCGTTGGCAATGACGCGGATCTGGCGGCTGCCCACCAAGTCGCCGTTGGAATCGAAATACTGGCTGTAGTCGTTGCCGCCGCTGCCAGGGTCGAGCGGACCTGGGCCTTGAAAGAGGTTTATCCCGTGCGCCTTGCTGAGCGTGTCACTGACGTGCGTGTCAAGGTTCTCGGCGAGGTCGGCCAAGTCCGACTTGATCGGCTTCAACTCCTGCTGGGTGACGATGTATTTGTCGGCCATAGGTCACTTCACGGCGGGCAGCGTGTCCTGGTTGCTCAAGGTGGTGCGCGCCCGGCTGGTCGCCTTGGTGACCGTCAGCACGACCGAGTTGCTGATCGTCGTTCCATTACTGTTGACGACCACCACGCGATAAGCGCCGCTGTCGGTGATGACGAGCGACGGGAAGACCAGGCGCTGCTGGGCGGCTCCGGCGATGCTCACGCTGTTCTTCTGCCACTGGTAGGTGAGGGCCACGTCCGAGATGGCACTGACGATGAACTGGAAGGCATCGCCAATCTCGCGGTTGGCCGCAGTCGGCTGGCGCGTGATGATGGGCGGGACAGCGGTGGCAACCGTGGTGCCGGTGGAGTTGACCGGCAGCGCCAGCACGATGGAGCTGTCGCCTGCGGCGGTGTCGGTGAGCGTCAGCCGCAGCGTCTGCAAACCCACGATGTCGCCCTGGTTGTCCGTGTACGGGACGGTGTGGATCTTGACATCACGATGCCCGTCGAAATCGCTGCCGAGATGGGAATAGACGCCTGCGTTGTAGTCCTGAACCGTTCTCAGGTTCGAGTCCTTCGCCGTGTCGGTGATGATAGAGACGTTGCTCACGCAGGACTTTCTTGGTCCGGCCCTGCGGCTCTGTTAGCGGGGCGGGCTGGACAGCCACTTGTCAGCTCTCTGCCGAACGGATTCGGCCATGACCGGCTCCTCGCTCTCGACTTCAGTTGGAGGCGCGGTGTCTTCTTCAGCACTTGGCTCATCTCCTTGAGAACCGGGAAGATCGTCTCCTGGAGGCCCATCCAGGTCGCCTTCGGGCGCAGCACCACCCGCCTCGTCGTCACGACTGGGCGGCATGGGCAGGGGGAAGTCATCACTGTCTTCTTCGCTGGCCAGCTCGGCGACATTCTCCTCTTCCTGTTCGCGGGCCTTCATGTCCTGCTCGCTCTCGCCAGGGCCGGGCACCGCGTTTTCGAGCATCCACTTCAGCTCGGCCAGGAGTTCGTCCGACACCGGGTCTGAATGCTCGCGCTCCAGCGCCGCAACCATGACCTGGAGCTGGCCCCAGGACAGGCTCAACGTGTAGGCGTTGTACGTCCCATTCTTTTTCTTCAGCTCGCTCTCGGTGAGCGGTGGCGCAGGCAGAGGCACAAGATCGCGTTTCATTCGAGATAACTACGCGAGTGCTTTGTTCTTAGGGCTGTGAACATCGCCACATTTATTGAGCCGCTCTCAGTTTCGTTCCGCAAATCCGCTGGAGGTGCGACGATTACGTTCGAGGCGGGCAAACAGTATCTCATCGCCAACGCGCAGCTCGACCGCATCGTGCAGGACAAGCAGGTCCACGACCGGCTCTACAAGGTGAGCAAGGCGGAGCATCGCATCGCCAACTTCCACATCAGCGCGGCGCGCAAGATGGCCAAGGCTCACCGCATCCTGCTTTACAACGGCTCCGGTGGTTACGGCGACCAGATTGTCACCTGGCCGCTGGCCCGGCTGCTGCACACCTTTGGCTTCGAGATCCACATCCTGACCGACCCCGGCAACAACCTGTGCTGGTGGAATTTTCCCTGGATCAAGACGGTCAACATGCTGCCCTGCCCGTGGGAGTTCGTGAAGATGTTCGACGACTTCATCTGCTTTGAAACGGTCGTCAACACCGACGAGCACCAGGACCAGGAGCATCCGCTGGACGTGATGCTCACGAAGATCGGCATCGAACCCTCCAGCATCGCCAACGAGCTGAAGGTCGTCCGTCCGAACTTCACCTTCTCCGAGGCGATGAGCGTGAAGGCGCACGCGCAGAAGCCCTTTGCCATCTACCAGCTCTCAGCGGCCAACACGGTGCGGTGCCTGCCGCCCAGCGAGTCGGTCTTCATGGCCATCAAGCTGGCCGAGGCATTCCCGGACCTGCACTGGTACGCACTGTGGGACGAGTTCGTGCCTCCGGCCTACAAGGACACGCTCGAAGTGAAGATCAAGGAGATGGGGCTGACCAACCTGGTGCCCTTCACCACGCAGAACCTGCGCGAGCTGTGGGCGCTCACCGAGCTGGCCAAGGTCGTAGTCGCGCCTGACTCCATGATGTCGCACGTCGCCGGGTGCCTGAGCGTGCCCTGCGTCGGTCTCTGGGGTCCAGTCTCGCCGGTCAACCGCGTGAAGTATTACGCGAACCACGCGCCCATCTGGCCGAAGGAGTTCTGCCCGCACGCGCCCTGCTTCTGCTACGCGGCCACGTTCCCGAAATACTGCCCGCCCCGTCCCGGTGGCCGCAGCATCTGCGAAGTGCTCGCAGGCATCAGCCCCTTCGATGTCATTGAGAAGGTGAAGGAGATTCGCCGCCCTTAGTTCTTGCAGCCTTGGCTTGTTTACATCTAAATAAGCCGGTCAATGAAAATGAGCAACAAGACCCGAAAGCTTATGGACGAGGCATTCGAGAAGGCAGACGAAGCCTTTGCCAAAGCGGACGAGGCGTTCGCCAGCATGGGCACAGCCAAGGGAAAGACACAGCGTCCAGTCCCCAGCCACCAGCACCGATTCGATTTCGTGGCTCCCACCTGGAAACATCGGCGCAAGCTGTTCAGGGTCTTCATCAACATGTCCTGGCAGATGCTCCGTTATGGACGAACCCAGCTTCAGTTCAACCGGCAAGGCAAGTGATCAGCCTCATTGAAGACGCCACACGGCTCCTGCTCATCTCGGACTATCCCAGCGAGCTGAGCAAGCTGGAGCAGAAGTTCAAGTACCGGCCCAACGGCTACTTCTTCGTCCCGTCGTTCAAGGAGTGGGAGCACACCAAGGGCGAGAGCGGCTGGGATGGCTGGGCCAGACCGCTGAAGGTCATCGGCTCGCACCGCGCCATCGTGGACCGTGGACGGCGCGACGAGGTGATGCAGATGTGCCGCCTCAACGACATCGAGTTCGACACGCAGAAGCTCCTGCCCCGGCACTTCAAGGAGGCCACCCTCGAAGACATCCCGGTGGACCTGCTGAACGACCTCACCCTGGACGACCACCAGCGCGGCTGCATTCTGGCCTGGTTGCACGCGGGCATTGGCATTCACAAGGTCACGGTGTCAGGCGGCAAGACCGCGCTCCTGGCTGGAGCCGCTGCGATGATCAAGAAGGGCGACCCGTCCTGCCGCTTCCTCTACGTGACACACACCGAGCGGCTGGTGAAGCAGTCGGCCAAGGAGATGAAGCGGTTCCTGCCTTCGTGGGACATCACCCAGTACGGCGGTGGCAAGAAGGACTGCACGGGAACGGACATGGTGGTGGCCACGCTCTCGATGATCCGCACCAACTTCAAGGAGCTGAAGGAGGATGAGTGGTTCAACACGTTTGGTGGAATCCTCTTTGACGAGAGCCATCACGCCAGCTCGCCCAGCAGCCAGGACATCCTGCGCGCCATCCCGGCCTACTTCCGCCTGGGCTGCTCGGACAGTTTGAAGGAGAACAACCCTTCGGCCTACTACACCATCATCGGCCTCCTGGGGCCGCAGCTCAAGACAGTGAAGTTCCGCACGATGGTGGACATGGGCCGCGTGGCCACCCCGACCATCTACTTGATCGAGCGCGAGTCGTGGAAGAACAGGTTCGACGGTGTGCCCCATGTGGTCGCGCCAAACTCCACAGCCTGGGCCATGATCGGCGACAAGTGGTCCAAGGGCATCTACCTCGGCCCCATCTTCCAAAAGAATTCCCGTGGCCGCATCATCCAGGAGACCCGGCGCACGTTCGACGCCGAGGCAGGCGAGGTCGTCTCCACCAAGGAGAATGCGACCGAGATGGGCCTTCACCGCATCGAGATCGACGGCAAGGAATACAAGGTGGAGTCGCGGGACTGCCTGCTCCACCGGCTCTACGACCAGGCCGTGGTCCGGTTCCAGGAGCGCAACGAACTCATCGTCGAGTGGACCAACTGGTACTCGAATCGCAAGCTGCCAACGCTGGTCATCTGCACGCGCAACATCCACATCGAGATCCTGGAGACAATGTTGATTGAGTCGGGCATGGCCGAGGACAACATCCAGTGCCTCTACGGTGCGACCGCCGACCGGGACGAAACCATTGACTGGTTCAAGACCGCGCCTGGCGGGCCGGTGCTCATCAGCTCGCTCATCAAGGAGGGCGTGAGCATCAATGAGATTCGGGCGGGAGTGGTCGCGGACTACGTGGCGGACTACGAGGTGGCCAACCAGATGATTGGACGCTTCGTGCGGCCCAAGCCGGTGCCCCCGAATGAGGTCGAGGTGACCTTTTTCATTGACTCCCAGCATCCCACGATGCGACGAAACAGCAACGCGATGTTCAGGAAGCTCCATGACATTGACGGCTATGAGTTCGTGCGGCCAATCATCCATCCACCGAAGTAAATGGTTATGGCGATTCTCCGCTGACTGTTGTACACATCCTCATGCTCTCTGCTGACGAACTCGATAGCATAGACGAACTGCTGAATCCACCAGTGGACGAAGCGGCGGCGAAAGCCCACGCCAAGCTCGTGGCCGACGCCCAGAAGGAGTCAGATGAGTTCCGCAAGAAGAACCTCCCGATGGCCCAGACCTACCGCTGGCCTATGACCAAGGTCATCCTCGAACGGCGCGAAGACCTCCCCGATCAGAGCGCCTATCCCAAAATCTTCAGGAAGCTCCGCAAGCAACTGGCTAGTTAAGCCATGAGCAAAGCGCGCAGACTGATTGAAAGTGATGAGGAAGACTTCAAGTCGGAGATCCTTGGCGCGGACATTAACGACCTGAAGCGGTTCATCCTAAGCGGGCGTGTTGAACTCACCGGCACCGTCACCAGGAACCACCACTACGTCCATCAGCGGTCCACCAATGCGGCCATCGATCAGATCGACCTGAACTTCGAGAGCGCAGAACAGAACGAGTATTGGCAAGAGACGGTGGAGAAGGACTGCGACGCACTGGCGGCGGACCTGTCCGAAGATGTCATCGAGTACAACAACGCCATCTACCGCGAGCTGGAGGCAGAGTACGACTACCAAAACGCCGATGAACAGGTTGACGACACCATCCGCGCCAACGAATACGCCTTCGATGAGGACGGCAAGCGAGACGACGACGGTGGTCACCAGATCGACGAGTTGGAAGGCCGGAGCAAGGAGCGGGCGCGTGACTGGTATCGCCATGTGTCCGCAGGCGACAACTACTTCTCTGAGTTCATCATCGAAGACTGGAAGGCACGGCTGGAGAAGAAAGGCTTCAACTCGCCGGAGATTTCCTACAGCGGCTTCAGCAGTCAGGGCGATGGCGCATCCTTCACCTGCAAGAGCATCGACTTCAAGCTCTACCTCTCCGACTACGACCCGCTCAAGCCGGATGGGTCAGAGGGTGAAGAGGGTGCAGCAGTGGCGGCTGGTGGCGGCGGGCCTGCCGCGTGAAGCGCGGCCAGCCTGACCTTCAAGTTGGCGACCAGCGGCCTCGGCTCCGCCATCAAAGCTTCGCCTGAGATTCGAGCATACCAGGAGGTTCCGTTCCACCAGATGTTGGCGTACAGCCCGTCTTCCTGGAGGGCCAGTGTGTGCGTCCCCTTGAAGTCCGGCCCCATCGTGGACAGCGGGAACTCTTCGTGGAGGACTGACAGTAAGTGCAGTGCATTCATGCCTCTAAGAACTACACGTTCTTCCTCTTCGTTATGATCAGCACACTAGACCAACTCGGAGACGACTCGCGACCCGTCTCTGACATCTGGCTTACCCCGGAGAGGGAGAAGCATCACAAGTTCGACAGCAAGCTGGCCAAGAAGTATGGGGCGACCATCGCCTGCGTGGCGTTCATGCTGGAGGAGGCTTGCGTCAACAACGTGGGCAAGGCCGATGGCAACAAGGAACGCTACAAACGCAATGGCCGGTTCTGGCAGCGGTGGACGGCAGCCAAGGTTTTGAAGCTCTGCCCGTACCTTCTCACGGAGAAGCGGGCCTGGCTGGCCTTGTGCAAGCTGAGCTGTGGTCCACGCTCCTTCTTCATCCGCAGCAAGAAGACCGGGCTGAACGTCGGCAGTGACCGGGCGATCTACTACGCCCTGCGCAACAAGCCCGCCGACCGAAAGCTTCACTCCTTCCTGGTGGAAGACGCCGTGAAGTTTGGCGTCGATGTGGCGGCGGTGCTCTGCCGTGCCCGCCACTGGTGGCGCAGCACCAACGACAGGTTTGCCAGCTCTGGTGACCAGAGGCTCCTTGGACCTGATGGCTGCGTGGAGCACAAGTTCGTCATCCGTGATCTCCTGAAGGTTCAGCCCTACCAGAAGCGCCGGACGGTTTACCGGATGATTGAGACGTTCAAGTCTGATCCGACCATGAATGTTCGCACGGTCAGAATCAGTGCAAGGAGAATGGACGTGTACATCCGGCCAGCATCCGCGAAATCTCTCAGTTTCCAGCCAAATCCCTACGAAATGCAGGAGTTTGACCGTGGCTACCTTCCGGTCAGCTACGACACCTATCAGCGAAACTCAACTGTAAGTGCTTCTCCACAACAGCTTTCTGACTTACGTGCAAATGTGGAAAATGGAGTGCCAGACGGGAATATGGAGTGCCAGGATGGAAAATGCCCTGCATCAGAACACACTCAACATGAAGGTGTTCAATCATCCCTGCCAGCCCTTCAAAGACATAGGTCAAAGCCATCGGTCGCTTTGCTCCCTCCGGCTTTGCCCGTGGAAGAACATAGTTCCAAGACAACGCCAGCCACTGTCGTGGCTGAGCGTGCTGTCCTTCGGACTTTGTGGCAAAGGCCCAAGGTAAAGAAGGTGACAGAGGAAGACCTGAAGAGTGGAAGAGTGGATCGGAGCAAATACTACAACAAGGGAACCAATCCGTTCCTGTTGAAACTGGCACAGGATGCAGAGGCAGCACTCTTCCATGTTTCAGATCATCCAGGAACAATCTTGAGACCAGTCTGGAAAGGGAAAGCCTAGTTAGAGTGAATGCTACTGACCAGTGACCAGCAGGCTTACGTTGCTCTGAGAGCCTCATGGGCATTCGATCTGAATGTGGACATCAGGGTGCAGGACTCGGTGATCTACTCAGGAGACGGAGTGGATGACCTGGACAGAGTTCACACCATCGTCTCTGGAACGTATGCCAGACCCAGGTTCGTCTTGGACGTTGGAACCTGGACTTCCAGTTGGCAGCCCTGTGACGCAGAAGATGTCCTTGCGATACGAAGATGCTTTGTGTCCTTCTATGGAACCGTGAACAAGCCAATCTACCCAGACCCGAACATGGACTCAGCAGCCGTTCAACTGGGAGTAGCTAGTTGGTGACATGATCGAAGACGACGACAGCATCAAGGGTGAGATCCTGGGGACTACGTTGTCTCAGGCTGAAGAGGAGTCTCTGACCAGCAAGCTGGACTGGGACGAACGTCTGGAGATGTGGATACTGCCTGCGTCCAGTTACAGTGACTACTCAGGCAGCATGGTGGAGAGATCCAACTCGAAGTTCTGGCTGGAGACATTTCCTGAACACGTTGAAGAGCGGTCTGGAGGCCACGGCAGCTCCTGGGTTGGGATCACACCAGCAAAGCTGGCCACGCTCAGTCCAGAGCAGATCGAGTCCCTGATCGAATACATCGACAGCGTGGAGGACTACCCGTTGTTGGATGAAGAAGGTCACAGCACGATGGAGAATGACGCTCAGTGGAAAGACTGGGACGAGAATTACCGTCAGGACTTCAGGAAGGCTCTGATGACCAAGTTTGGAGGGTATGGACTCAACGGCTTCGCCGCAGCCTATGCTCCAAACGATGACCTGGATGAGCTTCTTCGGGACAATGACAACGGAGAGTGGGAAGAGCAGGATGGTGGCACCTACCACATCAACGTCGATAGGCTGGCCAAGAATGTCACCATCGAAAAACTCACTGGTGACGGCAAGATGGCCAAGGATTACCGGAAGGCCAAGAAGGAGGTCTGGAACGGAGGCTTTGCCGACACCTTTGCAGATGAGCTGGAGGCACGGTTTGGGAACTCTCCTGGAGCGATGGCAGCCATCACCAAGAACATTGGGTTGTTTGACCTGGCCGACTCTCTTCTGGAGAAGGTGAACGGCTGGGCCGTGAACGACGATTACACTGGAGCTGAAAACAGCTCAGAGACCAAGATCGTCCCTGACATGGAAGATTTGAAACCTGCTCTCGACGATATGGACCCCTCACGACTCACCCAGGCTCAGAGCCACGTCAAAGACCCTGCACAGCTCAAGCTGAAGCTCAGGACCAATCCTGTGAGGGAAAGCGCCCACGTCATCGCCAGCAGCCTCCTGGAGCGGTCCCAGGTCATTGAGGCACCTGACTGGCTGGTGGAGCGCATGAGGAAGGTCAGGGAGCTTCCACCGCCGACCTTGGAGAAGGTCCGCCAGCAGTTTGAAGCGTCACGGGAACAGTCCTTCAAAGCCGACCTGCCCGACCACTATAGTTAGTCTATGAGCAAACCTGCCGAAGCCATTGTAAACCGCCTCCTCGAAAACGAAGGATGGGGCACCGATCCTGGCGTGCCTCAAGACCAGGATGAAGGGGGTGACCAGGAGCCGTCTGTTGCGGATCTCTGGAACGAGGACAAGGACGGCGAGTACGTTCAGATCAATGACGATGGCTCGGTGGTGTACGTGGCCCACGGCAGTGCGATGGAGACCATCCCGGTTGAGCCTGAGAATCCCTACCCCGGCATCAACGCCTGGATGGAAGCCAAGGGCTTCTTCCCGAACATTTGGTCGGTGAACGACCACGGCAACGTCACGTTGCACGACGGCCAGGGCAATGACCTTGGAGGTGTGGTGTGAACGCGGCCTCGGTTGTTTCCAATCTCCTCGAAGAAAGCTACGACGCCCAGCGGCTCCAGTCTTTGTGGCAGCAGGACAAGGAAGGTGATTACGTCCGCGTGGACAAGGAGCGCGGCACCGCCGCCCACATCTCCCGTGGCCGGTTGGTTCAGCAGATCCCGGTGCAGGGTGACATCTGGCAGAGCATCAAGCAGTGGATGGGTGGCCAGCCACACATGCTGAGCATCTGGTCCGAGGACGGTTACCACAACGTCACGCTCCAGGATGGACAGGGTGGCGAACTCGGCACGACCGCGTGAAGACCCGTTCCTTTGTCTCCCTCATCTGCGAAGCCCATCGCTTCAGCTCGACCCAGATCGACATCCCGCCTGAACAGGCTGACGCGATGCTGCGCTGGTCGGAGTTGAACATCCCGGAGGACGCGCTCGCTGACGACGGTCGGGAAGATGAGCCTCACGTCACCTGCAAGTTTGGACTGATTGCTGATGGGGCGTCCGAGAGCTTCAAACGCATCATCGAGACGACCAAGCCCTTTGCCGTGCGCCTGGGCCGCATCCGGCTCTTCGACGACAAGCCGGATTACGACGTGGTGATCATGCCGGTGTACAGCCCTGGCCTGCGCCGTCTCAATCTACGCATCGCGGCCTCCCAGCCCCACGGAGACACCTGGCCATCCTACAAGCCACACGCGACGCTGGCCTACGTGCAGAAGGGCCGTGCGAACGAGCTGGTGGGCACCACGCTCTTTGGAGAGGGCGGACCCTCAGACACCTTCACTCCTCGTGAGCTGGTATTTTCCTCCCGCGACGGGATAACTCTTCGCTTTCCTTTTGGAGATAAGCCACCTGCTTCTCAAGATTCTCCAGAAGATTCGGCGGAAAACCGGAAGCCTTCTTGCCACGTTGCGGAGTCGGCGCTGGCGGAGGTGGTGGGGTCTCGACTGACGGTGGACCCATTTCCTGATCTACCATTTCCGGTTCAAACAGAGGAGCTGCGACGCTTTCGGGCGGAGCGGCGTGCTGCGCGTCAGACCCGGCAGGTGCTCTGAGCATGACGTATTCCCGCAGCAGGTAGAGCAGCGAGGTCGGCACCACAGTATCCAGCGGCCTGGTGACGGCGACGTAAAGCGCATGGAACTCCTCCTCCTCTTCTCTCGTCATCACCTCGCCTGGCTTCAGGTAGGGCACGTCCTTCACGAAGTCGTCCATTAGCCGCACGTTGGCCCACTCCCGGCCCTTAGCCTTGTGGACCGTGGTGTAGAGCACATCCGCCGCGTCCTCACTCACCATGTTCCGACGAAGCACCTCAATGGCGGTCGGCGTGTTCACCTGGAAGTGCTCGACCAGTTGGACCTTCGCGGCCAGCTCCTGGTCGAATCCACTCTCCGCGAAATCCTTCAGCCGGTGGAACGAACCGAAGGCCCGGATGTACGGGGACTGGATGTCGTTGTAGTGCCCGGCCCACAGTTTGAAGGTGTCCAGCAGGTCGCGCAGGAACGGCTCGAAGTCACCCACGATGCAGACCTTGCGGCCCAGCATCGCCTGGCCGATGGCGTCCGTGACCAGGACGTAATTCGTGCGGCACACGCAGGTGTGTTTGGTCGGTGCGACCGAGACGATGCGGGTGTCACGCTCCTGGTAGCCCTTGAGCATGACGGTCTCCTTGAACACACGGGCCAGGATGCCGTTGGCAAGCTGGGCGACCTGCGGGCCGAAGCGGAAGCTCTGGGTCAGGTGGAAGGTCTGCTGGGTCTCCATGTCCATCGCGTTGATGGCTCCACGCCAGCCGTAGATGGCCTGACGACGGTCGCCGACCATGATGAGCTTGGCCTTGTGCTCGTTTACCTGGCGCATCACGATGTCGAAGGTCACAGGGTTGGTGTCCTGCGCTTCGTCCAGCATGATGAGCTTCTGCGGGATGTAAGGCTTGGAGAGCTGATAGAGCTTCAGGTAGCCTGAATGGGTCATTGGCACCTGGTCCTTGCCATCGCGCATCTTCTCCCAAAGTTTGTCCGACATCGCCACCAGTTGATCCGGCTTGAAGGTCTTTCTCGGATCGACGATGTGCAGCGGCAGGGTCTTGTCGGCGGCGCTGTTTAGGAAGTTGTCCAACGTGGCGATGAGCGCGGCACCGCTGTAAAGCGTGTTGAGACCAAATAGCTTCATCACGAGGCCGTAGCGCAGACGCGAGGCGATGGGGCCAAACTTCCGGGCGTTGACCGAGCGGTAGGCCAGGCCGTGGATCGTGCTGGGCGTCACATGGAGCTGGAAGCGGTTGCGCGCCTCCTCTGCCACGCTCTTGTTGAAGGCCAGGTAAAGGGCGGAGTCCTGGTGGTGGAACTCGCTGTAGGCGGAAAGCGTGCTGGTCTTGCCCGTGCCTGCATAGGCCGTAATCTTGGTCACCTGGCCGGGCTTGACCGGATTCTTGATTACGTCGAGCTGTTCGCCCGTGAGCTTCTTCTGCTGGACGGGTTCTTGGTCATCAGTGGTCATGCGAGTGATTCTATTGTTTACAGCGAACTATGCAGGTCAACGAAAAATGTAACACGCAGGGCAGCCCTGCACACGGTATTTAGAACGTGCCTGCGACAATTCGTAATCTGCCGGAACAGTTTCTCTACCAGCGGCTCCCTGCCGGGCTGGTCGAGCTGGATGAGCGCGGCCTCATCGCCGCAGTGGTCGGCGGGTTCGAGGACCGTCTCGGTGACCTGCGCTCAGTCTCGCGCAAGATGGACCTGCTGTTCCAGACCTCCGGCCTGCCGGAGCTGGGCAACAACGTGGTGCTGGTGGACTTGCAGAGCGCCCAAGGCAAAATCTTCACCCGCTCGCTGGACATCACCGACAGCACTCCGGCTGAAGGCAGGCCAGGGCTGGCACAATGGGCGGCAGTCGAGCTGGACCTCCCGCTGGATGTGCTCGGTCCCGTGCGCTACGGACTGGACCCACTGCGCCTGGTTGATGCCAGCACGCTGGACTACCTCGCGGCCACCATCGGCGCGATCCTCTACAGCAGCACGGCGACGGAGGACTCCAAGAGTCACATCCTCTCGACCTACTTCCCACGCCTGAAGGTCAAAGGTACAGCCGAGAGCTACACGACCCTGGGCCGCATCCTCGGCTTCGACGACATCCGCGTCACGCCGCTCTGGAGCCGACTGTCGCCTCGCGTGCCCAGCGATGTCGGCAACGCTGCCAACGACCCGGACTTCACTGCCGTCCCGGAGTATCAGCCGCAGCAGGCGTTCGACCCGTTTTACAACCCGCACATCATGGACGACGGCCCGTTCTACGGATGGGCGGGAACGGTCCACCACGGCACGAGCAGCACGCAGTATTATCCGCAGGCGGTGAACGGCTTCAGCCCCTACGTGACGGTGACCGTTCTGTCGGTGGCCAACGGCACCGTGCAGCACCCGGCAGACGGCCAGTACGTGCTCGGCTCCTCCGGCACCAACAGCATCGGCGGGCCACACAAGAAGGCTTACGTCGATCCTGACGGAGCGGGCGTGCGCTTCCAGGCCATCGCGGAAGGCGCGTCCTTCAACAACCTGGCCATCCAGGTGACGACGCTCTCGGCGGACAGCACCGGCACACTGAAGGTGCTCGACATCTTCGACCGGCTCTCGGCCATCAAGTATCGGAGCAGCTATTTCGACCTCGGCCTGGCAGCGGACTTCGACCGCGTGGAGGACATCTATGGCACGTCGTCGATGCGCCGGAACAAAGACCTCGCGGCAGACCCGGACGTGGCCAACTTCGGCACGACGGCCATCACGCCGTTTCGCCCCTGGTTCTCCGGCTCCATCAGCACCGGCACGACGACGAGCGACTTCCTCGTGCGCGTGGGCACGGTGCCCGGCACGGTCATCACGACCCGCGTGCAGGCCAGTGGCACCGACCGGCAGATCAACATGGACTCGTTCCTGTCCGCAGGAAACCAGGTGGCCCGGAACCTGGATGAAGTGCGGGCAGCGACACGGTTCCCTCGGAAGATCCTGACCGGCTTCCTGGTCAAAGACAGCGCGATCTACGCGGCCTACGACGACGAGGACGTGCTCTTCTCCAGCGGCACTGCGCTGGCTTACTCCGGGACGACCGCGCTGGCACCGCTGCCTGAATACATCGCGGCCATCGACGTGGTGACCGGCAACTCCATCGTCACGGCTGTGGCGGAGATCGACCGCAACGACCCATCCATCTTCCACTACAAGGCACCGGGCCTGACCGGCTCGCTGGACAACAGCAACGGCGCGTATCGGTTCACCCTGGCCACAGCAGGCACGGGCACCAACGTCGTGGCGCGCTGGACGCTCACTTCGACCGAGGTCATCCGACCAGAGCCGACCTTGCAGGAGAAGTATGACGGCACCGTCTCCTACCAGGCCCGGCCTGAAGATGACGTGGATTCGCTCGACCAGCTTGCCGACGAGTATCCCTGGCGTCGTGACCTCGTGATCGGCGGCGAGTCCGCCGAGGTGGACAGCTACCTGAGCAGCGTGGAGGACGTGGCCACGGACGTGGTGCAGACGGCGCTGGCAGTGCCCGGCCATGACGGCGTGGAATACAACGTGTACGGCATCGAGTCGCCTGCGACCGGCGTCGTGCGCTTCACCTCCAGCCCCCGCGACTACGAGAATTATGAGCCGGGCCAGGTGGCCATCGGCTTCAAGGGCACATTCAAAGACCTCGCCACGCTCTCGGCGGATGACATTGCGCTGGTCAACAGCAAGACGGACCTGGACACGCTGTTGAACACGGGCGCGGAACTCTTCCACATCGGCCTGGTCAATGGCGTCCTGGTCGCCGACCCCGTTGGATTCAATGCGCTCCACCATCGCGAGATGCTCGCCTGCTGGATGCCCTTCAACGAGCACGCCGAGGATGACCTGATGCCGGTGGACCGCATCGCCAAGGTGGCCGACATCGGCTACATCAGCCTGCTGCCCGCCGACCGCACCTTCAGCAGCTACGGATGGTCCACGCGCTTCCGCCCCGGAACGGTGGTCTGGCGCTCCGCAGCGCGTGACGAGAGCGACGGCTTCACCATGACCTTCTGGGTCCGCCCGGAGGATTCCACTGGCGTGGCCGGTCAGCAGGCCATCTTGACCTACGGGCCGCTGTCAATTGAATTGGACAACGTGGCGTCCTCGCTCCTGGTCTATCTGGAGAATGCAGACGCGACGCGCTACCTGGCGGTCACCATCCCGATCACCGTCAACGATTTCAACTACATCGCGCTGGCGCTGACCAACACCGAGCTGCTCTACGGCGTGGGTACGCTGGGCACCGCACCGACCTACACCTTGCTATCGACCTCCATCCGGTCGTTCAACGAGCTGGACGAGATGCTGGAGATTGTCGGTGGTCCACGGGCCTTCTCGCTGCGCGACCTGCGCATGTGGGAGATGACCAAGACGGCCCTCGACCTGGCGCGCATCCGCAATCACGGGCCGGTCAAGACCGCCGTCACCTACCGGGTCGGTCTCTTCGAGACGCTCAACCGGCACGACCGCTACACCTTCTTCGTCCAGGAGACGGGCTTCGTCACGCCCATCGCGCCGCCCGCCTGGCTGCGCACGCCCAAGCTGGCGCTGGTCCGCCGCTACGACAGCACGGGCCGCTATCAGGGCGAGTCGCGCTTCAAGGAAGTCGGCCTGGGCGGTGGCCGTCAGTTGCCCGCCGTCTATCGGCTGGGCCAGCAGTTTTACAACGTCACTGCCGGTGGCCAGACCGTGGTCAGCACGAGCGACGGTGAGCTGCCCGGCGTCAACGCTGTCTGGAGCGCCAGCAGCGCCGCAGGCACCTACCTGGTCCTCTCCTCCGGCAGCACGAGCAGCGGCACGGTGGCGACAATGGTCAGCAGCGGCACCAACAACCCCTGGCCCAACAACATCACCGAGACCAACCCGGTGCGGGAAGCGGCCTGGATTCGTGGTGACGACAACTACGTCTATGAGGTGACCCTGCTGTCGCTGGCGGGCACCGTCTCCATGCAGGCTGAACGCACCGTGCGCGAGCGCAGTGACGACGAGCTGGCCGTGAACCGGATCTTCCAGGAAGTCACGAGCACCGGCAGCGTGTCGGTCTTCACGGCCCAGGGCACCATCTACCCCGGCCAGCTTGAGGTCACGGCAGGCACGCTCTTCAGCTACTCCACGGTCTCGGCCACCGGACACGTCCAGGTGCTGACCAACGGCACAACGAAGGTGCAGGTGCTCCACCCGCTGAGCCTGCGTTATGCGGATCAGCCGACCGGCGCTGAGGTGGTTGTGGCCGCGCCCGGCACCATCCTCTCCGTGACTTCGGGCAGCATCGTTTATCAGAAGGCTGACAGCGGCACGCTCACCCGGCCTCCGCTCTGGATGTATCTCAACAGCCAGGTGGTCGAGAACGTCACCGATGCCTGGACACGCTGGACCGAGGCGGACAACGACTCGGCATTTGGCAATGAGCAGACGCCTGCGGTGGCCGCGCTCGACGACAACGGCGTCCTGGAGTTCACCAATACGGGCACGCTCGTCCCTGGCACCTACCGGCTCGAAGTGGAGTCGAGCAACATCGGCCAGCTCGACGAGGACTTCGACGGCTTCGTGGTCGAGATCACAGTGGACTCCGCCATCCTCCAGCGGCGTCTCCTCTCCGGGAAGACCGGCTACAACGCCACGGGCACCGACGAGTTCGAGTTCGAGCTGGATTCGGGCGTGATTGGCGAGTGGCTCCTGTCCTTCGACTGGACCAACGCCTTCAGCGAACCCAAGCGCGGCACCCAGCGCCAGCTCGTCATCAACAGCTACCGGCTGCGGCGGATGTCCACGGAGCTTTACAAGGTGACCATCGGCAGCAGCGGCACGAGTCCCTCCATCGTGCTTTACCCTGCGGTGGCCAGCGGCACCTCGACCGGCTCCATCCCAGGTGGCTGGCTGGCCAGCTTGAACAGCTATGGCACCGTGGTGCGCTGGGACCACGAGTCCACCATCTACACGCAGAACGACACGGTGGTCAGCACGGCTCCCCTCTCGGACATCATCACCGGCAGCACGCCGCTCAAGCGCAGCGACCTGCTCTTCCGCAGCGGCACCAACTTCGATGTGGTGATCGCTGATGCAGGCACGCTGGCGTTCCCGTCCTTTGGCACCATTTTCGTTGGCACGCTATGAGACACCAAGTAGGCACGACCGCTGAGTTCACCATCACCGGAGTTCCCGCTGGCAACTACGCCTACGTCTGGGACTGGTGGGATGGAACGACGAGCGCGACGGCCATCCCCTACACGACCAAGAAGCTGAACATGGGCGGCGACCCGCACGACGGGAACCTGCTGCGCTTCACGGTGACCATCGTGGCCGAGGACGGGCAGTATCAGGTGCGCAGCGGCAGCCTGGAGGTCAACAACCCGCCGAGCATTGCCTCCAGTCCGAGCATCTCGCAAAACGACAACTTCTTCCCGTTCACCTCGGTGATTGCCATCCGCGCCTACGACGTGGAGAACGAGCAGATTTCCTTCTTCTGGTATGACGCGGAGGACGTGCCGCTGGGCGGTGGCACCAGCGGAACGCTCGGACTGATTGACGGCACCTACGCCGGAACCGTGGCGCAGTACAACGGCACGCTCAACGTGTTCACCCGCGTGGTCGAGGAGACCCAGACCATCTTCGCCAAGCTGGTCGATACGGCGGGCGGCACCACGGTCATCGACTTCTCCCTGCGCGGCGGCGTCCCTCCACCACCGGCCATCACGGCCAGCACCGAGGTCAACACGCTGACAGCGGACGCCACCACGCTGCCCGACCATCGCATCGGCACAGGCCGCTCGGTGAGCTTCGTGGTCTTCTCCAGCGACGTGGTGAACACCCTGGACTTCCTCTGGAGCTTCTACGGCACCAACGGCTGGGCCAGCAACTCCTTCTCGACCGGCGTGACGGAAGTGCTGGCGGGCAACTCGCTCAAGAACAGCGTGGTCAAGTCCATCGAGAATGAGACGGGCGGGCCAAAGCGCGCCATCGTCACGGTGGCCAACACCACGACCGGCAAGACCATCGACGTGCCCGTGGATGTCTTCCTGGTCGCCAACACGGTGGCCGAGGACATGACCTTCAAGGTCTATCGCCAGACCATCGCGACGGAGATCGAGCTGGACCTCTCGGCCAGTGACGCCCACCCCAATCCTGACACCGTGGCCGCAGATGCCAAGGTGCGCTACGTGGCCACCGCCGTGGACCCGCAGGGTGACATCGTGACTTACCGCTGGCAGTTCCTTCAGCCTACAGGTGTGCTCCCCTCCACCTTGGTCCTCTGGGGCCGCAGCGTCATGGTGGACACTCTGGGCTATCCGGCTGGCGGTGCCGTCCAGGGCGTGGTCACCGCAACCGACCGTTTTGGAGGTCAGCTCCAGTCCACCATCCCCGCAGTCATCATACAGTAAACAATAGTGTTGACGGCACTGGAGAGTGGTGCTACGTTCTCTGTAGATATGCCACTTAAAAAGCTCCCTAGACGCCTGGTCCGAAAGTCTGAACCAACTCGGACCTCTGACATCCTCACCATTGAAATCTCCGGCACGGATGTCCGTGACTACAACGAGGCTGCTGCCGAAAAGAAGGCAGCAGAGGAGACCATGAAGGAACTCGCGGTCCTGCTCAAAGAGGAAGCCCTGGTCGAGATCCTGCCCCGCAACTGCGCGGACCCGGCCAGCCCCATCTCCAGCGTTGTCCTGGTGGACGACAGGGGTGAGTCCATCCGCGTCTCTTTTACCAGCAAGTACAACAACACTGATCCTGCCTTGGTGGAGAAGACGTTCGACATGCTGGAGGAGGCGAACGCCAAGCTCGACGTGAACGACTACGTGGTGGAGACCTTGGCAGCCAAGTTCAATTCCAAGGTGTTCCTGGCTGATGACGGAAGCTTTAGCCGTGTGCGCTACGAGCGGTTCTTCACTGCCATCCAGGCGGTGGCGGATTCGCTCAAAGTGGAAAACCCGTTGAGCACGGAGAAGGTGGTCATACCCAAGCCTGACTTCCATGAACGCCGCTGGAAGGACTTCACTGCTGCGCAGCAGGTGCCGTTGACCCTGGCGCTGCCAAACACCGTCACCTTGACGCCCATTGCGGACAAGAAAACCAAGTGACCGCGAAAGTTAAATGGAAGCTGACCAGTCAGCGTGATCGCCTCCGCAGGCGGATGAAGATGCTGAACCGTGAGCACTGCCTGGTCAGGAAACAGATTAGAGCCGTCGATTTACTCGTGTCGAACCGATGAAGACCTTGTTCACACTTTACATGCCGGAGACCGAAGTAGAGTTCAGCTACTGCGAGGCCGTCCTGCTGTTCGTCGCATCCGTGCATCACTACGACGGAAAGTGCAGGCAGGCGTCAAAGCCTGGAGGTCTCCTGTTTGGCCTGCTGAACAAGCTCGGCATCGACCACGCAAAGGCCCAGTGTCTTACGGTTGACGGCTGTCTGGCTGAAAGAGAAAACCCGGCGTTCACGACCTGGCGGCTAACGATGGACGACCTCTCGGTTCTCTGTAAAATCGCGGAGTCGCCGGTCATCCTCCCGTGCCCGGACTTTCGCAATGACCTGAACGAACTGCTCAAGACGTTGAACGCTGAGATCGCTGAACAACTAGCTCAAAAGCCATGACTGCCTCTGACATCTTCGTCGCCTACCTGAAGATCCTCCTGGCCGCGTTCGAGTATGACATCGAAGTGTACAGCCAGGGTTGGCTCTACGCCTGGGTGCTGCTGCCTGCTGCGGCCTACACGGCGTTCTTCTTTATGAAGTGGCTCGTTCTGACTTTACCGATGACCCTGCCACTGTGCATTGCCACCAGTCTGATCAAGGCAATCTTCAGCCGGTCCTGCTCATCGGAAGACAAGTAATGGCACCCCGTCCTCAACAGAAAATCCTTAATTGTTGACTTGCATGGGTTGTGAATTTCTTGTGAGTAAGTAGTGTAAATCGTATGACAAATACAACTGAGAATGATGTGTTGAGCGCGTTGGCTGACTACAAGGCCAACAAGAAGACGACCAAGCAGATCGCCAAGGAAAAGGGCGTGTCCAAGTCCACTGTGTCCGTGTGGGCGCGCAAGGCGCGCATCTCCAAACGTGCCAAGGGCCGTCGCCCGTACGACCAGCCCAGCGTGGAGCACCGGAAGATTCTTGAGCTGGTTGAGACCCTGCCGATGAAGGAAGTGGGCCGTCGCCTGGGCGGCATGACCAAACAGAACGTCCACCGCGTCTGCAAGCGTTGGGCTGGCTGGGTTCCGACCAAGAAGCCCCCGTTCAAGTCAGGTGATCTCATCAAGTGGAGCAACGAGTACTTCATCGTGGTCGAGGCTGGCCTCACCAGCGGCGTGGTTCGTAATGCAGGTGGCCAGCTCATCCGCAACTTCCACTGGCGCATGACCGGCAAGAACCGCAAGGAGTGCTTTGCGGAGAAGGTAGAAGGCACCAGACCAAAGGCTGCATGAGATTGTCGGCTGATTTACTATTACGTTACCTGGCAGACCCGTTGAAGACTGACGGAGAAGTTCGTCAAACCTGCCGCGTGCCTGATAACCGCTACTACACTGTGGCCACCTGGCCGGAACAGCAGGCTGGTGTGGTCACAGTGTTGACCAATGCAACGCGCACGGTGGCCCCTAACAAAGTCTCAAAGTCGAACCAACCATGATTGCCCGCCTCTGGCGCTACATGAAGCTGGCCAAGTTCGGTTACCTTGGCTGGCTCATCGCGTTCGTCATTTCCATGTCATCTCCAGGCATTGAGCGAGGCCGTTACTGGTGGTGGGCACAGGCAGGAGTCTTGATCCTCATCACGACCCTTGTCGTTGGCATCCAGTGGCTCTTGGAGTGGAAGTATGGGCGACGCAAAGACTGAGCTGCTCCACGTCCCTGCTGACTGGGAACAGCTCGCATTCCAGGCTGAGTTCCTCCTGGCCTCCATCTTCGCTGTCGAGGACTGCACGATTGAAGTGGTCAAACGGTCTCCCACCCAGACTCACATCAAGCTTCACTGTCTCCGGCAGCCGGACCTCGAAGCCATCCAGTGTGACATCGACACCTGGCCGGTCATCAAGCATCTCGGCATCCTGACCTTCGAGCCAGTGTTCACCAATGCCTACGAGGTAGGCGACATCGTTACGCACAACGGCCAGCAGCTCTGCTGCACGCACCGTGGCAGCTCTGCCGGTACGGCCGCATTCCACCCCTATGAGTGATATTGAATTCGAGACCGCCAAGGAACTCGCCAAAGAGTTCGGCCTAACCCACGTCGTCATCCTCGCCCACGATGGCAAGCGCGACCAGGTAATCACCTACGGCACGTCCACGCTGGAGAGTGCCCAGGCCGCACAGATGGGGAACAGGATGAAGGACGCCTTGAAGTGGCCCGCGTCACTGCACGCGATGTCGGGCCGGGCGGAGAGGGTGATTCAGGCCGCGAACGACTTCGTTCACAACGTCGAGAACCACCACATCGAGAATGCGTCGAGCTTCACTGGAGACAGGAGCTTCCAGGAACTCGTCGCGGCGCTCAAGGCTGACTAGCCGCGCCCGCGCCCTGCGTCAGTTGCATGGCGAGCTGCATGATCTGGTGGATCGTCCCTTCCACTTCAGGACCAACTGAGCTGCGGACTTGATCCGCCAGGCCGTAGATTTCCTTGCCGATGGAGGCAGGTCCACCGCCGCCACCTGCGGCTGGAGCAGGCGCTGACGGAGCCTGCTGTTGGCCTCCCTGATTGCGCTGGCCGTTCTGCATCTGACTGCGAACGTCAGGGTCGTTCTGGAGCATGTTGCGGTAGGTCGCCTCGGCGCGCTGCCAGTCACCTTCCGGGTCGGGCTTACCGGCGCGGGTCATCCGGGCGATGAACTTGGTCTTCAGCTCACCGAGCTTCTGCTCCACCGCTTCCTCGTAGGATTCACCCAGGGCTTGGCAGATGGTCTTGTTGACGGGCTGGACATGGAAGAGGGGTTTCATAGGAGTTAGAAGCGAAGACGCCAGGTTATGGTTGGGCTGAAGTCAGAAGTCTTGTTGATGGCCACGCTGCGCACCTTGCGCGCCAGGAGCGTGTTGTTGCCGCTGAAGAGGCCGAACTCGGTCACCGCGTAGCCGTTGGCGTCCGAAAGGCCCAGGGTGAACGCCACGCGCACGACGAACGCTGTCAGGAAGTCGATGGTGTCCACGTTGGCCAGGGTCTGGCCGCTGGCGAGCGTCACGGGCGACTGGAGCGCCACGTCAGTCACCTTGGCTGCCACGGTGCCGGTACCCACGCCGAACTTGGAGCAGACGTAATCCTGGATGGGGCTGCGGAAGCCGAAGGCATAGGCGATGAGCTGGCGACCGTTATCGACGAAGAGATTCGAGCCGACATCAATGCCCTCCTCGGTCAGCTTGCCCTTGACCCAGCCATACTTGATGGCACGGTCGAGCGCGATGTGCTTTCCGGCACCATCAACAACTTTGGAGATGAAGACCTGTCCCTTTGGCCTCATAGCAATTCGCGTTTCACGTCACTCTTCTTCTGGCGGTGGATGGACTCGACCGCATCGATCACTGCCTCTCTGGCCGGTGACTGGCCTGCGTTCGCGGACCAATACTTGACCTGGCCCAAGTCCGCTGGAGCCGCCTCTACCTCTGCGGGGCCGCACTCGCATTCTCCGCAGCCACAGTCCTGGCATTGCGGAGCCGCCCCGGCTGCGTCGGCAGGCGGGGCGTCCAGCTTGAGAATGAGAATGGCGGCAGCCATTACTGCGTGACCTGCATGTTGTTCAGGTCAACCGGATACCAGTCATCCACCGAGAGGGTGAACGTCAGGTTGACCGGCGTCGATTCAGTCATGCTCGCGTCCTGGAACTTCAGCCCCTTGATCATGCAGCCTTCCAACTGGAGGGCCAGACCTTCGTTGAGCGTGTTCTCAGTCGGCTGCGCGTTGCCACGGATGTCCTGGATCTGGCGCTGCATGTTGGGCACGAGCCAGCGGAGCAGACCCTTGGCCTTGACCTCAGTGGTGAGGCCGACGCCGCCCGTGAGCGGGTTGGAGCAGAGCCACAGCCATTTCTCCAGGGCTTCCGCCGTGCGCTGCGCAAAGGCATAGCGCACCGGAATCTCGACCGGACCACGGGCCGCGTCGCCGCCCAGCAGCCAGTTGGTGTGCTGCATGTACTTCAGCGGATGGAGGTCCATCTGGCGGTCGGGGAACGGAAACTTCTCGATGGCGAACTCGACGTTTTCGCGCCAGTCCATTCCCAGTGCCGAGGGCAGCACGAGGGTGAGCTTGAACAGATCGACGCGCTGCAAGTCGAGCTTGCTGTTCTGGGAACCAAACGTGTTTTTGAACGCTAGGCGTGGCATAAGAGATTACGTTGTCGAGTTGAGTTGAGCACCGCTCTCGCGCACCACCGCATTGATGTAGATGCGCTCTGCGGAATCGGTCGGGATGACAGAGAGGTCAACGATGACTTCACGGCGGTTGCGGGTGTCAGCCGTGTTGTTGGACTCATCCACGCGGAGGTTGTACTCCTCAATGCCGCGCTCGTTTTTGATCTTGTCCAGGAACTCCGAGAAGGCCAGGCGGATCTGCACGAGCAGTTCCTGGTCGTTCGGGTCGAACACGAACCGGCGTCCAATGTCTGCCAGGCCGCTGACCGTGTAGTTGATGAGCACGACATTGTGGACCACCGAGAGCTTCGACTCGGCAATCTGCATCGTGCGCTCGCCATAGACCAGGATGCGGCCACGGGTGAGCAGAATCGGGTTCACCGACTGGCCGTTGCCATACATCGCGGACTTCACGTCCTCGGTGACCTTGGGATACTGCACGCCCAGGGCTTCGGGGATGTTGCCACGGATTTCACCGGCAGCGGCATACCAGGGCTTGTCGCGGTTGAACGTGAACGCCATGCAGCGCAGCGCGCCCAGGGTAGGCGGCACGAGCTTGGTCGAGGACGGTTCAAACGGATCAGAGATGGAGAGCCAGTTCCAGTAAACGGCGAGGTTCGGGTCGTCGATGCGGCCACGGCCAGCATAGCTGCCGGTGCCGTTGTGCCAGTCCACCGCGTTGCGGGCGCTGATGCCAGCGGGCACGTCGCAGATGGCGACCGCGTTGACCTTCTTGGCCACCCGGCGCATCTCCTGCATGACCGAGATGGAGATGTCGTTCATCGGCGCGGCGATCACGTCAACCTGGAGGTTGTCAACGTCCTCGAACGCCTTGAGGCCGGTCAGGCTGTCGTCGATGGGGTCGATGTCGCCCACGAAGTCCGTGTCCTGTGCGTTCGCACCGTTGTAGCCAGTGACGAACGAGCCGCCCGTGGTGCCAGAGCCGTTGATCGTGCCGAAGGGCATCGACTTGGGCGTGACCGCCAGGTTGGTGGTGGCCAGCGTCGCATCCCACGGAGCCGCCGTGTTGGCCGCGTGCAGCTCAACCGCGTCGTTCACCTGGCTGATGTTGATGTACTGGCTCAGGCCGTTGATCCGCTCGACGTAGTAGTCGGTCGAGTCCGGGTCATCCGAGAGATTGTCGATGGTCTCGACCAGCGCGCCGTCCTCATACACCTCGAACTTCTTGGTGCCTGCGAGCGAGCCGGGCTTCACGCCCACGTAGAGGCCGCGTCCAACGGAGGAGCCATTGGCCCACTCGCCTTCGGATGCCGCCGTGAGATACAGGAAGGCCACATGGCCGGTGACCTTGTAGAGCCGGGCGGACTCGTAGTTGTCAGCCAGCGGCAGCGCCTGATAACCGGCGCGGGTCAGGTCAGAGGTCTCCAGCAGGACCGTGTTGTCCACGACGCTCTTCACGCGGACTTCGTGCGTGGAGTCCTTGTTGGTCTCCTTGATCTTGTAAACCGCGCCCACCTCAACACTGGCCGGGTTGTTCTGGACCGTGAACTGGAAGGCGTTCTTGGTGCCGACAATCGTGCCGAACGTGGTCAGCGCCGCGTCCACCGAGCTGGAGGAGTTGGTGCCGTAGGTGTAGGCGTAGAGCACGCTCTCCGCGCTATTGGCCGCGCCTTCGTAGTAGGACAGGCCGACCGTGGCGCTCGTGTAGCTGTCCTGGAGCGCAGGCGTGGAGGTGGAGACTGTGACGTTGGTGCCGTTGACCGCAATGACGCGGGCGTTGGCCGTGGTCGCCTTGGACGCTTCCGCCAGGCGGACATACACGTCGCCCGTGGGCGAGAGGGCCGGGTCCAACTGCGCCGCCTTGGCCGAGCCAAAGGTGTAGCTGCCGGTGAGACCGGACGCTGCGCCGTTCTCGACCTCGGTGTATTGGTTGCCCACGCGCACGACGGTCACGGCATCCGTGAGGTCGGCGAGGATGGAGCAGGTGTCGGCCAGGAAGAAGCCGTTGCCTTCGGGGTTGCCATCGTCGTCGTAGGTCGTGGTCAGCGGGCGACCGAACAGGCGGCGGAACTCCTTGAGAGACCGCACGGCAGTCGCCACGTTGAACGGACCCTTGCTCGCTACGCCGATGATGCCGAGACGAAACCGGCTCGTCGCCGGAGGCAGAAAGCTCTCGTCACGGATTTGCGTATAAACGCCGGGGAAAGTTTTAGCTGTGATGGCCATATTCGTCTCAGTTCAAATGTTCGGACGACATAACTACGCACTCGTTCTCGCTCAATTTAATTCCCGCCCTCTTCCACAATTCCAGCACCCGACAAAGTGAGTGCGGAGAGCGTGCTGTTGAGCGCACCAAAGCTCACTGGAACCAGGGAGATTGCGGGCGTGCCGAATGCCGTCACCGGCATCATCGTGTCCGGCAGCACCTCAAAGACTTCAGGCTCGCCCAGGTTCTGTTTGGCGCGGGCACACTCCGCTCCGTCCGGCACGTTGTCGCGGCTGTCGAGCGTGACGTTGTTGGGATGGGCGCGCAGGTCTTCGCTGAGTCGGCGCGGGTCCACACCACCGTAGCCCGTGATGAGCGTCCACAGCGCGGGGAGGATCTTGAACTTCAGGTCCACCTTGAAGCCCTCGACCACGACGTTGATCGTGGTGCGATACTCGACCTGCGAGCCGTCAGCCGGTTCCTCCGGCGTGGTGCTGTCGATGTCGCCATCGAGATACACCCGCACCAGTTGCTCGCCCCATCCTGGATACTCGATTGGAATCCAGGTCTGGAGCACGCCGCCCGTGCGCCACATTTCGTCGAAGAAGGCGTCAATGAAAAATGCCTGGCTGTCCGGGCGCGAGCAGAAGTGATCGATCTGAAAGCGATAGTCGAAGGCCATCGGCATCCGGCTCGTCGTCACGTTGCCCAGGTCGCACTTGCTCACGTCATCTGAGACGGTCGGCCAGTTGATGCGCGCCCAGCGGTGGATGGAGAAGTTCTGGCTCGTGCGATACTTCCAGCCTTTGCGGAAGACCGAGATGAGCGGGTAGCGAACGGGGCTGGGGTGAGGCTCGTAGAGCGGCGTGCCCTTGGCGTCCTTCAGCGCGAAGAGGTAGGCGAACGGATTGTTGGTGTCAGCCCACAACTGTTTGAAGTGGCTGAACGCGTCCATCGGAGCACCGAAGACGGTTGGAACCGGGTAGCCCTCCCGCACGTACGCCCAGCGATTGAACCATCGGGCCAGGTGAAGCTCGTGGTATCGCATCGACTGCGAACCAAGCTGCCCCGACCTAACATTCAGAGTGGCATCTGTCGGCATGACCTAAGTACGCGACCGACAATAAAAAGCGGCCAGGCTCTCGCGAAGCCTGGCCGCTCGCCGGTTTGAGCACGGGACTAGACCTTGACCAAAAGACTGGACTGCATCGGCAGCGTGACGCCGGATTCAAGCTCCACGTCCATGAAGCCGGAGCCTTTGCAGGATACGCCGCGCACGCGTCCCTTGACGCCATGATGGCCGGTGATGGGATCTTCCACCACGGCAACGGTGTCGCCGCTGTTGATGTCTTCGCCGAGGATGCGGTTGACGGCTTCAGTGATGAAGCTCTTTTCGCTCGTGCGGTTGTTGCTCGCCGCTTCCTGGAGGATTTTGCTGATGGGCGTTTTGTTCATGTTCGTAAAATGTTTATCGTTGCATCTAACTACTGGCACAGCGGCGACAGCATTATCTCCATCGCATTGGGCACCGGCATGAACCAGTCGGAACCCCTCAGAATTGTCTTCCAGGTGTCCTCACCAGAGCCGGTCGCCTTAACTACTGCCTCGCCCTTCTTGTCGTCAATGTCGAGCGTCATGGTCTCAACCATCGTGTCGATGCGCTTGTTGAACTCCTCCATCCGCTTGGCCAGGGACGGGTCATCCGTGACGCGCAGATTGTCGAGCATGTATTGCTTGAGCACGCTGGCACAGGCATCGCGCTTCTCGTCGAGCAGGGCGTTCAAGTCCGCCTTGAGCGCCTCGCGCAAGTCTTTGTTCAGGCCCAGCTCGTCGTTCATGCTTCAGGCACCGGGCGGCTGAGCGTCTTCTCGGCGGGCACCGCTTCTCCGACGTTTGTCAAAGGTCTGGCATCCCCGTCAACAGGAATGATCGTCTCGCAGATGAGGCCGAGCCAGACGTTGGTCTGGTTCCAGAAGCCGTTGGGTTCGAGCACGACATTGACGATGAGGTTGCGGTAGCCGTCGTAGAAGATGAGGTCGCCGCGCTGCGGAAAGTAGTCGGCCTCCTGGAGCAGCAGGTTGTCCATCGTGAACTTCCTCTTCTGCTGCGGGGCGATGCCGACCTTGGTCAGCTTCCAGTCGGGGCGTTCCTGTTGGACAATACACTTGATGTCGATCTCGCGGCTGAAATGCGTGCGGCTGTCCAGGGGCATGTGCCAGAGCGCGTCGAACTGGCTGCTGGCCCGGTCCACCTCCAGGAACTTTGGTGCAGGCATGGGTGACATCTTCTGCACGTAGTCCTTGTGGATCTTCATTGCAGTGGCCACGTCACCACGTCCAGCCAGGGCCATGTCGTAGAGGAACTCTTTGCGGTCTGTGTACTTCATGTTCTAACTAGAGCGATGGTGCTGTGGACCAAAAATATGCTGTGCAGGCTCAAACAGGGCGTCTGCTCCCACACCGGAGTCTTGTCGGACCTCAAGCGCCGCCCGGACGGTCTGGTGGAATGCCCATGCCTCAAGTGCAAGAAGGTGCTCGTCGCCTCCTACGGACTGGCACTGAACATCAAGTGGGAGAGCGAGTCCTAGTTAAGCGTGGCCATTCAAGTCCTCACTAACGTCGAAGGTTCTGCGCACACCGAGTACGAGCTGGTCGTGCCGGACTCGGAGCCGCTGGCCTTTGCACCGGGCGCAATCACGCCCTCGTCAAACCTGCTCTTTGAGTCGGTGTATGCGAACTCCCGCTACATCCACAAGTTCACGACCCTGAGCGTGGACTACTTTAACAAGTTTCTGAGGAAGGCGTCCTTCAGCGGCATCCCGCAGCTCCGCTTCCGCTTTGGCATCGGCCAGCCGGGCAGCATCGCCTGGCAGCCCTGGCAGCTCCACCGCATCACCAACCCGGCTGGGGTGCCGGAGGGCGTGGGCAGGACCGCAGGCCACTTCCTGGAGCTGACCACCGAGGACGAGATTTATGCCCTGGGGCTGCCCACCAAGATCCAGGGACGGCGCGGCACCATCAGCAGCATCGTGCAGCAGATCGCCACCGAGAATCAGATCCGCGACGTGGTGATTGAACCGACCGTGGGCGAGTTCCTGATGATCCAGGCGTCCCAGGACGATGCGAGCTTCGTGCGCAGGCGGCTCATCCGCCGTGCGGCCAACTCCAAGGGGCGCGGCAACTACCTCTTCTACATGCGCGATGGCGTGCTCCACTTCCACACGCCGGACTATCAGGGGCAGGCGTACGAGCTGGAATACTACCGGGCCAACGGCGCGAGCATCACGCAGAACGACAACTCGCAGATGATGATCGAGCACGGGGCGGCGGGCGTGTTCGTCATCACCTACAATCCGCTGACCGGCGAGACCAGGGAGGTGGTGGCCGCGCCGGATCGGGCGCTGCGCTTTGCCAACGTCATCCCGGACTACTCGACCGTCCCTGGGGCGCAGATCAACGTCCCCTACCATCACAGCATCAATGGCGTGGAGGAGGCGGTGAACATCGCCCAGAACACGTATGAGAACGCCCGGATGCAGTGCTTCAAGCTCTCAATGGAGCTGGACAAGATCGTCTTCCATGCCGGGGACATCGTGCGCGTGGTGCTCGCTCCGGCAGCCGACAAGACCACCCCTTGGAGCGGCCTCTGGTTCGTGGCCGAGGCCAGCCACAACATCCGCAAGAATGCCATCCGCTCGACCTACATCATGCAGCGCGGCGAGCTGTTGAACCTCCTGGGCGGTCAGAAGACGGTGGCGGACGGTCAGCGGGCGCTGCGCAGCGAGCAGGAGGCACCGGGGCAGGACGTGAACATCGCGGAGTTTGGATCATCCCAGCTTACCAAGGGCGCGGGGCCGCAGGCTGCCAGCAAGACCTTCTCGGTGGTGAGAGATCCGAACAAGGTGCGGTAAAAAGAAACCCTCGCCGTCCAAGCGAGGGTTTCCAAACAAACCATCCAACCCCGTAAGAGTGTCAGAGCGGACCAGGCGTTGTCTTGGCCTGGAACAACTGCGGAGGATAAAACGGATCGCCCTTGTCGAAGCCGAGCTGCTGCCAGCGCCGCTGCGAATCAATCTGCATACGCAGGCTGCCCTGTGCAGCGGACGGGCCGGTACACTTGACCTCCAGGTAGGACTGAAACGGCGTGAGGCTCTTGGTGTCGCTGCCGCCAGCCACCAGAGTCACGGACGTGCCGCAGAACGCACGCGCTCCAGAGATGGAGCGGTCGTTGGTCGTCTGCAACTGAATCGTGATGACGGTGGTGCCGATGTTTTCCAGCGTGACATTCGCGGTGTCCTGGACGCCGGAGATCGCAGGCATACGGGCGTCCTGCGCTTGCAGCCGCGCCGTCACATAGCCGGAGATGGCCGGACAAAGGACCGTCGTTTTTCGCACCAGCGGGTGCGAGTATTCGCCTGGGAGTTGCATAATCGTGAGAGTTAGCTGGCAGGGAACTCAGTCTTGTCACCTTCGGCGGCTTCAGACGGTGCTCCGTCCTCTTCCTCTTCGGGTGCGTCGAGCAGATCGACTTCTTCAGCCTCACCTTCCGGTGCGCCCTCTTCAGGAACTTCCTCTTCTTCCGGCGCGAGCGCCGTGACGAGGGTCTGGAGGGAACCGGCGATGTCGCCGAGCAGGCCGAGGGCAGTCGCACCTTCGGTGTCAGCACCAACGGCGCTGTCGCTCACAGGCGGCTCCATCGAGTCCAGTTCGGGGGCGGCTGGAGGCGCTTCATCAGCGCCGTCATCAAGCATCTCTTCCTTGGTGTCGTCGATCATTTCCTCGACGATCTTCAGGGCGAGTTTGGCATCAGTTGTGTCAATAGTGGCGTTCATAGCGTTTGCGAATGTCGTTCTAACTACACTCTCTTCTCTGCGTTTTTGTTGGCTTGGCAATTGTCGTCCGCGCTGCCCCGGTGGAGTCACCTTTCCCATCACCGAAGTTGGCGCTTCTTTTGGGAGCGTACGGCCGCGTTCACTTGGCGGGATCGCCAGCGGTGGCGGCGGCACTTGTTCGAGCGGCGGAAGCTCCACCGGCTCTTCGTCATCCTCCATTCCGGGCGGTGCCTCCAGTGGCGCGTCGGGAACGGGACGACCGATGTTGCGGGCATGGCGCGCTGCCGCGAACCGTTGCTCGCGCTCACGGGCCTTCTCCATCTCCGCAGGAAAGTTCGCCCAGCGTTTCGTCGCGGCGCGGGTCAGCTTGTCGAGCTTGTCCGTAGTGTCCGGCGTGCCCGGTTCAAACTTGGAGACCAGCCCGTAGATGAAGTCGCGTGCGGCCAGGATGTCCC
>Ga0181337_1000005_pt1 | contig 73677 bp, 112 predicted proteins | sample Sp13VDMM15DD_FD_168302 | JGI IMG/M metagenome (GOLD analysis project Ga0181337, IMG submission 168302) | Freshwater viral communities from Lake Michigan, USA - Sp13.VD.MM15.D.D | ecosystem: Environmental > Aquatic > Freshwater > Lake | place: USA: Michigan | collected 2013-04-23 | reverse complement strand
CTTATGTTCAAAACCAGAGATATCCAGCTCGCAATAGCATTCATAGATTTCATGCTCAGCATCTGCCGGGCGCTGAGCCTGAGGATTGATGCCAGATATCTCTGACTTCTCTTGGTCTACTGGAGTGGGAGGAATGAAGGCTGGCGCCGTAGGCAGCTCAATGTCGCGGTAGACTTCTAAAATCTGCATACGCTTGAGACTGGAAGGACGCATCTTAATGACATGGGTAATGCGCCCACAGTTCTGCAAATCCGTCGAAGCGTCATTAACGACAAGATGCTCAGCATCAACACTCTCCGAAACCGGTCTTTGTCGGATCGGACAGTTGTAGACCTTCTTGAAGCCCTGACCCCCCGCGCCAATCCAGAACAGCATACGATCTGTGTCTGGGACGTACTCAGTCGCTACGTCGGTCAAGAAATGGTTGAAGTCGGTCTCAAGCGCCTGCGCCATCTCGTCTGCCGGATCATTTTGTCCGTCAGGAATGGCAGGAGCTGGAGGCAGCATCATCCCAGTGGGAGGAGGCGGCGGGGCTGCACCGGGAGGCGGGGGCGGTGGCCCTCCCTGAGGAGGCATACCCGGGGGAGGCGCAGGCGGCCCTGCCGGGGCTGGGGGTGGAGGTGGACCGCCTGCGTTACCCATCGCTGGGTTCCCCATTGGTGGACCACCATTATGTCCCATTTGAGGCGGTGCAGCAGGAGGCGGTGTCGGAGGAGGGGCTTGGGCAATCGGGGTCTTGGGACCCAAGGTAGTGTCGTTCCTGACCTTGACCGGACCACCAGCAGGAAGAAGCTCGCCACGGGCATTGGCCTGAAACCGGAGAACAGCGTCTGCCAGAATAGGATGCCTGACCTTGGATATACTCTCCGCGCCAACCTCGCCTGACGGGATTTCAAGCTTAAACCCTAGTAATTCGATGCCTCTAGCCCGGTTCTCCAGCCATTCCCTGCGGGACTGGATGTCGATCTGGATGCCATCCAACAGGTCAGAGGCAATACGATCCAGCTCAGCTTCATCGATATCGTCAGCCAGATTTCTATAAAAGTCATTGTTTTCGCTGGCTGGCGCCTTCGGGGAGAAGTCAAACGTGACCGATCCATCAGGATTTTTTACACCTCCATCATTCTGCTGGTTATCCTGTTGAGAAATATCAACAGTTGACGGCGCAGCAAAGGGATTTCCACCCGGAGGTTGGGTGACATTGATGGGGTCGAGATGCGTGAGGCCAGCCGCCATTTAGTAGGTATCCGCTAGCACGGGTATAGTGCTTGTGGTTTTTTTCTATACGCTAATTGTTCGGCGGCTTCAAACTCCCACTCCTCGCGCCTGAGGACAAATCCCATATCTCGTAAATATCTGAGTGCCATAGTGGTGCTATCCACCAAGTCGTCATGGGAGCTTTTAGGAAAAGAAGCACATTGGTTGATGACCTTCTGGACCCACTCCCGGTCCCCGTCTGGCGCGAAAATCATGCCGTCAGAGAACAAATGGACAACGCTGTGGGCGCGGGCGACTTTATCGCCCTGACGGGTTGGGTTGATCAGTTCGATACCAAATTGCCCTGAAAAACCCACAATTCGTCTTATTTCCTGAGATACCGAGATACCGCTGGCCTTGCTCTCAATCAGGAGCTTATCGACCTTGAAGCGTGGGTAATCACAGATCGTGGTCTTCCGGTCTATCGTGCAGCATTCAATTACCTTCTCAACAAGGTCATTGAGGGCTAGGCGCTCTTCCCAAGCGTAAAGCAGCATTACCCGTGGATTGCCCAAGTCGTCCCTGTAGACCCCCCAGAACGTGATCGCGGAGGGGTCATTCTCCTCTTTTTCGGTGTAGGCGCTGTCGAGGGAAGCCAGAATGAAGTCCATCTGCGGATAATTGTTCTGGCTCCATGGCTGCCACCATTCCCTCTTAATGATGGCGCCGCCGCGTGGTTCTGGCGTTTGCTGGTATTGACCGGCCCAAGCGTATGGTCCCTTGGCATGCTCCAGAGCATCCACGCTCTCTTTGGCAAAGCGTTCTGGCCAAGCCAGCTCACCTTCCTCAGTTCGCGGGTCCTCCCAGATAATCTCCTCACCAACGTGATTTGTACCAATCACAGTGACGCAATGGCGAGTCGGTTCGTACCGCATGGGGATCATTAAGTGCGTATATCCAAGCTCTCTGGAGAGGGCTACGCCTGACACGTCCTCCTCATGAAGCCTCTGTTGGATAACAACAATTGCGCTTTCTTGGGGGTTATTCAGACGGTCAGGGACAACTTCCGTGAACCACATATTGACGTTGGAGCGGACGGCCTCACTCTCCATCATCATGGTATTGTTGGCGTCATCGATAATGAACCTGTCACCGCGCTCACCGACGCCGATACCACCCACTGACGTGGCCAGTTTCCAGCCTGTTTGATCGTTGGCGAATTTAACCTTGGTAAACTGATCGTTCGAAATGTGAAATCTATTGCCCCATAAACGCTGATATCTGTCGCTCATGACGATGTTTCTGCATCGCATATTATCGCGCTCTGTCAGATGGTTAGAGTACGAAGCGCAGACGTAGCGATACCACGGTTTATTCTTAGGACCCCATTCCCATGCTGGCCAAAACACGTCAGTCAAAAGGGACTTGGAGAAGCCGGGCGGAACGTTGATCAGTAGGCGTTTTATATGCCCATCCGTAACTGCTTCTAAATGCTCAGCAATTGCCGATATAGCCCAACCTTTTACAAAGGGAATTGCGGGCTCTACCACTGGCCAAACATAGCCGACGAAGGATATTAGGCTCTTTTCGTGCAGTGCGGCTTCCATCTTTTCACGAAGTTTGGAAGTCGCTTTCGCGATGTTGGCAATTTTACTTTGGTCCATAAGGGCTTACTCCTGCCCACTAAGTACCATAATTGCGACGTAATGTATTGAGACTGTTTGGGTATGACAATTACATATGCTTTTGCCGATTTGCACGGACGCTTTGATCTTCTGGTTAAGGCGATAGGGATGATTGACGCTGACGCGGCCAAGTACCCAGATCAGGAACACAGCATAGTCACTCTTGGTGACTACGTGGACCGTGGACCTAACAGCGCCCAGATCATTCACTTCCTTATGAAGGTTCAAGATAAGGGCTGGCCAGTGGTCTGCCTGAAGGGAAATCATGAGGCTATGATGGTTGAGACGCTTCAAAAGCCTCTTCAGCCTGACTGGTGGATTGGAAATGGTGGCGGCGCCACGCTCATGTCTTATGGGCATCCAAGGCAAGGGGAATACAATCCTAAGGTGGTTCCGAAGGAGCATCTTGATTGGTTGGACGCTCTTCCGCTTATGCACGTCGATGAAAAGCGCGTGTTCGTTCACGCCATGGTTGATCCGACGTTGCGGTTGGGTGAGCAAAAGGACCAGACCTTACTTTGGGGTCTGTATCCAGATGGCGCTGATATTGGTCATGAAGAGCGTCACGTCATCCATGGCCATCATCAATTCGCAGATGGTCCAAAGCTTTATGAGAACCGCACCAATCTGGACACATTTGCTTGGTACACGGGCCGTCTTGTCATTGGCGTGTTCGATGACACTCAGCCGGGTCCGGTCAGGTTCATTGAGGTTATAGGAGAACAAGCCCCCGTAGCTCAGCGGTAGAGCAAGGTCTTTGTAGGACTTAGGTCGCAGGTTCAATTCCGTGCCGGGGGCACCAATGATCAGCAGAGCAAGATTATGGAAAATCCTGAGACAGCACCTTCCAGTGGATAGGGCTCAGTGGATCATTAACGACGTGATGCTTGAAGAGGAACGATATGAAAAAGAAAGAGCTGATCGACCTCTATTATCAAATAGAGGAAGCCTATCACGAACGACAAAAGCTGGGCGAGTTCGACGCTAACTCAAAGCACATCATGGTCTTGCTGGAGGGTCTCATGAAGACCGTCATCCATTCCATCGATGATCATGGTCGGTTTGTTGTCGTGCCGAAAATCAAAAAGGGAGCGCCGAAGAAATGAGTAAGCCAATCGATGAATATGACGAGATCGCTCAGCAGGTGGCGAAGTGTTCTCCGCTGTCAACAAAGGGACTAATCTTAGTCCCAGCCTCAGAAGACATTGCGGATTACTCGCGGTGGCTGAATGATCCTGATGTCGTGAAGTTCTCTGAGCTGCGCCATCGGCAGCATACCTATGAGGACTGTCAGGCTTATGTGAGGAGCTTCGATCAGATCAAGAACTGCATGTGGACCATCAATGTGATCGGCGCCAACATGCATATCGGCAACATCACAACCCATCACGACCCTCAGAACGATGTTCTCCAGATGGGTATTCTCATCGGGGAGAAGTGGGCGTGGGGCCGCAAGTACGGGATAGAGGCTTGGCAGGCTGTCATGGCGTGGGCTGTCGAAAACAAGATACGGAGGATTGAGGCTGGCTGTATGGCGAAGAACCTTGGCATCCGGAAGGTGATCGAAAGGTCAGGCATGGAATTGGCAGCCAACATGCCGGGGCACTTCAAGTTCGGTTCCGGTCTTGACGCCAAGTACATTTACAAAAAGGATTTAGCTGCGTGAATAACATTGGAGATTTTTGGGACTTGCAGGCCGAAACCCACGGCACCTCTGATAAGGCTACGGCGCCGGATAGCTTCTATCGCAAGAATGTGGAGCTATCCCGCATCCTAGATGTGCTGAAAATCATCGAACCGGACGCTATCTTGGATATTGGTTGTGGTAATGGTTTCTCCACACTGGAAATCGCCAAAGCGTACCCAACCGCAATGGTTATTGGCGTCGATCTTTCTGAAAAGATGATTGAGGAGGCCAAGAAGGCTGCCGATGGGGTCCCCAACGTCACTTTCTTCACTGGGGATGTCCTTTCCATCTCCAGACACCCCAATCTTCAGCACCAAAAGTTCGATGCAGTGCTTTCTGAGCGCTGTTTGATCAATTTGGCGAACTGGGAAGAGCAAAAGCTGTCGATTTTGCAGATGAGGAAGCTCCTGACGCCTACCGGGTCAATCATCTTGGTAGAAAACACCAAGGAGGGCCTCAAAAAGCTGAATTTCATGCGCGAGATCGTTGATTTACCTCCGATTGTAGAGCGCTGGCACAACTTCTACATCCCAGAAGACAAGCTCAACGAGTTCTTCACCGAAAACTCTGGAAAGCTCTTCAAGGTATCTCTCATGGAAAACCTTGGAAACCTCTACTACATCATTTCTAGGGTGATTTACGCCAAACTGGCTGCCATGGAAGGCAAGGAGCCGTCTTACGATCACCCGATCAATGAGATCGCCTCAAAATTGCCTAATCTCGGTGATCATTATGCCTGCTCACCAAACTATATCATGGTGCTGGATAATATCCCTGAGAGGTAATGATGGGTAAGCAGGAAGATATCTTCTCCGAAAGTGAGGGTGACGCATGGTTTGCCCGTAACTTCTGGCAGATGAAGGATCAGGAGGCTAACGATCCTGTTATAGCCTCCATAGAGTCTAACGTCTATCTTATCCATTACTCATCAGTAGTGGAGTTCGGATGCTCTAACGGATGGCGGCTGGATAAACTGCGTGAAATGTATGAGTGGTATTGCTTCGGGGTCGATCCATCAGTCAGCGCCATAGCAAACGGTCAGGCCAGATTTCCAAAAATCTCATTGCAGCGCGGCACGATGACTGGTCATCCGTTTGTCTCACATTCCATGAACATGGTGATCTATGGCTTCTGTCTTTATGTCTGCGATCCTGAAGAGCTGTGTGAGATCGTTACGCAGGGGGATAATTTATTGGCGGATAAGGGATACTTGATCATACATGACTTTGATCCTGAATTCCCGCACTCGGTACCCAACAAGCATGTCCCGGGGCTCATGACGTACAAGATGGATTATTCGAAGCTTTGGCTTGCTAATCCTGCCTACAAGCTGATCAACAAAATGTCTCTACCTGATCAGACGGCTGTCTGGGTTCTGAAGAAAGATATTGAGAGGGGCTTTCCATGCTTGTCGGGGTCTTAGGTCTTGGGTCTATCGGTGATCGTCATGCCCGAAATCTTATGAACCTTGGGCATCAGGTTGTCTTTCATGATCCTGTTGTGCTTGGCTCAATGGAGCGCGATCAGGTCATCAAGATGTCTGATGCTGTGATTGTCTGCACGCCAACCAAACAGCATGGCCGCGATCTATGTGATGTGCTGGATGCTCGCAAGCATGTGCTTGTTGAGAAGCCTATTGGCTATGATTGTCCTCCATACATAGCTGGATACATCATGGGCGCCAGATCAGAGAAGCCTGATCTTGTGGTGGCTACCGGGTTCAATCTTCGCTTCCATCATTGCGTCAAGAAGGTCAAGCAACTGATCGATGGTGGTTTCATCGGTGATCTTAAGGAAGCTGACTTTAGGGTTCTGCAAAAGAACAACAAGCCTGAGTATCTCAGAGACGGGGTAATCAGAAACTGGGCTTCTCATGAGATCGATCTTGCTAGACATCTACTTGGAAATCTTCATGTAGAATTGTGCAACGTCAATATGCTTGGACCCACAAGCAAGCAGGACGTATCCGCATACATACAGATGGTCGCTCTTGATATGAACGAGGCTTCTGTCTCAGTTAGCGCTGACTACCTTAAACATCCTGAGGATAGAGGATTTTCCATAAGAAGCGAAGATAACATGATCCTGTGCGATCTGGTGAAGCGCGAGGTATCTTGGGGTCCAGCATGGGACTTCTCAGGCAAGGAAGATCATGAAGCAAAATTCACCGATACCTTTGATGAGAACTACATCGATGAGATGAAGGCGTTTATCAACGCCATAGAAGGCAAGGACCGTGGTCCACTAGCTGACGGCTCTGATGGTGTTGCCGCACTTCAGATTGTTATGGATGCAAGAAAGAAGGCTGGATTAGATGACTAAGAAGAAGACGTTCAAATGCGAACTGTGTGAGGAAGAGTTCCCGTTGCCGCCCGATGAGGTTTGGACTGACGAGGATGCAGAGAAGGAGTTCAAGAGGCTGTATCCCGGTCATGACATGACCAAGGTCGCGATTACGTGCGACGTGTGTCACCAGAAAATTCAGGATTGGCGAGCAGAAAACGATACCGGGAGTGTCCTTCAGTGAAGACAGTTGCAGTAGTTCAGGCCCGTATGGGTTCCACCCGCCTCCCGGGCAAGGTAATGATGGATATTGCGGGTAGACCAACCATCCAATGGGTGGTAGAGGCTGCCCGGCGAGCCCCCGGTGTAGATCAGGTTATCGTCGCCACCTCGACTGAGGTAGGTGATGACATGATCGCCCAATGGTGCGAGCAGCGTGGCATCAGTGTCGTCAGAGGCTCGGAGACGGATGTACTCTCCCGCTATATGGCGGCGCTGAGCGCCACTGGCGCCGACATCGTTGTCAGGCTCACGGGCGATTGCCCCCTCCTTGATCCCACTGTTATTGGCGAAGTCATACGACTGCGCGCTATGAAGGATGCTGCATATGCTACCAACACTGATCCTCCATCATATCCAGACGGGTTGGATGTCGAGGTTTTCACAAAAGACGCACTTGAAATTGCAAACCGCGAAGCTGTTCGCCCGACTGATCGGGATACTGTTACTCGTTTTATGGTGCGGAACCGTCAACGTTTTCCTGCGGCTAACCTTGTGTGCGGTGTCCCTACTCTGGTTAGGGAGAGATGGGTTCTCGATAGTCCGGAGGATTATGACTTCATACAGGAAGTCGCGAAGAGGCTTGGCGATAGTGGCCAGCCACCCGGATACCTACAAATCCTGTCAATCCTTGATAAGGAGCCATGGATCAGGAAGCTGAATGAGAAGTTCTCCCGCAATGAGCGCTTCTATGAAGCTCTCGGTGCTGAAGGTGACGTGAAGCGGTCTTACAGCTCATCCATGGTCATGCTCGACAAAGCAGAGCATATCATTCCTCTTGGGGCTCAGACTTTCAGTAAAAGTAAGCTAATGTTCCCAAAGGGGGCAGCTCCCCTGTTTGTTACCCATGGGGACGGCGCCTATGTATTTGATGTTGATGGGAATGATTATATCGACTGCGTTGGTGGGCTTTTACCTAATATTCTTGGTTATCGTGACCCAGACGTGGACGATGCTATACGCGCTCAGCTTAGCAATGGTATTAGCTTTAGTCTTGCGACACCTATTGAGGAAAGGCTATCTGCGCTTCTGAGCAAGCACATTCCGTGCGCGGAGATGGTGCGGTTCGGCAAGAACGGTAGCGATGTCACTACGGCTGCTGTGCGCCTCGCGCGTCATGTAACTGGTCGAGACAAGGTAGTTGTCTATGGCTATCACGGCTGGCACGACTGGAGCATGGGCGTTACTGACCGCAACAATGGCATCCCCGGCGCCGTGTCTGATCTTTCCTTTAAGCCAGACAAGATGGGCAACATCTTTGATGTTAGGCCGAATGAGATTGCTGCTGTCATCATAGAACCTGAGTTCTTCACCAAGGAACAGCTTCAAAACTTCAGGCAGAACACTGCTGATAACGGCAGCATTCTGATCTTTGACGAGATCATAACCGGTTTCCGTTGCGGTCTTGGCGGTCTTGGCGCCGTCCATGACGTGGTGCCTGATCTGGCTTGCTTTGGCAAAGCCATGGCTAACGGCATGCCTATCTCAGCTCTGGTTGGGCTTGAGAAGTATATGAGCAAGATGACTGAGATCAGCTACTCAGGCACTTTCTTTGGCGAGACGCTTTCTATCGTAGCAGCCATTGCCACTATAGAGAAGTTGGAGCGAGAGAATGTTCCTGAACATCTGTTAGATATTGGTATGACCCTAGAGGTTGATATCGAAAACCTAATAGAAGATGCCGGTCTGTCTGAGTACATTAGTCTATATGGCCCACCTCAGTTGAACCGCATCAAGTTCAAGAACAATGGCATCCAGACCCTGTTCATTCAGGAGATGGCCAAGAATGGCGTTCTGATCATCGGTAGTCATAATCTGAGTTATGCTCACAAGTGGTCTGAGTGTAGTCGCATCCTAAACGCTTGGTACAGTACGCTGAAGGTTATCAAAGAAGCTGTCGGGTCCGACATCCTAGAGCATTTGGATGGCGGGCTGGTAACTACCAAGGGGGTCCGATGAAGGTCCTGATTACAGGCGGGTCTGGCTCATTCGGTCAGGCCATGACTAAGCTTCTTCTGGAAGAACGCTTGGCAAGTCGCATCGTCATCTTCTCTCGCGGAGAACATCTTCAAGAGGAGATGGCGCGCAAGTTCGGGGATGATCGCTTGCGGTTCTTCATCGGTGACGTGCGGGATCAGGCTAGGCTTGAAATGGCTATGCATGGTGTGGATACGGTCATCCACGCTGCGGCGCTTAAGATCGTTCCTACGGCTGAGTACAATCCGTTTGAGTGTGTGCTTACCAATATTCATGGAGCCGAAAATGTCTGTCGTGCTAGCCTTGCTGCTGGTGTTACTCGGGTTATTGGGCTTAGCACTGATAAGGCTGTCTCTCCACTTAACCTATATGGCGCTACAAAGTTGGCCGCAGAGAAAATCTTTGTTGCAGCCAATAACGTTAGTGCTGGGCGCTGTATTTACAGCGTTTGCCGGTACGGTAATGTCGTCGGAAGCCGTGGCTCTGTTGTTCCTCTATTCCGTGAACTTGTTGAGCTAGGCGAAAGCATTCCCATCACTGATCCGCGCATGACGCGGTTCTGGATGACGATGGACGAAGCTGTAAATCTTGTTCTTTCCTCGCTAGGAATGATGAAGGGAAGGGAGATTTTCATCCCGAAGCTTCCATCCATGCGCGTAGTCGATCTAGCCAGAGCTATGGCGCCGACACTGCCGCAGACCATCGTTGGCATCAGGCCGGGCGAGAAACTTCACGAAATCCTCATGACGGAGGAAGAAGCTAGAGGAGCGCTGGAAGCATGGGACCGGTATATAATCAACAGCGATGGCGTGTCCAACATAACAAATCCACAAGAGTATACCAGCATCAACAACAGCAAATTCCTGACGGTCGAAGAACTGAAGAGCTACCTATGATCGGTAAATTCAACACTATCGGGAAAGAAGAAGAGGCGGCTGTTTTGCGGGTTATCCGCAGCGGCAACCTATCTGGATATGTAGCAAGCAAGATGGGTGCTGGCCCTGAGGTTCGCGGTTTGCAGACTGAGTGGGAGAAGTTTTTCAAGGTAGACAACGCCATACCATGCAACTCGGCTACCTCAGGTCTTCTGGCTGCCTGTATGGCTATTGGCGTTGGTCCCGGGGACGAAGTGATTGTCCCTTACTTCACCATGTCGGCCACTGCATGCGCTCCTGCCGTTCTTGGCGCCACCATCATTCTGGCAGACATTGAGCCTGATACTTTCTGTCTATCTCCTTCTGACGTGGCTAATCAGATCACAGAAAGCACCAAGGCGGTCATTGCTACCAATATGTTCGGGCATCCAGCCAAGCTGCATCAGCTACGCAGCATCTGCGATAGTCGCGGCATCTACCTGATCGAAGACAACGCTCAAGCCATCATGGCTAAGGAGAACGGTAAATACACCGGGACCATCGGTCATATCGGGGTGTTCTCCCTTAATGTCCACAAGCACATCCAGACCGGTGAAGGTGGCGTCTGCGTTGTTAACGACAATGATGAAGGGCTTTATGTAAAGCTGGCAGGCGCCATTAACCATGGTGAGTGCCGTGGGCAGGCAGCGCCGGGGCTTAATCTAAGAATGACCGAGATTACCGCAGCCATCGCTCGCGAGCAGCTCAAGAAGCTTCCGAAGATTGTTGCTGGCAGGCAGGAAGTGGCTCGCGGTATTATAGAAGCTGTTGAGGGAACCTATTTCAAAAAGATGGAAGTCAGGACTGACTGCGAGCATTCCTACTACGCTCTTCCTCTTATTGTTAATATAGACTACTCAGCGACATCAATGGTCCAGATGTTCAGAAATCAGAACCTCACCATACCTGTTGAGGTTGGATACGATGGCAATCTTCTGGATAAGCCACTTTCAAATACTTGGTTAACTCAAGACAGAATGTATGAGCTAATTGAGGGTGAAGCATACAAGTCGCTGAATAGACTTATTATGATTGAGGTTTGCTCATACGACATCAAGCCAGAACACATAGCAAGATTAAGGAAAATCTTCAGATGACAACAGACGATCAAATTCTTGACCAGATAGGTCGCGTTCGCGCTCACAATAACCAGAACTGGATGGATATCCTGAAGATAGCCATGAAGGCTAATCCCAAGGCCACCAAAGAGGCGCTGGGCAAGATTTTAATAATGGACCTTGAAGTGTCCAGACTGATGAGGGCTATGGCAGATGAAGATTGGAAACCGCGAAATCTCGATAAGTCAGCCGCCGTACCTGATAGCGGAGCTGAGCGGTAATCATCTTGGCGACATCAACAATGTCTTCAGGCTGATTGACGAAGCCAAGTTCGCTGGCGCCGACGCTGTAAAACTTCAGTGCTACACGCCTGATACCATGACCATGAAGAGCGATAGCGATGACTTTCTCATCAAGGAAGGACCGTGGGCTGGGCGAACGCTTTATGATCTCTATGCGGAAGCGCATACTCCTTTTGAGTGGATGGAGCGAGTATTTGATTATGCTCGTACTGTTCGCGGGCTGGAAATATTCGCATCCGTATTCGATGAAAGCTCGGTCAGCCTCTTGGAGCATCTTTCTCCTAACGCTTACAAGGTGGCGAGCTTTGAAATTACTGATGTTCCTCTACTCGCACGAATTGCCGAAACGAAGCGTCCCGTCATCATATCCACCGGGATGGCAAACACGACGGAGATTTGCACGGCGGTAAGGACTGTTAGGGGGCGCGCAGGCAACGAGGATATCGCTCTGTTGCATTGCGTCAGCGCCTATCCGGCGCCAGCAGACCAGTCCAACTTACCGGCCTTGGGTCCACTCAGCGAACTGATGGGAGGTAGGCATGTGGTCGGCCTTAGCGATCATACTCTTGGTGTGGGGGTTAGCGTTGCTGCCGTGGCGTTTGGAGCCACTATCATTGAAAAGCATCTTACGCTACGTCGGTCTGATGGGGGTCCTGATAGTGCTTTTAGCCTTGAGCCCTTGGAATTTGCTGAACTAGCAGCTTCCTGCAAAGCAGCTTGGCAAGCTACCCAACCATCTTTCTCCAAAGTCCAAGAGCCTAATTTGAAGTTCCGGCGTTCTATTTACGTCGTCGCGCCAATCGCTGCTGGCGAGCTTCTGACCAAGGAGAACGTTCGCGTGATAAGGCCCGCGTTCGGGCTTCCACCGAAATTTTATCCGGACGTTTTGGGACGGCGGGCAAAGGTGGACCTTCCGTCAGGCAGTCGATTATCTCTCGATCACTTACTCGCATCAGGCGAATAGTCATCTTGCAGCCAAGGCCGTGGGCGAGCTTCCTGATGGTGTCGGTACTCATATGGGCGACACCGCCAACCTCATACGATTTAATGAATGAGAGGCTCACCCCAGAGGCTGTGGCGAGCTGTTCTTGGGTCATGTAGGGCTGCATGTTCTGTCGGAGCCAACGCAGGCGCTGGTGAAGCGCCTGATGCTCGTTGGTGTAGACAGGACCGGGGACGCCTTTAGGCATACCGGACTTCCAGCTCGTCAATGATTTCCAGCGCCCGGTTAATCTCGTCTTCCGTGAAGTCCTCGCGGGAGGGCGGGTTCATGGTGTAGATAGGCTCTGCTGGCAGAATGTATGCCCCGGGGAAACTTCCGGCTTGGCCCAGTACCGCGTTGGTATTAGGCGCCGTAACCCAGCCGCTCCATGTGGCAGGGAACGGCCCTCCTACGGTTCCAGCGGCGGTAGTTCCAGTCACATATGCCTGCTGATACCCAGCGGTGGCGACGGACCCATTGTAGGGATAAACAGCCTGAAGGTTTTGAAGAGTTGCGGTGTACCCGGTATAGGCGTTGTTGCTCATGGTCACTAAGCCTCCATATGGACTACTGGAGGCTACTGTACCCGGGCTGGGTGTTTGGTCAATACCATTACCGGAAGTGAGGGGCTCCAGAGCCTTGGCCCTGTAGAGCCCCTTAATCCCCCTCGCCCTCTTCATATGACTGGGCGAGAAGTTCAGCCGTGAAGCCAACAGCATGGGTATCTACCTTCTTGTCTTGCAGGCGAGGAATGATATAGCCGCTCTCCACGAATTTGGCGCGGCTATATCGCTTCAGCTCTGGTCGCCTAATCGGGCGTCCTTGTGGGTCTCTCAATCCATTCTCCCGGCAGCTTTCAGCATCTTGACCACCAGCTCGTCAGGGGACATCCCAACTAGCTTCATCTGGGCCACAGAATGAGGCGAGAAGGTAAACTGATCAACCTCTGCCATCTTCTTCTTCTCGGAAGGCTGGGCAATGTTGTTTAGAAGGTCCTCCAGCTTACCAGCGTCCCCGTTCTTTATCAGCTCCTCAAACTCATCGCTGGTGCCCGGGATGGAGCTATCAAGGTCAGGGTCGATCACGATCTTGACTTCGTTGATCTTCCCTCCATGGCGCCATTTGAAAGTCTGGACCACAGGCTCACCTTTCGGCTTTTTGACTTGCTCTCTGGCTTCCTTGATCAGCCTATCAAGAGTAGGCGCGGCGTCAGTCCTCATCCTATTGATGAAAGCAGTCATGTTGTTCTTGACGCGGCGCTTCTCCAGAAAGTCCGTGGCGAAGTCATAAGTCTTCCATCCCCAGAAGACGCCAGCAGTGAAGTACAGGAACAATTGTCCCAAAAGATCGAACGTCTGCATTAGTGTTGCTCCTTCTTCTTGATAAAGCCTTTGATCTCATCAACAGCGCTTTTGCGTGATATCAGTATCGGGTTCTCATCTGCCGACAATAAGTCGCCAGCGCAGTCATAACATATTCTGACCGCGTTCTTTGGAGCGTTGTTGCGGAAGAATATCTTCTCTCCGCACTCTGAGCATTCTCCGAATGCTGTCTGGTCTACCCACGCATCTGGGATACGAGCCAGAGCTTCTGGCGAAACGCGCAGGCAAACATGATGTGAGCATTGATCCAGAACGCTCTCGTCGTCTGTTAGTTGGGCCAGACCATCGCGCTCCATCTGTTCGATGTTTTCGATCCCGGCTTTCCAGTTATCCTTTGACATTTTGTTCCCTCTCTAAAGCTGCCATAATCTCTTCTGCTTTTATGGCGTCTGTGTATTCTCGGTAGTTCATTCTATCCAACTGACGTTTGGCTATCAGCCGGTCGCTCTCTTCTTTCTTTATTCTCTTGGCTTCATGCTGCTCGAAAACACGGTCTCGCATCTCAGACATAATGCGTTCATGTTCTTGCTCTTCCCTGAGATGGCGCCGATAGTCTATCGCCAGTTTAGTAAAGGCAATGCATACGCCAAGAATTCCTAGAGCAAAAAATCCCCATACGACGATTTGAAAGGCGCTCATATCCCAAGCCTTTGCTTGATGGTGGCGATGTCTGCTGGCAACCTATCAGTATGCATCAGCTCCTTCACCCGCGATATCGCGTGGCTTACGGTGCTGCGGTCCCGACCCAATCTAAGTGCGATTTGAGACAGGGACAGGTTGGTATGTTGACTGGCGATGTAGGCAACAACATGGCGGGCCATGGCTATCTTTAGTGTGCGGCGCGAAGACATCACGTCCAGCATGGAGATATTGTAATATCTACAAACCTCCTTGAAGATAGTTTTGAAGTTCCCCTCTAGCCGGGTCAGAACCTGTTCGATGCTTTCGGTGGGGTTCTCTTCTTCGATTGTAGGATTTGTAACAACCTGCTTGGGCGGTGGTGGCTTTTCGACTGAGGCATCTGAGAAGCGTTTAAGTCTGGCTTTGCGCTCTTTTTGAAGCTGCTGGAGGTAACTCTCGGGCATTCCCTCTGATCCTTTCTCTCAAGGTAGAGGGGGCGCCTTACAACGCCCCCTCCGCTCTCTTTATCGCCATCGTCGCAGATGGCAATCGTCATCGCCATTTAGCGTAGCGATGGCTTGGCAGTCATGCGTCCATAGCAAAACACGACTGCCCGTCATGGGTGTATAGACCACGACGACTGGAGGTGGGGCCGTAACTAACCCAACACTCCTATTGGTCGCTGGAGGCTCCCCCAGAGCGACCCTTCTTAAGCCTTTCGGCTTGGAAGCCCAGTACCGCACCGACAACACGCTTCGCGATAGACATACGCGCGGCGGATCGGTCCGACCCTTTCTTCGTAAGGTAGTCAGGATGCATGTCAAGCGCATTTCTGATGGCGCCATCCACCACCCTCCAGATCGCTCGGTATTCTTTACTTGGGAGTTTCGGAGGGGCTAGGCGGCGTGGTTTCTTCTTCATCAAGTCCGTCCATGATCTCTTGAGCCTTTAGAGCCTCGCGATACTCTTTTTCCAGAAGAGAAAGCTTAAGCTCAATCTCCATCTTGGCGGCGGTTTCTTTTTTATTCCTTGCGCGATCTTGCTCGATTTCGATCAGGATGCGCTGAATTCTTTGCTTATCTTCCATTGATTGAATTTTATAATCAATGCCGAAACCTTTTTTTGAAAACATCGATCACTTCCATGCTCTTGTGAAAGTAAGGATCGGCCATGACGGTGGCGTGTTCTTTCTGGGTCAGCTCTCTCGGTTCGAGGCTTTTGCCATCAAAGATCATCAGGTTGCCGCAGTAGGCGCACACCGACACGTCACCCTTGGCTGGCAACGCCTTACTGCCATCTTCGTTGATAACGGAGCAAGCGTCCAGCACCTTCTCGCACACAGGGCAGGAGAACGCCTTCAGGTCCTGTTGTGGTCCAGCTTTCATTAGTGCGGCCTTTCCTTGATTTTCCTCAACGTTTCCCTGAAAGAAGGCTCGCCAAAGTGAGCCAGTGTCTCAATGACTTCCTTGACCCTCGCGTAGGCGGCTTGCTTGTCCTCCGCGTTGTCGATGGCAAATGCGAGCAGCACACTCAACGTATCTTGAACGTAATCCATTGGAAGATTATCAAATAGACTGGAGACATCATTGATGAGACCGGAAGCCCCCGGCCCTCCCTTCAGGTCTTCCAGAATATGCAAAACGCTTTCTTTCACGTCCACTTTGTCGGCCATGTTAATGCTTTACCTTTTCCAGAATTGACGTGAAGCGGCCACCAATCTTCATGTCATCATCGTATAACCTGAAGGGAGAAAGCTTTGGCGTTCCATGCTCGGGGCGAAGAATGTAATAGGAACCAATCGCCACGTTGCCGTCACGATCTTCCGCGTGGATTTGGATAATCTCACGTCGGTCATCGTGTTCACTTGGGATGATCTTCTCAGCCTCATCGATATCGGCGCCGATCTTCTCGACCACCCAAGCCTCGCACATGAAGCCAACGACATTGGCATTCATGCTTTTGGCCTTCTCGCGGACGAATGCAATTGAAGCGTTCTTCTCGTCATCACCGGAGAATGGCGCCAGTATCGGCACCACTTCGGTTTCGCTTTCGACCACCCACATCGGGATCACTTCATGATCTGAAGTGCTATCGAAGATGTGCTTGGCGAAACCAGCCATGTGATCCAGCATTTGCTTTGCGCTTTTCACTGGACTTCTCCCTTCTTGACCATCTCAGAGAAGAGCTTGTCGATGGTGGGCTTCAGTTTCAGAAGTTCCTCTTTCATCTGGAGGGCAGTCGCTACGATTACCTCCATGGTCTTGGTTTCGTCCTTGGATACCGCCAAGGCATAAGACAGACCCATACAGACGGCCAAAGAGACATCTGCCGGGTTCTGGCTGTCTTGGATGATCTTCATCATCGCGAAGGTGGCGTCCCGCGCGCTCTGCGGGACCTTGGGATCACAAAGGCCACCAAGCTTCGCCATCGCTTCGAATTCTTCCTTACTCGTCATTTTCGTTTCCCTCGTTAATGAGCTTTTCATAAAGCTCGTTGGCTTTCATGATGTCTTGGTATTCTTGCGCGTTAATAAGGCCAGAAAGATGGCCGTTTTCCTGCTGGTGTATTTCATTGATGATGGCCTGCCTCTGGCCATCAGTTGGCATGTTGTGTAGCAGCTCCACACGACGGCAGTATTCGCGCCAGCCTTCCACTGTCTGGAATAGGCTTTGAGCATTGCTAGTGGACACAGCGGAAGATGATCCCTTGGAGCCCATCAGTTAGACCAACGACCGTCGCTCTTTTTGATCTTCTCGCTGGTGACGTTGGGGATTTCCCCCTTCATGACTTCCACAAAGTAAGTGGCAGCCGCGAAGGCAGCATTCAGGGCAGACTGTCTTCCTTCCTCGGAGATGTCTTCAAGACACTCTTCCGGGGTACGTCCCTCCGGTCGCGCGGTATCCGTCATGGCCTCGACAATACGAACAGCCAGCTCAGCCTGATCCAGCTTGAGCGTGATGATCTTCTTCTCTTCTTCTTTCGACATGGTGTTCCCTCTTGATTGGCGTATTAAGTTACGTAAACACAATTTGTGTCTATTCAAGGATCAGGCAGCGAATTCCTCTCCAAGCTCGGCAAAGATATCGTTCTCTTCATTCATGCGCTTGGTTTCAGCGGCATGAGCGATTGCTCTGTGCTGCTTGCCTATCTCGCGGGATGCAGAGGTGTATCCAGTGATCCATTGTTTCCTGACGCGGGATGACCTCACCCTAGTATCATTATTAAATTCCCAAGTTAACATTCCACCCACCCTGACCCTTTTGTAAATAGTTGATTCAGGCGCGACAGAACGTGGCTTGTTAGCCATTCTGGCATCCCATCCCTTCAAGAAAGCTTTGGTCTTTCCATCCGGCGCCGGAATTGGTTCAAGTATAGGAAGTCGCTTCTTCTTGGAGGGCATCGATAATATCCTGTTCTTGATCCCACTTAATAACTGGCTGGAGATGATCGTCAGCGGCTTGCCAGCCCTGATCCCAACGAACAGCCTTCACTGAGTTAGGTTTTCCACGGTATCTATGTCTTGGATTGTTCTCTCTTGGGGTTCTCTTCATGCGGGCGCGGTATCCGTCCAGATACCACCTACTCAGTCCCTCGTTAGCCACGGTATCACCCTAGTTCTTCCATGATGGTGTCAGCTCGCATAGCTTCATCGTATGCGTCGGCTTCTTGCGTTAAAGATACTATCAGCTCGCCAAAGTGAGCATTGATTGCGGCTTCCAGATTGTCGGCGCACTTGTCATAGAAATGATCATCATTGCCGTCATGGTATGGCTTGTATGCATCTGCAATTTTGTGCTGGAGAATTGTAGGTAGGGCGCTGTACCGGGTCACTGCCCGCCCCCACTTCTCGCTTGGCTCTCTCACTGTCACTTCAAGCCCTCCATGAGTTCTTCAGCTCGCATTGCTTCTTCGTATTCTTCATGAGAAGTACCGAATACGGCTTCAGGTCCAGTACCGGTTACTGACCAGATGGCTTTCTCCAAAGCATTTGAGTACAGATCGAACCTCGCGCTTCTTCCGCCGGTCTCATAGAGTTTGTGAATTTCCTCGCGTTCCGGTTCATAGATATCGTCTATTCGGTTCCTGATTTCGACCGAATAGTTCTTGTACTGTTTGCACAGGGTAAACCAGCGATCAGACATTCCATTCATCACGCACACTCCCCCTTAATTGTGTTTATTATTTGGCTTTGTTCCCGCCGACGCCACTAACGGCATTTACTTATCTCCATGCGTCGTTCTGAATACGATCTATCTGCCAAGGTAATTATGTAGGCGCTGGCGAGTAGCGCGGTTAAGACCATCAAGACGCCAACCACATCTAATTTCATTTCAGCCCCTCCATGATTTCTTCGGCTCGCATCGCGTCCTCGTAATCCCTCGTATCAATCTGCTTTGTAAGAAGCTCAGTCTCAAACTGCTCTTGGCGCCGATTGTATCGTCTGGCAGCGCTGAACCTCTTCACGCAATCCCGGCAATAATCCCCGCTCCCCAATCTCTTGCGATGGGTACCGCATCCATCGCAGTTCCATGTCTCCGTCATCACAACCCATCCATGATCTTCTCAGCGCGCATGGCTTCGTCATATTCCAGCGCGGCTACTTCAAACCCGGTCGGAACCCCAGCCGAATATTCGTTCAATGTCTCCCACATCAGCTCGTGATGGTATTTTTCGTTGTTTACATCCAACCGGCACTTAGCTGCGTAGGCGTCCCTGATCTTAACCCACGTATTGAAATCATCCCTCCGGATAGCCATCGCTGCCTGAAACGGCGGCTCCCAGTCACTAGGACTTGATGTTCTCGGCATTGCCTAATCCCTCTATAATATCCTGCGCTCGCATCGCCTCGTCGTATTCCACAGCCCTCTCCTCCGCAGACGATCTGTTAAAAGCGGCTGCCATAAACCCGGTCAGCGCCTTTTCCATAATGTCGTTAACCTCAGACGCGGTAATTCCCCCATGAAGGCTGTTCGCTTTATCCGCGTCCTCAACCAACTTCCTAACAATTTTTATATATTCGTTGCTGTTGAGTATCCGCTTCCGGATATCGGCTAGATCGTCACTAATCATCAGCCCAACCCCTCCATTACCTCAAGCTCCAGCATCGCTGCATCGTACTCAATCGCCGCAGCATCCAGCCCACTGATATTTTCGGGCGGAATAATAACAAGGCTCAGAGCCTCCAGCATCAGCTCATGGTTCATCCTCTGAAGGTTCGCTGGAGTATCCGTTAACTCGCGATAACAAGCCGAGACCTCTTCACGGACATCATCAGGCAGCTCCATAAAACGGTTGTATGCCCTCCTCCAGTCCCCCGGTGGTGATAACACTGGCATCAGTCCAACCCCTCCATTACCTCTGCATCCCGCAAATACTCCTCGTACTCGTCAGCTGCATCAGCCAACCCATCCCGGATCGGGCACACAGCCTCTATCGCCTCCAACATAATCTCATGATGGTAACGCTCGTTCTTCTTGTCAGCCAGCACAGCAGCCCTAAACAATTCCGCAATACGGTTCCCAGCAACATTGTCAGCAGCATAAATCTCCTGAAACCGCCCATGAACCTGACCCCAAATCTCAGGCGGTGAAGCCAAAGACATTACGTGTCCCCCTCAAACGGATTTGTAGAAATCTCAATAACCTCTCCCCCGACAAGACCCTTACTCCGTCGCCACCGCTTCACCCGCTCAGCATTCTTCTGGCGCCGCTCAACCTCAGACATCTTGGGTTTCGACCCCAAACATTTTTCCGCAAAATCACACAACGACATCACCACCCCATTACGAGGCATATCCCTTCGTAGCTGAGCTATAAGCTCCACTTCCTTCTCGTAATCCATTACCTCTAAACCCCTGTTACACCGCGTTACAGTTTGCGTTACGTTGCGTTACAAGATGTGTTACATGGCGTTACAATACAATGGGGGTTGATCTAAAATTTCTCATAAAGGAGAGAGGGCAGAGAAGGCTCAGCCCCGGCCCGGCCTCTCCGATAGCGGCCCCCCACCCGGTCGGGTCCCTTCTTGCGAATGATTCTCATTAGCACCTAGCCATGCGTGGAGCGCATAGGTGCAGTGCGTGCAGTGCATAGCTAGTGGCACGATGCTTGATGCGAATGGTTCGCATGTGGATGAGCCATGCATATACGCATACCAGCTATGCATGGGGGGAGGGGGGCTTGGCATGGTCCTTGTTGCGAGTGGTTCGCAGGTAGCCATGCGGTTTATGCATACCAGAGCTATGCGTCTAACGCATTGGAACTGTGGCACAATCTAGGCAGAGCTATGCGCTAGGTGCATAGGTGTTGCGGTGCAACATTGCGTGGCGTGGCCATGGGTGAGTTGGGCATTTCGGGCGATGCTAGGTAGCGCCGACATGATCGCTCATGGGCGCGCGTCGTATCGCGTTCTAGGGGCTGTTCCACATGCGAATGGTTCGCATGTGGGTATCAGGGGAACGTGCGACGAGAGGCGGTTTTCCTAGCCTTTCTGCCTTGTATTCCTATCGCTAGGATTATGGTCCATCTGCCCGGTATCGTGCATATGGCGGGCGTAAGGCTGTGAGGGCGATATTTCTTTAGGGCGATCTAGGTCAGTCTGTCTTGTTTATCCCTCTCTATGGGCTTCCTAGGGGCTTGTGGAGCGCGTCTATCCATTGGGGAACGTTGCGGTTTTTCATTTGGCATGGATAGAGGCTTGGCAATGGAGGTATGCGGGAATGCATATCAGCCATGCGTTAGACCCACTAACTGGATTGGTACCAAGCCTTATGTTCTGAGGACTGAAACGAACTGAGGTACTGAGATAGACGCTTCTGAGAATACGCCGCCAGCCTGACAAGGCGCTGGCAAATCGGGGCCATAGCGAGTGGCTACTGATATCCGGAGGACCGGACAAATGGGACAGATAACCGTTTGAGACTTACCATAATTTCGCAAGCAACGTGCCAACTCTGGACCGTGGCTAGGATAGGACAGGCATCAAGCCTTTCGCGATATGGGCATAGCGTCCCAGTGTAGCGGTCCGAAAGTAACCATGGCGGGCGCGACCTTCTCCTGATTATCAGCCGCAAGGCGACGATATGGCAGGCTTAGCGCTTAAGGCGTGACGCTAACCAGACAATAGCTTGTAAGCCGGGCGGGGCAAACCATCGCTTCGTTGATAGTCTAGGATGATTATCAAGCATTGCACTTGGCATAACATGGGAGGGGCTTAGCGGCCCCTCATTTCCTTTTCCTCTTCTAAACTACCAATTGGCTTGCTCTGATTAGCCCTCACAAGGGGCTAGCAGGGCAAGCTATTAGGCAATTTTGCCGATAAGAGGGAAACTTATCATGACAACGGACAACGGCTTAGCGAACCTTTCTAGCGCTTCTGATCATGGCAGGACGTTTCACAATCCCGTCAGGACATACGGCGCTAAGGAAGTGTTGCACCGTCACGGTAGCGTGACGGTATACCGTCAGCCCAACGCCTTGCGGAATGCATGGCAGCTTACCGCGTCAGACTACGCGGTTTGATACCATGACGCGCAAGGAACAAACCAAACGCCGCATTAAGGCGACTAATCGCGTGCTTTATTGGCTCAATCAGCCAACTAATCCGCGCATTGGTAACAATCTCCCAAGCTAATGTTTCGACGCTGGCGCTCAATTATGGGCGCCAGAACGAAGCATTTACGCTTCAAGAGGGGAAAACCATGAAAATCTCAGAGATACCCACCGAACGCACGCACTGGTTTGCGCTGGCGCTCTATCTGGGCGCTCTCGTTGCTCTGGTTATGGCGTTGCACTAATGGCAACCCTCAACAAACCCCAGCAACAAGCGCTCAAACGAGTGTTTGACCGTGCGCCTATCATCGAAAACGATAAGCGCATTTCATACCGCGAATTCCGCAAGTCTGTTCAAATCGGGCGCGACTACGCCATGATTAAATGGGCAGGCATGTGGCTTGGAATTGAGCTGGACGGTTACACTCATTCCTGAATGTTTCGACACAGCGCTAGCAATAGCGCTGCACGAAGCATTTACGCTTCACTAGAGAGGGAAATATCATGTCCAAGCCACTGCTCACTGACGCAATGCGAGACAGTCACCGCATGACGATGCAAATTCATCTTTCTACGGCTGATCGTCTGGCAGCCAATGAAGATTGGCGCGCGTCAAAGCTAGCGCTCGAATTGGCGCTACCGCACGCAAATGCAGTTGGACATGCTGAGACCAAACGACGGATTTTCAGCATGCTCAACACCGCACGCGCAAAGGTCAGAAAGCTTGCAAAAGCTAATGCCCCTGAAGTCACAGGGACTAGCGCTGCAATCTGATTGTTTCAACACTGGGGCCTAATAAGCCCCAGCATGAAGCAATTAAGCTTCATAGAGGGAAAACCGTTATGACCGTCAATACCAATGCTTCATATCGTGACGTTGTGAATGCTCAACAGGCAGAACACGGCGCGCGTGTATCCCGACGCAACATTGTCAATGGTGCGCCCAATGGATACCGGCCTGTATCAGAGGCTGAATTGCAGGCTGAAAAGTTTGCAGCGGAAATCGAAGCTTTGGAAGGCGATACCACGCGCCGCACCGTTTTAGCGAACGGTCGCGCCGCATAGCTTTCCTAAGTGCAATCCAGTGTCAACTAGACGCAATGTGCATAGTCAACATGCTGATTTTTCTAGTTTCTCAGTATGGCCAACGAAATGGCAGGCGAGGACTTGTAACATTCTGGATTGCATCAAGGAGCGCTAGTGCTCCACAAGAGGGAAACTTGTCATGGATGATTTGATGGACTTGAGCTGGCGTCTTGCGCCCGCATGGTTCGCTTTCATTGTCCTGATGTTTGTTCTGGAGGCTATCAAATGAGCATGCTCATTGATCGCGCCCGGGCAAGGATCAGGGCCTATCGGCACCATGCCCATAAGTGGCTTCATGAAGGCCACAGCTATGCTCATCTCGCCTATTTCGGCGGGGTGTTTTACGAGGGCCACGGCTTTTACTCTGGTATGGGCGGAATTCTGCTCATCATGGGTATTGCAATGGTCGTGCTAGGCGATGGTGGGGAGGCATGAATGCGCTTTCTCATGGTTGTTCGCAAGCATCGTGCATTCCAGTTGCTCGTTACGATTGGAATAACATCGACCACGATTATCAGCATTCATAATCCCAGTCTTATGATTGAGGCTGGAATTTTGAATGCTCTAACAAACCTGATTTGGCTTTGGGAACCAAATCACAAGTAAGCATTTCGACACTGGCGCCGAATAATCCCGGCGCCAGCACGAAGCGCTTATGCTTCAATGAGAGGGAAAACCATTATGGCAAGAAGTGTAAATATGCAGCGCGGGCATTTCGAAATAATCGCGGATGTCCTAGCGAAGCTTTCTACATATGAAGATATGGAAGGCTTAACCCCAGTTGTTGCACGCGCATTCGCTGATGCACTGGAATTGACCAACTCCAACTTTGATCGCGCTCGCTTCCTTGAAGCAAGTGGCGTTCCTGAGGAGAAGGCCGATGCCTGACATTGACGATATCATGGCTTGGGAAAACGGCGAGATGGACACGAGGAACGTGAAGAAACGTTCTTCCAGAAGCTTGTCGATACCGGCCTAGCGTGGTCTCTACAGGGTATGTATGGACGGCGCGCGAATGAACTCATCAAGATTGGAGCAATCCATAGATGAACACGAAAGAATATCTTGCGTTCACTGCACAGCATTCCCCTATAGATCGTTTTGTCCTCAAACACGGAAGGCCATTTGAAATTGGCCCAAAGACGTATGAGGGCAAGCGCATGGAAGCGGGGTTATGCTTCATGAATGCAACGCTAATGGCTATCGACAATAGTAAGCTCAAATACGTTGAAGGCTATGCGTGCGTTCATGGCGTGGCTTTGCAGCATGCTTGGGTCGTTGATGAAAATGGATTTATCATTGACCCAACATGGTCAGAAACAAATCCAGAGAAGCGAATTCACTCTGACTATTTCGGAGTTGAATTCTCTACTCGCTACCTGAAGCGGGCCACACTGCTCAACGGTTATTATGGGTTACTTGATCCATACTACGCCAAAGAAACCATTGAGAAGCTCATCAAGGGCCGCTCAAAGTTTCGCTAGTGTTCACGGCTTACAGCCTACGGGCTGTAATGGTGAGCATTTTGCTCAATAAGAGGGAGATATCATGACTACAAGTGCAATCAAGGTTGATATTCACGAAACAGCGCATGCGTTTCGCCTTAATGGCGTGACGTTTTCAAAGCGTTGTCTCGCAGAGTTGTTCCCTATCTGGGGCGCCACTGATGAGAGTTTCTATCGCTTCCTTGTTATCATGCCGTTCTTTGCAGAAACCAAGGAAATCGGTGACGCTCCTACCAAGGTAGGCAATTACGCAATCGCCAAATCAAAGCGCTTGCTGGAAAGCCTCAAGCTTCCCCATGATGCAATACCTGCATTCATGGCCATGGCTGCCCAACTGGGCAATCTGGATGAGGAAGACGCTGGAGACATCGCGCTCCAGTGCCACGACGCAATCTGCAAATGCGGGAAAAAGAAATCCCCAGTAGCAGCGCGAACGTTGCACTAATGGCGCCGTTCTTTGAAAGACTAGGCAGAAGCTTGTTCTGGGGCGGCTTTGTAATGGTTGTCTGGTTAGGTTTTGACTACCTATTTGGATGGACCCATCAACGAGAATACTACAGCACAGTATTCTTTGCCGCCGTAGCAGGCGCAATGACTGCTCAAATATGACGTTCATGTCCTGAGGCTTACAAGCCTCAGTGATGAGCGCCTACGCTCAAGAGGGAGAATACAAATGGACCTAGCCAAATCCGCAATGCTTGTATCTGTAACCATTGTTAACGGCGGCTTGCTAGGTGAAAGGCGCGATAAGACAGCCACAGGATATGTGGAAAGAAAGTTCAAGCTTAATACCAATCGCGCCAAAGCCAGCAAGTTCTTGATTGACCGTAAACAGCCAAAGGTCAAAGCGGTTGTGGCCGCGTCCCAGCGTGTTCGTGAGGTACTGTATAAGTACACCATGCCATGGGGTGACGATAAGTCACGATTGCTGCCAACTGACTTGGAAGAAATGTTCCGCACGAAAATGATCGATGCTGAAGCGGAATTGCGTGCAGCATGGGAAGAATATCTACAGGTCTATCCCGGGCTTGTCGCAGACAGTGAGCGAGAACTTGGCGATTTGTTTGATCGTCAGGAATATCCCTCAATCAAGAGGGCTCGCGAGATGTTTTCCTACAAGTTGACCTATTGGCCTATTCCGCAAACTTCCAACTTCGTAGCAAACATTGCAGAAGATGCGGTCAAAAGAGCCACTGACACAATGAGGCTGGAGATTGAAACGCGCCTAAAAGGCGCCGCTCATGATGCGGTCCAACGTGCCAGAGGCATGGTCGAAAACTTTGTCGAACGCCTTGAAGCTTTCAAAACCAAGGCAGACGGCAAAATCATTCGTGACAGTCTTCTCATCAATCTAAGTGAGATATCCACGATACTCTTTGCCATGAACGTGACCAACAATAAAGAGATCAATGAGATGGCTAACCAAATTGCCAGACTGTCATGGATAACCGCCGATCAATTGCGAAATTCTGAGATTGACCGCAAGGACTATATCAGAATGGGCAAGAAAATACTTGCAAAGACAATTGAGCTAGATCACTTGGACTTGCAAGTGGCTGATATGGTTGCAGATGCAGGCGAATACGCCGACTTCTGAGAGCAAGCCTATGGGGCGCCTAAAAAACGCCCCATAATCGTGCTTTCTACAAAGGCGCGAGTAAGAGAGGGAAATTGGAAATATTCTTTATCCTATACGCTTTATGGGTAGCGGTATGTTTAATCGCTTCTATATCGCGTCTAGCCAAACTACCAGATGAAGGCCACTGATTGTTGACCCATGGGCAGAGTAACTTCTGTCCATGATTGAGCAATCCTGCTCTAAGAGGGAGACCTATTTATGTTGAAGTGCAAAATTACCCAACTTGCTAACGTTGTCTATCCCCTGATCCATGCGGATATTCCGGTCATGATCAAGGGACCGACCGGCGTCGGCAAGTCAGCGGTGATCAACTCTGAGATCATGACCAAAATCCGAACGGACTTTGGCGCCAAATCTCAGTTGCACGACATCCGGCTTTCTACAAAGGATATTGTGGACGGCACCGGTATGCCGCTGATCAACCGCGAGGAAATGTCTACCCATTGGACCCGGCCCGCGTTCGTTCCGAAGGACGATGACGAAATGCACGTCATGTTCTTTGACGAATTCGGTCATGCGAACGTACAGCTCCAGCAGATGTCTTATCAGTTGGTTCTGGACCGTTCGTGCGGTGGGTATCCGCTTCCGAAGAAAAACCGGATCATTCTGGGCTCAAACACCCGTGAGGATGGAGGCGGCGACAACAAGATGTTGAAGCCTCTGGAAAACCGCATGGCCCACATTACGGTCGAGGTCGATGAAATCGGCTTCACTGAAAAGACCAAGCTGTGGGGCTGGGACAAGCGCCTGATTGCGTTTCTCCAGTTGCGTCCTGAACTGATCCACAAGGTCGATGTCAATCATCCGTCCTTTCCTACGCCCCGCTCGCTGGAGAACTTCAACAAGGTTCTGCGCGACACCGAGGCGTCTGGTATGGACCCGAAGGCACTGAAGGGTGTCTTGGAGAATGCCGCGCTGGCTATTCTGGGTGAGGGCTTCTCAAGGCAGTTTGCGGCTTTCTTGGACCGGCTTGCGGCTGGTCTGCCGAAGATCGCAGACATCTTGGCTGACCCGATGAAGGCCAAAATGCCCGGTGACGCTCACTTCCAGTATCTGATGGCTGGTACCATCGCGCGCAACCTGACGGCCAAGAATGCCGCCGCGTTCGCAAAGTATCTGGGACGTATGTCACCGGATGTTGCCTCCATGTGCGTTACCGATGCCATGGGTCGCGACAAGTCCCTGAAGACCAACGAAGCGCTCGCCGCTTTGCTGATCGAAGGGCAGGCGTCCAAGGGTGTCTGACGGTACCTCTTGACGTTTCGACACTGGGGGCGGATTTCCCACGCCCCCAGCACGAAGCGCCAATACATCTGCTTCACAACAAGAGGGAGAATTCATGTTTGGAATAACGAAACCAACTGCAATGCGACGAATGCTTACTGCACGGGAACGTGTAGCAAAGCGCAATCCGTTCTTTGCATCCATTCTGTTTGGCGCAAATCTTGTTGAGAGTAAATCTCACAAGACGGTATGGTCCGATGGGGTCGATATCTTCTTCAATCCCGCATATGTGGACGATGCCGCGAACGATAAATACATGGAAGGTGTGCTTCTGCATACCGTCCTGCATTGCGCTATGATGCATCCTGCCCGGCGCCGATATCGCGACAATAAGATGTGGAATGAAGCCTGCGACTTCCCTGTCAACAAGGTGGTCGAAGACTATTTCCCAATGCCACGTGATGCATTGCGCGATAACAAGCTTGCCGAACTTTCTGCCGAAGCTGTCTATGAAATCCTGCAACAGCAGGAGGAAAAGCAGCAGAAAAAGGAAGACAAGGAAGGCAAGGACGGCGGCAAAGGAAAGTCCGAGAAAGGCAAAGGCAAACCCCAGAAAGGAAAGGGGAAAGGCCAGCCTCAGGATGGTGAAGGTGACGAAGAAGAAGATCAGGATGGTGAGGGTGAAGGCGAGGGCAATGGCGACGAAGAAGGTGATGGGGAAGCTCCCGGCACCATGTTCGAAACCACGCCCGAAGAACGCGAAGCTGCCGACCGGCAGTGGAAGCGAACTGTCGCAAGCGCTCTGGAGAAGTCTCCTCCCGGTACATTGCCGGGCAATCTCCAGCGTCTGATCGGTGATCTTTTCCCCAAGGAGAAGATCGACTGGAAGGACCTTATCCGCGATATGTCTCGCGATGCCAAGTCTAAGGCAACGCGAACGTGGACCCGTCCTAATCGACGCCGACTGGGCAATGACGAATACATGCCCGGTTATGGCAACGATAACGTATACAAGCTTGTGATGTGTCTGGACGTGTCTGGCTCAGTTAGCCAGAAGATGATCCAAGAAATGTGCGAAGAGGCTGCAAGCCTTCTCAATCAGGACTTGGTATCGCACGTCACTCTGATTTCGGTCGATACACAAATCCAGAACACTCTGGAAGCGAAGTCAGAAGAGGACATCATTGGCTGGAATGCTGGTGGTGGTGGTGGAACCGATTTCAATTCCGCCATGACAGAAATCGGCAAGATGGAAGACGTTATCGGCTGTATCTTCCTGACCGATATGTATACCTCAAGCTTTGGGCCACAGCCTGACTTTCCGGTGGTGTGGGTGGACTGGGCTGGCAGTGGCGCTAAGGCGCCATATGGCAGGACTGTTCCCTACAAGTAATCCTCGCGCGAGGTAGGGGCGGTGAGAACAGCATATAAATCCTCACGGTCTTGCGAACTTGCCGCCCCGCATTCGTCGCAGACGTTCAAACACTAGGGCTTACGAGCCCTAGCATTGAGCGCCTTTGCTCAAGGAGGGAAAAATGAGTGAGAAAATTAAGATCATGATCCTGCATGAGACAGTCGCAGAAAGTATAGTCTGCGACTTTTTCACTTTCGGATGTCTGATAGCCTCCTGCTACATTGGTTATCTTTTGGATAGCTCTGCGTTGCAGTGGATCGCTGGAGTGCTGTTCGTATGCAGCATTATCCAGCGTGGTTTCAGCCAGTACAGCAATCACTACAGCATTGCTGGTGCCAGAGCAGAACTGGATCGAATTGAGGCTAAGCTAAAGACTTGACGCTTATGTCCTAGCGCTTTCGAGCGCTAGTGATAAGCGACAACGAGGGAGAAACTTATGATGTTAAATATAGAGGAGTTTGGTACAGATAGTGAGCGCATATGGGACCTTGAGCCTTCCGACTACTTAATTCGTCGGTGCGAGGAACATTGGGGCGCCAATGGTGATGATCAGGGACTTGTAGGAATATCTTTCTACCAAACCAAAAGGGGTTGGTTTGCAAAGATGGTAAGACATTTCGTTGATGGCTCAGTTAGGGATATCCACATATCACACGGAATGATATCTGGGCTTCCTCTCTGGCAGTATAGAATTACGTCCCAAGAAGAATGGGATTTGTATGTAGCGCCGTACCTTAGTTCCAATACCATGATCGACATGGAAGGTGAGCTAGATGGTGACGACATTGAGCTGGCTCAGATCATCATGGATGAAATAGAGGAGGAGAGAAATGGGTTACAAAAATGAACTCTTGCTTGATCCTGATCGTGTCTGGAATTTGACCGGTCAGGAGAATATGCAAAGCTGGATTAACCAGAAACAAACTTGGCATAATACTCTTCGCGGCAAACTCTGCGTGACAAAGGATTATGATCATCCAACAGGAAGGATACAGACTTGGTTTTCCACCAGCTCATCAATCAATGAGTTTGGCGAACTCATTCCACGTTGGGAAAGTGGTGATATTGACCCAACCAGACTGAGAGAACTCAGGAATATTGATTTCGAAGAAGACGAAATAACCAAAGCAATTGAATTTATACAAAGTTAGACCTTGGATTTCTCTGGCGGTATTAGTGTAAGCGCTTGATGATCATCCAGATTTATACCAAGTGTCTTGGTTACGTCCTTCGCGTCCATCCCCAACTCCCCTAGTTCCTTCTTGATATACTCAAGAAGCTCTTCAGGGCTCTTGGCGTCGAAGTCTCCCGGCCCGCCAATCTCCTTGCGCTCAATGAACATCTTATGCAGCTCCATGCCCATAAGCTTGCCAGCAGAGATGGCGCTGGCCATCTGGCCCAGCTTTCGGGATAGCTCCCAGTCCTCATAAATGCGCTGTAGGATCATGGAGCGGCTTAGCATGGCCTTTCTGGCGCCAACGTCCAGAAGCTCCTCCATGCGCTTCCTAACCACGGGCTTGGCCATCTTGCGGCTGGCTGCATAACCCGGGTTCTTGGCAGTATACCCGACCGTCTTGTAAGCCTCTCCCGGTTCCATGCCCGAGACCACTAACTGACAAAACCGCTCATCGTTGATGTTGCGAAGGACGCCCATTTGACCCCTTGAGAGTGACACAATCTGGGTTTATTTAACACAAAGAACGTAAGAGGGAAACCATGACTAGAGATGAGATCGACACCATCGTTGATGATGAACTGGACGGTGCCAAATGCGCCTATTTCCCAGAAAGGGACACAATCGTCTCTATCCCAATTAAAGGGAAGCACGTCATGTATGGGAGGGTCGCTGCGTTTATCTGGCGAGAAGCCAGTGCAAAAAAAAAGAAATACTGGGACCACAGTAAGTCCATCCCTGAATGGCTTGACCCTCATCTAATGGTCGATCTGGATAAGGTTGGCAGGCTTCCCAAGCCTGAATTCTCTGATGAGGACATGATGAGCGCGGAGGAGATTATCTATGGGCACGACTAAAGACATGATCCGTTCTTTTGAACGGACCCGCGCCAGCAATATCATCAAGGCTTACGAGGAAGAGCTTATCAATAAGCTTGCTGCATATCCTAATGCCAAGAACGTTGAGAGCGTCAGGACCATTGTTTCTCGCTTGGCAGATATCCGTAAGCAAGTCATGGGAAGTGTCATGGTCTATCGCCAGCCGATCAAGCGTGACCCGGGAGGCGATTTCTCTTTGGAGGAAGTGGAAGCCGCCATGAGCATGATCAGCGCTGAAGAGGAGAACCCGTTCAAATGAATATTCTAAAAAGCTACCCGAGTTGGATTGCTCACAGAATAGCATGCATGGACGGAAACATCTACTCCTTGTATGTATCCCCTGATTGTAAGCAGCTATATGCATATCACACAGGAACGAAAGATCATTGGCTGGATATCGACAATACCGGCTGGGATAAAATTTACGAGAGGCCATCTTGGTTTGAAAGTAACAGGATGAGCGATGATGAATTCTCAGAAGAAGATATATGCAAAGCTGAAGAGATCATAAACTCATAAAGAAAGAGCCCGGCGCCATAACAGCGTCGGGCTCTGAAGTTTGGGTTGCGTACCCGGAGAAGTTATACGCTGCCCTGTGACCGCTCTCTGTCGAAAGCCGTCATCAATTCTATTACCTTTTCCAAGGTCTTGATGTCAACCTTTTTGCTTTCAGACTTAGCCAGTGTCTGGCTCAATCGGATAGCGTTCTTGATCTGGCGCCCGTTGATGTCGATCAACGAAAGCTCTTTCGCGTTGATCCCCTGAATACCAGCACTATCCAGAAGGTTGTTCCAGATTTTCTCACGCTTGCTGTTGTCACCATGAGCGAAGTGAAGCGCAACCGAGATACGGGAATAGAATGCCGTATCGATGTTCTTCACCCGGTTCGTGGTCAGGAACAGAACGCCGTGATGGTATTCAAGCAACCGCAGGAATACGCCAACCATGGCATTTCGCGTGATGTCTTTCTCGTCTCTGGCTTCCAGATAGATGTCTGCCTCATCCAGCAGGATCACAGCGTCCCAGACTGTAGCCACGTCCAAGATCGCTCTCAGGCGCTCTTCCAGTTGGTCTGGCGTAACCCCAAGCTCACCCACCGAGATCGCATACAGGGGCTTCTTGAGAAGCTCTGCAATTGTCTCAGCAGTAAGCGTCTTGCCCTGACCGGGAGGACCGTGCAGCAAGAAGATGCAGCCGCCACCCTTACCATCGATCAAGTCTTCGAACGAGCCATCGTTATGCTCGACCAGAGCCCTGACCATGGCCTTCTCGTCTTCAGGCAGAACCAGTTTGTCGAAGCTGTCGGATCGCCATGCGATATCTGTCAAGCCACTTAGAGCCAACCGGCCCCAGCGCTTGGCGCGGAAGCTAAACCCGTAAACATACGGATAGCACCTCCACAGATCAGCATCGGAAGGATTGAAGTTGAGAGAAGCTCCAACATTCCCGTCACTGTCTCGCATTCCAGCGATACCAGTCGCGCGCTGTTCCTTGGAGAACTGATCGTTGTCCACTCGCTTGAATGAGCCGACATCGACCATGACGCGACCGTCTGCCCTGAATGTCTCATTACTCCACCACGTAGAGCGAGAGAGATGTCCAGAGTAAGACAGATAAGTCGGGCCAATGGCACAACGCTTTGCCAACTTGCCACGCTCAATAAGCCTCAAGCGAAGCTCATCTGACATAGGCTTGATAGCAAGTTCATTGAGGCTGATGGTTCCGTTGTATTCAGGCAGTGTTGCCTGATACTTGCCCGGCGCCAACGCTCCATTGACGCCATGGATGATATTCAGAGAAACAGCCAGATACTGAGAGCCGAACCAAGTCTTCTGGATGCTTGCAGCGTCTACCGTACCGGCGATGACTTCTCCATCATCGTCAGAGATATACACTTCCTTGCCGCGAGAATAGAAGAACGGAAGATCGTCAAAAGAGATTTGCCCGTTGGCAACCTGTCTTGCGACCGCGCTTTCGATTTCCTTTAGGCGAGTTTCCAGAAGCTTCAGGATGACTTCAATCTGAGGAGCCTTGTTCTCATCGACCGGATCACCATCATGATCATAGCCACCTTCGATGTAGCCATAACCATACTGAGCCAATGAAGAAACCCAGCGGTTCTTGTTTCTGGCAAGAAGGTCCAGAGGGTAGCGATGACCCAGTGCAGAATTCTTGGCGTGGCCAATACATTCTTGCATTACCCTCGAAAGTGCATTCCGAAAGTGAGCATCGCCGCGAGAGATGTCGATACCCTCGACGCCACCATGACGAAAGTATTCGAACGATCCCGGGATATCCTTCTCAACGAGAAGCTTGTTTACACCATCTTTGGTGAAGAGCTTCTCATTGTGAAGAGAAGTTTCCAGCTCAATGCTGACAATTGTATTCTTTGCGGTTGTCATTTTCCCTCTTTTGTAACATTTCCAGTCAGACACAGATTGTGTCTGGGGTGGAATGTTACAAGTCCTCGAATGGATTTTTTTCTTCTGGCGCTGGCAATGTCGGCAATGTTGATCGGTATGTCTTCCAGTCAAAGTCCTTTGCGTCAGGTACAGCGTCTAATTGTTCTGATGTCACATGCGGGAATTTTGTGAAGAATTCATCCCGCGTCATAGGAACTACGTGATTGTTTTTATTCAATCGCAGGGACGGCGGCAAAGTGGCAATCAGCTCTTCGTAAGTCGGTCTGGTTTCCCTCTCAGTTGCAATCCGGTTAACCTCTGCTCTGATTTGAGCTGCCTCAACCCGGACCTTTAGTCTGGCAGCCTCTTCGACTTCCGGTCTAGCTGCTTCGTCCAAGGCGGCTTTCAGCTCAGAGACTGTCGGGAGGAACTTCTGCTTGGTTACGATGCCGTGGTAGCCGCAAACCTCTGCCAAGACCTTCTCAGAATAGCTCTCCATGGTCGCTGCCATTGCCAGCATGAATTCTGGGGTAATCGGACTTTCCGTCTGGGGAAACATCTTTTGGAGCTGGGAGGCCCAGTGGGCGCAGGATTTCCTCTTGGCCTCCAAGGTCGCGCTCTGCTGAAGGGTGGTAAGCGCTTGGCTTGAGGGTTCCGTTCTGGAGGGCACGGGTTATCTCCATGTTGTTGAGCAGTATCTGCTGTCGGGGTGTAAGTGGCTTGGCAGAAATGTGGTTGGTGGTCTGCACCAGTGGCGGATTTTCATCCTCCCAGCGATGCCCGTTGAGCCAAGTCGAGGCGTGGCAGAAGGCTTGGTCAGGCGGTTTGTTGGCGATGTACCGATGCAAACCATCCAGCATCTGGGGTGTCTTTGCGAACTTTCTAGCCTTGTCGAAGGCTTTCCAAGCAGCTTTCTTGCCGGTTTTGAGCGGGTAGGCTTCCCAGAATTCCGAAAATTCGGTGATAGTTAAATTTATAGGGGTGGGGGGATTAAGGGGGGGATTAATTTCTTTTAGGGGTGTGGGGACCTTTTCTTTATCAAGGGGGGGACAAGGGGGGAGGGTTGTCCCCGGTTGTCCCGCGATGTCCCGGGGACGTGATCGTTGAATTCGCTTACGATTTCTCTCATACACTCTCCGTTCCAGCAGCTTTTCATGGTCAGCCGCCATCTCCGCTTTGATCACAGCGGCGAGCTGCTCAGTGGTGACACCAGCGGCGACGAGAGCATCAATGGATGAGGGATCAAGCATGCAATTCACGCATGGCTTGCGGAACGAAAAGACCGTATGTATATTGGAAATCAAGCATGGCGCTGCCTTCCAAGAGTTAGCGACGTGTTTCTGGCCCCAGCGTGTGTTCCCTCTCGCGCTGGGGCCTCTTCATTTCTGCATGGCTGTCATGCAATCGTCAAGCTGCTAGATGTAGACCTCACCGTTACCCGGCACGCTACCGGTAGCTTCTCGTCCCAAACCACAAGAAGCTTTCTGCAAAGCTTGTCGTTTTCGATGATGTTGTGCTTTTGCAACAGATCAGAGATGGCCTTCAGGAAGTTATCAGCGTCTGCCAAGCTACTTCTGGGCGCCATCTTGATAATCATGCTGTAGGAGCCGCTGAGAGCCTTCGTGGTGAGTTTTGGCTTCTGGGCCATAATCTCCAGCCCGGCCTCCAGAACCCACTCCACGTACTCTGGAGAGCGATACATCTGGCTTTTGCCGGTCGCTCTGTTCTTGCCGATTTTCCACAAACGGTTCACGCTTGGTGGTAAGGGTAGGTCTAGGGTAATGGAACTTCTTGGTGCCATGCCCCTTAACATATATCCAATGGAGGGTTTTGGAATGGCCAGTTCGCTAATTTCCCTACTGATTGCGATACTTGTCTGCGGGCTTCTCTATTGGGCTGTGACTACCATCTTGGGTGTCTTGCCCATCCCAGAGCCCTTCATGACCGTGGTCAAGGTGATCCTGATCGTGATCGTGTGCTTATGGCTCATCCAGATACTGACTGGGTTCTTGCCAGCCACGGCGTTTCCACACTGGAAGTAATTGGCGGAAGGGGAGGGATTTGAACCCCCGGTGGGTTGCCCCACTTCGGTTTTCAGGACCGCTGCGATAAGCCGCTCTGCCACCCTTCCAGTTCCCGGCTTTGAGGGGAGTGAGTTAGGCCCTCCAGCCGGGTTCTCCCGGTCTCTCCCGAGTTGTCACTGACATGGTGTAGGCCCTTCCTCCTAAGCTCTCACCTAGGAGGGTTAAGGTCTCACCGTGAACGACGTGCCAGTTCGTCTGCCTCGTTAATTCTCTATAACACTGGCTTTCCATCCTTTTGAAAGGATGTACTCGCGGGCTTTGTCGTCCGACCATCCAACCATATAGCTCATGATAGGAGCCGCGCGTTTGATGGTGCCGTCACTCTCAAAACCAGCGACGAAGTGCGGTGCAACAACTCTGATCAGTTTCATTACCGGCGCCGTAGCATTGGCGGCTGGTAGTAAATCTCAGCATGGCCAGCACAGAACGAGCGTCGGTCAACCGGCTCACCACAATATGTAGCAAGCGAATTGAACGTGCCGTCCCGAACGATGGCCTTGCACTTCCCGTCAGTCAGCTCCGTGATCGGAATGCCCGGGTTATTGGGATCAAGCTTCTTGGTCTCAATGAACGTCGGGAGAACAGTCTTCTTCCTGCCCCAAATCTTGGCGCGCGGGTCCGTGGCGGGGACAATGATCCGCTTCCGGGGTTTGTTCTTTTTGTCCTTCGGGGAAAAGTCCCGAGGCGGCTGCTTGATGTTCATCCTATTCGCCTTACCAATAACGGCGTTACGGGTAATAGAATACCCCAACTCTACTAGCTTGTCGGTTATCTCCTTAGCGGTCCTACCAAGCTCCCACCATCTAGTAAGAAGCTCCATGCTTCCTTCATCCCACGGACTGTCTGGTTGAATTCTCTTGTAGTTACCGATCCTCTTAACCTTCGGAACTAAGCCAACTTCCACGTCTGACATTCTAGGCTACCCAATCATTTGGCATTACTTCCCCTCCAGTGTATTCTCTTATCTTGGATTGCATCACTGGTCTTGGGGTTCTTCCGTCTTTTTGGCCACATCTAAGCCACTTTTTGACCGTATGCGGCGAAACGCCTAGGGCGCCAGCTAGAGCAAGAACGTCTACGTTCTTCTGATCCATCCATTCACGTAAAAGCACTAGCAGCCTCCTTGCAGATTGCATCTATACCCATAATGTATATTGGCAAGGACCACAAGGGGAAAAACCATGAGTGATGATCTGAAGGTGGGTGATCGCGTCGGGGCGATGGAGACTGGGATTTATGTCCGAGCCATCAACTCCGATGGTAAGTGGGATAGTGTGGACATTGCTGATCTTGACCGGCCAAGCCTGATGTTCTGGCTAAGGTCTCGCGGTGGTGAGAACCTATGGGCCGAAAGCGTCGTCGCAATGTTACTTGGACATGGCCCAGAAAAGTAAACATCGTGTCCCATAATAGTAAACACACAGATTGTGCTTGACAGTCAGATACCCAGTATGTATCTGAGGATATCGAAACCCAATTGAGGGAACTCAAAATGCGGAATTTGAAGATCGACGGAATGCCGGTTCATGACGCTAAGTCTCGCCTTGTGATCGAAGTCAGCCGTCAGGATATCTCTGGCGGAAAAACTAAAGACCCTTCCAGTTGTGCTGCTGCGCGAGCCTGTTTGCGACAAGTACCAAAGTGTACTTCAGTTCGTGTTTTTAAGAGCCGCACCTATCTGAAAGTTGGCGCAAAGTGGTTTCGTTATCACACTCCTCCATCTATGCGACTTGAAGTCGTCGCCTTTGATCGCGGCGCGAATTTTCTCCCGGGCGTTTACGTTCTTGCTCCAATGCAGCCTTCCCATCGGGCAAGTGGAAAGTCGCAGAGCAAGTCAATTGCCAAGAAGAAAGTTAAGCCGGGTCCCGCCAAGAAGCGTTCTCCGTACCACATCATCGAAGGCGTTCGCGAATTCACTATGGAGTAATCATTTACGGGGAAGCCGAAGCGGGGGGAGCCGCTTGGGATAACAGCCGTGCCATAACCGAGGATGGCGCCATAGATGGGTCGTACCCATCCTTCTCCACCGCTACAATCTAACAAGAGGGAAATACTATGGTTAAGCCTGATAGGGATATCATTTCCGTTCGCCTTCAGAACGCTACTCTGGATGAAAAGAGTGCGGACGGATCAATCGTTGCACACGGCTGGCTTGATCTGCCTGCACTTCTGGAATTGCGCGTTGGCGACTATCAGCGCGAAGTTCTGGATATTCACGGGCGTGGTCGAAAGTCCAAACTCTATGCCGCCATCGAACAGAATGAGCGCATTCCAGACATTATGCTTGGTATGCGTGGACAGCACTTCACTACGCGCGGCGGTTCCTTCCATCTGGAAGATGATGTTTACATCATTGACGGCCTTCAGCGCGTCAGCCACTTTCGGAAGTTCGCGGTAGAGAACCCGGAACGTGCCGCGTCAATCCGCCTTGGCGCCGAGGTTCGCTTCAACACTGATCGCGAAAGCGAGAAGCTGTTGTTTACCGCCATGAACCTTAACCGCACAGCCATGTCTCCCAATGTGATCCTGCGAAACGCTCGCGAGGAAAGCAACGGTCTGCTCACCCTGTACGGACTGACCCACAACGATCCCAGTTTCGCGCTGTATAATCGCGTGAGCTGGAACCAGAAGATGAGCCGCAACGAACTGATGACGGCGCTTGTCTATTGCAAGGCAGCGATCATGCTCAACCGGGGTTCAGCCCATAGCGGTGGTGTTGCTGGTGTGCCCGGCGTCCTTCAGCGCACGGCTGAAGAAATCGGTATCCAGACCATGCGCGACAACACCTATCGCTTCTTCGAAGTGATGGATGAAATCTGGGGTATCAAGGGCGTCAAGTACGTGGATATGACCACGCATCTTCGCGGCAACTTCCTCGAAAGTCTCGCCCGCCTGTTTGTCTCCCATGAGAACTTCTGGGATGGTAAGCGGCTGGTCGTGGACGCCAGATCGCGCCAGAAGCTCAAGACGTTCGCCATCAATGATCCGAACATCCAGAAGCTTGCGGCGTCTGGTGGAAGCGCAAGAGACTTGCTGTATAGGCTGATAGTTGACCACATGGACAAGGGTCAGAAAATTCATCGGTTGGAACCGAGGAAGATGCCCACCAAGTCAGAGCTGATCATCAAGCACAACATTGCGCGTGGCAAGGCTCAAAGGGCTGCCCTGAAGAAGACCGGGTGATGCATGAAAAGCCCCTTCGAGCTTTACAGAAAGCTGGATGACTATCTAGTCGCGCGCCTGAATGATCTGTATCTTTGGGCGTTCGACTGGACTGGCGTCTACGTTGGGACACTGATATTCCTGAATGGTCTCTGGAGTATCACGTTCCTGATCCAGCAAGGAAATATGTGGCCAGCAGCTTTTGTTATGTTGCTGCTGATTATCATAGCCGGGATGAGATACTACCTTCAGTCAATTGGTCCTGAGGTGTTCAACAAGTTCGTTCTCGCGCAGCCAGCGATACCTACCTTTCGTGCCGTTTTTGTCACGATGGCCGTGTTCTTTTTTATGGTTCACGTTACCGTATTGAAGGACGTTACTAGCTACCTCAGGATCATGGGCGACATATCAGATATTCTGTTCTGGTATGCCTTGGACATAAAAGTGAGGGACCGAGAAAAGAAAGACTTTAAGCTACCAAAGCTTGCAATGGAGAGGGGATCATGAAGATTGGAAAGACGGGGACTTTCCCCGAGGGGAAGATCAGCGAACACGATGAGGGGGCTTTGGTCATTGCTGTAGGCATTGATCAGGGCAATGTGATCATCCACTTTGGTGAGAAGGTCGCTTGGGTTGGGATGAATGCAGAAGGCGCCGAACAGTTCGCCAACAACATCTTGGACAAGGTGAAGAAACTCCGTGGCTCTTACTCCTGAACAAAAGACCGCCAGAGAAGGGAAGCTAACCGCAAGCGCCATTGGCTCATTGGTCAGTGGCGACAAGGATCGCATTCTCAATCTCTGGCGCGAGATGATTGGTAGTCCTGATTATGTCGAGCCAGACTTCTCAGACAATTGGCCTGTGCGTCTTGGCGAAACCACGGAGCAACTAAACCTTGACTGGTACGAGAAGAAGACAGGTAACATACTCGTTAACCGAGGGGCAGTTGTGGTTCATCCTGATTATGGGTGGGCCGCTGCTACTCTTGATGGCTTCGATAATGTGCTGGCGTGTCCTGTGGAGACTAAGCACGTTGGTGGATGGGAGAAGACTGATACAATCATTCAGCGCTATATGCCGCAGATGCATTGGCAAATGGAATGCACCGCAACAAAGCAGTGCGCCATCTCCATTATTGCTGGCGCCGCCGAACCATACATCGAATACATCAACTACAACAGAGACTACGCAGACGAGCTGATGGCCAGAGCCAACAGGTTCATGACCCACGTCTGGGATATGACTGAGCCCGTTGTGATAGAACCGGCGCCAGTGTACCTACCTCATGACAAAATGATTGAGGTAAACTTCTCAGGAAACAACCATTACGCCGCAATGGCGTCACAATGGATTGCCAACAAGAAGGGAGCCAAGGACTTCGATGAAGCACAGGCTGCCCTAAAGGAAATGATGCCACATGACGCAAGACGCATCTACGGACACTTCTTACAAATCAAGCGAGCCAAAAATGGATCAATCCGTATCACCCCGCTGGACTGATACAACTCGAAGCGAAGAGATCGCTGAGTTGGTCTCCGCACTCGCTATGGCCCAGTCAGAGATCAAGGCGCCAGAGCGCAATCGTACCGTCAAGGTATCGCCGCGCGACCAAAGCAAGACTTCGTATTCCTTCAAATACGCTACGCTGGATCACATCATCGATATCATCCGTGGTCCGCTTACCAGCAATGGCCTCTGGTTCACTCAGATCATGAAGGACGATCAGGGGACGTACATTCTGGATACGCGCCTGATGCACTCCTCAGGGCAGTGGCTGGCCTGTCAGGTGCCGCTGATCGTGGAAGGCGGTAGCAACCAGCAATTCGGGTCTGCGCTGACCTTCATGCGGCGGTACTCGCTGACGAGCCTCTTGGGTATCGCAGCCGAGGAAGACGATGACGCCAATGTCGCTGACGGGAATGCGGTGGAACAGGCAGTTGACCGCAAGCCAGTATCTCCAAAGCCCGATGTCATCACCACCAATGTCCAGCCATCGGCGCAGGTTAAGGATATTGCTCCATATCAGGTTCCTGTGAACCTGACGGCAGACGGTACCGGTAGCGACTGGGTGGATTTCGGTAAAATCCTCATCGCCTATGTAAAGGCGAGCAAGAACGATGCTATCGGGCGGGAGTGGGTTCGAAAGAACGCGCTAGCTCTTGATGAGTTGCAAAAGGCGGCGCCGAAGATTTCGTCCAATCTCAATGCCTCAATGACAAAGGCCATCAACGAGTTGCCGAAACTGGAGAATGTAAATGCCGGGTAACTATCGCGTAAGCGGAGCGCTATTCGCAAAGACAGCTCAGAATGGGCCTGTCTATTCTGGCGTGATTGAGATCGATGGCGTCAAGACCGCTATCTCGATCTGGGAGAAGACTTCTGCCGCAGGAAACCAATATCTACAAATCTCAGAGGATAAGCGCGGCCAAGAGAAAATAGATGGCGGTGGTGGTGGGGGTGGGGCTAGCAAATTCAAGCGTCCGACCCCAAATGTACCTCAACCAAAGCCCAACGCGGATATGGACGACGACATTCCGTTTTGACCAAGAGGGAACACCATGAGTAATCAGGACACTATCGATAAGATGTTGCGGGAAGCCAATGAGCTTGCTGCAAAGACCACTCCAGAAGAGGCTTCCAACACGAACTTTTTGGATGCGGCTTCCAAGCCATCCTTGCGGGCTCTTTCTTATGCCCTGAGGCACCCTGAGTTTTGGCCGAAAGGCTTTGTTTGGGACTACGGGGATTGCAAACACTGCGCGATGGGGCTTGCCAGAAAGCTCTGGGATGAAGTACCGGTAGCCAATCAAGACAATGGAGCCTCATTTATGGCGCAAACTTTTGCAATGCCTTACAGTGAAGCTCAAAACATCTTTATGGGCCATGGTAAATGGCAGCCAACCACTGAGATTACCAATGGGTATCTCTGGTGGAAGAAGACTACCCGTCAAGCAAACCATAGCGCGATAACACCTGATATGGTTGCCGACCAGATCGACAAATATTTGGCGAACAAGGGTTGATAGACAACCGCCCCATATCCGAACAGTACCGCGTTGCCGCCAACCAGTGGGTTGACGCTGACGCGGCTGCTTCGATACTGGAAGAGACCAAGAGCGCCGTATTCGCTGAGATGACCAGTGCGCTTCTCAGCGACAACATGAGGCTTGCTGTAAATCGCGCTGAAGTTTTGGTTAAGTCTTCGCCACAATGGAAGACCCACGTAACCAGTATGGTTGAGGCCCGGCGCCAAGCCAACAGGTTCAAGGTGGAAATGGAATACCTTCGAATGAGACATTCCGAGCAGCAATCCATAGAGGCAACACACAGAGCGGAGAGTAGGTTATGAGCGGACAAAATCAAAATCTCATCGATGAGCTGTTTAGCCAGATCGATGAACTTCAAAACAAACTTGCTGGCACTCAGCGATCCTATCGTCATCAGGTAATCACCGACTTGATCAGAAGCGGGCACGTTCTTGGCAGTCCGCTTTTGGAAGAAACCGACCGGATTTGTTCGTTCATTGAGACTGGCCTGAAGACTGAGGAGCCCGTCAAGAAGATTGCTGCGAAGCCGTTTAGCTCTGTAGCGAAACCAGCAAAGACTGGCGCCAAGAAGAAGCGCAAGTACACGAAGCGCAGCAAATTCTGGAAGAAGTGACATGGAAGATGTTCATGTCCTTTGGTGGAAAGAAGGCGACGGTTCATCTTGCGGGGTGATCCGCGCGTATACCGACATTGGTAGAGCTAGTGAGGATATGGACCTTCTTGTTTTTTCTCAAAGCTCTAAGGAGTTCTTTCTAGAAACGGTGCCGGTGTATCGCGATGCGGAAAGAATTCCCCAAAAGGGTTAAGTTCTTAGCCTTCAAGCGCTGCTGCAACGAGAAGGGTATCCCGCACTGTGAAGGTTGCGGGATAGAGCTTACCGCTGGGAACATCCATTACGATCACGACACACCTGACGGTCTTGGCGGGGATAACACGCTTGAGAACTGCAAGGTGCTTTGTATAAAGATTTGCCACAACAAGAAGACCTTCACCGAAGATAACCCTCGAATGCAGAAAGCTGATCGGGTCTTAAAAAAGACATACGGTATCGCTAAAGCAAAGAAACCGTTCCCGGGATCAAAGGCTTCAGGATGGAAGAAGATGATGAACGGGGAAGTCAAGAAGAGGCAATAGAGCTTCTTGGGGAAGAGTACAATATTGATCCAGCCACGATACGTCCTAAGGGGCGTTACAGGGATCGTTGGCATTCTCTAAAATACGTAAGAGGGAAAATGTCAGGCAAGAATTTCTTCGACATGCAGCATATGTCTGCGGTCGATACCAGTCTTAACCATCAGCTTACTACACAGTTCATTGCTGAAACCCCGGGCGATCTCTTCAACGCTAAGATTGAAGTCGTTATCGCTAAAACCATGTCCATCGCTGATATTATCTCTAGGACTAAATCCCACTTGGCTGGGTCTCCGCGCGCCGTATCCATCGTTAGCCATCGCGTTGACCTATATGAGATGGTCTTTACCGGTGGTGAGATCACTGGCGCCCCTGTGATTATGTTCCTAAATGCCGAGGAGCATAAGGAAGTCTGGGAAATCAAGATCGATATTGTCTCCCGGCCTGACGTTGCTGAGTTCCTCAAGAAGGCGATCAGCGCGGACTTCGAAGCCCAGAAGATTGGCTCTGTGAAGTGGTGGTTCGTTGGCAAGCACGGGCTGGACAGCAAGGATGTCTACCTGCCGCCGCTTCGTACAGATATCCATCCTGAGTATTACCCCGACCTTGGGGACCCAAGGAAGTATCTGGCAGACTTCATGGCCTCAGACGAGGCTGTGCTGATGCTTGCTGGCCCCCCCGGCACTGGGAAGACCACGTTGCTGCGGCATCTGATCAGCGACCATAAGCTGACCGCGCATGTGATCTATGACGAGAGCCTGATGCAGAAGGACAGCATCTTTCAGGACTTCTTGTTCGATGACGATAGCGATATCATGATCATCGAAGACGCTGACACCATCTTGTCTGACCGAGAGAAGGACGGGAACAAGCTGATGTCTCGCTTCTTGAACGTGTCTGACGGCCTGATTAAACTACCGAACAAGAAGATGGTGTTCACAACCAATATCACTGACTTTGGTCGCGTGGATCATGCGTTGATCCGACCGGGTAGGTGCTTTGGCGTCATGCACACCAGACCATTGAACCTGACCGAGGCACAAGCGGCTGCCAAGGTAGCGAAGCTGCCGATCCCTATTGAGAAGCGCGAATACACCGTTGCCGAGCTGTTCAATCAGGGCAAGAATATACAACTCAGAACAATTGGATTTGGAACAAGGGGATGAGCATGTACTGGATACTGGATAAGGATGGTATCCCGGTTGAGGTTAGTGATCCGCTTGTTTGGGCTGAGTTCTATGAGAAGAAAAACAGGTTCATAGCTAAGTACGAGCGTGCCGGGTATCTCGTATCAACTGTATTTTTGGGCATAGACCAAAGATTTGGCTGTGGTGGTCCACCGGTTCTGTTTGAAACAATGGTGTTCGATGATCAGCGCTGGGAAAAGCCGGGCGATGGCGGTAACTCTGTTGCTTCTATTGGCGCCGAGATGGAGTGCGAAAGATACTCCACCAAGGATGACGCTTTGATTGGCCATGAGCGCCACGTCAAAGAACTTGATAGAAAGCTGGATTACGCAGAGCAAGTAGCCAAGGCTTTTCTCAAGTAACCAGACAGAGCTTTGCTCTCTCTATCCTTCCCTCATTGATACCCTTACTTCTCAGGTAGGCTTCCATGTCTGCCTGAGAGTAATGCTTGGCGTATTGCTTATAGAGCGACCGCACCACAGCGCATGTAAACCGCGACGGTATCTTGGGCTCTTCGATATCAGCAGCCAGCAGGCTACTCGCAGCCAACATGATAAGTAACAATTCCAACTCCCTTATGTATGAGACCTAAATTTCTTGCGGCGCCAAGAGATAGGTCAAGAACCCTTCCCTTTATGAAAGGGCCACGGTCATTGACCTTTACACAAACTGTCTTGTGCTGATAGCTGACCAGAAGATGCGTACCAAAAGGTAGCGTCCTGTGGGCTGCCGTCATGGCGTACTGGTTGAAACGCTCACCGGATGCAGTCTTGTTTCCGCTCTCATTTCCATAGAAACTTGCGAGGCCGGAACTTGCTGAAGCAGGCGTTATGCCCAGCAAAAGGATTGCTACAAATATCTTAAGCATGAGGATTAACAACTACATAGGGCGAGATATCTCGCGCGTGGACCCTTGTGCGACCGCCCCCAGAGTTGGCGTCATAGACGATCCATACGGAGCCGCCGACATGGCTTTGGAGGACGAAAACATGATGGCGCCGTGCAGCAACCATACCGGGCGCTGGGTGAGTTCTTGGAAACTTCCTCATCCAGTTGGCTGCCAGATAAAGGTCCCTCACGGGCCTTCCAAACACCTTTACGGAGGCACCGCAGCCACAGAAGGCTCTACGCGGACATCCCGGTGGATGCGAAACAACTGTTCCGCTTGAGTAGCTTTGGTGGTACCTTTTGGCTTCCGCATTGGAAGAAATAAAAAACACAGTAAGTGCGGCAACTAGAGTTAGTGTGATGCGTTTCATTGTATCTGCCCCAATTGATATAGGGCAGTTAGCATCCACTAAACCGAGATTGTAGTCTTGACATGGAAGTTTTTATAACTTCGGAAAACCGGGGAAAAACTTTTGTATAGCACCGCCTACCATGCTGGCCACGACGCCTACAAAGGTAATGATCGCCCACTTGGCGCCTTTTCCTTGCAGGATAATCTCATGTATCTCCGCAAGAGTTTCCTTCATTTCGGACACGTCTTCACGGATAACGTCCACGCGGACTTCCATCGCCGCGAGACGCTCTGGCATCGTCTTTACAGGGTGATACCCGTACTCTGGTGGTGATCCGCCGCCTGATGCTCCGGGCATGTCCGAAATCCAATCTTCAAAGCCGACCACACTAGATGTGCGTCGGCCTCTTCCACTTGCAGACATCAATACCCTTCTCTTGGGTCTCTCCTATCCAAGCTTTGTCCTTGTGACGCTTGCCTTGAACAGCGAAACCGGGGTCATTAAAAACCTTGCACTCGCCGCCCATAACGCTGCCGGGACCGTGCCCAGCACATCCTGACAACAAAACAGCAATCAAAAAGATCATTGATACCGGGACAATACACCCAAGATTTTTCATTGAATTTCCTCATCCAGTTTGCAGCTCTGCGTAATCACATCCCAGTAGCTGTTATCAAGGCAAGCTTTGACCTTGCGCTCAACTTCCTTGCCAGCCTCGACGGCTTTGTTGTCTTGCTTTTCAACAGCGGCTTTGTGCTTAGCCCAGCCAAGATTGACGTAGTGCTGCCGAATAACCAATGCGCCAGTCACCACAGCTACAGCGATGGCAGCGTAGATCGCTAGGCGAATGACGCTAATGCCGAATAGGTTGGCTATGAACAGGATCACTGGCATTAGTTGATCTTTCCTGTGTTGTAATCCTGCACGGCTGCCTTGGTAGCGCGGCTAGACGCATACCAAGCAAGACCAGCTACAGCGCCAATAATGATAAACCAGACTTCCGGAGGAACCCCTTTAAGGAAATCCCTGACCGGCGCCAACTTCTCATTTGCTTCGTGAAACCAGCTACTGATCGATGATCCGGTAAAACCAATTGCAGCGAAACCAGCAGCGATCTTGGCCCAGAACTTTTGCAGCAGCGTCTGCCTTACAACATCCACCTTCGGAGCGATATCTCTAGCGGTAGCATTCGCCCGTTGCGGAGATATCGGACGAGACCAGTTCTCAGCAAGCGCCTTGTTAAGCTCAGAGGATACCGCCGTAGTGAATGCACCGTCAGTGGTTAGCCCACGGTCACTCATGAAAGCGGTGACGGCGCCGCGCGTCTTGCCGCCCCAGTACCCGTCAGGATCACCAACTTCGTGGTAGTTAAGTTTGATCAGCTTGTGCTGTAGGATTTCAATGTCAACGTCATAGGTGCTGTTCTTAGGCTGGACGTTGATGCCCTGATCATTGATCTGAGACGAGGACGGATGAGGAGCTTCTTCGTCTTCGAACTCGTCTTCCGGCGCCGATGTCGTTTCCATGAAAGCAACAGGAGTAATTGCGGCTGGCCAAGCAGGAGGAGGAGACTTTGGCTTTCGTCCTCCATTGTCTACAGCCTCGAAATGCATAGGGTCTTTGCGTCCTGAATAGTAACCGCCCCACATCCACCCCTGTCTTAAGAAAGCGTCGATTGCTGGTTGAGGTATATTGCCTTGTGCGAACAGACCATTCTCATCTGCGTTGATATCTATCGCGGCAGCGTATGCATGGTTGGACCACTTGGTAGATGATCCACGAACCATGCGATGGTTGTAGGCGCCATTGTATCTGGACAGACCAGCAGCATCGATCTTCTTCTGATCTCGACCATAGTAGTCCCAAATCTCATTCAGGGCTGCCAGCAATGAAGAAGCTGCCTTGCGATGAAACTGAATGTTCTTGATGCGCTTGCCTTCATAGTACATGGCAAACGGAGGAACTACCGGCACCATCTGAGGGCCGATCTCTCCCTTACCGGGATCACCATAGAAGGCGTTGCGCGAGGATTGATTATCCTTAGGCCAAGTAACCATTAGCCACCCGTGTGGAAGTTGAGTTTGAAGCCAAAACCTCCACTGGCAGGACGCCAGCCAAGGTACCAAAGCACAAACTTCCCCGAGTAGGATACAAATGGCGCCCAGCCATTTATCAAAGTCCACTTCCAGCCATATTGGCGAGGAGAGGCGTCATATAGAGTTGTCATAAGGACCGGCGACGGCCCCCTTACTGTGTAACCGGAACCTTCAAATCCAATAACAAATCCCATGAAGTTGCCAATTGGATTTCTACAAAACCACAAGAAGTCCCGAAGAAACTGGTTCTTGATATTAGGAAGATACGGCTGCGGACCATCGTTCGCCTGATTGTAGTCAGGCGCATGCCAGCTATCACCGTTTCGAAACCACCACATAAATCCGGTCGGATATGGCGTTGGTTTTACTACAACCATTTCCATCATCACAAACCGGTCCTGACCATGGTGATACCACCAACGTATGACGGAGGCAGTGAGGCAAGGAACACAGCGTTACCAGTACCCACTGCTGACGTGCTTGGGTTGATGGTAATGCCAACAGTGGCAGACGAGATACCAATAGTAAGGGTGCCGCCGCCAGTGCCGCCCGGCCAAGTAACACCTGAAATACTGGCGTTCAGACTGTTAGAGGCACCAGTTAGTGCGTGAGTGTGCCCCGGGTCTTTGTACGGGATGCTTGCTGGAAGATTACTTGTTCCGATAGTGACACTTTGATTTTGTATTCCGCCAGCAGCGTAAGCCGTGTTGCCGTCAACACCACCAGACGAGGTTATTCGACCAGTGGTTTGGTTAAGAGCAGCGCGATATCTGCCGCGACTATCAGGAAGAGTAGTCGTGCCCAACAGGTTCACAAGCTGCGGATAAGTAGCGGAGCTGATTACAGTGCCGTCGCAGTTGAGATACGGTTTGTTCGTGCATGCAGTTACCCAACTTGGGACTGTGCTTCCAACGTAATCCCAATACTCACCCAATTTGTCTAGGTTGCGATATTTGACGCTGGTTCCGTCATAGTAGATATCCGTGTTGCCCGGAGGGCAACCAATGATCACAGAGCCACCAGTAGACAGAATTGTAGCGCAATAGCTTGATGGGCTATTCACCAGTTGGTTGTCTACCGTCCAGAACTTATAGATAGACGCCATGGTAATAGCGACGTTACCAGTGAGCGTCCCAGTAAGCCTGATGACCGAGTTCTGAGCTTGAGAGGTTGTTAAGGTAACTGGCGAATTGGTCAGCGCCAGAGTGGTGACGCCGCCAAAGGCTTGATCCAGAATGCCTGTATTTCCATTGACGGGAACGTCCCACGTACCTACATCGCTCGCGCGTATCGGTTGGGCCATGATCAGGTTCGTGGTGGTTGGGTCTACCATTACTTCTGTTCCCAGATGGGGGTTGGGGCAATGAATGAATTCACTAACTTATCTTTATCCAAACCTGAGGAATTCGCTAGTGAAATTGCAAAGTTGCGAGCGGCAACCTCTACGGCTTGCGGAACTTTACCAGCAGCCCAAGCGGTTGGGTTGTTGATGTATTTGTCCATAGCGTTCGCAAACCTCGTCGCGGAACGCGCTGTAGCTGGCCTAGCAAGAATGGCTGCCAGAGTTAGACCGGCGCCAAGCTCCATCGGGGTTCTAAGGTAAGAACCTTCGCGAAAGTCGTTATATGCTTGCAGTGCAGCGCCAGCGCCAAGCAATACAGGCGCAGTCTTGGAGGCGTTGTTGAAGCGCTCCACGTTTTGCACAGATTGTCCCAACTTCAGGATAGCATCGTAAGCATCACGACGTGGTGTTCCGGCCATCCCAAAAAGTGCATCCCTGCCAGCATCAGCCATCTTGTTGTTGGCCGAAATGAACTTCTGCATGCTGAAGTTTCCAGCATCGTCAGCACCCATTCTGGCGACAACTGAAGCCTGCACCTTGTCCCAATCAGCAGGACGCATTGTATTTCTTAGAGTGTTGATCTCAGAGATATTAGGACGTGTGGCGCCGACATTTCTAAAGATCGCGTCTGCGGCAGACGTATCTCCAGTCCCTTTGCCGATAGCTGTTCCAAGCTCTTCAGCCATATCCTTGCCAGCGCCATGCTGGACGTTGGCTTTCTTCCAAGCGGCAACAGCCCTAGGGCCACCAGCCTTATTAATAACGTCTTCCATATCCTTGGATACAGCGCCGATAATGCCGATGTAGTCAGCACGATCTGTGTCAGACCGCCCTTCCATGGTCTTCCACTTGTTATAAAGTCTGGTGCGAAGGTTCTTCATACCTTCATAGGTCATGCCACCCTGCATTTGGGCGGCTTCATGGGCCTGACGCAGGATAGGTCCTGCATCACCAGCGTAAGTGGTTAGTTTCGCGGCTTGATCGGCAATCTCATTCTGTAGATTGGAAGGAGAGATGCGCGCTCTTGGATTAGCCATAAGATTAGTAATGTCGTCATAGTTTTGCGTCGATACCTTCTTGGCGTCCTCAACAAACTGATCGCGAGCTTTAGTGGCTGCCGTAGAGGCTATTTCTCTGGCTTCAGTGGGAGCGGTGCCCGACAAACCAGTCGCGCTGTCCACGAACTCATCTCTGATGTCCTTGATCCCAGCCTTGGCTTTATCTCCCGCTCTGGTGATGGCGCCGCCGACGAATGGCAGTTGATCCATACCCTTGCCGTAGAATTGCACGATGGGGCTATCAGAGACCATGTAGTGAGGAAGTTGAACACCATATTTGTCTGCCACATCCATTAGGGCTTTGCGTGCCGGGCTCATGACGCGAGGACCCAGCACAGCATTCATTGGACCGCCAAGAACACCACCTATAATGGACCCCGTGGCTGTACTCTTCGGAACGTCTTCCATCTCAGGCGCGTCACCAGCACCACGCGCGCCACCCTGAAGGATACCAAGACCGGCGCCACGAAGCGCTCTGGCGCCCATCGTCGCTCCCTTAAGCATGGAGCCGCCCGGAACAGCCATAGAGCCAAGAACATCAGCGCCAGTGCCGATAATAGGATGTTGAATGTGAGATTGCTCAAGCGTCTGGCGATCTTCGTCGCGAGCCTTGGTGTAAGCCTCAGAGGCATCTGTTCCACCAGTAAGCTTCTGCCAGCCAAGTCTAGCCAGACCATGAGCGATATCTGTGGGAATAGGTAGCGAATGCTCCTTGCCGCTGGCTGCGGCCAATCCCTTCAGCTCGTCACCAAACCCCATGGTGACGCCTTGGAAACCATGACGAGCAGCAGTCTCAAGACCACCGTACTGAGGACCTTCAGGAGGAGGAGGTTCTAGGGTCTGAAAGAAGTCAGCCGGGTTATCCTGCTTGGTGACAGGAACGCGCTTAACCTCAGGCGGAATAGCCTGTGCTGGAGGCATTGATAGTTCGTTGAAGAAATCAGTGGGCTCAGCCATTACTGCGCCCCCAGAAGGTCCAATTTGCCGTTCAACCAGAAGCTTGCAGTGTTGCCGTAGTTCTTGTTGAAGCCCTTAACAACGTCAGGGTTATTCCTGTGTTCGCGCAGGATTTTAACGGCCTCAGGAAGCTTCTCAGCAGCTCTGCGGTTGGGCAGGTTCTCCATCATTGAGCGCACGACATAGCGATCAGGCGGGTTCTGCTTGTCGAACGCTTGTTCCCAGCCGGTCGCAACGCCGTACTTCTTGATGTAGTTGGTGAAGAAGGCGTGCTTGTCAGTGGTGTACTGAAGTTGCGCGTCATAACCGGCCAGCAACCGCAGCATACCCAACGGGCTTTGTGTCAAGCCGGGAGTGCTTTCAATACCTACTTGCTGACCAGCGAAAGCCTCACGGGAAGACAGATTGGAGGCGAACAACATACCAAGGGTCTTCTGATCCTTGGAGATGACTTCCATCGCCGCGATCTTCTCAGGATTAATCACAGGAGGCTTGCCAGCAGCGCGAGCCGCTTCGTTCAATGACCTAGCATATCTTACGCGCTCATCGACGTTGTTGCCGCGCATGGTAGCCAGTTTCGTCAGGAAGCCGTCCTGATCCTGATCCTTCATAAGCACGCCGTAAGCCTGCTTACTGTTATCGACCAGCAACTTCTCGTTACCAAGGTTGTTGGCTTCCTTGGTGTGAAGCTGTGTAACGTTCTTCATTTCCTGAGTGGCTTGAGCCAAAGCAGGAGAGCCCTTGCGATAGATCGAAGGGTTGATGGCGTTCTCAGGCGGCTTAAGGTCGCTAGACAGCTCTTTCTGACCCATAGGCGGCGGGGGTTGTTCTTCTTTTGAGACAGGAACAGCCGCGCCTGACTTACCAGTTTTGGTGAAGCTGGAGGGATCATCAATGTTGCCGCTGATGACCGACCCATCAGACTTAATGATGCGAACCTCGCCGGTAGAAGGCTTCATAAAAGTCTTTTCGCCGTTAACCATATTCTCAGGGCCAGCCACCCACCCCTTAAGGTTGGCGTTGGCTTTGGCGATCTCAGTCATCTCTTTGCGGTTAGCGATCTCAGCCTGCTGGTAAGGCGTCATCTTGGTGTACTGATCAAGATGGAATTGAGCCTGTTGCATCAACTGCTTGGCACGCTGATTGACGCCTTCCTCCGTGGCCAATGCGCTACGCTGTTCCTCAAGCGTCTTTACGCCAGACTGAAGACCCTTGCCGATGTTGATGCCAGCATACGGAGAAGTGCCAGACATCATTCCGGCGCCAGCACTGATCAGCGCCATCCAAGGCGATTTGGCAAAGTTGCGCGACACATCGTTCTTGGGATCAAGATCGGGATACGGGAGACCCTTATCCAAGCTGGTGTAGTCGTCTGGTTTTACCTGAGGCGCAGCCAAAGACGTTGGAGCGCCAGCGCGAGGTGCAGCCGCAGCAGCAGGGTTCTTCATTGGAGAAGATGGCGATGCAGGATTAACATCAGAGGCTGCCACAACAGGAAGAGGATTGTCCTGACGCCACTTATCAGTAGCTGACGGGTCAAGACGAACCGGATCATCAGGGTTGATCGATCCAGCGGTCTCAAAGTCGTTAGTGCCTTTGCTGGCGTTAGGATCATTCAGATAGTGCGCCAGAGCCGTTCCGCGCGACATATCACCCATTGAGCCGCCGCCGTCGCCAGCGAACCGGTTTGCAAAATCAGATGGAGGATCACCAAGAGGAGTATTGAAAGAGCCATCGCCCCCATCAGCAGCAAACATACCAGTGAGAGGATTGGAGCCACTAAACCTATCGTCAAAAGAAGGCCCGCTATTGTCTTCACCGCCGTTGAACCTTTCATCGAAGGTTGAGCCACCAAAAGCATAGGCGCCGGGGCCGTTGACGATCCCACCACTGGACAGAGCTTTTGCGTAATCGACGGTTTTGTACCCACCGCGCTTACCAACAGCCTCCGGATGAACCTTCTCTACTTCCTGCGCCATCAGCCCCATCTGGGTCTGAGGAGAGCCCTTTAGATTGTAGCGATAGATTTTCTGACCATCGTGGGTCTTGCCGACTTCCTTGATGTTTTCCTTTGCGCGCCTGTCAGAAAGCATAGGAGCGATGGTCGCTACAGTGCTGGCAATCTTGGCGATGTCACCCAGCTCGCTACCGCCGCCACCCCCACCACCGCCACCCTTATTGGGGTTTAGGTCAAGATGAGCGCCGGGGCTGGCCTGAGACTGCACCTTCATGTCAGGCACGATCATGTCGGCAGCATCCATCCACGATGGTGTGCTACCCATGACGCCGCCGCCGTCAGCGTACCCAGCGCCGTAGTCACCAGCGTCAAGACCGGGAAGAGGATTGGAGGAGCTACCGCCGTACTCGCCATTACCGTTGCCGTAGGCTGCGTTGGTGCCCATGGCATTCCCAAGCCAGCCATTGTTGCCAAACGCACCACTGGCCCCCAGACCGCCAGCAATGGCCGTCCCGCCACCAAGAATTTGGCTCCATATGCTGGGAGCTGGCCCTTGACTTGTACCGGTGCCTGTCGTGGTGCCACCCATGGCGCCAGATAGCCCTCCAGTGATCCCAGCGAGGTACTGAGCGGTCTGGAACGGATAGGCCAGTTGGGCGAGCTGGTTCTGGTATGGCGAATTCAGGACGTTCTGCTGCTGAGCCTGCTGCTGGTTGCCTGACTGGTTGAGAATTCCAGCGCCTTGGATAGCCGCGCCCTGCGCGGTCGTACCAAGGTTGGTCAAGCCGTACCCGGCATTGGCCTGCATCTGTTTGTTCTGCTGCGCTGCGTTAAGAGCGTTCTGGTACAACCCAGAAAGTGTCTGGCCCTCTGCCAAGCTCTGCTGGCGCCCAAGTTCGCCCTGACCCACAGCAATACGATCAGCGCCAACACCACCAGCGGCCTGTGTCATCCTGCCAGTAAGGTCATGCATTTGCTGACCCTGACTTTCGTGCAGGTTGGCAAGCACACTGGACGCCATTGGATTGTAATACTGGTTTACATCGGCCCCAGTAATTGGCTGGGCGCTATTGTTGATGTAGCCGCTGGCCTGATTGTAATAGGGCTGAGCCATGCCCTGAAGATCGCGATATTGCTGGAAAGCTTGGGTTTGATCCCCCTGAAATCCAGCAACAGGAGCCTGAGGCAGATTAAAAGGCTGACTGGCAGCACTTTGGGCCATGCTAATGGCCTGATTACCCGCCCCACCAATCGCAGCATTGGGAGTATATGTCTGCGTTTGGTTGGTTGTGGTTTGGCTGCCTTTAGAGCCCACTTCAGGCGTCCTTCAATAATTCCCCGCTATCTCTATACAGTTATGCCCTCTTCGCATCAAGCCACGCTTGTTTTTCCATGCTGTGGTTCATGCGTTTAATGTCTGGATCATCCAGAGGATAAATATAGAAAGCTCCAGCTCGCGGAAGAAGCAAATCGTAAAGCTTGATCTTGCTCTGGGTACGGTGCTTGGAAATGATACCAGTCACCAATTTAATACCCAGATCGTCAGATTTCTTCTTCATCCACGCCACGCAGCTTCTCGCGTGGACAGACTTCCTACATTCTGGGTCTACATAAACCAGAAGCTCTTCCAGATGGATTTCGTCCGAGTACCAGAATTCTCCAAGGATCAGGAATACAATGGCCTCGATTTTACCGGGGACGCCAATAACTCCGATCTGGCCTCTGGGGCCAAGATCAGTAGGCAGGATACTTTCTGGGTGTAAGGCTCTTTGCAGGAAGTAAGATACTTTATGCGGTGAAAGCCTGAATATTCCATTTTCCCTATGCGCCATCATGAATAGGCGCCAAATCTCAGCCTCGTCAGCAGGAGTAGCTGTTCGAACTGTTGATATAGTAGCGGTCATTTTAATCCTTTTTTGGACCGGGTAATTTTCTAAGTGTCTTGATGTGATCGTTTCGTACTTGCTTAACAAAGGCGTCAAGAATGTTGTGGCCAGCATCCATGTTGCCGCCGCCGACATGAGCGACTTGCTCTGGCGTCAAGACATACTCACCACCAGCAGCGATGATGTCGGTTGGTTCGACATCACCACCATCTGCGTATCCAGACTTGCGAACCTTAGTGAGAGAAGACATGCGCCCCATCTTTGTGGACATGCCTGATTTGGATCGCGGCAGGTTCATGCCGTAGGGACCCTTATTGAACATCTTGTCCAGAATAGAGCCTCCAGCCATGGTATTGCCTTGACCCAAGGCGCTGGGGATATCAGCAGGCAGCACATAGCTTCCGCTGCCAACCTGAAGCGGTATCTTGTCAGTGCGCCCCGGGATGGAAGATTTAAGCATCCCAGACGTTGACCGGCCCTCGTTTTTCACAAACCAAGGCGGGGAGCTAATTTCACCACCACCAGCCTTGGCGATGTAGTGCTTGCCTTGAGCGCCATATATATTATTCAAAATCTCCTGCGACTCTTTATCTATGGCGCCAGCCCTTAACTCTTCGATCTGAATATCTTTTCGGGCACGAGGCTTATTTCGGTCGTCAACCCACTGCAAGCCACGAGTTACGTCTTCAGTATCGGCAGGGTGCATACCGTATCGATAGCTCTTGGCGCGTCTGTCTTGAACATTCCTTGACTGCGTTTCTCCAGCAGATTTTCTGTACGTTTCAAATACAGCTCGCCTAATGGCAGCGTCCATATCAAACGGGTCTTCACCGCGAGATGCCTGCTTGGATACCATTTCTTCGTGCCAAGACGGTATATGGGCATTTCTCTTTGGCCCTTCAGAAATTCCCAAAAGTTCAGCTAGAGAAGTACCGCCTCCTCTATGGATAAGTTCTTCAGGAGCGCCTTTTTCAGGGAAAAATTCTTGAGTAACTTCAGGTCGCTCTCGCGCCATATACGGATTGGCGCCATGAGCCATGCCCTCTTTCTTCTGAATAGCATGCTGAATTTCGTGAAGAACTACGCTGATAGAAGCTTTTAGGTTTTTCTCCGAAGGGTATCCGCCAATAGTAATCTGGTTTGTTTCTGGATTAAATCCACCGTTACCTACTTTCATCTTAGGGTCGAATTCAATCGGTGGGACTTCGTACAATTTGTGAAAGTCACCTGCGGGGTGATCAAGCACGAACTTATTGGTTCCCTTTAACGGTACAAGCTTGGCGCCAATATCAGGAATTTCCTTTGTAACATCGCCAGCAGGACCATAACTCCAGCCAGACTTATTAAACACGTCACGATCTGTCTGAGGATTTAGTGATCCCTGCCTAGCCTCAAGAACACCGCGAGCTTGAGCATCACGCAAGTCTTGGGCGCCACTCTTGTAGATATTCTGGAATTCTGGACGAAGGCTGGAAGCTCTCTGCTTAATCTCTTCACCGATGACAGGGTGAGGCTTAACTGCGCCACGATCCGCGTCACGAAGCATATGAGCGCCCCAAGGACCAACAAACACACCAGCGGTAGTTTTTGGCCCACCCCTTGGACCAATCATATTCATGCCCATTTCGCCAGTGACATCACCGACATCACCATAGGCTTCATGAGCCTCTTCAGAGCCAGCAGGCTGCTTGGCAGCGTCTACCGTGGCCTTGATATAGCGAGGAAGGAGCGTGGCCGCGCTAATAGCGGCAGAACCACCCAGTTTACCGCCAATATCAGCAGCCTTATTGGCCCATGGAGAGCCTTCCGAGAACGTTCCGCCACTACCAATAAGAGGCTCGCCAACGTCAGGGATTTCACCGCCATCTGCGTAAGTATCGCCATAATCAGGGCTGCCATGGAGAGAATTCCATGACCGGTCGCGCGGGAACTGCACCGGATCGTTAACGTCAACCAGCGCCTTCTTGTCCGCGTCCTTGTAGTTCTTGTCGGGATGCATGAGGCTCATAAGGACCTCAGGCGGAAGCTCTGACTTGTCGAACTTCACAGGACCGCCGTCAGCCTTCTTGACCTTGCCACCGCGCTTGTAGCCCTTCCAAGGCTTCTTGGAGGACAGCCCGCCGATCTGGGATGAGACCTTTTTGCCGTTTACAATCATGGCTTCCTCAATAAAGCGGTATCTTGAAGGTGCCACCAGATGAGCTGATGACGCTCATGTAGCCTTTAGCCTGACTTGAGCTAAAGGTTATTGTGCCAGCCGAAGATGGCGCCGTGGTAGAGACCGTGGTCGCCCCCGGGAATACCAGCCCGAGAGTGGTGTTTAATGAGTTTATAGCCGTCACGCCGTTTTGCAGAGCGGACAGGATATCGGTTAAACCGGCCATTATCGTCTTCCATCTGGAGCAAAACGGTAGCGAATACGCCCAATTCGCCAAAAGGACGCTAAATCCATCCCCTCGACCTTCATGCTCATGAGCCTACCACGGATGCGAGTGTTTATGTACTCCGTGCTTTGTGTAAAGCTAAATGGACCATATGACCTAGGGGTATCCCCGGGGTAATCAGCAGAATAAAATGTCAGGGACAGCCCAGCGCTGGTTCCGCCCGGGTATGTCGTGAACTGCATGTCCGGAAGAACCCAGTCCACAATGGCCATTTCGTTGCCGTCAGCGATAGACCAGTAACCAGTCTGGAATGAGCTATCCATGGCAACCGTACCAGCGTCATAACCGAGTTCGTGCTGGTAGATGAAGCCGCCAAGATCGGTGCCAATAGGATTGCCCAGAGCGGTAACATCGATCCAAGCAGATCGACCAAGAGAGCCGTAATCCCATTCGTTCTCAATGGTATTCATCTTTACATAAAGCGTGTTCTCTCCAGTGCCGTTTAGGGCAGGGAAGAACCAAGACACTTCATTGAACATGCTGTTAACAGCACATCTTACTTTGCTTAGATTGCTGGTATCAATGTTCTGAAAGACAAAGTTCCAAACTGAGCATGGAATTGGCTTAACGCCACTATCGGCCATAACAAAGAAGTTGTTAGGACCCATCCAGTAAACGTTACCATTCAGAATTCCGCAGGCGTGCTGACCTACAAGTCCGCAGCCAGAACCAACTCTATTGAAGCCAAAGATAAGTGGATCGCCAATGTACTGCATGACGTAGCAGTCAATATCAGTCCAAATGATACCCTGCTGAGCTGACTGAATTCCACCCTTGATAAGTGAACCGGTTGGAATGTGATAAGAGCCAGCAGAAGTCTGCGAACTTACCGTCCAGACAGTGTAATCCAGAGCATCAGACCACCTAACAACAAGCGGATCATGAACACCGGTGCTAAGCACAGAGCCCCACGCCACCAAAATCTGCTGTGGCTGAGATACAAAGATGCCTCCATTAAAGAACGGCGCCGTAGGTATCACTGAAGCGTTCTGGTAGCCGCTGTTTGCAGACCAGACATAAATAGGTCCACCTGACGGACAAGCCAGAAGCGCTTCACCCCAATTAGTGAGGCTCCAATCTGTTGCTGTGATAGGCGTACCAGAGCCTGATGGCGCCGCTGTACCAGTACCAAAACCACCATCACCGAAGCCGCCACCACCGAAACCAAGAAGCGCGGGAGGGCCAAGAGTGTAGTAGTACACGATCTGGGCAAGACCAGTGTTCATATACACTGAAGCCGCCGCAGATGACTGCACGTTTCCGCTGATTTTGAAGCTGGTGGAGTCAATGACTGTCTGGATGCTATAGGCGCCCTGCACGTTTATGCCGCCAACGTTAGTAGGAGCGATAAACTGCTGATACAGACCAGTCGTGGCTGCGTAGTTGTTGTTCGGAAGCGTAACAGTGATGCTGGCGCTACCAGACGACACAGCAAACAGAGGGACTACGCCGCTGCTGGCAATAGTAGTGCTGGCTGATACGCTGGAAAGAATGGTGTATGAACTCGATCCGATGACTGAGTTGACCGGATAAGCTCCATTCAGAAGCAGATTTCCAATAGCCACAGGGGTGTTGAGATACACCGTGGTGAACACTGTAGCGCTGGAATTAGGGTCGATAATCGTGACTATCTGGCTGCCGCTTGAGATAGAGAAGTTAATGGCAGGATTGGTAGTTCTGGTTTGAGGGGTGATGTCTGTATTGGCGCCAGAAACGATCACGCTGAGAGACTGAGTTGCCCCAATACCAAGATACTCGTTGCTGAGAAGACCTTCCCAGCCGAATATCTCCTTGATGGTTGAGCCAATCGCAACCGGATAGAACAGCGTCCAGCCGCCATTCTTCTGGATCATTCCTTGCTGATAGCGCACAAGATTAGACGCGGATACGCCAGCCTCGTTCTGCGATAGCGTCATCATGGTGTTAACACCCGGACGCAATGTGACAGAAGTCATAGGCATTTATTTAGACCCTCGTAGGCGTAGCAATCGGATTAGGTACCTGAGACTGCCAACCCTGAGAGCCGAATTTCTTTCTCTGCTCTTCCATTCCGGCAGACGCAAACAGAATGTCATATTGCTTGCTCCAAGAAGTGGCCATGGGAGCATCGTCAGCCTGAGAGCCGAAGTTACGCATGTACCCAGATATGAAGACCATGGACGCCGCTATGAGCAGATCAGGAAGCGTCTGCGTCAAGAACGTGCTGGAGTTAGCTGCTGACAAAGCCAGCGGCCTTTGAGTTCCGTAGACGTAAAAGCTATAGGCTTGATCAGGAACGGGGCCGACCAAACCATAAGTGTTTGTGGCTTGGCAGAAGTATTTCGGAAAGCCAACGTCAGTTAAAGCGCCCGGGTACAGGTTTGCTATGTATGGCTGGGAAACCACAGACAGCGGAGTGTACTTTGAGGCGTATCCAGCCGTGCTTATACTGGTGCTTACGAAGACCTGATCTACAACCAAATAGGTCCCGAAATTTGTCGGGTACGTAAGAGTGGCATCATTGGTTCCGAAGTTTCCTATGTCGTAAACATAGGTAGAAAGGAAGTCTCCCTCGCGGTAAATGCGCTGCTCAGCGTAATCAATGGCGCCGGGCAGCATGGTCTGAAAGCTGGCGTCATTAGACGAGATCACGGTCAAGTTCGCGAGCTGACTGACGTAGGTGGTGTAGTTTAGGGTGGATGCCATGAGCCTAACCCGTATTGTCTATGATTAACTGAGCGACGGATGCTGAAGTGATACCATCCCCAGTGATAACGAACCGATGGTATAGGTATCCGTCAGTTGGCGTAAGTGTGACATCAATGATCTCACCAACGACACCAGTAGTTGTTCCTGTGTAAAGCGTGGTCCAACCGACCGGCAGATCAGACCCCTGAAAAGCATAAACAGTAGTGCCAGCACCAAGGAAACTGGCGTTATTCGGCGCCGTTGCCACAAACCGTCTGGCTGTGACCCCTTGGGTTGGGTTGTTTGGGTCCATTCCTACCCAGCTTTTGCCAACGTAATTGGTATCAAGAAGCGTGGAAGTGAATAAAACTGCTGACATTCCGAATGGTTTGTTAGCATTGCTATCAAACGCTGCTTGCAATCCAGCACCCTGTAAGAGGCTGCCAATGTTGGTGCCCAACGGGGAAACGGGGTTATCATTCAGGACATATCGCTCTATCCTAGGATCATCTATCGGAACAGGATCGGTAGGAAGAACGATTGAACGGAGCTGTTCTTGAGGTGTGTCATAGCAGCTCTCGCATACCAGCATGTTCTGGTTAACGATCCTTGGACCGGCCCACTCGTACTGCCACTGAAGTTCATCCCTGTTGTAGATAGCTCCGCAAAAGTCACAAACTCCCCATGCCCGAGGATTTCGGGACGATACTTTTGCTCTTCCGTGCGGGCGATAGCTCATCTGAAGTAAGACGACAATCCGGGGCTGATGACTAGGTTTACATTCTCGACATCCTGCTTTGCAGCAATATCCCAAGCCTCTTGAGCGTCCATTTTGCGGATTTGCTCAAGCTGGGGAGCGTAAATCTTGGCTAATCTGGCAGCCAAACCAGCCGTAAAGGCATCCAGCCACAGGTACGGGATTTCTACGTTCTGACCATTAGAGAAGTCAGCATCCTGTATCTGCCTGACCCTGTAATAGTTGAGCGTATAGGGTCCATTCCCGTCAGGAACGGCCCACAGCGTAATGGTTGGGGAGATAAGCCTGTCGAACCAGTAGACCGTGGGGAAGCCCTGCTGGTCTTTGTTTGGGTACGTTGCGTACTCAGAACGGCTTATGGGGTAAATCGATCTATCAGTGGCTGGGCTCCCATACCTAATGAACACGTCCAAGATCATGGCGGTCTCAGCAGGCACAGTATAGGTGGCTGACCCCTGAAGAAGCGGAAGCGTCTGAAGATCAACTGTCCACAAATTGGGTTGCAGATCAGACATTCTGGCAAGCAAAAGGTTGGCTTCCATTCTCGCGTCCGCGAGATGGGTTTGCAGAACCTCAGTGCGGCGAACGCCAATTCTGGCGAAGGCATTCAGAACAACCTCACCCAAACTGGGTGCGAAATTGTACGTGCCTGATGTTACTTGGGTCATGGAGTGATGATCCTCAATTCGCCACTAGCCGCCGCAGCAGTGCTGCCGACTGAGGTTATATACCACGGCGCCAACCCTAAGTCAGAAACGCTGGAAGACCACGTAGCGGTAAAGAAGCTATTCTGGAGGGTCATGGAGATAGCGGTCGAAGATGTCGTGATCCCGACCGGATAATCTATATTCAGGGTGGCGCCAGAGGGGACTGTCAGAACGCCACTAGCGTCAATAAACTCAGCAACGAATTGAGCTGTGTTTCCTGAGACGATATTGGTTGGCATCCTGTCACCCAGTAATGATCGCTACCCTTGCTCTGGGCACTATAATTGATTGTGCAGTATTCTCAATGACACCGACGTTTCCAAGGTGCATTGGGTCCTTGGAAATGATGTCCACATAGGCCGTCGCGGGGACATTAAACTGGTACAGAACGGCCAGCAGGAAATCCCTAGTTTCCGTGGCGTCCAGTCGAACGTCATAGTTGATCGGGATGAATTCAGCCCTGATCAGGAAGACCTGACTGCCCTCTCTAAGGCGCGGCTTTACCCTAACTGGGTCAGACAGGTTGTCGAACCAACTGAAGTTAACCAGCGGGTTGGGGAAGAACTGAAAGAACTGCTGGTTTGCATCCAGAAGCCTTGGCTTCTTGCGTACAGGCTCGCTGAATTTCTCTATCCAAGAGACGTTAATAATAGGCGTAGGCTGGAAGTTGAAGAACGGCTGTACTTGAGAAGCCACACCCCTTTTCTTGCGGGCAGGCTCGCTGAAACTCATAAACCATTCCAGCAGGACCGACTGCTGGTAGACTTCGAATAGAGGCGTCTGCAATCCAGCCCTAAGACCCAGCTTGACCCTGACAGGATCATGCAATGGATTGAACCAATCCATTTTGGTGAAGGTGTTTGGCTGCCAAGCAATAAATTGCTGTCGGCTGGTAGCAAGACCAGCCTTGGTCTTTACGATTGGCTCAGACCAAGCGAAGTGCCACTTGTCTTCGTAAATTATCTCAAAGGTGCCAGCGCCCAAGCTTCCGAAGTATCCGGAAGCTGCCATCAGAGCGCGGGGCTTTATTCTTACAGGCTCAGACCAAGGAAAGTGCCACTTGTCTTCGAAGATATTCTCTCCGGTCTGCGCTGTGGCGCCGAAGAAGTCTTCCTGCTGAGCGGTGTAGTTACGCCTTCTTATTGGTGTAGATAGAGACGCTATAAAATCGACAACGACGATCTCAATCGGCAGTTGGCCGATGGCTTCCCTGCCGAGTGCGTCGAAGCCGAGCATTGTTTAGTCTTCCACCTGCCGAATTTTAGATATGTTAGCCATTCTTGCGTTGTCTGTCAGCGCCACAAACTCATGAGTTACGCCCGGCGCCCAATCAATAAAAGCCCCCTCTCCGTACTCTTTGTCACCGATACCGGGACCATGAATACGAAACCTTCCGCGCATGATCATGGTGATATGAGCGTTCTCGTCATGAGTGTGCATAGGAAGCACATCTCCAGCCTTCTCAAAGGTGAAGAGTTCTCCACGGGGGTTTGGGATAACAATGCTACTCAATGACACGCATAACCTCCCCTGCCGCTGGAGCCGTTGTTGGCTCATCAGGCTTACGGTCTGGGTCTAGGATGGTGAGTGTGCGATTGTCCCAAATGCCACCGGGATAGAACGCTCCATCGAATTGGACGATCTTGGCGCAACCCTCTGGGAATTGCCAAACGGTATCGCCGTTCCATTGAGCCACACCCATCGGCTCATCATCTATTGTCAACATCAGGAAGTTTGCCATCATGAGTACCATTCTATTTCGAGCATACCTACTGCTCCGATAATGCCGACTTGTGTGCTGTTTGTGATAGTCGCTTTTGATGGACCGCCGCCGCCGTATAACGACGCCGTTGCTGACGCTCCTAACGGCGTTATGCCTGCACTGCGGAATGAAGCTCCGGTGCCGGAAAAAACACCAGAAGTCCCGAGAACTCCGACTAATCCGCCACCTCCTTTCGTACCCCAATCTGAGGCTGTATTGTTTATTGTCGGAGCAGCAGTGACACCACCGGGAGTGCCAATGTTTGCTTGGCCACCAGTGGAGGAGCATCCACCGCCACCAAGTCCACCGGGAGCAGAGAGAGTAGTAATACCAGTCATTGCCAGCGTACTGGCTGTACCAGCGCCACCCGCATTATTACCAGCCGTACCCGCAGCTCCAGCGGCGCCTAGCGTGTAGTTAAAGTTGCCAGATAGTGTCGCGACGTATGCTTCAAGGTACGCCCCGCCGCCACCCGGGCCTCCAGTGCCCGGAGCGCAGATACCAGCCGAGGTGCCACCAGAGCCACCGCCTGCCGCCTGCATTCGGACAATGGCAGACGTTGCGCCTGCTGGCGGGGTGATTGCTGAGTTGGTCGCGAAGAATGTCTGGCGACTGATGAGCCGTCCAGTTTGCGTGACAGTCTTATAAGTCTGGTCTCCGAATAAAGCAGTCGTTGAGCCGGGAGAGCCCGAGCCTAGTCTGGCTGTCGGGACAGTACCTGTGCTTAGATCGCTGGCGCTACCCGACTGAGCAATAGTAGCAAGCGTCTTGTACGTCTGATCACCAAACAGAGCAGTCGTGGAGACGGCTGAGCCAGAACCAAGTCTGGCAGTGGCCATTGTGCCAGTCGTGATGATTGAGGCGTCGTTAAGCGTCTGAGCGCGAGGTGTAATGAAAACCTGCGCCGATCCAGACAGCGATATGGCCGAACCGCCGTTGGTAGAGCTGGTAACTGATCGGGAAAGAGTGGTGCCAGCAGACGTATAAACGCCTGTGCCTATTTCACTGTTGGGTCCATCGTTGATGGCGTAGTCAACGGTCTGACCGTCAGTGACGCCACCAAGAGCGAACGTTAGATATCCGGGGATTGCGGCGCCAAGCGTTACAGTGCCGGTACCAGTGGTAGCCGTTCTTACCCTGACGAGATTATATAGAAGGGCCATTACTCATATGACCTTCTATTGTGGTAGATGGCCTCTTGGCGCTCAAGCTTCTTTTCAAATGGCGTGCAGGAGCCCAAGTCAACGCACTTTGGGCATATCATCTTATCGCAGATGCGGCATAGTCCACCAAGATCGCAAGGATCGCACTTTGGCTTTACGACGACAATCGTATTGCAATGGAAGCAAGTGAAAGTGTCGGCTTCCTGACGAATGCCGCCTACATCGAATGTATAAGCATAGCCGCCAGCATTCCGCACAACTTATTGTTCCTCAAAGTGCAGCGTTCCAGTTGCGGTACCGGTATAACCACCTGACCTTGCACGAAGCTGGAAGCCAGCAGATGAAGTGGCCGGTGATACCAGCTCGCCACCCGGGGCAGCTACCCAACGATACGAAGCACGTTGGTTGACGCCAACGTAGAATACGTTGGAGTTAGCCGTGATGGTGCCGAAGGTGGAGCTGTTGACAGTGGTGGTTGTGAGAGAAGTGGCGTCTGCCAAATCCAGCGGCTGGGGGGTGGCGGAAGTAGCGGTGGAGTTGGTGGTGATACGGCTGATATCCCATTCAACGAAGTTATCAGCCGGGGTGCCGTTGGTGCCAATCAGCACATCGTAAACCTTGATGCGCCTAGGAGCCGAGTTGGCGCCGGTCAGACCGATCATCGATCCAGCGTAAGCCGTGCCCATGGATTGCTGGGTACCAGCACCAGAAGTGCTGCCGTTAGTGATTGCGTATTTAGCCATTACCCATCTCCATAATCATGACCGGACATTAGCCCAAGTCAGGTCTGAATTCCAGCCCATATCCCCTTGATATAGTCCATATCCTCCAAAGCACCTTCAAGATAGGTGATGCTGTGGTTTAGTTTGTCGCGCTCAGCTTTCATTCCGTTAACGCGGCCTCTGATCTCTTGCTCGCGAATGTGCATCTTGCGACCAAACGGCGTGCTGTCAGAATACCCGTAAAGTGCAGGAGGCTGAGCAAGATCACTTTCGAAGGGAATGTTTACAAGAATGCCGCGCTTGGCAGCTTCCTGCATGAAGTAGTGACCACCCGGTCGCTGAAGAATGTACTCATCCTTCGAAGCCATATCGATCCCGAACAAGGCGATCTCAGAGGCGCCAGCTTTGATCGCCATAGCAATCATGTAGGCGAAGCTGGAGGTGAAGAAATACTTGCCGAACTCGTCGGTCAGCTCCTTGATCGGAAGCGGGATGGCTGACGGGACAAGGTTCTTGTCCTGCATGTAGATCGGGAACGTCTGCTTCTTGAGCCACTCAACATACGGCGCACCGTAGGAAATACACTCAGGCCAAAGCAGGTTGCTGTGAACTTCAAACCAAGCATCAACTCGCGGCAAAACGTTCATATTACCCGGAGAACATGCCCAAATGGTCCAAGAAGGATCATTAAACGGCGCCAGATCGCGCGAAGATGGCGCGGTGCCAATCATGGCGATCTTCAGCGGCTTAATTGCTGATAGCGGCGTACCCAGATTGGGTTCGGCCTTTTGTGTAGGGGGGGTGGGGGGGGTAGTAGGCATCTCAGGCAGCATCTTGAACGGAGGCGCCTTCCCATTCTTGAGAAGTAGATCGGTATTGCGCGGGGTAAGCTTTGCTTCGTTATCCAAGTTAAACTCCCGTGATAGTCGCGTAGGTCAATGTAATGATCTGACCTGAGCTGACAATCGTATTTCCCATAACGATATCTGAGGCAGTTGATTGCCCTACCGTTAGGCCGGAAGCTACCACTAAACCCGTACTGTCTTCAATATCAGCAGCCACAATTTGTGCGCTTACCAAAGTAAGTGGGCACGGCAGTGGAAGGCCAGAGAAGGTCAGTACCTTGTTGGATACTGTCCCGCATGGTTTCACCAGAGCGATAGTCGCTACTGTCTGAGCGCTGGCGTCGAGCAGCCTAAGGACGCCATTGGAAGACCCAGCGTCAATGTTATTGACCACTACATCTAGGCGCTGATTGACTGTTGCGGTGTTGTAGTTAATCACGGGAAACTAGCCCCCCGGACCCTGCAACACTTTCATGGTCAAAGAACTGGAGCTGATAGCGGTACTCGACAGTCTGAGACCAGCAATAGGGTTGAGGAAAGTAAGAGATACACCATCAGCATTGGACGCCGAATAGTGGGTTACAGAAGAACCAATGGCTGAGCTGACGCCAAACCAGACCGGAGATGTAGAAGTCTGAAGATCATCCAGTGTGTACTGGACGGTAAAGTCTGAAGTCATGGTGGTGGAGCCAAGCGTCACTACACAGGTAGTGGGCTTGGACCCCATCCAATCAAGATTGAGAGCCCCTGAAACGCCGACAGACGATAGCGTGGTAATCGGCATGGACCCTGCCTGCTAGGTATTAAGCGTCACCGTTGGTCTTGATATGAGCAGCAGAGAACGGAGATTTACCGCCGCCGCCGACCTTGCCGCCGCTGGCGTAGCTCTTGCTCTTGGCTGCCTTCATGGTCTTGCTGGAAGCGCCGTCATAAGCAACCGCTTTGCCGATACCACCAGCGACCTTGCCGCCACTCTTCTTACCCTTAGCCATTATCTATCTCCTTAGACCGAGCTGTACTGACTGATACCTACAACACCCTGACCAGCGTTGCCACCAGTAATGGATGCCGCCGTAGCAGCAACAGACGGGAAGACCATCATGACCAAGCGGCGGGTACCATCGCTCGCAACGCTGGAGGCGAATGTGCCGCGAACGTCAGGAGTGGTGCTGGTAGCCACACTGGACAAAGACTGCCCGGCAGTGACGTTGGTTGAGCTATAAGAGACACCGCCCCAGTTGATCTGGGCATAGGCGCCGTTGCTGACGTACAGCGGAAGGCCGAACACGTCACCAACACCCACCATTGCGATGGTAGAACCGAAAGTGCCGGTCGTGGTCGGGGTAATCCCGGTGATGTACTTGAAGGCTTTCTTGCCAGCAGCGGTCGCAGCCACAGACGAAGCGGCGATGGTTTCGCTCATCTTGAAGCCGTACAGATCGCGACCGGTAACAGTCCAGAAGCCACCAGTATCAACACCAGTGGTGGTGATGGTGACGTTGCGGGAGATAGCTTCAGTCGGGTCCCAGACACCAATCGAGCCATCAGAACCGAAAGTAACCGGGGTCTGAGCGCCATCAATGGCACGCAAACCAGTTACAGTGGCGCCGCTCTCAGGAGCGGTGATCGACACGCCGGTAGTGACGTTGTTGGTGTTGGATGCCGTCAGGGTAAGAGCAGTACCAGCCACGAATGACTGAGCCTGTGCTACCGAGTTAGACGAAACAACCGTGGGGACCTGATCGATAACCTGACTGGGGCTGTTACCGAACCAGCCCATGGTCACGTAGTTGTAAGCATTGCCCGGCGCGTAGGTATAGAAGCTGCGCGGATCAAGCAGGATCGTGCCCATGTTGAACACGGAGGGCGCTACAGTGGTGTTGTAGTCAGAGTAGGTCTGAGCGCCTGTTACAGCAGCTCCCGGCGCCGCTTGCCCGAAGACAACGATGTTGCCGGGAAATGGGGTAATTGCCATATCTGGTTCTCCTTTTCCTTTCCCGCTTAACTGGTCGGGAATGAGCCCCAGATGGCACGCCAATCGTAATAGCCGAAGCTATAACGCTGGTAGCCCTTCACAAGCAGGTTGTCAGTCGTGAACTCCACCGACATATCCATCTCGTAAGGCTTGCGGTTCATGTAGATCAGACCATCAATGTTGGTGGTCAGGAACCAAGCATACGAGCTGGTAAGGTAGTCGTTGACGATGAACCCCTCCTTGAAGGAGTCATTCATGCCCAGAATGGCGTTGGTATCGTTCGACGCCGTGCCGGGACGAAGCTCGCTTCTAAAGAGACGAAGCGCTACCGGCTCAAGACCAACCGGGATAACCAGCTTCTTGCCGCGAGCGTAGATTTTGAGGCCCGCGTTGTCTTTCCAAGTAGACCGCACCTGAATGCCAGCATTCAGAAGTGAAGTCTCGTTCAAGTCCACAGCAACGCTGGGGATATTGGCGATGGTGGTGCCATCGATGGGATGCGCGGAAGAGAAGAGCGCGACACCATCACCACCGACTGAGGCGTTATAAGTGGTGCCGCTGTTGAGAACGTTGGCGCCGTAGATTTCCTCAGTCTGGGCAAAGGAGAACATCAGACCATCGTTGGACGGTCCAAATTCTGCCTTGTAGAGGTTGTCATCGATTGCCTTGCGCGTGATGGCGTAACCAAGACCAATTTCGTTATGCTCTTGGTTGTAGACGTAGCGCTCGCCCGCCGAGTTGTCGAAGGAGGTGGGTCCACCTTCCTGCTTCAACTGAGCAAGACCGAGATAACGCATGGAAGCACGTCGCTCCACCGCCATCTGGGAATTGGTCTGCTTGAAGATTTTCGGCCATTGGCGTTCAATCTGGTCATACTTACCAGAAATACCCCACAGGCCGGGAAGCAGAAGATCGCGGATTTGACTAAGTGCGACGGGCATTGTGCTACTCCTTAGATGCCGGTCAAGTTCTTGCGGTCGAAGTTATTCGGCGCAACAACGAGAATGTTACCAGCAGAGGTGTTGTCCGTGCCATTAGTGCCCGGAGGTGCGTAGTTCGAATAGAAGTCATAGATACGCCACGGCCCAGACGAGCTGGTGCCTACGCTGGTAGAACCCAGAGACACCACTGAGATGCCTGACAGGGTATTGCCGAGAGACGAAACCGACGTGGTGTTGCCGATGTTCAAGCCGATCTGGCTGGAAAGCACAGTCGCGTTGGTTGAACACTGGGCGATGTAAAGCATTTCAGGATCGGTGCAGACCCAAGCTTTGACATCGTTGGTACCAGAAGAAGTCTGGACAGAACCCGGGAAGTAGGCTGACCAACGGATTTGGTTGACTGAAGCATTGTAGTATTCGCAGCCCATGAAGATGCCGCGAATTTGTCCAAAGCCAGTTGAGGGGACAGTGATGTAGGGACCGGTGGTCGAAGTCGCTACCGGATCACCCGTGAAGTACGGGTTGGGGTCCGAAGAAGCGATGACACAGGTTTCAAAACCAGCGGTCGGGGCGCCACCGTCAAGACGACGAAGCTGCCGGAAGCCAAAGGGGGCGGTGACGTTAGCCATTGATAGCTCCTCTCATTGCACCGGGACCATCCCGGAACATTGAAGCCAACAAGCTCTGCTTGCTGACAGAAGCCATCACGGCGCGTGATGGTGTGAACTTTCGGGCGCGTGCCCAACCTGATCTCAGGTCTTAACTTAGCCACACTTAAGACAAATTCAATTAAGCGTCAAGCCAATTAACAATGACACAAGGCTGGCCCCAATTAAATATCCCGGGGCATCAGCGTTGTGATCCCACAAAGTCCAGCCCATTCCCCAGATTGCTAGAATGGCGCCCGCAACTTGAAAGCCACCTGATACGTTACTCATTATTCATCAGGAACTTGTATCGGCTCGTAGCTCTTGTTGATCTTATTGCTGGCCAAAGCACTTCGATGGCGCCCATCCAAGGTAGTGTTAACGTCACCACCACGGAGCTGCTGTTCTTTGATCCAAACCTGCTCTCTGGCTTTTCGCTTGTCATGGTCTTGCGCCATTTTAGTGTACTCAATGGGGCGCTCCATAAGGACCAAACCCTCGACATTGATTTCACCGTCATAGCCTTTGGGCATCCAAATGCCGTCATGGCGCTTGGCCGGGACAGGCATCCAGCCCTTGCGCTCAAACCTAGCGCGGCGCTGGGGCTGAAGCATTCCAAAGATGCTGTCAGTGATCCATTGATAGGACATTCCGTCAGGGATCAGATGCGGCGGGACCTTAAGTCGGTCCTCATCTTCATCGATCTCGTACACAAAGTCAGTCGGAAGACGAGAGGCGCGGGCAGGTTTCGGCGCCGCCTTCTTCACGGTCTCCACTACTTCTGCCTCAGTGTTCTTCTTGCCTGAACCCGGGGGACGGCCACGGCGCTTGGGAGCTACGGGTTCACTCATTGTAATATCCTTCTTCCTTCAGGTCCTGAAGCTTGAGCATGTTGCGAGCGTAATCAGCCTGCGAGATGCCTGCGATGGCAGCCGCTTCCTGCTGTTTCGGGTTGAGAGTGATTTTGGTCCGTGAAGGCTTTCCACTAGGAGCGTGGTTATCTCGCGATACCGGTGCAGACACTAGTGTTCTCCGCTCTGAGCGCCGCTGGCGCGGTTGCTCTTCATCATCTTCTTCGACATCAGAGACAGCCTCCTTGTAGCCAAGACGCTCTTCAAGATACGTAAAGTATCCTTTAGTGCCCGGCTGAAGACCTTTATCTTCCGCTTCCACATGGGCGCCCTGAAGACGCAGGTTCTTCCGCTGATCAGTCCAAGCGTCAGGATGAGCTTTGAGCCATTCCTTCTGACTTGGCAACAATGTATTTACAGCGTCAATCTGTTGTTCAGGCGTAACATTTCGCGGCGCAGGCGGATTTCGTCTGGCTTCTTCAGCGCGAGCAATCGCAGTGTTCTTGCGCTGCTCAAGAATGGTTTTGCCTTCTTCAAGCTGGACCATCTTGGCTTCAGCGCGAGAAAGACGGCGCTGGGCTTCCGCCGCTAACTTGAAGTCGCCATTGGTTTGGGCGGCTTCCAGATCGCGCTGGCTGCTATCAGCCTCATTCTCAGCGGCTGCCATGGCAGTAAGTACGGAATTGTACTCAGCCTCTTCAGCGCGCGAGAGATACTGATGACTTTCACGTTCTCGCTGGGACGCTCTGTTCTGCTCTTCTTGAGCTGATTGCTGAGCGATCTGAGCTTGTTTGCGGCTGTCTTCTACAGCAGCGCGCATATCCTCAAGCTGTTTCTTAAGATCAGCATTCTCATTGAGGCGCTGGTCTTCCTCTTCTTTCTTCTGGAGCCGATATGCGCGGGCAGCGTCACGCTTGGCTTGGCGCTGATCATCTGTATCGGAAGCAAGCTCATTATCAGCCTCAATGACTACTTCGTCTTGCGGCTCAAGCTCTACCTCGACATTCTGAGGGAGCTGATCTTCTTCGTTCGGTGCGGGTCGAAGACGCGGCATACAAAGCTCCTTAGTAGATCATGTCCGGTTTCGGTACTTTAAGCTTGATGCTGGTATCAGCCACCATACGGCAGTCGCGATTACCAACCTTTACCTGCCAGCCATCACCCGGGCGAAGAACGATCCATTCACCCTCTTTGACGGACTGCCCCCTGAAATCGACATCATCATCACCGAGAAATGCCGTGGGGCCTACTTTAAGAACCAAGCCAGTCTTGCCTTGGTAGATATCCTCATCGCGAGATTTGTCGGTCAGGATAATGCCGCCAGCGGTCTTTTCTGGACGCTTGTAGATGCCAACCAGAATGTAATTGAACATAACCTCAACTTGGGAAATGTCCCCAACGTCCTTGATAATCTCTGCCTTGATAGGATCAGGCATCGAAACCACGTTCGCAGTCTTCATAGAATACCTACTTCTTGATGTCGCCTCTGATCTCATCGCACAATGCAACAACATCTCTGAGACACTGAAAGTATCCCATTTGTCGCATGTAATCGTCGCGAGTCAATACAGTTTGTGTAAAGCTTGCCGTCTTTTCTTCAGTAAGAGCAGACAGGCGCTTGGCAAGCTCTCTCTCGAATAGAGTGTCCACGTATTACTTCTTTGAGAGTTTTAACCGATTAACCCCATTGAATGCGCCGCCGCACGCTTTCTTAACGGCGCCACCACGCTTCTGCATCATGCCCGGAAGGCCGGGGGGTGGCGGGGCTGGCGTCGGGGAGGGAGCGCCAGCCCCTGCTTGCGACATCATGGTTTCTGCCGAGGGAAGAGCAGCGGTCGCCATCTCTTTCGCAAGTTTGGATTTGCCCTTAGCCCTACCACCGCGCTTCATGCCCGGGACGGCTGATTGCTCCATGTGCTGCATGGAGGCTGAAGAGCCTTGAACCTTCTTGTAGGCGCCATTGAAGTCAGTGTTCTTGCCCAGACCCTTGCTGGTCATGGATGACTTCTTGCTGCCTTTGGTGCTGTCAGCCTGACTTTTGTAGGGATGTGCCACGTTTTGCTTCCTTGACTGCTTGAAGGGGGTGAGTATCGCCGTGTAACTGGTTTTTAATAAACCACTTTACCTGAACTTCGTTCTCATTGCAGGCGACTACAGTCATTAAAGGGCTTCCACTCTTAAGCCGCACTGTATCACCAATCTTATATTTCGGGTCGAATTTCGTATAGAGCAAAAGATTGGTGCCGACGACTTCCTTAACTTCAGGCATTTCACTTCCCTTTTTTGGCTGCTGGCTTGGGTTTTGGTTTCATCTTTGCAACCGTCACTTTGGCCTCATTGTTGAGACCCGCAATGTGCCGTTTGTTCTCTTCTTGGATAGTCGCGATCTCTCGCGCATGCTCCAGCTCTCGCTGATGCTTGGCGGCTTCTGCCTGACGATCACGCTCGCTTTGCATATGGTCTGACGCCAGCGACTGCACATGCTGGGTCTGATCAGCGCGAAGCTGGTTTGCATGCTGGTATTGGCTGGCAATCAGCTCAGCAGCGTTCTGCATGGCTTCATGCTCGCTACCATCATCCTCTCCACCATGGATGATACGCTCTTCGATGATCTTGAGGCGCTCTAGCACGATCTTCATCTGCTCGACGCGCTCGCGGCTTTCGCGATCAGCCTTCTTGTCCTCAGACTGGACTTGCTGGATTTGCATCTTGAGCTGCATCTGCATCATCGCAGCCTGCGCCTGCATCTGGTTGGCTTCCTTCTTGGCCTGTGCAGCCAAGATACCCGGATCGGGTTGACCCGGTGCCGGGGTCGGGCGGAACAGGCCCTGAGGATCGATACCAGCAATACGCAGTGTGCGAACGTCTACAGCGATTGGATCGTAAAGCTGCGGCTTGGCAGCGGCCAGCGCCTGAATGATGGCGCCCTTGGCAATACGATGCATGCTGGTGGGGTTGTTGGGGTCAGCAACCGGCACAAGGTTGCAGTCATTGAGAGCCTTCAGAAACTGCTGTTTCTTCCAAGGCATTGCCGGATGGTTGTTGAAGCGCCAGAAAGCGTCAGGGTCTTCCTTAAAGCGCTCCTTAAGAAGCTTGAATTCCTTCGCTTGTGACGAATGCAGGCGCTTGTGAACCGCGTCCATGACCTTGGTGGCTTGCTCAATAAGAGCCAGCGTAGTGCCTACAGGAGCGTCCTGCTTGCCCTCGCCAACGCCGATATCGGCTGCACCACCAACTCGCTGACCAACTTCTTCCATGTGGACAATGAAGCCAGCAAAAGCGGCGCCAATGTCCTTGTAAGGAAGCGGCATGACGGCTTGACCGATGGGCATACCACCAGTGTCGATACCAACGCCTGAACCCGGAGACACGCGGAATTGGTTAGTGAGCTGGCGCCCAAACTGTTTCTGATAGATGAAGCCCGGGAAGTTGGCGAACATCCCAGCGTCGAGGCTTTCTCGCCAAGCAGCAGTCAGCGCTGCCGCAGTATTTCCGAGAATATTGATAAGCCCGATGCCGTAGAACCCCATAGCGTTAACGAATGGGAAGCTGACGAAGTATTCTTTGGCGATGCAGAGCTTGTCTTTTTCTTCCCAGTTACGTCGAACCTGTAAAACCTTTCGGCTCTCTTTGTGGATCGTAACAACGTAAGGAACCGCGAGGCCACTAATCTTCCCTTTGTGCTTATGTTCAAAACCAGAGATATCCAGCTCGCAATAGCATTCATAGATTTCATGCTCAGCATCTGCCGGGCGCTGAGCCTGAGGATTGATGCCAGATATCTCTGACTTCTCTTGGTCTACTGGAGTG
>Ga0181337_1000004_pt1 | contig 88878 bp, 157 predicted proteins | sample Sp13VDMM15DD_FD_168302 | JGI IMG/M metagenome (GOLD analysis project Ga0181337, IMG submission 168302) | Freshwater viral communities from Lake Michigan, USA - Sp13.VD.MM15.D.D | ecosystem: Environmental > Aquatic > Freshwater > Lake | place: USA: Michigan | collected 2013-04-23 | reverse complement strand
CTGGGATCGCTCTTGGCGAACGCGTAGATCCACTTCTTCGTCTTGGGCGACAGCTTCATCGGCGCCTCGACGCCCAGTTCCGCGAAGGCCTTCGCCAGCGTCTCGTTGGAGCCGATCGCCTTGCGGTCCATCTGAATGCGGTCCAGCAGCGCGGTCTTCCGCACCAGCTCGTCGGCCTGGTACTGCAGCAGCAGCGGTTCGTTCAGGAACAGCCGCGGCTCGGTGAACATCCGAATCGTGCTGTCGATGAGCCACATCTCGGGCTCGGGGAAGCCCGCCTCCACCATCTTGGTGAAGCTGCCGTGGGTAAGATCGATGTCGTTGAGGCAGTACCTGCCGTACTCCTCCCACTCCGCCTGCGTGAAGTCCTTCCGCCGCTTGCCCTTGGCCTTCAGGATCTCGAAGCCCTTGCTACCGATGCCGAAGTGCTGGCCCAACGCGTCCAGGCTGACGCCGTCCTCGATTCCGAACGTCCGCGCCATCGACATAGTGCAGAAGTGGAAGCCGGGGATGATGCCGTAGTGCTGCGCCTCGATCAGGCCGTCAAAGTGCTGGTGGTGGCCGATGATCGCCGTCTTGTCCCAGGGGACCGTGGGCACCCACTCTCGGAACTCGCGCTCCTCGAGCCACATCCGGTCTTCGCCGTCGAAGACGCCCACGCCGATGACCTCGAACCGCGGGTCGCCGACGTAGTCGCTGGTCGACGACTTCTTCAGCGTGTAGTCGGCGTCGTAGAACGTCTCGAAGTCGATGGTGAGGAAGTGTTCGGGCTCGAAATGAGGGACGAGAAGGCTCACCGTGCGCCTCCATTGGGCGTAGGGTGGTCGCCATGACCATCTACCTGTCGCTGCTCGTCGCGGTTGTCGGCCTGGTTGCCTACTTGTACTTCGACCAGCCGAAGCCCGCTGAGATCGGCAGGCTGGCGTTCTTCGCCGGCCTGCTGGTGTTCCTGCTGACCTTCGCGGGGAAGGTCCTTCACAGCTGACGGAGTCTTCCGTTCGTGCTCGAGGAAGTGGGCGACCGAGTCGAACTCGGACTGCTCCTCTTCGAGGAACGCGACTCGACCGCGTAGGCGGCGAAGCAGCGCAAACGCTCTGAACAGGGCATCTGTCTGCGGATCCGCCATTCGGGCTTTCGCAATCCCGTTCGCTCCACGCTGTTGTCGCAGCCAATCCTTCAGCGCGCGGCACTCTGCAAGCGCCTGGGTTTTCGTCGCGAGCTTGCCGACTCGCCACTGGTGGTACCAAGCCGCGTCCAGAATCTGGCCGGACTCGAATGCGACCTTTCGGGCGGAAAGTTGAAACTCGACATCCTGAAGCCGAGCGACGGCATCAGACTGCCGCAGTTCAGCTTCGGCAATCGAGGTAGGAGAAGTGAACCGGTGCTTCACTTCTTCGGCTCCCTCGACGCCACCATCGCCGCGTCGATCTGCGCCTTCATCTTCTCGCAGTGCGCGATGAACTTGCCGTGGTCGCGGTAGCTGAAGATGCAGCACGGGCAGATGAAGAGCCTGGGCGACTTGGGGACCTCGACCTCGTCCAGCATGCTGGGGCTCACGGCGTTCCCTCGATGGTCGGCCGCTTCTCCGTCCAGACGTAGTTCCTCTTGTCGACGTCGTAGGTGCGCTCGATGAACGAGACGTACTTCCGTCGCCCTTCGTCGTCGAAGAGGCAGCAGAGGCAGATGCGCTTGTCGTGGGAGGGCTCGGGCTTCAATTGGCCTCCTCGTCGACTGGAAGATCACCGTGCTCACGCTTCGGCTCGGGGTACTTCGGTTCGCGGTTCGGCTCCTGGTCGCCGCCGAACGCCGCTTCGAGCGTGGGGATGTGGATCGCGACCGCAGGGGCGACCGGTCGCACGCTCATGTTCTTGAACATGCTGTTGACGTGGTTGGCGATCATCGTCATCGCGCGCTCACCCTCGGGGATGTCCGCGACCTCGATGACGCCGGCATGGTGCGCCGCCAACGGGTACTTCGCGCCGAACGCCTCCTTCGCGTCTGAGCTGCCCTCGTTCTCGAGGTGGATGATGACGTTGATCTTGACGTGTGCCTTCAGCATGGACCCTCTCCCGCAAAAAGTTGGTCCCACCCTGCCGACGACGAAGGGGTGGGGGTCTCCGGGTAGATGCGCAGCGCCACGCCCGCATCGACCACTGCTCATCGGCTACGAACGTCCTGTCACGCCGCTGCCGTTTCGCCCGCCGCCAGAGCCTTCTGGTGCGTGGTCACCTGATCGAGCCACTGAACGACCTGCTGCTTCTCCTCTTCAGTCTGCTCGACGTGCGACCACTTGCAGACGACGATCTCGATCTTCTTCTTCTTGGTGATGATGCGTAGCGTCTCCATGTCGATCACCATCCCCTTCGCCAGGTTCAGCGGCTGCTTCAGCAACTCGCCCTCTTCGTCGAGGTCGCACATCTCAGCCAGCGTCTCCAGGTAGTCGTCGTTGGAGATCTCCTTCTTGTTGAACAAGTCCATGAACAGCCGGCGAACGTTGCCGGGTCCAGGCGAGTCGTTTTCGTCGAGCATCTGCAACCAGTCGACATCAGCTCCGACCGGATTCGGCTCGACGTTGTCCAGGTACGTCTCCTCCAACTTCGGCGGCTTCCCTTCGGGGTTGGCGGGTGAAACCACCCGGATCTTCGCGGCGTTCATCACCGTGAAGACCACCTGGAACCGGTTCCCCTTGAAGCCCTCTTCGAGGGAGACCTTCTTGAGCGCGAGCCTGTACTTCCCGTCCTTGAAGTTGTTGCCGACGCCTGACGCATCCGCTTCCGAGAGTTTCTTGAGCAGCGCTCTTCGTTTCGCATTCGCCATCTGTTCGTACCTGTCCTTGTCGTTTCCGCCTTGCGGCGCGTGTGTCACCTGACCGGAATGATCAGGGGTCCTGCGTACAGATTTTGTGGAAGAGGAACCGGATCGCTTCTTCTGCTTGGAGGGGAACAACTCCGTTTCCGAGCATGCGTAGTCGGTCGGCCCATATGGATTGCTCCAGTCTTCCGGCCACCCCATCAGCCACTCGACAAAAAGTGGGTTGAGCCGGGAAGAAGCGGGTGGGGATTCGACTCCAGTCTCCGTCGGGGCCTGGAGGCCAGAGAGGACGACTGCGTTCGGCAACTGGTCGTGGTGCCCTCGCGTCTTCGCAAGGTGTTCCGGGCCGTTCGCTCCCTTGTAGTCTCGCGTCGCGGGCGTGGGCCAGTTCGTCGTCTCCTGCGATAGGTTTGGATTCCCCCGCAGGTAGTTCTTTGGGTGGTCGTCCGAGGTCATCGGCGTCGGCCAGTTCCGAACCGCGTCCGTCATCGTGGTGCCGGCGTGCATCACGTCCGTCTTGGTGGTGTGCCGCCCGGATTGGCGGGAGTCGCCAACCGTCGCTGTCGGCCACGTCCGCGCCTGATTCGTCAGAGCTGGCTTCCCCTTCAGCGTCTGATTGGGCCCGCCCTTCTCCCCGTCCGAGGCCCGAGGTGTCTGCCAGGTCGCCGTCTGCTGTCCCAGATTGATCCCCAGCGGTCGAGAACCCTGGTCCACCAATCTCTGCGAACGGGCTTGGAAACTCTTCGGATCTTCGGAGTAGTTCATCAAGCTCGCGCTCGGAGTAGCCCACTCCGATGCGGTCTGAAGCAGGCTTGGCGAGTTGCGGGTCGATTCCGCGTCGCAGACTCCACGGTCCGCTTCCGTGGCCTTGGGCGTCGGCCACGCTCGGGATTGACCAGCCAGCAGCAGCTCGGAAGAGCGTTCGCCGCCTCTGTTCGCTTGTCCCCCCGTGGCGATCGCCACCGTGGGCGTCTGCCACTCCGCAGCTGACCTGACGAGGTTGCTGCGATTGAACTCCTCCCCCGGTACTCCTTTGAAGTCGCGCGTCTGCGCGGTGGGCCAGTATGAAGAATCGAGCTCGCTGATGAGTGGCTCCCACGTCAGAAGCTCGAATGCTGACGCACTTGCCTCGATAGCCGATCGCTTCGAACTCTTGGAAGACGCGCGGGAGGACTTTCTTCGCGCCCCCGACGTTTTCCCAGAGGATCCAACCGGGCTGGCACTCATCGACGATGCGGCAATACTCAAAAAAGAGCTTGGACTTCGGGCCGTCAAGACCAGCCTGTCGGCCGGCGACGCTGAGATCTGTGCACGGAGTTCCGCCAATGACCGCGTCCACCAGTCCTCGAAACCCTGTTCCGCAGAAGGCGTAAGCGTCCGAGTACACAGGCGCCGAAGCCAGGGTGCCTTCTTCCATGCGCGCCGCCAGAACAGCGCGGGCATAGGACTCGATCTCCACAGCAGTGATGAGGCGAGCGCCTCGAACAGCTCGTTCGAAGCCGAGGTCCAGACCTCCGCCGCCAGTGCAGATGGAGATGTAATTGAACGCGGGAGAGTGATCATTCACGCCATCTTCCCGAAGCAGAGCTTCTGTTCTGTGCCCATCATTTCCTGCAGCCAGCTCGCTCGGATGTGAGCCTTCTCGAAGGCGTTCTCCGCCTCGGGCGTGTGCAGGTAGTAGTCGACGTCGACCTGCGGCGCCGACTGCTTGCTGCGGTAGGTGCGCCCCACGACCTGGTCCACCATGTCGTTCGACGCGGGGAACGACGTCAGAAGGTTCCTGCTGAACATCTGCAAGTTCTTGCCACGCTTGTTCGCGTACATGCTGCAGATGATGCTTTCAGCGCCGTCGACGGTCAGGATCTCTTCGTTCGCCTCATCCCCGCCGCCGAAGTAGCGAAAGCCCGTCAGCTTGGAGAGCTTGTGCCCGAACTCCGGGTGGTCGACCCAGACGATGCCTGGAGCCGCGCGCCCCCACTCCGCCGCGTCCTGCAGCAGCCAGTCGCTTTCCCAGATGGCCTGGGTCTCGTGCTTCACGGTGTACTTCACGGCGCGCCACGCCAGGTACGTCTGCGCCGGCCAGAGCGGGTGCGTGGTGACTTCACGGCAGCCGACTTCATGCTGCTCCGCTGGGCCCCGCGCGCAACCGGTGCAGCCGCCGTCGTACCAGCGCTTCGCGGCGTTCTCGCACAACTGCGGCGAGTCCATGTGCACCTGCGGCGAGTAAAGCTGGCCACGAAGCTCGCGGTTCCAGTGCTGCCGCCGCTCAAACCACTCGTCGATGACCTCTGGTGACTCACCCCTGGGGTAGCGCCAGCGAAGGAAGAAGCCCAGCGCCAGCTGGCGCGCGCAAGCGACGACCTGCGCCATCTCACTGAGCACTTCTCCGTCGGGCCGCAGCCAGCCGCCATCGGCGGGCTTGCGACGCAGCATCTTCAGCCGCTCGCGGATGACCTCAGGCATCTTCGGTGGGTGACGCTGGGTAAAGACCAGCGGAATCCCCAGCGCGTTGTGCTCACTGGCGATCACGCCGCGGGTCTCGATCACCCGACGACGAAACCCGCTCCTGATGCTTTCGTTTTCGTCGCACAGGCGCTTCAACTCGCCCGGCATGAAGTAGTTCTCGGTCGACGTCTGCGGGTCCAACGCCGAGGCCCACTTCTTCAACTCCGATTCGTCGAGCGGCAGCGGAGAGCCCGCGTCGAGTGCGAAGGCCAGCAGGTGCCAGAAGTCCATGATGCTGTCGGACAGCAATGAAGCATCCCAGCCGCAGACCCAGGAGTTGGGGAACATCCCCATGAACCGTCGGAACCGGACCGTGCGCGCCGAGGTGAAGTTTCGGAGCGACCCGATCTCGTCGCCCATGATCAGGTCGGGCTGGATCTGCTCGAGCAGCGCGGTCGACTTCGAGTGCGAGAGCTCGCTGTACGCCACGACGTGAAGATTGGGTTGACCCTCGGTGAAGTATTTGCCGCCCGCCAGGTTGGGCAGCTTCCAGTGCTTGCCGTAGACCTCCCAATCGTGCGCGAACTGCGCGCGGAGATCGGGCGGAATGAACAGGACGGCTCGCAGCGGACGAGTCGACCCGTCGGCCTGAACGATTCGAGGGAACACCATCGGCATCAGCATGCCTAGCAGCGTCTTGCCGGCGCCGGTCGCCAGCGGCGCGAGTCCGCCGCCCACCTGCGGCATCTCCCACAGCGTCCAGGCCTGCAGGTCTCTCAGCGTTTGCGTGCCCTGAGGCTTCTTCAGCTTGAACGTCATCATGTTGACGATGGCGTTCATCTCCTCGCCTTCAGGCCTCGAGCGGCGTGGCAGTGCCAAGATGCGCTGCAGGTCTTCGCTGTCGCCCACTTCGCCCTTGGAGAAGCGCTCGCGCAACGTCTGCGGTCGGCCTCGGCTCGTGGTCAGGTGAGCATTGGCGACCGTCACCTTCGACGGAGGACTGCCCGATGCTCTTTGCTTCGCCAAGCCCAAGGAACTCTCCTGAAAAATGGACCGAGGTCTCTCCCTCGCGTCACCCCCTGCGCAGCGTCTCTGCTGGGGTTGCCGTCATCACAGCCTGCGCTGCCATCGGGGACTTAGCCGCGTTATTCCCCGATCGAGTCGATCGACTTCCGGCCCTCCGAACCTCGTCAGTTACAGCGCGCGGACGACGCTGCCGGCCAGCGGCACCAGCGCCTCGACCACGATGTCGGTGATCTTCGAACCGCGGAAGGCGACGTAGTCACCGGCCGCAGGTGGGCCTGCTCGAACAGCTGCTGCCAGAGCACCTTCCCAGCGCTGGAAGGCGAGCGCGTGGTCAGCGCTGGGCGGGAACCGGATGTCCGCCACCTTGAACTCTTCCTGCATCTCCAGCAGGACTTTGTTCACGTAGTTGTCCAACGGCTCGAACTCCACGCCGATGCCGCTGGGCATGCAGGAAATGAACAGGCGGATGCCGTTCTTGTCCTCCTTGGGCGCCTTGGTCTTCTTGCCCTTGGTCTCCGTCTGAGCCGACAGCGGCGCGGGGGGCGGAGGCGCGCCAGCTTCGCGAGTCGTGGTGGGAGCCGTCGGCGCGGGCGGCAGAGGGGGAGCGGCTGCCTTCGGCGGCGCGGGCGCGGGAGGCGGCGGGGGAGGAGCGGCTGCCTTCGGCGGCGCGGGCGGAGGAGGAGGAGCTGGCGGCGGAGGAGCTGGCGGCTTCGCGACAGCCAACGGCATCACCGGCTCGTCGGGACCCACGGGGAACGGCTGCGCTCCCAGGACCTGGGTGAGATCTCCGTTGAGCGGCAGGAAGGTGTGGAGCACCTGACCGTCCTGTTCGACGGCGCTCACGTACATCGCAATCATCCCGGTGTTGAACTTGTACGGCTGGCCGGTCGTCGCGTGCTTGGCGGTCGTGAGGTCAGGACCCGTCGACTTGTCCTCCACCGGAACGCGGCCCGTCGGCGCTGCTGCCTGGCCAGGCTGGGGAATAATCCACGGCGTGTTGCCAGCCGCTGGAGTTCCGTTCACTGCAGGTGCTGCTCCTGACGCTGCCGGCTTGTTCTTCAGAAGACCCATTGCAACCCTCTTCAGCGGTGAGATGTTTTTGAAAACGTGGCAATAGTCACGGTGCGGACAGCCGCCGTAGTTCTCGCACGCGTTGAGATTCCCCTCGACGAACTGCCCATCCAGCTTCGCCACAACCTTCATTTTCTGCGCAATCGGTGTAACTCGCTTCAACCACACTTCCCTCACTTCTGCAATTGTTACAAGCGCGGTCCGTTTCTCCGCATAGGGAGTGTCCTTCGTCCTGTAATAATTATGACTGAGGCGAGCGTGCGTCGCCCACGGGTACTTGGCGGCGATGAACATCCCGTAGCCCACCATCTGCGTGGTCTTGATCAGGTTCTCGCCCGCCTTCGCCCACTTCATGTCGCCCGTCGTCTTGTGGTCCAGCGCCTCCACGACTCCTGGCTCGTAGATCAGCGATGCGTCGGGCAGAACATGGGTCTCGCGCGAGTCGATGACGTCGCCGAAGCCCACGACGCCGATACCTGCCACCTGCACCAGACTTTCCTGCGGCGGAAAGAAGTTGACCTGGTTGCCATGCTCGTCGTCGGGCGGGCGCGGCTTGTCGTTGAGCCCCCACTCGAGCAGCAGCTCTGGCGCTCGACCTGGCTTCTGCAGCAAGTGGATGCCGGCGCGGGTGACTTTCCCCAGGACGTTCTCGCCCGTGCCCAGATAGTGCTCCAGCTCGTTGTGCGCGCCCGTCCCCGTCTTGGTGAAGCTGCGCTCGGGCTCTTTCTTTCCCTGCACCTTGTTGAAGTGCCAGCGCAGGTTGCAACCGTCTTCGTCGGGATTGAACGACGCGATCTGGCTGACCGAGAGGTGCTGAATCACGCCGTCGATGACGGTGCGGTGGTGCTCCTCGCGCGCGACGACGGGCGGAGCGAGTGGCGCGGGTGCAGCTGGTGGGGCGAACGGCTTCAAGCTTCCTCCGTATCAGGAGGGGGTGACATCTCCGGTGGATCAGGGACGACCTGCAGGTGCCGATTCGTCGCGCGGTCTTTGCTGTCCTTCTTTTTCGCGCGGAGAAGTTCTTCGGGGAGCACGTGGTAGACGGTTTGCGACCCGTTCACCCTGGGCCTGGACTTGGTGAAGCCCAGCACCTTCAGCGTGCGTCCGATCGCTGCCTGCTGCGCGGAGACGCGGTCAGCGGGGATCTTCAGGATCTCCGTGGCGATCTCGTAGATGGTGTACGACGCCGGCCGCTGGTTGACTTTCGGCGGCGTGCTGGGCGGATCCAGCTTCAGGATGAAGTCCAGAATCACGTCGGAGTAGTCGTTCTTCAGACGCTGGTTGTTGATCTTCTCCAGCTCGCGATTCTCCGCCTCGGTGAACCACCAGCGATGTTCGGCGCAGCGGTCTTCGCCGTCTTTTGCGGCCGCGCAGTCTATGCAGGTGAGGCCCGCTTTGTAGACGGCGACGGCTTCCGCCCAGATCTGATCGCGGTCTCGCCTGGCTCTGCGGATTTCGAACTTCGTGCACCAGACCGGCCAGAAGCGCCGATTGCCGGTGATGTCGTTCATGTACTTTTCGCTGTTCGTGCTCCCGCCGAAGACGCAGCGACGTAGGAACTTTTCGACTGCGTAGCCGTACGGCGGTCGGAACTTGTCGACACGCGAGCTGAAGAACGCTTTCTGCTGGTCGACGGCGCTGGCGTGCATCGCGCTGAGCTCAGCCAACTCGGCGATCCAGTTGCAGCCCGCCAGCATCTTGCTGTCTTTGTCGCCGATGACGATGGGGCTGTCGGTGAACCACTCACCGCCCAGCACGTCCAGCATCGTGCTCTTCTTCACGCCCTGCTCACCTTCGAAGATCAGCACCGTGTCGACCTTGCAGCCTGGGGTCAAGCCGCGGGCGACGGCGCTGATCAGCCAGCAGCGACCCATGCGTCGTACGAGATTGGTGATGTTCTTGCCGCTCTCGTCTGTCGTGCGCGCGTTGCAGTACGTCTCGAGGAACAGGTCGATGCGCGGCGCGCCGTCCCAGCGCACGCTGTTCAGGTAGTCGCTGACCGGATCGTACGAGTTCCACTTGGCGACGTGGAGGATCGCGTCCATCACGTCGTTCTTTCGCACGTTGAGACCGTGCTTCCGCTGCAGCCAATACTTCACGCCCGTGGTGATCTGCGACGCGGTCATCTCGTGATCGAGCAGTGGACCTGCGCTCACGGTCACTTCCTTCGTCACCTCGTTGTAGCGCAGCCGTCTGCGCCACTCGGGCGAGTAGGCCAGGATCGCTTCCACGTTCGAATCGACGTTCTTCAGTCCGCCTTCAGAGCCGTCCTTCTTCGTGCTCTTCAGCAGCAGGTCTTCCCAGCCCTCGAAATCGGCGTCGGTGAGCTCGCTCTCGTCGTTCAATTCGTCGGCAAGGTCGGGTGCTGGCGTTTCAGCGGGCCCCTCGTCCTCGTCGTCGCTCGTTGGTGCAGTTTCGCCCTCGGATGTTGCTTTCTTGCTGCCGAAGCGACGCTTGAATTCGACGCGGAACTCGTCGTCCTGTGCGCGCTTCGCCAGAAACGCTTCTTTCTGCTGCTCGCGCTCGATGAGGCCGCGCTCGAACGAGAAGGCCACCTTGTCGAAGCGCGCCTGGTACGTGTCTTCTTCGCCGTCGTCCTCGTATACGGGCAAGGCCATAATCGACGGCCGCACCAATTCGAGAATTGCTTCGCGCGACGTCCCCTCGGGAAGGCAGTTCGCCAGGATCTTGCCGATGCGGTGACAGGATTCTTCTCGAACGCCGCGCTCTTCAGGCTTGACCAGCGCCTCGCTGCGCTCCACCCGTCGCGCGAGTTCTTTTCTGGTGATGACCTTGTCGTCGTCCTTCTCGCGGTTCCTGGGACTGTACGAGCGCAGACAGTTGCGCAGCACTTCCATGTCCGCGGTGCGCTCCACGTACGGCCCGTGCGGCGCTGAAGGTGCCGGCGCGTTGCGCGGCCTGTTCAACTCGGGCGACAGCGACGAGAGAATCTCTTCCAGGTCGAGCAGCGCTCCCTCTTCGCGGCCGGTGATCGTCTCGGTTCCGATCGGTGCGGTCGGCAAGAAGTACAAACGCGAGAGGTCTTTGGTGGTGGGGTCCGCGCCACTGGTCTTCGCTGCACCAGGACGCAGCCATTCCAGCTGGTACCGCCGCCGTACTTCTCGGTGAACGTGGCGGAACTCGGTGGGGCGCAGCGGACGCTCAAGCGGAAAGATGATCCGCACGCAGTTGTCGTCGGGGCCCTTGTGAAGGTGCGAGTGAGTGCTGCAGATCAGCGACTCGAGGCCCGCAATTCGCTCGCAGACGCCCTCCAGCTCGGCTCTGGTGACGTGGTCGATGTCGAAGACCAGCAGCGACACGAAGCCGATGTTCTTGTCCAGCCGCGTGAGCCCTTCGCGCGGGATGCCTGGCGAGAACGCCATGCTGAACTTCTTCTTGCACCGTTGGCCGCCTGGACACGGTGCGCAGTCGGTGAAGTCGTGCTCAGAGAAGAGCTCGACCACTTCGTCCCACGGCATGTGCTCGACGCTGAGCGGCCTGGGACTTTCGTGGTCTCGGTAGAAGACCACGGCCGTCGGTGGGAGTTCTGCTGCTGTCCGCAAGCTCCCCTCCCTCGACAAAGAACTACCCCCCTCCCCGTGGCTGCGGAGTTCACGGGAAGGGGTGGTCTCGTTTGGGAGACCGGAAAGTTTTTGGGGCTCCGCAGCCCAGAAGTTGTGGGCGCGGCTTATGACACTACGTCGGATGTAGCGTCAAGCAGAATTTGCGCGGGTGGGGCAAATCGTCTCGTCTCGGCGCATCATCTGCGCTCGGTTTCTGGGGCAAAAAGCACCTCGAAAAACGTTCGAAAACGCTGCGTAGTCAGACGTTACAAATTCGGATTTTGAGTTGAGCACAGCACCCCTGTTTGAGATCCCTTAGGGTGATTTCCTGCACCTCCCCCCCCCCAATTATGCAAGATCGAGAAGGAAGAGTAAGAACAGATCTACATAGATCTTATAAACCACTATGCACTATACTCATTTTTAAGGTTGTATAGTAGTATCAGAGGGTTGGAACGATTTTTTGAGTACAGTGAGTACAGTGAAAAACACGATTTCGCCCGCACCACCCAGGTGCAGCTCGAGCCGTTTATGCAATTATGCATAAAGCTCTGCATAGCACCTCCCCCCTTTTTCGCCCCGCACCTCCCCCCTCGAAGTTTTCTGGCCTCCTCCAAAAAAGGGCGCTATGCACAGCCGAGCTCGTCTTGCAGCGAGCAAAATTTCACTCCGACTTCACCGCAGAAAGCCGCGCCGCCAAGGACTGCAAGCCTTGGTGTGTGCGGTGCGGAGAAACCTCGATGCCGAAGTGCAAAACGTGCAGCGAAGAAATCTTCTGGGCGCGCGATCGGAAAGCAGATCGCTGGATACCTGGCGACCTGGAGTCGTTGACGGGCGACGAGCGGGTGCAGAGCTCAGGCGGGCGCGCGTTCGTCGACTACAACGCCCACATCCACGTTCGGCACCGCTGCTTCTCGAGAGAACGCGTCGATGTACCTCACACCGTGGAAGAGCCAGCTCGCGCTTCTCCGCCGCGGGCACGCGTCCTACACGCTGCGCCGCCAGGAACGTTCGACGACATGATGGCCTTCGCCACACTCTTCCTGCTTCCCTCGGCGCCGAAGGAAGTGATTCGCGCTGCTCATCGAGCGTTGGCGGCGATTCACCACCCCGATCGCGGCGGAAACCTGGACGAGATGATCGAAATCAACTTGGCGTACGACAAATTGATGGCGAAACGCTGAGCTTTTCCGAGCGAAACGCCTGAAAAACAAGCGGTCTACCGTCTATCTTTGGTTACGTGAACCGCATGCAGGACTTGCACGCGTCCCGCAAGTAACTGTACGCTTTTTTGGTGCAGCGCCCTTACGTCAATGAGTTGTCCGACGCGATGAGGCGGTACCGCGCTGAACACGGACTTACTCAGGAGCAGCTGGCGCAGGTGCTTGGGCTCCCACCGCGGGCGATCGGGTACATCGAGTTCGGGACCCATTTCCCCAGCACCGCTCCACTGCGCCGCCTGGCGACGCTCTTGGGATGGTCGCTGCTGGACCTGGGTGAGCTCATCTTGGCGACCGAACCCGCGCCTGTACGAGGAGTGGTCGATGTCCGACGACGAGCAGCAGCCGAAGCGCAACTTCATCAAAGAAGTGCTCGAGGCGCACATGGCCGCGAAGGTGACGACCAATCAGGAGCTCTCCGACGGGACGGGGCTCTCGAGGGTGACGCTCAATCAGCTTAGGCGCGGGCACTCGAACGTGTTGATCCGAACGATTCGAAAGCTGGCCGACTACTTCCAGTGGGGACCTGAGGAAGTGGGGATGGCGATCTGGTACGCCGACGTGTTCGAAGACCCGAAGAAGGCGAAGAAGACGAAGAAGGAGGGAGACGAGAAATGAGGCGCAAGCAGAAAGGAGACGACTCGTCGCGGGTGACCGTCTACGTCGACGCCGACATGAACCTGATGATCGACCAGTGGCAGAACCAGTTCGGCATCGACTCGCGCGGGTTGGCCGCGCTGGCGATGATGAAGGCGGGTTCGGGTTTGGTGCCGTTGAACAGCGCGACGTTTGCACTTGTGCATGCCGCCGTGACCGAGCACCGCAAGGCGCTGAACGAGGCGACGGTTCGATTCTTCGAAGAGCAGCTGGCGGTCTACCGCGGTCACAAAGTCTGAACGGAGAGCAATGAAACCGGTGAAGAAAGAGATGATGGTGACGGGTCAGACGATCCAGTTCAGCCAGAAGCCGCAGACCGACGCCGAGGGCCAGGTCGCGCTCCGCCAGTTCCACACCAGGGTCGACGCTGGAGCTGGCAAGGACGGAGCGCAGGGCGCGCTGGGTCAGATTCCAGGCATCGTCGAGTACACCGCGATGGCGGGCGACATGGCCAACGCCGCGCGCACCGCCTGCGCCGGCTGCAGGCACTTCGACGTGAAGGCCTGGCACCGCTTCCTGGCGCAGGCGACAGGCCCGCTCTCCAAAGCCGAGGACCGCGAGACGATCACCGCGATGAAGGGGCGGATCATGATGGCGGGCTACGGCGTGATGGACGCCAAGGACGAGATCGACATCGAGGCCACCGTGATGCGCCACGGGATCTGCCGCGTGCTCAGCGACATCATCGAGGGCTGGGTGGGCCGAGACCCGATGCACTGGCCGGTGGTCTGCTGGCGCGAGTCGGCCTGCCCCAACTACGTGCAGGCGGGCGCCAACAAGATGGATATCACCACGCCCGCCCAGCCGTTCGGCCTCTTCAAGCCGATCGATCTCGACGCGCAGAAGATCGGCGCGCAGCGGTACGACGCGATCCTCAACGACGCGGCCGGCAAACCGCCGCGATGAGGAGCGACGACGAACTGGAGTTGGTCCTCTCGAAGTTCTCGCCCAGGTTGGAGGAGTGGCTGGGCGGTTTCCCGGCCGACTACCAGGAGCATGAGCGCTGGTCGCTCGACGGGCCGTACAAGGTGAAGCTCTTGGGGATCATCGTTCGGTTCCCCAGTAGGCGCGCGAAGAAGAACCTGATGACAAAGCTGCTAGTCGGCGTCGAGTTCACGATGAAGAACAGGTCCGTGCACCAAGACTATCGACTCATCTCGCTCGATCGCTTGGCGGATTCGTTTCGCGTCACCTACAACACGTACGGAGTCAACGTTCGCTTCGTGCCCGAGGACGTCCCCAAGTTGCAGGTCGCGATCGACGAAGCGATGGAGCAGCGACGATGAGCGCGCTCGGCACCGGTATCGAGAACGAGCTCCACGAGAAGATTGACGCGCTGGAGGAGGTCATCCGTCGACTGGTCCCCTTCACGAAGCATGACGGCCTCTGCCGGCTCAACGAGCCGCAGCGCGGGGAGCGACTGGCGAAGCTCGGCGACGAGTGGGTCGTCCAACGGAAGCACCAGGGCTGCACCTGCCGACTGCACAAGGTGTACGAGAAGATCGACACGCTGATCGAGTAGAACAGCGCGATGACCTGGAAAGATTTCTTCGCGTGGCTCGAGCAGAACGGCGTGAAGTACGCGCCTGGCGACATCCACTACGCCGGCCGCGGCTACTGGTTCCCAGTCGCGCCCGAGCCAGGAGAGACTCCCTCGGGGCTCTTCATCCTGGTGGAGCAGGACCGGTCGAGCTCGTCGGTGTTCATCTCCGCGTCGCCCGAGCTGGGCGAAGGGAAGTACGCTGAGACCCCCGAAGCCGCGAAGGAAGCAGTCGACCGCCTGCTGATGGCGTTCTTCACCGCGCAGGACGCAGGCCTGGCTGGGTTCCATGGCCAGGGGTTCAACGGCCGAGATACCGACGTGAGCGCGCAGTGCGACGACGGGTTTCACAGCCGCTGCTCGACCGACAACTGCGTGTGCAGCTGCCACCGCAAGCGGCTCGGCGCCGCTGACTTCCAGCATTCGGCCACGTTCAAGACGTGCACCGCGTGCGGCAGGAAGTACACCCGCGCGGAGTGGGCCATGCTGCCGCTGCTGGGGATGCAGAAGGTCGAGGCCGACGAAGAGACAGGGGAACCCGCCTGCGTCTTCGTCGGCAAGAACTGCACGCTGCCGTGCACGGGTACCATGTACGCGGAGTCGGAAGTCGACGACACGGGAACGGGGTTTGGGGCGTTCGGGGCGGCACCGAAAATCGCTCGAAAGCTCGCTACTGCTGGGTCGCTCGAGGACGTGAAGAAACTGATCGCTCAGTTCTACGCGTCGACGCCAGATCGAATCACGCTCATCGACCACGGCACGCACTGGCAGGTGCAGAGTGGGGAGAGAGTCGTGACGCCGATCGTGGTTCAACAGGGCAAGCGGTTCATTTTCGGAGTCGGGGCGTAGCAGCGGTTGACCCAGGGTGCGGGACTGGGGCATTTTGCCTCCATGAACTTCCCCGAACGGCTGCAGAATCTCTGGCGTTTCGCGACGAACGCAGGAATTGCGTTCGCCACCTTCATCATCGTCCTCCTGGTCGCAGGCGCAGCGTTTGCGCAGGAGGGCATCCCAGCCCCCGCGCTGACCGACGACCCAGTCAAGGCGGTCGCAGTCACCCTCGACGACCTCGCCAAAGGCCGCGGGTGGATGGCGGCAGCAGGCTTCGTCTCGTTGCTCACCATGCTGCTGCGCTCGGGCGTCCTGAAGCGACTTCCGAAGGAAGGGAAGCTGGCGTTCCTGGGCAAGGCGGGCCTTTGGCTCTACGAGAACCCGATCGCGGCGTTCTCGACTCCGCTGGTACTCTCGACGCTGTTGGGGTTCTTCACGTCGCTGGGGAGCGGTCTGCCGTTCACGTTCCAGAGCTTCCTCAATGAGGCGGTGAAGATCGGCGCAGGCGCGATCGCCGTGTTCATCGGCATCGAGAAGGTGAAGGAAGCGAAGAACGCCGGCAAGCTCGAGGCGGCGGGCATCACCACGCAGCAGCAGGCGCTGGACGAGCTCGCCAAGCGCGTGATCAAGGGTGACGTCGCGGTTCCGCCTCCCGCTCCCACCGCGTGAAGCTGCTCCTTCTCCTCCTGCTGGGGCAGCAGCAGGTGAACATCATCCCCGTTGACCTCGCCGCGATCCGCCAGCCCGACGGCGGGATCGTGCAGGTCGTCGGCGGGACCTGGTTCTCCGAAGCGGAAGTGATCGCGATGGGGAAGGACCACGCTGACCTTCGGAAGCAGAACGAGCACTACGAAGCGCACGTCGCCGACGTCCCGTACAAGTGGATCCTGGCCACGGCGGGCGTGAGCATCACGCTGGGGATCATCCTCGGCGCAACGGGTGCTCGAGCACTGCCGCGATGAAGAAGCACAAGGTCGACACCGTCGTGCTGCCGGCGTTCCTCGCTACTGCATTGATCAACGGCGACATGTCGGGGCTCGAAGACGACGATGAGCGCTGGGTCGAAGCGGCCGTGAAGTACATCGCGCCCGCACGGTTCATCGACGTCGGCGAAGCGTACTTCTCGAACTACTGCGACCTGCCTGGGTACCGCCTCGCTGCGGACATGGCCGAATATACGATCCTCTACGACAACGAATTCGAAGACGTCGAAGAGGAAGTGATTGAGCTCGACGTCGACGATGTGCTCGACGGGTACCTCGAAGCGGCGCTCTTCACGGGAACCGACGAGACAGACCCAGACAGCACTGGCGGAGAGCCGCTCGACAAGAACTACAGCACCGACGACTTCTCCAAGGCGACCGTCGCGAAAGCGCGGAAGGACGTCGAGAAGTTTCTGGGCGAGATGGAAATCGCCATTGCGATGATCCACGACGAGTTCGAGGCAGCGGACAAGATGTACGAGGCCCGCGAGTACGACTCGGGCAATGTCGGTCACGATTTCTGGATGACCCGCAACGGCCACGGCGTCGGGTTCTGGGACCGACCCGACGAGATGTACGGGAAGCGTCTCGCCAAAGAGCTCACCTCGATCTCGAAGAAGTACGGCGAGGTCTACACGTACATCGGAGACGACGGGGAGATTCACATCGGATGAGCCTCGTCATCTTCACGATCGCGGCGTTCGGCTTCAGCTGGATCCTGGCGGACAGCAAGGTCTCGTACCCGCTGCGGACCTGGCTGGCGTCGAAGGATCGCGGACAGGCGACGCCGCTGAAGCTGCTGGCCTCCTTCTTCCTGGCACTGCTCGAGTGCGTCGCCTGCACGGGCTTCCACGTCGGCTGGATCTGCCAGCTCGCGGGCGTCGCGCCGATCGACAGTTGGTGGATGGCGGCGCTCTACGTCTGCGGCGCGAACCTGCTGCTGGCGAAGTTCGTGGGGATGCTGGACGAATGAACGAGCGGATCAAAGCGGTCGCTGGCGCGGCGGAGCTGATCCTCTCGCTGCCAGAGGCGGAGAAGGCCAAGGCCTGGCGCACGTTCCTGCTCTACGTCGAGTACCTGCGGCGAAGCAGTCAACTGTAAATCTTGTCAATCCCGCAGATAATCTGTTAAGTCGCTCCTCGGCGCATTTCCAGAGGGGTCGACCTTGACGAACGAAGAGCAGGTCCGCGCGCAAGTGCAGGCTGAAGACCAGAAGCTGAAGGACGGCCTCGCGGTTTTCTTCTTGGGCAAGTTCTGCCCCCTCATCAAGGACGAGTGCAAAGGTCCTTCGTGCCAGTTCTTCCTGGTGTCGGGCGAGCAGGACGGCAACCGCCGAATCCTCACGGGCGGCAACTGCTCGATCGCGCTCCTCGCCAGCCAGGCAGGTCCGATCGCCGACGGGATGGCGCGGCTCGCCATGATCGCCGCGACCCCCGATGCGCCCACCAAGGCGATCATCCCCGCTCGATGACGTTCAATTTCGCAACGAAGAAATCGCAGGAGGGAGCAGCACATGGCGCCACAGAGTGATCGGCAGATTCTCCCCGAAGAGACGTTCAACCTGATTCGGGAGAAGGCGAAGGAGAGCGACGAGTTCACCGTCAAGGTGATGCGGCGCGCGCACATGGGTGCGGTCCCCCTGCTCGAGGCGACGCTGAGCGGCGCGAACGTGCAGCACTTCGTGAATCCCGAGCTCTGGCTCCCCAACCTCTGCGGCGGCGGCAACTTCACGCTGCAGGCCTGGCATGCGTCCGACACCGCGCGCCCCGTCGGCGGCTTCCTTCAGTTCAAGGTCGACCAGCCGACCAAGGCGGTTGATCACGCCACCCTCAAGAAGCCGGACTGGCGTGGCCCGTCCGTTCTCGACTACCCGCAGAAAGAGGCCCCGCGCGAAGCGCAGCAGGGGTCCATCTACGAGCTCAGCCCTCCCCCCGCCCCTGGATCCGGCGACAGCGCCACCAGATCACCCCAAGCCTGGCCCAGGCAAGCGGGGGGAGGTTCCGTTCACAGCTCAGAGTACGGCGGCGAACCGGCTTGGCAAGGCCGCGCGCACTTCGCCCAGATGGGTGCGCTCGAGGCCGAGCGGCGCAAGCTGGAAGACCAGCGCCTGGAGAATGAGAAGCAGCGCCACCGCGACGAGATCGACTCGCTGAAGAAGTCGCACGAAGCCGACATGCGCAGCTTCAAGGCGGAGATCCTGTCGGAGGTCCGCAGCAAGCCCGTCGACACCGGCAGCAACGCAATCGTGGAGATGCTCAAGGCCCAGGCAGAAGACCGCCGCGAAGCCGCGAAGCAGGCAGCAGAAGACCGTCGAGCCGCTGAGACCCGCGCTGCCGAAGAGCGCCGCGCGGCGGAGGCCCGCCAGGAGCGCGCCGACGAGCGCATGAACAAGCTGCTCGAGAAGATGTCCGACCGGCCCAAGGAAGATCCGCTGGCGATCATCGAGAAGGTCAGCGGCCTGCTGGGCAAGAACAACAACAACGATGCCACCATGAAGATGATGGGCTCGATGGCCGAGATGCACTCGATGCAGATCGGCACCGCGATGGACTTCATCGAGCACGCTGCCAACATGCAGCTGGGCGGCGGGGGCAAGGACGAGTCGCCCATCGTGAAGGGAATCGAAGCGGCCGTGAAGGGCGTGGCGTCGATGGTTCGAGCTGGCGGCGCGAAGCGGCCGGCTCAGCAGTTCGCTCAGCCGCAGATCCCCCAGACGTTCGACCAGCAGGCGCGGCAGCAGCAACAGCCGCAGCAGGCTCCGCCTCCGCCTCCGCGTGATACCCGCACCATCCTCGAGCAGATCGAGAGCGGCATCCGCGGGAAGTTCCCCATCGCCCAGGTGGCGGACGCGCTGTTCACGCACTTCAACGATCCGTCGATCCAGACCGCGCTCCTGGCGGCGGGCGGCGACATCGAGGCGCTGATCCAGACCCGCCTGGGGAATTGGCAGTCGGAGAACCCCGAGAACAAGGCGTACGTTGACGCGCTCTTCAAGGAAGTCGAGACGCGCGCCGCTGCCGCTGGGTTCTTCGAGGAAGAGCCCGCACCCGAAGAAGGTGCGGATGAGAACCCCGACGAAGGCGACGAGAACGCAGAGTAGGTAGACTCCTCTGCATGTCCATCGAGAGCGCCGTGCAGGACGAGATCATGATCTCGTCCGCTGAAGCGACCGCGTACGGAAAAGTTCAGAAGATGCTCGAGAAGGAAGCCGCCAAGATGCGCGACTGCGGCGACGGCGAAACCGCCGACTACGTGGAAATGCTCTTGGCGAAGGTCAAGGCGCTCGAAGCAGGGAGACTGCCATGACCGACGTCAACACCGAGTGCCAGGACAACTGGACGAAGTTCGTCACGGATCTGACGAAGTGGCTGATGCTCGACACGCTCACCAAGAAGGATCCCGCACCGCTGCTCATCGATTACAAGTTCTGCCGGATGTGCGCGCTGAGCATGTACTCGCGGCTGCACGAAGTCGTCTCGGTTCACGGCCAGGACGTGATGGCGATCGTCCGCCACACGCAGGACCAGATCGATGAAATCGAAGACGCGCAGGAAGCGAAGAAGGCTCCAGCGCTGAAGCACTAGCGCTGGCCGAACACCAACCAGCCCAGCAACGCGAGCCCCACTCCGCCCGCGACCAGCACCGGCACCCAGGACTTCGCCACCACCGTGCCGTAGGGCGCCACCATCACGCGCCCCGCAGGACCGGACAAGATGACGGTGGGCTTCAGCGACCTCACCAGCGCCTCGGTCGCAGGATCTGCCGGTGTCCCCGTGGGCCCGATGGGGAAGAGAAGAGGAGGAGTGACCGAGGTCCGCACCTCCACGTTGTTGAAGAAGAGCGCCAGGACACCGTCGGGGTTCAGCGACCCGTCGTTGTTGATCATCAGTGGGTTCCCGCCCTGGGACTGGATCAGGAGACGGGTCGTACCGACCAGGTTGGGATTGATCAGCTGCATCGAGCTCTCCTTGTGCAGCGCCGAGGAAGACGCTACACGCGGCGACCTCCGATGTCACCGACCGAGCCGCGCACCGCTGCAGAAGAGATGACGCTCGCAATGAGCGAGGCCTGGCGCGAGCTGCTTCCGCTTCCTCCGCTCTTTCCTCCGCCCGCGCCGCCCGCGAACATCCCCAACGCGTGCCGTCGGCGGAAGGTGTTGACGCAACCCACCGCCTCAGCGTAGTTTCGGCGGCGGCGCAGTCGCTGGACCCCAGGCTTCATTCGCTTGTAACGCGGACGGAGCGTCGTGAAGGTCAGCGTCTTCGAAGTCGCATCCCAAAAGAAGGCCCTCGGAGAGCTGATGAAGCTCATCGAGGAGTCGACTGTGGATCCGACCATTCGGAACGCGGCACTCGCGATCACCCACGACGTGGACTCAAGGGATGACGAAGGGGAGATCAACGCGATCTTCGAGGCCGTCAAGAGCGGCACGGACCAGGTAGAAGGAATGCGGAAGGGGCTGAAGTACATGTCCGACCCGCGCTGGGCCGACTTCTTCACCGCGCCAGCTCGTCTGCTGAAGCAGTGCGCCAACGGCCTGTGCGCCGGCGACTGCGATGATCACGGCATGCTGATCGCTGCGCTCCTGGGTTCGCTGGGCTTCGTCACCGGCATGCGCGTCTGGGGCAAAGACAAGGGTGAGTTCACCCATGTCTACGCCGTCGTCCTCTTCCCCAAGCTGGGACCGTTCGAGCGCGTCGTCGCGCTGGACACCACCGTCGACGAGTCGGAGCCCGGTTGGGAACCGCCGAAGGGCCACGTTCTCACCGCCTACCTGGACGCGGCATGAGCTTCTACCGCCGCCAGCACCGCCCCTCGATGGGCTTCGCCTGGATTGCACCCGTCGTGCAGCTCGTCGGCGGAGCTCTGCAGTCGCACCCCGCGGGCGGCCAGTACATTCAGCCGGTCCAGCCGACGAGTTCGCTGGCGGTCGCGGCCGGCGCGATCGGCGGACTCGCTGTCGCTGGCGGCCTTCTCTATCTGATCTGGAAGAGGGCCTGACCATGGGCGTCGTCTACACCTCAGATCGCGGCATCCCCCGAGAGTTCCGCAGCGGGTTTCAGGGCTACCGATCGCTGGGTGACGCCACGTTCACCGAGGCGGGCGGCGCGGCAATCATGGGCGCGATCTCGCCCTGGAACTTTCTGAAGGGCCTCTTCGTTGACAAGCCTGCTGCAGAGCAGGCGGCGCAGGTGGCGATCGCCCAGGCTCAGGCCAATGCAGCTGCCAACGCCCAGTTCGCCAAGTCGGCGAACCTGAAGACGATGCTGATGTACGGCGCGGGCGCGGTTGGAATCCTGGCGCTGGTCCTGACGATGTCCCGCCGTCGCTCGAGCGTCGCGGGCTACCGCCGCAAGTCACGCCGTTCGCGCAGGAGCCGTCGATGAAATCCCGCATCGCAGTCTTCGAAGGGTACGGAGTTCCGTTTCGTGGAATGGGCGGCCGCCCCGCCTCGATGGGTCGCCCGTCGATGGGTCGCCCGTCGATGGGTCGTCCTTCTTCCACGTTCGGTCGACGCTCCTACTACGTGCCGCCGCGCAACGAGAGCATGACCGACTCCGCGCGCCCGTTCCGCCGCGGCTACAAGGTGAAGGCCGCGCCGAACACGCCGGCTCAGAAGAAGTTCAAGAAGTGCGCGCGCAAGTGCAGCACCCGCCGCGGCGCCCGCTCCAAGTTTCCGACGTGCATGCGCAAGTGCATGAAGACGAAGCGTCGGTCGAAGCGCTGAACGCAGTTCACCCCAACCAGGAGAAGCAAATGGCTTACGGACATCGAGGTCACAATCGGAAGACGCGCGGTCGGAAGCGGGTCTGCAAGTACGGCCGGAAGAAGACGGGCCGCAAGGGCTGCCTGAAGTACCCGCGCAGCAAGCGCTGAACGGGGGACGACATGGCCAGGCGAACCCGCAGGAAGAGTGCGAGACGGTCGAACTCGAGCAAGCTGTTCAAGAAGAAGGCGCGCTGCCCGTCGAGCATTCGGCGCACCTGCAAGACCACCAAGAAGGGTCAGGTGTGTCAGGTCGTCGCTGGCTCCTACCGGAGCAAGTGGTTCAGCGCGGGAGTTTCTCAGCGCCGAGCTCTCAACCTGAAGGCGCGTCTGGCCAAGTCGAAGGGCTGTTCCCCCAGCATCGCGACCCACTTGGGCCGGCGCTGATCCACCCGCAGCACCGCAACAAGGAGAGAAGCGATGAAGATCGGACGCTGTTCCCGCAAGTGCAAAGGCCGCACGAAGGGCAAGTTCAAGAAGTGCGTCAAGAAGTGCATGCGCCGCGGTCGTCGGTCGCGTCGGTAATCCGCAGTCCAACGCTGTTCAACCTGCTCGCGAGACCCGCGGCAAACACCTGAAGGAGTAGCACATGGCTCGTCGTCGTCACTACCGCGGTCTCGTCCGCTTCCCCGGCCTCTCGGGGCTGAAGATCCCGTCGTCCGTCAAACCCACTGACGTCGCTGTCGGCGTCGGCCTCGGCTTCGCCGGGGGCTTCGCGATCAAGAAGGGCAACGAGATGGCTGGGGGAGCACTCCCGGCGATCGTCGCCAATCCGATGGTCGGCGGTCTGTTGACCGCGGCCGTGCTGTACATGGTCCAGAAGCGGAAGAGCCCGTCGCGCGCGGCCGGTCATGCCGTTGGCGCCGCGATCGGAGGCCTGGCGGTCTGGGGCTACGGCGAGCTGGCCGCTCGCGGAGTCCTCGGTGATCTGCGCACCCTGCCCCAGGGCTACGGCGCGCCGATCTTCGACAACCCCCGCCAGCGCCTGATGGGCTACGGCGGCCCGATCTTCGACAACCCCAACACCAACCTCATGGGCCTCGCGCGCATGCAGGGGCTCGGGGATGAGAACGAAGACGGTCTGTTCCCCGCGCCGTAATTCGTCCGCCACATAGTTGAACCGAGGCGGCCGCTCTCACTGTCGAGCCGCCGCCTCACTTCGCAGTTTCACGTAGCAGCTGTTCAACCGCAGGGCCCGGCATACCCCGTCCGGCAAGGAGCCTCACATGCAGATGCTTTTCCCCGATCCTCGTTTCCGTTCTCCCACCGCAGTCGGCGGCAAGTCTGGCGGCCGTGACGAGAACATCTACTCCGCGATCGTCGTCGGTCACGGCGGCGCCGGCACCCAGAAGCTGTTCACGGTGCCGGAAGGTCAGGCGATCCCCCGCCTCGTGGGCGCGAACATCGCCCCGACCGCGCAGCACCTGCTGAACCACACGAAATTGACGACCAACCTCGGCAAGGCGGGCGAGGTCGGTTCGGCGATCGGTGAGCTCTCGATCCGTTCGATCGGCATGGGCTTCGAGACCGGCTACTACACGGCGGCCGGCGTGCTGAACACCTACGGGTTCGGCCAGCAGGAGACCTCGGAGGTGATGGCGAAGACGTTCATCATCTTCCGCATCAGCGGCACGAAGCAGATCGAGGGTCCCACCTCGTTCTTCCCGTCGCCGGGCGCCGTGTTCGGCTCCTCGAGCAGCACGCAGAACAACAGCAACGTGACGTACCTCAACAACGGCTGGCCGGGCGGGGGTCGTCGCCTGAAGGTCTTCCTGCCGGCCGCGCGCACCGACCAGATCGAGGTCGAGTTCGGCACGGGCGGCGGCGTCGCGCTCGCGTTCAGCGTGACCAGCGGAGTGGGCCAGTGCTCGCTCGTCTGGTGCAACCTGTGGTGCGGCGTGATGGCGGACGCTCGCGCCTAAGCGGTTCGGTCGACGGACCTCACGGGTAGCGCCATACCGTTGACCTTGAAGCCCGGCTCTCAGATTCCCTCCTGAGAGCCGGGTGTTGTTTCGGATGATAGAACGGCGGGACCCAAGCGGTGAGCTGGGTTCTTCGAGGGAGATGCCGATGAAACGCCGGGACTTCTTGAAAGCAGTTCTCGCAGCAACAGCATGCGGCCCAGCGGTGAGCGGGCCAGGAGACGCAGTGCCCATCTGGACCCCCAAAGGCGTTGGACCGTTCGATCCGCGACAGCCGAAGCAGCTGCCGGTCATCCCGAGCCGAGTCCTCCCCCCGAAGAACCCCATCTACACGCAGCAGCCACCGGCCTCTCCGGTACATCTTTCGTCGTCGCTGGTCCTGGTGTCCGGCAGCAACGGCACGCCGCCCGACGCCGCCCTGAAGAACCCCATGGGCCAGGACATGGAACTGCTCGAGATCAAGTTCGAGCTCTCCGGTTCTGCCGTCGGCGGTCTCGTCGACGCGTTCGGTGCCACCATCGAGTGTGAGCTCGTGATGGGGGCCTACAAGCTCACCAACGGTGGCATCCCAGTCTGGAACTTCGGCCGCGCGGAGAACCTCGAAGGCGAGACGAAGACCGACAGCGCCACCGACAAGTCCTACGTCTCGTACTCCTGGCGCCTGCCGCGGCCGCTGTTCATCCCGGCCGGCGCGGTCATCGTCCCCAACTTCACGCACACCGGAATGGTCCCCGCGACCGTCAACGTGCGGGTGGGGTACTCGGCGCGGACGGTCTTCACCAAGCCCAAGGTCATCTACCTGCCGTGGGTGGCAAAGTACAAGTCGAAGGCCTTCAACCCGATCCAGACCGTCGCCACCGACGCGTCGAGCGAGCTGGACCTGGTCAACCCGCACGCCGAAGTCCTGCACCTGCAGCGATTCGTCGGTCGCACGCTGACCATCTCTGCTGCCGACGGGTCGACGGAGGAAGGGGCCCAGGCGTTCTCTTCGCAGTTCCTTTCGCTGCGGATGACCGACTCCTACGGTCGCCCGATCATCCGCGACTACACCTCCTTCGGCCAGGCGTTCTGCGCGCTCACCAGGTCGTGGGACATGGACAACGGTGCGGGTCTGGACCCCAGCGCGTACTACCTCGTCAGCCTGAAGAAGGCGGTCGGTACGTACGGCGCGGGGAGCCTGAACGACTCCGCGCAGGCATTCATCTCGATGGTCGGCTGGCGTGAAATGGGGGCCCTGTGAGTCCGCGTCCGAATTTTCAGGGTGTCTCTCCGGTGCTGCTGACCTCCTCGTGCAACGTGCTCGAGAGCAACTCGGCCATCCCCGACTTCGGGAAGCTGTCGTACCCGTTCCGCAAGGCAATCGTCATCGAGGAGATCCGCTGGACGCTCCGCGCGGCGTCGATCGTTGACGACGCCCGCTTCAACCTGGGCGCGATCGTCTCGACCAAGCTGCAGTTCGGGCGGCACTACCTGATGCGCGACCCCGTCCCGATTTGGCTGCTGGGCACGCTGATGTCCCGCGGTCAGGAGCAGAGCATCGACACTGGGCTGACGGTCCCCACCTGCTACTCCCACTACCGGTGGCGGTTGCCTGAGCCGCTGTATCTCGAGGCCGGCGAAGTGCTGGGTTCGTGGTTCACTCGCGGCGTCGACGGCTTCGGCACCTTCTACGGCTCTGGCGGCGTGAACGTGGAGGTCTCCTACGCAGGCAAGACCGTCGCGCCCAACGCCCCGCGCCCCGTGACGATCCCCGTGCCGTACGCGGCACCGTTCGTCACCACGCTGGGGCAGGCCTACCAGCAGTCGAACGAGAATCACCTCTTCAATCCGTTCGACGTCAACTTCCGCGTGCAGCGGCTGACCGGTCGGCTGCTGGACCTCGTCGCACCGGTCGACATCACTGCAGGCACCATGAGCTCGCTGCAGGGCCTGACCCCCGTGGTCCCCGGCAATGCGATCTCCGTGCTGATGAACGACTCCTGGGGCGGAAAGATGGTCAACAACAACACTGGTCCTGGCGACGTCTTCGACTGCCTCCGTGCAGCGTGGACGGTCGACACGGTCATGCCGCCGAAGGGCGTGTATGAGATTCGCGCCTGGAACATCCCGCCCACGCAGCAGCTCCACGTCGCAGTGATTGGGGTTCGGGAGGAGAACGCGTGATCTCTCCTCTCATCCTGCAGGCGCAGATCACTCCACCCCCTGGCGGCGGTTCGTTCGGCCTGGCCGACACCACCCGCCTCGAGAACCCGTTCCAGTCGGCCATGTGGATCGACGAGATCCGCTTCCGTCTCCCCAACGGCTCGCTGACCGGGAACCGAGGCGACGCCTGGAGCCGGCTCCGCGTCGAGCTCAAGTTGGGCAACATCAACCTGACCAACGGGTTCGTTCCGATCTCTCTGCTGGGGAAGGTCCAGAACGACTCCCAGATCGTCGGAGAGAACAACGCGCCCAACTGCTTCACCTGGAAGCTGCCGAAGCCGCTGTACATCGCGCCGCGCGAGATTCTGCGGCCGACGATGTACTTCGAGCCGTACACGGCCGCGCCGACCAAGACGGTGACGATCATCTACGCGTGCCGCCCGATCCCCCACGGCACACCGGCGCCCACGACGATGCACATCCCGTGGGTGACGTACTTCAAGCCGCCCGAGATCTCGATCCCCGAGGGCGGGGGCGGCGTCGCCGATCGATCGGACCAGTCGACTCCCGCGGACATCTACAACCCCTGGGATGAAGTGCTTCATGTCCAGCGGTTCGTCGGCCGGCTGATGGGTCGGTGGGACGAAGAGGGCGTGGGCGACTTCGAGGACGAGCAGTTCATGGCGCTGGCCTCGGCCGACGTCAACCTCGCCACCGGTCTGATCAACGTGGGCTCGATGATCTCGGCTCAGGACAGCTTCAACAACATCCTGATCCGCGACGTGACGCCGTTCGCCCACGTCTTCGACTTCATCGACCGCGCGTGGACGGTGGGCTGCGTCCTGCCGCCGAAGGGGTTCTACCTCTTCACCATCGATCGGCTCTGGGCCAACTACGTGCCCCTGGACGCCATCACCGCGACCCTGGGCCTCGGCATGGTGGGCTGGCGAGAAGTCACCGTGAAGCGCGTCGACCCCCGCTACGCCACTCCTCTCCCTCAGGGCAACGGACGGCGATGAGGAACTTCGGAGCGCCATTCTGCCGCGGCGTCGAGCCGTTCCTGGCGAACCTGCAGGTGCTGATTGCATCTGCGGAGTCGCATGGAGTCGGAGACTGGCCCGCGGTCGTTTCGGCGCGAGCGGTCTTCGAGGACATCGACGGAATGGTCGCTTACATCCCGTACGTGGGCACCGACTGCGCTCGGCATACGACCGAGGTCCAGCGAGCAATCGCGCAGGTGCAGACGGTGCTGAACGCGATCCCCGGGTACAACGGAACGCCGCTTCCTCGTCCCGATGCAACTCCGTCCGACGCAGGCGAGATCCCCCTCTGGGTGAAGATCGCAGGCGGCGGAGTCCTGGCGGTCATGCTGCTCCATTACATCACCCCGTTCGTCCCTCGGCGCCGCGTCGCTGGGTACCGCCGTCGGAGTCGTCGATGACCAGGTTTCGAGGAGAAGCAGAAGACGATGCTCGTCGCGGTCGCGAGCGGGCGGAGAAGGACCAGCTGCGCCACGATCGTGATGGCGACATGCGCGACGCCGAGTACATGCGCCGTCGCACCGAGTTCCCGCGCGTGCGCCCCTCGGGGTACTGGAAGTTCGAGCAGATGCTCAGCGAGAGCGGCAACCTGGTCGGCTGGAACGTGACCCTGGACGGCAACCGCGTCGCAATGCTGGCGCTGGTGCGCGACGACATCCACGTCTTCGTCACGGGCGACGACTTCAACGCGCCGACTCCCGCCGAGATCATGGCGGCGTTCGTCAAGCTGTACCCGGATCCCAGCGTTGCTCGAGCGCTTCCGCCGCGGGCGCTTCCGGCTCACGCTCAGGGTTCGCCGTTCGGCCCTCCCCGCAACTGGGATGACGAATGATCACCTCAGAGCTCATCGCTTCGCTGGACGAGCTGCTGCAGGCAGGTACGCAGGCGTCCATCTCTCTGCATGAGCGCATCTCGCGGATGGTGGCGGAGAACCCGCAGATCCAGAAGTACCTGGGCATCATCGCTGCGCAGCAGAGCGTGCTGACCACCATCCGCCAGGCGCAGCGGACCGAGCAGACCATTCCCCAGATCCTGTCGCAGGCCCGCGACGTCGCCAAGCGGCTTAGCGACATCGCGCAGCTCATCGGTGAGAGCACGTTGGCGAACGCGCTGCTGATGCGAGTGCAGTCGATCAACGCGCAGATGAAGGCAGCGGGCGTCGGTACGTCCTGGCTCACCATTCTGGGTCTGGGCGCCGGCGCGGCCGCCGTCTACTACCTGTGGCGGCACTTCAGAAAGAAGAAGGCCCTGGCCGTGTTCGAGGCGCCCGAGCCTGACCTCATGCGCCCGCGCATCAACGGACTGAAGAAGTCGCTGGGCAGGCTGCGCTCGTACGGCGCGCCTGCTCCCTGCCGGCAGCTGGGACGCACGAAGCGTCGGCTGGGCGACGGCGAGAAGTACGAGTTTGAGCCCGAGAGTAGACTTGAAGGACATCGCGGCAGCCGCCGCAGGAGAAGCAAATGAAGATCGGTCGGTACTACGGATACGGAGCTCCTGCTGGCGCGGCGGTTCTCACCGAGGAAGATGCCGCGGTCGACACCTGGGCTGGGTACCCCCCGCCTCCGCTGGTGCGCGTTGAGCAGGCCTACCCGCCCCAGATGATCCCGCTGGGCACGCAGAGCAGCGGCAGCTTCGACTGGCAGGGGATGACGTCGGGCCTGGTCGGCGGTCTCCTCAACATCTTCGGCCCGAAGCAGCCGGTTCAGCCCCAGTATTACGAGCCGCCTCCCACGTCGGTTCCGATCTGGGTCTACCTCGCCATTCCCGTGGCGCTGGTGGGCGTCGTCGCGCTGATGCGGCGCAAGCCCAGCGGAGGTTTGCGCGGGTACCGGAAGCGTCGTCGGAGCCGTCGATGAGCTTCTACCGTCGCTACGGCGCGCTGCCGCGCACCACGCCGTCGATGCTCGAGACGAACGTGTTGCCGTCGCGCGTTCCGCCAGGAGTCCCCGCGGGCGGCATGACGGTGCCGATGCCGGCGCCGATCCCTGCGCGTCTGGTCTCCAACCTGGAGACGTTCAAGATCGGACCGCCCCCGCTTCCGTTCATGCAGCCCGGTCCTCTTCCACTGTTCAGCCTGCCGCCGCGGCCGCCGCACATGCAGCCGGTGACGTCAACTGATCGACCTCCTCAGGTCCCTGGCGGCGGTAGGCCCGACGTGGAGACTTCCATCCCCGCGCCTCGCGAAGCTCGTCCTCCGACGCCGCCTGTGGCGTACACGGACAGCGGCAGCGCGGGCGGCTCGGGCAGCGGAGCTGGCGGCGGCGCGGTCCCCGATGTCGCGTGGGACCAGCGTGAGGAGATCGTCGAGGTCGCGATGCCCGATGGCAGCACCGCGCTGATGGTGCAGTCGAAGACGCCGATGTTGGCGATCGCCGCCGCTGGCGCGGGCGGGTACGCGCTGATGGGTCCGCTGGGCGCGCTGGTCGGCGCTGCCGTGGGCTACTTCGTCGGTCGGCCGAAGCCAGAAGCGCGCGCTTCGGCCCAGATCGCTTTCTACCGCCGCTGATCCGGTGGTAGGTTTTCTCTCATGACCAGTCCCTACGATCCTCGCGTCCCGCTGTACCAGGGCCAGGCCCTCCAGGGTCAGCCCGCGCCGCAGCAACCGGCATCAGGCCTTCACTTTCTCGAAGGCGCCGGCCACCTCGCGCTCGCCGCCGCCCATTTTTTCAGCGGAGGCAGCGATGAGGAAGGTGACGGTGAAGGTGAAGAAGGAGCCACGCGTCGTCGCCCTCGTCGGCACTCGATCAAACCCGCAAAGCCCGCAGGCTCCTGCTGCAGGGCAAAGCGTCCGACGAAGCCCTAGTTGTCCGGTGTGCCAGCAGCGCAGCGCGACGACGGAGGTCTCCATCGGCGCGATGAACGTGAAGGTCTGCTCGCCATGCGCCGAGCCGATCATCGAAGGGATGAACCTGTTGGGCTCCGCCGCGCGCCTGCTTGCGCGCTTCCTCTAGCGAGAGAACTCAGGTAGAAGGGAGGAGGTGGCGCCAGGAGAAATCCATGGCGCAGGGTCTCACGTCGATGTCGCAGTTTGCTGCCCAGGCACGGGGCAAGAAGCCTGCGATCACGCAGCACACGATTCTTCCCGACACCGATTCCCCCGGCGTCGCGATGACGCAGTTGTTCCCGTTCCAGAGCTACTTCGACGACGCTCTGCTCGAGAAGGCGATCCTCCCGCAGGCTCAGAACGAGCCGATCGTCGGCACCACCCTGCTCAAAGCGAACGTCGGCGGCTACGCGGTCGGTCTGCACCCCAGCTCGCAGACACCTGTCGCGGTCCAGATGATCGTCGGCGGCCAGGGCGCATCGCCGCAGGCCGTCATCCTCAAGCCTGGGCAGATCTACCGGCCGCACGGCCGCACCAACGATCGCCCTGGTCACTTCTCCGGTTTCAACTGGGGCTTGCCGTTCGGTTGGCTGGGCGGCGGGATGGCGACGCTCTACGTCTTCCCCTCCGCCGACGCTGATGTCGCGTGGCCTGGCGACTCCGAAGTCATCTTCCACCGCCAGCGGATGCGGGTCGTCGCGCCTGCCGCGCTGCCGGCCGCCGCGCTGAAGAACTGGCCGCTGCGGTTCCCGTGGACGCAGGCGCTGCGCGGCGCCACCTCGATCAGCCAGAAGGGCGCCGCCATCGTCAGCATCTCCCGCCCGACCCGAGTGCTGATGTCGCTGCGCATGGCTGCGCTGGCGAACCCCGCTGACATGCGGATGATCATCCAGGCGAGCAACGACTTGGACCTGAACTCGGCAGGTGCTCCCGTCCTCACTGGTCCGCGCTTCGACACGTACACCTGGGGCACCTACGCAGCGAACGGCGGCGCGGGCGACCTCGCCCTCAACTACCCGGTCATCGAGTACAACGGCCCGCTGTTCCGCCTGGCGGCTGACGACGGCGGCGTGTGCCTCGTCGACATGTCGGCGGGAGCAGAGATCACCGAAGAGTACGTCGACGTCGTTCGGTACGGACGGCTCTGATGTTCAGCGACTCCGCCCGCTACTACTCGCAGCACCGCCGCGGAGCGCAGCGGCGGATGAGCTACCAGGAGTACCTGGCGGGGGCGGATCTGGGCCCCGAGCTCGGCGGCCAGCTGGCCGCAGCGGACGCCAGTTCTGGAGTCGCACGATCGATCGCGATTGGCGTCGCGACGGGGGCGCTGATCTTCGTGGTCAACAGGTGGCTCGAGCGCTTGCTCAAGTGAAGTGTCGCAACTGCGACACGCTAGGAGCTGACCACTCCAGCGAGCTCTGTTCGCGCTGCAGGTGGGAGTCCAGGTCGGTGGTCGTCGCTTTCGTCGTCAGTTCGATTTTCGTCGCCGCGATGATCGTCGCGACCCTCATGGGAGTCCTCTAAATGAAACGCCTCACCCCCGTTCGCGCTTTCCTGCTGGGCCTCGTTCTCGTCGCCAGCGTGACCTATTCGCAGACCGTCGTGAACCAGGGCAAGCCTGGCACTCAGGGTCCCTGGCCCGTCACGCTCATCGGCGGAACGGGCGGCGGAACGGGCGGCAGCTCAGGCGCGATCACCGTGAGCGAGCAGCCCTGCACCCAGCCCGTCGAGTCGATTCTGGTGTTCGACGGCGGTGGCGCTTCTCCCTGCCCGATCGTCGCGCTCTCGGGCCGCCGATCGGTGACCATCTGCAACTCACCGAAGAACTCGGGCTCACCGCTGTGGACGGTTCGCGCGGACGGACTGGCGCCGACAATCTCGGCAACTTCTCCTGGCCAGACGCTGGGGGTCGCCGACTGCATCTCGTACATGATCACCGCTACCTCGACCGACGGCGGCGTCCCCACCAACTGCATCAGCGACACCGGCAACTCCGTCATCACCATCACCGAGTGCAAGTGAGATGCGCCGCCTCGCGTTGGTCCTGCTGCTGGTCGGGCTGAGCGCCGAGGCCGCAGGGAAGAACCCGGTCGCTCTCAAGCGCGGCAACTCTCCACGCGGAGCGGTTCCGGTTGAGTTCGTCGTCGCCTCTACGCTTTGCGACGTGATGGGGGTCGGCAACCAGGCTGGCGCATGGTGGTGTCTCGAGAACGACGGAACGATGTTTCCCGGATCGGCGATCACGCTCTCAGCGGTGAACACGCCCGTTGCGGTCCCGCATCTCGTCTGCCCTAGCGGTACCAACTGCACCAGCGAAACGCAGATGCGGATGAATCCAATTCTGGGCGGCTCGGTGCAGTATTTCCTGTCGCCCGTCACGACGGTTCCAACCGGCAGCTTCACCACTTGCGCGCTGGGTTCGTACGATCAAACTCAGAAGAATTCCGGTTCCGGACCGCAAACGCCGTGGGTGCTTCTCCACGATTTAGTGGGTGGCATCACCTGGAGCTTAGAGACTCCAGCAGGTGACGGATCGACGGGAGTTACCGTCAATTGCCTACCCGGAACTTGCGGCCCGATCTCCAACAACGTGCAGGTCTACGTTCGCAATTCTCAACTAAACTGCGGCGTGTTCGAAGCGGGCGTTCGGACTAGGTCTTGTACTTTCGTTCAAGGCGCTACTCCGACAACAACCTGCGTAGATACGCCTCACGTTCTCGCTCAGGTCACACAGACTGCGCGACGGTGGACGGTGGGAATCGACTCCACGATGGCGATCCCATGGAAGGGTTTCATGCGAGGCGCCTTCATGACCGAAAAGGCACTCTCTGCTGCTGAGATCACCGCCATCGGCCGCGCAACGATCATCGGAGCCCCAGCAGGCGAAACATACGCTCGCGCTTCCAAGGCTTCTTGTTGCCGGACTACGGACGGCCAGTGCACCGATCTAAATAACGATGTGCCGTGCATCATCAACGGCGTGGCGACCGTGAATCCTGTCGGCCAGAACAAGGTTCAAGGAAGCGAACGCATCGTCGATGTGTGGGCTACCGATGGGTTCAATGGAACCACGACAGCATTGAATGGGTGCATCAGTCCGTACGGGCTACAGACAGCCGATCGGGTCAACTACGCGGCGAACTCTGCCGCGAACCAGTACGAGCGCACGTACCAGCAGGTTTCATACAGCGGTGCAGGGACGCGCACGCATTCGATCGCCATTATGGCGACTGGCGCGACGGTCTCAGGCACGCTCGATCTGTGTACGGTGACCGCAGTCGGCGTCAATGCCTGCACGACATGCCCGTTCACGACAACATGGTCGCGCTGCAGACTGACCTACTCGACACTGCTCGCGTCCAACATTTTCTTGATCGGCAACCTCCCCGACTACAACGGCGGTACCCAACGCCCGGCTCAGAGCGTCTGTCTGACAAATGGTCAAGGCGAAGAGAGTTCAACCGAGACCAGTTACATCAACACCGGCACCGCGGTCGGAACGGGCTTCATCCGAGCCGCCGAGTCCTGTTCAGGGAGCGCCTGCCCATGATCCGATTTCTGACCATTTCAATCTGCCTGGTCTTCGCGTTGAACGCTGAGGGCGCGGGTAGAACTGCTCTCACCGTGAGCGGCAAAAAATTGGGCGTCGGGAGGAAGGGCGTCGGGATCACGAAGACTGCGGCGTTTGAATTCGCATCATCTACTGGTGCCGGGATGGGAATAGTCTGTTCGGGTACTACGCCTACCGGGGCGAACGGTCAGATTGTCACTCTTGCTGCTCGCACCGGCGTGCGCTCATGCATGAAGGGCGGCGAGACGACGGGCATCGCCAATGGCGATCTCGTGAAGCTCTCGGCCAACCAGTACGCCATTCAGCCGGGCGGCAACGGCTCGGGCGCGCTCGGCATCGGCGTGTGGGAAGAGCGCGTGAACGAAGCGTGGCCTTCGGAAGACTACACGCATGTTCGATGGGTGAAGTACGGAGATGGCGTCGCCGCGCCGACCGTGACGGCCGACACCGCTGTCGCGCCGGACGGGACGACGACCGCGGACCGCGTGCAGCTCGCAGCAACACCCACGAATGAGCAGTCGCTCGTCTATCTGCTGAACGGCTGCCCTACGAGCAACACCGTCTCCGCCTCGTGTTTCGTGAAGGGCAACGTCGGCTCGGGGACAACGGACTTCGCGATCAACGACAGTTCGTCAGGATGGATCAGCAAGGCCTGCACGTTCAACAACTCAACGTGGACGCGCTGCCTCGCCGAGGGAGTCATTCTTTCCGCGGGCGGCGCGGTCATCTTCGGCTTCGGAAATGGGGCTGGGACCAACGGTGGAATTGCGCGGCCAGCCGTCGACATCTCGCTGTGGGGTTGCCAGTGCGAGATTGGAACGACTGTCTCGCCGTACATCCCAACCACCAACGCACCCGCCGCGCGCGGTGGTGAGCGGGTAACTGCCTCATACACTGCCGCTGGTGCATCGGTGAGTCTCGGCGGCACGCTCGCGTACGCCAGCACGAGCATCGACAACGCGGCGATCGTATCGATGTCGTTCACCGCGAGCAACGAGACGAACCTCACGACGCTGGGCGCACAGGACCGCTGCGACTTCAACATCAGCAACACCCACGCCTACCTCGACGGTCGCAACAACATGCTCACGCCAGTGACGCAGGCAGCTGCATGTACCTACGCACCGACTTCGCGCGCTGCCTGTGCCGGTTCGGAATGCAAGCCGCTCGTGGGGGCGCTGACTCTCCCGACTGGTGCGGCCACCATCTGCATTGGATGCCTCGCCGATGGCGGGACCGCGAACGGGACCGTCAAAGGGGTCTGCGCAGATTCGGCGTCGACGGCCTGTCGACCGTCTGACGCAACGACGGTGACGTGTCCCGCCGTCACGACCGAGGCGCAGACGGTCGCTGGCGTTGGCGACTCCGTCATGGTCGGCGCCTACACCACCAAAGTTGCCGACGTGATGAATGACCAGCTCTGCCTTTCGGGTCGAGCCTTTGCTCAGTTCGCTGTCAGCGGCGCCAACATCGCCGCCTGCACCACGCAATACACGACGAACGTTCAAGGCCACGCGTACCGCGCAGTCGCGACCAACTGCGGCACCAACAGCCTCTCGCCTGGAGATCCGACCGGGGCGGCGGCGTGGGCCGAAATGGAGACGCTGCTGAACCTCATCGTCGCGGATGGGTTTCATGTCGTGGTGGGCAACATCACCCCGTGCGGTGGTTACAGCGGCTGCGTCACCTCGGCGGTTACCGGCTTCAACGCGCTTGAAGCGGCATGGTGCGCAGCGCACCCGGTGACAGCAACGTGCATCGACAACTTCACGCTGCTCGGCTCGGGTTCGGAGCCGCTCACCTACTCGCCGCCGCGACCAACAGTCATGGGCAGTCTTTGTCTGCCGTCGTCTGACTCGCTGCACCCCAACAACTACTGCACCACCAAGCTTGCGGTGGCCTTTGCAGGGGCGTCGCCGTAACAAAACAAGGATCAAAAATGAAACGCTTCATCCCGATTGGTCTTGCTGTCTTCATCTTCGGCGCACTCGCCGTCGCACAGGTCGTCGTGCGCGGCGGCGGCCCCACCGAGGAGCTCACGGTCTCCACACCGCTCTCGATCTACGACGACGGTGGAGTGGTCAACATCGCGATGACCCCCGCGAGCGCGGTCTCCAGCGGTTACCTCGCTCTGGTGGGTGGAGTGCTGACGGTCGATGCGGGCATCGGGTGGGTGGACGGGACCACCTCTTCCGGAAAAATTTACGGAGTCGGCTCCTTCCTGATCGCCTCGTCGAAGCTCAGCGTTGGCGGCGCCGTGTCAGGAAGTCAGCTGCAGGTTCGAAATGCCGGAAACGCGTTTCTGATTTGCGACGCCGACACGGGCAATCTCAGCAACACCGGACAGTTTTCCTCCAGCACTGCCTCGGGCAACAACGCCTTCGCCGTGGGAGTCAACGGCGCGCGCGTCGACTTCGGTGCCGGTGCGAATGACTACGCAACTTCGAACGGTTCCACCGTCGATTTCGCCAACTTCCTAAACGCGACCGCAGGGCTCAGCGCCGGTACAGCGGGTGCCACGTTCGACGTGAACGGCACTACCGGAAATGTGATTTCGACCGGAACCATCTTGGGCGCGGGGCTCTTCTCCTCGACCGGACTGGTGGGAAATACGCTTGCAACCGCGACTCTGAACCTGGCGTCGGACATGAACGCCGCGACCGCCAGCTCGACGAACCCCGCCGTGACCGCCTGCGCCACTGTGGCGCTCGACTCCAACGACCTCGCATTCGGCGTGGGTCAACCAGGTTCCTGTAGCACGGAGCGCTTCAGCGTCGACGCCGAGGGCGATGTGCTGGCGGCCAGCTCGTTAGGCCTTGCCTCCCGAATGCACTGGAGTGCGACGGCTCCCACGATCGCGAGCGGCGGCTGCACCAGTCCCGCCGTCGTCTCGGGCGCTGACACTGCGTTGTTCGTCGTCACCATCGGTACGGCGTGCACGGGCGTGACGGACATCACCTTCACGATGCCCACCAGCAGCCGCGTCTGGAACTGCTACGTCAACACCGATGATGCCGCCACGCGGATCGTCTCGCAGATTCTCACGGGCAGTTCGACGACGGCGCAGTTCCGGAACTTCTCTCGCACCACGGGGGTTGCCGCCGACTGGACCGCTGGGTCGGCGATCCAGGTCAGCTGCAACGGAGGCGGCGGGTAATGAGGGCCCTGATCCTCGCAGTCATCTGCTGGTCCACCTGGGCGTGGGCACAGCCGACGTGCGTGGTTCAGCAGGGAATCGTCAACGGACAGACGCGGGATTGGGTCATGTGCCCCAGCGCAGTCGCGAGCGGCGTTGGAGCCTGCAGCGCAGGTCAGTACATCTCCGCTGTGAATGCCGGCGCCGCACCGACATGCGGAACACCAGCCGGCGGCAGTGGCGCACCGACCGACGGGGAGTACGTCACCTACTCCACCAATGCGTCGCTCTCCGCAGAGCGGGTCCTCACCTCGGGGACCAACACCACCGTCGACCTGGGCACCGCGGGGCAGGCGAAGGTCAACTTCAGCGGGACGATCGGCAACGCCAGCATCAGCGACTTGGCCACTAGCAAGCTCAGCGGCACGATCACCAACGCCCAGCTCGCCTCGAGTTACTCGGGCGTCGGCGCGTGCAGCGCGGGCCAGTTCGTCTCCACCATCAACGCCAACGCCACGCCCACCTGCACTACACCCTCAGGTGGCTCCGACCCCTGGGTTCGGGTCGCGACCTCGGCTGATCACAGCAACTCCACCGTCACTCCGTCCGCAGTACCGGCGCTGGTGCTGGCCGTCGCCGCGAGCACGCGGTACCTCATCCGCTGCCAACTGGTGACCTCATCTGCGGCCGCAACGACCGGCGTGCAGTTGGCGCTTACAGGCCCTGCGTCGCCCACCGCACTGACGTGGATGCGAAGGTCCTGTGCGGCCGCGACGACGATCCGTAACAACCAGAGCAACGCCTACAACAACGACGCCGCCACTGCGTCGGCCGGCGCGACGCGCTGTATCGAAGAGGTCCATATCACCCTGCGCAACGGCGCCAATGCTGGCAACGTGGGCTTCACCTTGCAGTCTGAGATCGCGGCCTCCAACACGACGGTCCACATCGGCAGCATGTGCGAGGTCATGGCTTTCTAGTGTCTACCGCGAGCTCACAATTCCTGGGTCCCAACGCGTTCGTCATCCGCTCGACTGACGGCGCGTTCGACGTCCTGACCGCGAACAGCGCGACGGGAGTCGTGAGCTCGGCACAACTCACACCTGCTGCAACCAACTTCCTCACGCAGCGACTGCAGCAGTTCAAGGCGCTGTTCGCGGCGCTCTCAAGCGACGGCTTCAAGGGGCTCGTCCGCAACCTGGTGGCGATTGACCAGGTCGAGGGCGACTTCAGTTCGGTCGTGACGGTCAACGGCTCCGACTACACTCTCAGTGTTAGCGGTCTCGCGATTCCTGGCAACTTGCTCGTCTCGATCCCGTTCAGCACCAGTTCGATGTTCACGGGCAACGCCGCTTCACCCACCGACGTCAAGAACTTCCCCAACGGTCTCGAGTCGTACGGTTTCAACGTCGCATTGCTCGGGGTCATCCCCGCCGCAGGGCTCGACGTCTACGTGGACGCGAACGGCGGAGATGACGACAACGACGGGCTCTCCGAAGCGACCGCGCTTCAGACGCTTGAAGCTCGTTTCCTGAAATTCCCTTCGCGCCTGCTGACGGGCGGCGGCATCCGCACCTGGTTGGCAGCCGTGGGCGGCTTCGGCGCAAACGCCACGGCTCCGCAGGAATACTACGTCGCGAACATCCATCTGAGCTGCATCGGCAGTTACGTGAACGGCGACTCGTTTCGCGGCGCATGGATGGTGCCGATCACCCCCCAGACCGGTCCCGCGTCGAAGACGGTGTCCAGCGCCACCGGGCTGTGGACTCAGGTCAACACCGATGGAGCCGCTGGTCGCACTCGTACTGCTTCTGTTGGTACGCCAGGCGCGGGGTACGCTCTCTTCGGAACTCGACTGCTCGTTTCAGGTATCAACTGGACGACGAACAATTTGCAGGGCTGGTACGCGCGGATCACTCGCGCGGGCCTGAAGGTGGTGTTCGAGTTCCCGATCTGTGGCAACGGCGCTAATCACGTCGACCTGGACTTCGCCGACCGTCCCGACGGCGTCACATTCATGTCGCAGGTTACTGCAGGCGACACGGTGGAGGTCGTCAGACCTTCGGTGAAGCTGAGGAGTGATCCAGGCGAACCGCACCTCAAGAGCATCAGCATCACGGGCGGCGGCGCGTACGGTACCTACGATCCCGACCAGGGGAGTTGGACGACCCGCGGCGGCCCCAACGGCTTTACCTTCGAGCGCATCGAGTTCTCAGGCGCATGCAACTGGTCGGGCGTCTTCGGTTGGAGCTGCGATCGATGCATGTTCACCGACGGCGACACCAACTTTCGCGGGGGCGGCGGACAATTCTGCAATTGCATCTCTCGCGGACCCACGGATGGCGCGACGAATTCGAGCGGCGTTCAGATGCAGGGGCAGTGGAGCAACATTCACGACCTCGCAGGATGTCGACCTGATTCCGCGGCGGACCCCATCAACCAGGACATCGACGATCCGATGATGGAACTACTCGTATGCCAGGGCGCACTCTTCGTACTGGGCAACGGTGGAGGTTTTTCCGCTGGAGCGGGCTGCAGTTACACGATGGAGCGCAACATCTCCGTCTACGGTTCGGCAGCAGCTGCAGCGATCAAAGTCTGGCGTTCCTACTTCTACATGCCCAGTCCCGCGTCGGTGCGAAATCGTCGGCTGCTGCTGCAGGGGGACGACAACGTCGGTCTGGGGGTGAAGTTGACGACCCAGAGTTACATGAAAGTGAACAACGACCAGTGTCGGCTCCGGGGCGCAGGATTCGACGACGTCGGGCTCGGCACGTTCACCAAGACGTGGCTCGAGGCCCAGACTTTCGTACACACGGACCCAGGGTGCGCAGTCGGGCATTGGGTTCAAGCGTTCAGCGGTTCCATCCTCACCAATGCCGACCCCTGATGTGCGAAATGCTCGTCTTCTGAGGTAAAGAACCTACATGACTAAGAGCCAGATCATTCAGTTGCTCGTCGCCGTCGGAGTGGGCTTCGCCGGTCGTAGCGCGATCGACTTCAAGGGTGGAGCCAATCCTTCCGCCACCATCATCCACGCACTGCGCATCGAGGCGCCGCTGCTCCCCGATGGTGGCCTGGGCGAGGACAAAATCACCGCTTTCCGCACCGTCGCCACACCTGAGCTCGACGGCGGTCTGGATCTTCAGGACATTGGTCCAGCGAATTGCGCAGGCGATACCAGGTCGGTTCGCACCTGGATCCGCAACAGCTGCCCCACCGATGGCGGTTCGGTTCAGCGCGTGCGCGTGATCGAGGCCAGACCCGCGGCAACGACCGACGACGGCGGAACGCCCAGCATCTCAGTGGAGGTCTACGGCGACACTACGGAACGCTGCGTCTTGGACAAGCCGGCAGCGCTCAACAACTTCCTCGAGTCGCTCACATGCGTCGGGGCGAAGTCCCGTGCACGAGTAAACGCGCTGTGAGCACCGACAACGGCCATCCTCCGATTACGCCCCCTGCCTTCGTACGGCAGCTGGAGCAGAACCAACACGAGCTCTACAGCGACCAGCAGTCGTTGAGGCAGATGTCGGTGGCGATGCACATGGCGACGACCGAGCAGCTGGGCCTGATCGCAGGCGAGGTTCGAACGAACACCGCCGACATCTCTGAGATCAAAGAGTCGATGAAGACGTTGGAAGAGGTGAAGAGCCTTCTGAAGCAGCTCGTGGAGAGAAAATGACGCCTCCAGTTCAGCAGTCGCCCCAGCCCAAGGACGAGGTCTCGGACACGCCCACCGGCCGCTGGAAGGTCATGTCGGAGGAGTTGGATCAGAAATTCAAGGGCGAGAAGATCTGGACCGCTGCGGTCGCGGCTCTGGCGCTGGTCGTCAGCCTCCTGGCCGTGCTGGGCGGGTACCGCCTCTTCCTGGGTGATGCTCGAGCACAGACGAAGGAGCAGGTCGACGCAGGCCTCGATGCTGTGAAGCACGAGATCAAGGCGATCAAGGACGAGCAGACGGTCACGAAGGAGAACCAGAAGGTGGTCCTCACCGCCGTGAAGGATCTGCAGGAAGACGTGCGCGAGGCCTACAAGGCGGCCCGCTACGATCGCTCGAGCGCCAGGCTGGAGCGCCCGCCGCCCGACCGCACATTGCTCAGCGCCGATGGCGGGGTGCTGCCGTGACGCCACCCAAGGTGATCATCTGCGCGCCGCGGTCTCCTGAGTTCCTGCAGCAGGTGCTGGACTCGCTGAAGGTGGAGACCACGGAGCGGTACCAGCCCCAGGTCTTCCCAGGCGTGGGCAAGCGCACGAAGTGCAACTTCTACGTGGAAGACGCCTGCGGCCTGCTGAGCGTGCACATGCCCAAAGGGCTGCTGGCGCGGCAGCAGATCGCGTGGCTCAAGTCGCCCGCGGCCTCACAGGAGGGCTGGTTCTCGGTGATGCTGGACCGAGCCAACGAGCTCGCCGATCGTGGCTGCCCCGTCATCGTCGCCTGGGTGAACCCCATCGAGGAGCAGTCCTCCCACGTGGCGATGATGCGCAAGAAGATGAGGATCGCCCAGGCCGGCCGCACCAACTTCAGCGACGGCGCGATCATCGACGGCTTCGGCCAGCGGGTCGTCAGCTACCACGCACACCTCTGAGGTAAGCTTCCGCCATGGCCATCTTCGAGATCCCCCACGACGAGGTCGACGCCGAGTTCGAGGAACTGCCGGCCGAGCCGCCGCGCGCCTACTACCCCGAGCCGCAGCCGGTTCAGCAGCAAGTCCAGCAGCCCGACTTCGCCGTGCGCGACGTCGTGCGGATGAACCTGGACGTCAGCGCCAACCCGTCGCTGGAGCTGGCGCTCTACGAGAAGCGCGCCCGCGCGGTCACCCTCTTCGTGAAGGTGCCGTTCCTGGCGTACCTCTCGCTGAACGACCGCCTGCCTGCCCCCGTCCGCCTGGGCGCCGCGCTGCTGGCGGTCTGGGAAGCCTCGCAGATCGTCCGCACCGCGCCGGCGCTCGAAGAGACGATGCAGGAATGGGTCATCTCGTGATCTTCAAGCGCTTCGAAGGGGAGCAGAAAGACATGCCGCCGCTGCACTGGCGGAAGCTCACCGACGAGGAGCGGGAGATCGTCGTACTGCTGCCCGACAAGCGGCCGGTGGCGGCGGTCGTCACCTGCAAGAACAACCACGGCTGCAAGATTCGGATCGGCGTGCACTCGCTCTCGCCGGCCGGCGTGCTGCAGCCGTCGTTGCAGTGCCCAGTGCCTGGCTGCGATGGGCACGAGGACCCCGGCAGCACGTTGGAAGGCTGGGGCAATTGAAATGTCCAGCCGCTGGCTGAGCCAGAAGGAACTGGAGGACCAGCTCGACCAGACGCTGTTGGTTCTTCACGACCTGATGGAAGAGAAGAACTGCTTCCCCGTGTTTTCGTTCACCGCTCGAGCCAGAGATGCGTATGCCGCTGAGCGCGACTTCGATCGCGGTGTCGTGACGGCTCGAACCATCAGCCAAGCCGTCGAATTCATCCTGAACGACTTTCGCGAGATGGGAGATGACTCTTGGCGAAACTGCAAGTTGTACGTCGTTCGGTTGAGTCCGCTGCTCGGCGTGATGAGGCCATCTTCGCCAGTTGAAGACCGAGTCGTTGACCTGAGCACGGTGCGCTGATGCCCCGCGTGATCATCGACTACTCCGACGGTGAATACGGCATGCGGCTGCTGGAAGACGCCCTGAGCAGCCAGTGGCGGGACCCGGAGATGAAGAAAGCGGCCGACAAATACGCTCGTGCTTGTTCGGTCGAGGTCACCTACGAGATGTGGCGCCAGTGGAACGCGTTTCGGGACCTCGCTCGTGAGTGGAACGAGCTCCTCGGGCGAATCGACAGTGAAACTTACGAGGCCCGTGAAGAGGCTGGCCGCGTCTTTCAGAAGGAGCGACCGTGAGCGCACGAAGGCAGAATGACGAAGCTTCATGGCTGCGGGAGAGCGGACAACCTCGAAACCGCAAGCAGGCGCTTGAGGATATGAACGCGATCCTCGAAATCCGAAACGGTCGATTCCAGACCGAGGCTCAGTTCCGAGCAGCCAACCACGAAGCGCTTGAGCAGTTGTTCGAGGTCGTTCTATTTCTGGTCAAGGATTCCAGATAATGCCCTTCGGTCCCTTCCTGGCGTCCCTGGCCTTCGGCTTCGTCAAGGGTCTGACCTCCGCGCACGACGAGGAGGAGCCGGTCTTCTCGCTCGAGCAGGACTTCCTGGGGCCGGTGAAGGAGGAGTTCATCTACCGCGGCGTGCCGCTGTGGGCGAAACCCAACCTGCCGCTGGGCTCCACCGCGGTCATCTTCGCCGCCGATCATCTGCTCAGCGACCACCGCGAGGCGATGAAGCACAACCGCCCCACGCCCACCGCCAGCCAGGTCGCCGCACGTCTGGGTGACACCTTCGCTGGCGGCGTGGCGTACGAGCTGGCGTTCAGGGAGTACGGGATCCTGGGGGCGATCGCCTGTCATAGTTTTCACAACCTGGCGTGCGGTCTCGGCGCCAAAATGCGGAAGCCGCGATGAATCGCCCTTCTCGTCGAGTGGTGGAGTGGCTGAAGGAGAACGGCTTCGTCCAAACCAGCAGCGGTACTCCGCGCTACATCTGGGAGCGGCAGATTCCTCCGCATGAGGTGGATCGTGGGCGGTACCCGATCAACCACAGCAACATTCGGATCGTGTACCACCCGCCGCATCCCCATGCGCTTCCTCCCCACCGCGAAGCCTCCTGGGAGCTGACTTCCAGCTCACACGCCGACCGGTTGATGGGCCCCGACGAGGACAAGGTGCTGCAGGCGCTGAGCGAGGCGCTGGTCTGGCAGGACACGGACCGCCTGGTGCTCTGGCCTGACGAGGAGCGCGAGCTCGACCGCGACGGGCCTGAGGGGCAGCAGGACGCGCGCAGGCGGCGCGGGTTCTACGGCTTCGAGAATCTCGGAATGCTCCAGCGCAACCTGAAGTTCGAGTTCTCCTGGGTGCTCGAGGAAGAGGACCATCCGCCCGACTTCGAGGACGCTGAGATCAACGCGGGGGTTACCGCGCTCTGGCAGGACGGCGTCCTGCACGCCTGGTGCGGCGCAGTCATCACTTGTTTCCTCACGTTCCGCGGCGAGACCTTCCCAGGGTCCGACTCGATCTGGGGGCTCAGCTACGAGAGCAGAGAGCAACTCTGGAAGGACGTCGAGAAAAGCTACGACTTGAAACGCAACGCCCGCCGCGCGGCGATCGACCTCGCCCGCAAGGCCGCGCTTCTGTCGGTCAACGACCCCGACCCCCGCGCACATAGGAACCGTACATGGGTTCGTGACAACGAAGCGCTTCTGGTCGCGATCGACAAGTGGCTTGAGCAGCATCCCAAGGACGCATCATGATCATTCAAATCGCAGCCGCCGGCGCTGGACTCGTGGGCCTCTCGCTGATCACCGGATACAAGCCCGTGGTGGGGAACAGCGGGCTGATGATGGTGAAGAGCGTGGGGAGCGGCGGCTTCATGCGCCCCGACGCCGCCGACGCCTTCAATGCGATGGCCGCTGCAGCTGCTCAGGAGGGAATCACGCTCCTGGCCGGCTCGGCGTTCAGGTCCATCCCCGAGCAGGCCATCCTCTACGCGCAGTACGTGCAGCGGTTCTTCACCGCGCCCACGGTGGCCAAGCCTGGCACCAGCAACCACGGCAACGGCACCGCGGTCGACATCGCCAGCTCGCCTGGAGTCAGCCTCACCTACGGCTCGAGCGCGTACAACTGGCTGAAGCGGAACGCCGCCACGTACGGCTTCAGCTGGGACGAGGGGCAGAAGGTCGACGAGCCCTGGCACTGGCGCTTCGTCGGCTGAGGGTCGCAGACCGCTTCGTTAGTCGCGGTGGCCTACGGGGTTAGAGACCCCGCCGCTCTCCACGAGGGGCCCGTCTGGTAGCGACCCAAACGGTCCTTCCTACTCCCCTCGATCCTCTGAGCTACTGCGATGAGCGGTGGGAGGGATTCGAACCCTCGGCCTCGTGGATGGCAACCACGTGCTCTACCTCTGAGCTACTACCGCGAGTGAGGGATCCGCAGGCCCTCGAACAATCGGCGGTGCAGCAGGCTGCCCAGTCGACTCTACCCGAGTAGGGGTGCATCTCAATACCGTGGGTCAGCCAATGCGGGAGCTGGATTTGAACCAAGCGATCTCCAGGTTATGAGCCTGGCGAGGACAACCGGACTCCTCTACCCCGCAACAACTTGTTCAGAACGCGCCCGAGTGATGAAGCCGGTACTGCAGCCAAGACCCATTCGTGGTGCTTCCGTTCGGAAGCGGTGCGTGTGTGGACTCATCGGCCAGACGCGTTCTGAAGTGCCAGCAGTTCTAGTGGTGCAGGTCTGATGTGTCAAACGGGGAGGTCTCGGCTGCTCCGCCAGATGGTGCGCGGGATCGTCACGGAGTCGAAGGCCCAATGATCGCCAGAGCCGTAACCACCCTGGTTTTTAGAAGCGCATGAAGACGCTTCCCCGCCGCTGCTTGAAGGCCCCTTGCCGAGCCCTCCCCACAGGCGAGCCTATCGCATCCGTAGGAACTGCGGCGCTCGAGCGATCATCTGCTCCAGCGACCCCGAGGCCAGCTGCTCGACCTGCTCGTCAGGCTCGACGCCGTCCACTTCGAGCCGCTGGCGCACCAAAGCAAATTCCTGAACGCCGTTGGCCATCTCGCCTTCGGTGTCCAGCAGGTAGATCCCGCGGTCGGTGCGGTTGGCACCCTCGTCGCGCGCGCCGATCGGCGCCCCCAGGTACCAGGCGGGCACGCTCCAGTCGGCGTTCAGGCCGCAGGGGATTGCCGGCATCAAAGCCGCCTCGAGTTGGGTCTCCACCGCCCAGCGCGGCGGGTGCACCTCGCGCTCATGCTCGACGTACTGGACGAGTCCATCGACGACTCCCTGGCGGAACAGGCGGCTCGCTGCCGCGAACGGCACTTCGTGCTCTTGGGCCAGGTCCTCAATCACATCGCCGTGGAAGCGGTCCAGGTCGGCACCATCGGCATAGTCGTGCGCCACGACCAACGCGGTCTCGGTGTCGACGATGTCGCGATGGTCGATGTCCCAGTTCCTTTCGTCGCTTCCAACGTCTCGACCGGCATCGATGATCTCCTGGCGCGCGACGACCTTCTCTCCATGCTGGTCCCACCAAACCAGCATCGCCTCGCGGGTCTTCTTGTCGACCCGGAGCTCGTAGTCGTCGCCTTGCTCGTTCGGCTGCTTGCCTTCCGCCAACTGCGAGAAGGTGATCCAGTACGACAGCGTCGCGTGGGTGCGGAACTCGATCTCGTCATCCAGCAGGCTTTGCCGCAGGTTGAGGTTGAACACCGCCTCATTCTTTTCCGCCAACTTCGGCACCGCGTTCCACATGAACTTCGGTGCCAGTTCCACGGACACTTCGGCGCGTACCTTGACGTCGGTACGCACGTTGTCGACGTGGCCGATCAGCATCTGCGCATCGATCTCGAAGTCGGGGTGCGGCGCGTCGACGTTCGCGCGCTCAGCGATCGCCGCCTTGGAGAAGTCGGCGGGGTGCAGGCCGTTCAGTCGCTTCATCGCTTCTCCAGTTCGCGGTCCAGCGCCACCAGCAGGTTCTGCATGTCGCGCTTGCCCAGCACGACCGGCTCGCTGGTGTGCGGGTCGAAGCCGCAGCGGAAGGCCTTCATGTTCGGCTGCAGCTCCGCGATGTCGTACTCGAAGCGATCGACGTTGTGCTCGCCAACGGGCGAGTCCAGGTCCCAGACCTCGATCTGGAAGCCCACCCGCCCGCTGTCGTAGTTGGCGAAGATGCGGCGCTCCATGCCCGTGTACTTCTCGATGTGCTCCCAGAAGGTGCCTGGGCTCCACCCGCGCCCGCCCGGAGCGTACTTCTTGGGATTGACCAACTCGCCGCCGTGAAGGACCTGCGGGTCGAGCTGGAGGATGGGGTTCATCTCCCCGCCGCCGTTGTCCACAGCGATTTGCTCTCCATCCTCGAGCAACCGCACCGCAGCGGCTCGACGGCGGTCTGCTTCTCGAACGCTGCGAGCTGGAGTCGGATCGACCATGGCCAGAAAGCGATATTCCCCGTCGGCGTTGATCCCCACGTACGCTTCTTCGGCCAGGTAGATGGTGACCTGGCCGTCCATGTCGGTCTCGACCACCTCGACGTTCTGCCGACCGATCCAATCCTTCTCGGCCAGGAGGTCCAAGAGCGAGTTGTTCACGCCCTGGTCCAACTGCCTGTTCGCCTCAGGGCGGATGTAGATCTCGCCCAGCGGGCGGGTGTCGTTCACGTCGTAGCCGTCGATGGGGTTGCCCGTGGTGAGCAGGCGGCGGGCTTCGTAGAGGGGCATTAGTCGTCCTCGCCGGCCTCAACGAACCGAGGGTCAGGCCGACCGCCACCAGCCTCGTAGGCGTCCCAGGCCATCGCCAACTCGGCGCGCATCGCCACCGTGGCGCGATCGGTCTTGTCGTTGACCGCAGCGCTGCCCTTGATCATGCGACTGACGCTGATCCACTCGAACTCGTCGGTGTCCTCCTCGATGTCGAGCACCCGGATCAACACGCCGAAGTCGACTTCCTCTCGGGTGTTCTCCCCCACCACGCCGATGAACCAGGCCTCGCTGCGCAGACCCTTGACCGTCTTTCGGTAGAAGAGCCGGCCGTGCTCGGTCACCAGCCACGCCTTCTGCTCTGCGGCGTCATCGCCCTCGCGGAACCGCTCGAGCACGTCGGCGTTGTTGACGATGTCCATCACGTCGAACTCGAACGTGTAATACGCCCACGGAGCGGGGAAGTTCTCGCCGAGCTCGCTACCACCGTCGCGCATCGCGTCGAGGCCATTGCTGGTGTTGTCCGACACGTAGAGCACCAGGTACTGGTCCTTGGTGTACGTCATCGCGTCGTCGGCGGCCTGAGCAGCAGCGTCCTGAAGCTCCCCACCACGCTCGGTCCACTCTTCAGTGAAGACGCGCATGATCAGGTCTGCTGCTTGCCCCCGGACCCACTGGCGGTAGTACCGCTCGACCACCTGTGTTGCTGCAGCGAGTTCTTCTTCCGTCACGTCGGCCATGATCAGACTCTCCTGAAGGTTGCGATGGTGATGTCTTCTCCACCGTCTTTCTCGTCGGGGAACGCACCGTCCCCGTTCTCGTACTCTTCCAGTTGCACCTCATCCAACTCTTCCCAGCCCAGCTCGAACTCCTCGGCGGTGTCGTCGCCGCTGATGTAGAGGCCCGGGTCATTGCGAAGCTCGCCGGCCCGCGGATGCACCTGGCGCCCGAGCGGCGAATGCACCAGCGCGCGCAGCACGTCGGGCGGCCCGTCGCTGGGGTCGACGATGAGGGGGCCCAGTCGAATCCCATTGAAGAAGACCTCGTACATGGGGTTTCGCAGGTCAGTGGTGGCGTCAACGCCCCACGAGGCGCAGAGCAGACCGAACGCCCTGCTGCCCATCACGTAGTCCACTCCCAGGAACCGCAGGGAGATGTGCACGTCGTAGCTCAGGCGCTGGATCTCGTTCAGCAGGTGGAACGGCCCTTCGTACCCATGCGGGAAGTGCATCTCGCCGTTCATCGAGAAGGGCGACCACGGCGCGCCGACTCGCTCGATGAAGCGGTCCAGCGCGACGAGCTCAGGCGGCTCTGCGGCCTTGTACGGGATCGGTTCGGCCTGAGTGCGGTAGTAGGTGCCGCCGCCTGGAGTTCCCGTGTCCGCGTGCAACGGAAGCGGGTCCGTGACGATCTGATAGAAGAACGGCTTCGTGTCGGGCGGGATGACGGGGCAGAGGATTTCGAGATCGCTCTCTTCGCTCGAGCGCGGGAAGCCAGACGCCCGCGGGTAGTCGAACGCGATCCGCAGGGGGGCGACGGCCGCGAATCTCTTCGCTTCGCCAGACGTGAGCCAGGAGCGCATCTTCTGCTTCTTCATTTGGCCTTTCTAGCAGGGCGCGGATTCAGAATCGCGTCGGCCGCGCTGTGCAGCGGATGTAGCTCATACGGGGTCCTCGCCGTCGAGCTCACCCACGAGGCCCTTCATCACGGCCTGGCCCTCCTTCAACCGCTTGCCCACGATCTCCGCGTAGATCAACGTCGAGTCGGCGTTCTTGTGGCCCAGCCACTTCTGCACGAAGAGGATGTCGTCCCCTCGCTCAAGCATGTGGGTCGCCACCGAGTGCTTCAGAACGTGCGGGTGCTGGTGGTCCTTCACGAGCCCAGCTCGCACCGCGGCGCGCTTCCAGTACCGGAATACGTTGAACCGATCGAGCGGCGCCGAGGCGTCGTCGGGGTGCGGGAAGAGGTAGGGGCTCTGCGGCCGCGCTTTGAACCAGGCGCGCATGTCGTCCAGGATCCACGGCTCCAGCGCGTAGGTGTTGCCGGCCGACTTCTTCAATCGAAGGATGTCCATGGTGCCGCGCTTGGGGTCGAAGTGCTCCACGGGCTGCAGGCCGATCTCCGACGCGCGCAACGCGCAGTAGTAGAGCGTCTTGATCACCGTGCGCTCCTCCAGGCTGTTCGTCCAATCGACCGCCTTCCTCAGTTGCTCGATGGGGACGTAGCCCTTGCGGATGCGGCTCTTCAGGTCTCCCTCGCCGCTCTTCAGGCTGGGGTAGCTCTTGGGCGGCATCAGCGCGCCCCCGTGCACACAGGCGGGATCTGATCGTCACACATCCCGCCGTGACCCATGTGCCATACGCAGACGCGGGCGGGCGCCGAGTGCGTGGCCATCACGTACTCGTTTCCGCATCGATCAACGTGCCTGTTCTGGCTGTAGTGCTGGTACCTCAGCTGGGGGGCGGTGAGCGGTGCAGGCGGTGGCGGGCGCGGCGGGGGAGGCGGTTTGGCGTCGGGATCGGGCTGCACCCGCTCTTGGATGAAGTCCCAGAGGACGCCGGCGCAGTCGGGGCAGATGTCCAGCGTCGCAATGGGATTGAGTGACTGCCCCCAGGCATCGTTCACGGGGAGCGGGCGGTGGTACTCGAGCTTCCCACTGCCCTTCGCGGTCTGCGGCACCATCCCTGATCGGAACGGCTCATTCTCGTAGACCTTGCGACAGATGTCACATCGAGTCGCAGGAACGTATTCCTTGATGACCCGCTCTTTTGAAATGCGCGTGGTGCTCATGCTTTCTCCTTCTCCTCTCCCGTGCTGCGGAAATCGGGGCGCATCTGGAAGCGCGGGACCTCGGCGTGAACGCGGACGCAGGTCCAGCGGGACACCTTCCCGCGGCGGTAGTTGATCTCGAAACACAGGTGCGAGCGGAAGTAGCGCAGCGAGCCGTCGCCGTTCTTGGGGATGTAGCTGCCGATGAGCCTTCGGCACTGCGGGCATTCGGCCTTCATCCGACCCTCGCGCCCAACAGGACTACGAGCGCTGATGGGACGCCCACCAACTCCAACGAGACTTCTTCCGTGGTGAACAGCAGATGGACCCTCAGCTTCAGGTGGTGCGGCCAGAGCTGGGAGAGGTAGAGCAGCGGGAACTCCGTCTTCAGCGGCTCAGGGCGCGGAGCGAGGGCAGTCGACTCGTCCCCGATGCGGATGATCAACATCGAGTTCTCGTCAGACTCCGACATCACGGCCACGCCGTGGATCGCACCTTCGGCCGGCAGACCGACGAGCACCATGGGGCCGCCCGAGCCGAACTTCGCCTGTCGGATCCATGGCAACGCGCCCGGACCACGCCTGGGCACTGCGGTGGGAGAGCGGAAGCGCGGGTCGTCGAAGAGCGGTCCAGGTCGCAAAATCGTCTCGCGGCCGGTGACAGGGCCTTCCAAGAACTGGTGCTCATGTGGGCGCGGCTGCAGCGGTCCAGGGATTTCCACCGCGCACTGAATGCCGTCGCTGTCGGTCCGCGACCTGAAGTGACAGCGAGCCATTAGCGCCGCCTCGACTGGTGGGTCTGGAAACGCTTCGCGGGCTCGGTGTTGATCGGCGCGTTGTGCCACCGACGCTCCGGTCCATCCATCGTGTAGACGTTGTTGTCCTCCACGCCCAACACACCTTGGTCGTAGTCCTCTTCTCCCTGCCACGTCATTCGACCCGTGAGCGAGTAGCCCCACGGCTTGATGAAGTGCTCGATCAGGTACTCCAGCCACTCGATGTAGCTGGTGAACTTCTCGCCGCCGTCCCAGACGATCGTGGTGTCGTCGTCGGCGGGGACCCAGTGGCACCAGAGGCTAGGCTGGCCCTGAGGCTCGGAGTTGTAGTCGACGATCGAAGCGTCTTGGTCCTGCCCCATGAATCCCGTGCCGCCGACGAAGTAGCCACCATCGACTCCAACGGTCATCAGCGCTGCTTCTCGGATCGGGTCGGGGAACAGTGCCGTAGAGAACTCTCGCCCGCTGCTGCGAAGGACCGAGACGAGGAGTCGCTCGTCTCGCTTCACTCGTCGGGTCTTGTTGAAGGCCCGCAGGTAGTCGGCGTGCTCCTTCTTCATCGGCCTGTTCAACATGAACGCGCCTTCGAACGTCGTCGTGTAGCCCACGCTGGTCAACTCCCTCGCCTGGCGAAACCAGGCTTGCTCCCACGCTCGAGCACGTGGTACTCCCCTCATTGCACAGTCTCCGCAGACTGTGCAAGTGGGTTAACTAGTTAACGCACCGCGTCATGACGGCTGGCCACGGTCGAGGGTAGATCGGGCGCATGAAGAAGCGAGCGAAGAGAAGCCTGATGAGAAGCCAGCACGGCAACTTCTTCGCGGCCCAGCGGCGGCGCCACATCGAGCAGACCCGCAAGCGATGGTTCGGCAAGAACTGGAAGAAGTCGCTGGCGAGACTGGTGGCGACGCAGGGATACGAGAACGTCGCCGTGGCGCTCGACGAGATCGCGACTCAGGTCGTCGCCCTACCTGACTGGCTTCGGCGCCGTCGAGGGCTCACCCCATGAGAAAGAAGAACGGCGGTCTGGTCCTGTTGGGCAGCAAGGTCTCTCCTGAGCTCGCGGAGGCGGTGAACGAGGCGGCGCGCGAGCTGGGCATCACGGTGAGCGCGATGGTGGCGCAGCTGCTCGAGGAGGCGCTGAACGACGGCGCCGCCGAGCGGATCGCGGAGAACCTGGAAGACAAAGGCTACCAGGCGGGCCTGCGCCGCGGGCTCCACAGGGTGCGGCAGCACATGAAGAAGCTCTACATGGAAGGTGAGTGATGGCAGCGAAGAAACCAGGGACGGTGTGGCGACCCATCCCCGTCCTCCGCGGCGACGCCCCCCGCTGCCCGCAGTGCCCCAAGTGCCGCGGCTTCATCCACGCGAGGAACAGGATGGACGTCGGCACCCAGAAGGACCTGGACCGCCACCTCGAAGACTGCCCAGGCGTCTGCGCGAAGTGCGCGGTCAGGCCCGACGACTACGGCCTCTGCTCCCCCTGCAGCAAGGCGGTCTACTTCGCCACCGAGGTGGGGAAGCTCTACGCCAGGTTCCACGCGGATCCGTCGCTGCAGACGGTCACCACCTACGCCGCGGTGAGCCCTGAAGGCGTGCTGACGACCATCGTCTGGCACTTCCTGCGGAGCACCGACTGCAACGGCGACCCCAGCGGCTGGTGGAGCCCCAGCATCCGGATCGGCAACCACCTGCGGTCCCTCGGCATGATGGCGGATGATCCGTTCTACAGCAGCCAGCAGCTGATTCAGGACCTGGAGGCCGGCCGATGATCTACCCCGTGTCGAAGAGGAAGCTGAAGCGGTTCGAGAAGAGGCCCGCTTTCGAGGCGGACGTGGTGCTGGTCTACGGCGAGCGCGAGGACACCGTTCACGGGCCGACCGAGCGGACCGTCCGAGCCGCGGTGCACGTGGAGACCTCGCGCGGCGGCTCGGGCGTGGTGAAGGCGGGGGAGACCGTCTTCGACTTCACGCTGACCGAGCACGTCGTGGGAGGGATGCCCCCCTGCTGGATCACGCTCACCGAGCTCATGGAAGGTGAAGAGCCCGACGACGCCGACCACCGCAGCGACACCCACCTGCGCCTGCCCAAGAGCACGCGCGAGGCGATGCTGGTCTGGTGGGACGAGAACCAGAACGACGTGTGGTTGGGCCCGTCGCAGGCCTGGGCAGCTGGGCGCGACCTGGCCATGGACAGCGACTACTTCAACCTCGCTGAGCTGGTCGCCGATGCAATGGACGACGAAGAGGAGGGGGTGACCTTCTTCAAGACCGCGGCGCGAGTCGTTGCGACGCAACAGTTCGAGGCCGACGACGTCCCGTATGGCTTTGAGGACGCGCTGGAGAGCCTGCTCAACCGGTACGATCGCGCAGCGGATGCGGCCCACGTCACCAGGGGCGAGCGCAACCCCCACCACAGCGAGAGCGCTCGAGAGATCGAGACGGAGATGCGGCAGGGATGGATTGACGGGCTCACGGACATGATCGAGGAGGAGCGCTTCGAGGTGGAGGACGCGCTGACCGAGCGCGGGTTCCCCGTGCAGCCGATGAACTACGCAGGCGGTACGGCCTGGCGGCTGGAGGACAATCTCTTTCTGGTCCGCACCGACGGCACCGACGAGTTCAACCTGCTGCGCACGACCACCCCACTGGGTGCCGGGGTCAGCGAGGAGGACTTGGAAGGCGAGCTCTTTCACGCGGCCGACGTGAGTTTCGGGTACCTCAACGAGGTGCTGGACCACGCCTACCTGATGATGAAGGCGAAGCGATGATCCTCTTCCTCCTGCTGGGCGTCGTCCTGTTCCTTCTGGGCACCGAGCTTCTGAGCCGCACCCGCTTCCAGTGCGAGATCTGTGGCGAGCGGTTCAGCATCCACCACACCAAGGCCAAGGCCTTCAGCGAGAAGGGCTGCCCCCACTGCGGCCCTCACCACTCGAACTGATGACCTGCGGCCACACGAAGCTGATGCCCCGCCGCAAGGTGATCGATAGGCGGCGCGAGCACGGAAGCCTGGAGATCATCCACACGCTCTCCTGCGGCCACCGCGTGGTGCGGCCGTACAGCGCGAAGAAGACGACCTATTGCGAGGGCTGCCACGCGGAGCAGAAGGCGCCTTGCTCCTCCATCTGCGAGGTCTCCTGCAGCAACCGCCTGCTGGGCACGACCTGCCACTCAGAGGCGGCGCAGAAGAGGCACCAATCGCTTGCAGCCGCAGGGTTGATGAAATAGTTTCATTTAGGTGTTGACAGGTATGGCCTCGGGCGGATATTCGTCTGGGGGTAACACGGCGTCGGGGACGGCGCCTTCAACAGGAGACAGACCATGCGCAACAAGGTTCAAGAGATTCGCTTTGCCATTGAAGCCGCGCTGAAGCCTCTCGAAGTCCAGTACAGCTTCAAGGTCAGCCAAACCAAGATGACCTACTCGCCCGACGGCGCCTTCACCCTGAAGGTCGAGGGCGGCGTCGTCTCCGCCGACGGGAAGGTGGCCAGCAAGGAAGCGGGCGCGTTCGCCGCTCTGGCGACCCTCTACGGCTTCAAGGCGGAGGATCTGGGCGCCACCTTCAAGTGGAACGGGCAGGCCTTCACCATCACGGGCATCAAGTCGCGCGCCCACAAGCGGCCGCTGCTGGCCAAGCACGCGGGCGACGGGAAGCTGTACACGTTCCCCATCGACGCGGTGCTGGTCGCGCTGGGCCGCCCCGTTCGCCCCGCTCTCTCCCTCCGCTACGACTCGGTGCGCGAGTGAAGCCTCTCACGGCGGAGGACCTCAACATCGTCGTGGTGCGGAAGGCGCTGACCGCGCTGCGGCTGGTCCAGAGCGGTGACGTCGAAGCCACGGACCCTGTTCACGCGCTGGTGGCCGACGCCCGCGCGGTGCTGACCAACCTCGACGCCACGCTCTTCGAGTTGATCAAGTTCCTCATCATGGTGGAGCCCGTCTTGGAGGAGGGGTTCACCAACTGCGGTGAGGAGCCCGACTGCCTGTGGGCCGACCCGCTGATGAAGGCGCGGGAGTTGAAAGAGGCGGTGAAGGCGTACGCGGTGGCCACCCGGATCATGGAGAACACCTGATGGCTTGGCGGATCGTGAAGCAGCCCAACGGCAGGTACGCGCGGTGGAGCGACATCGTCGACACCCTCACGCACATGAACTTCGAGCGCGAGCAGGCGGTGGAGGAGTGGGGCGAGGAGAAGGTGAAGTCCGCCGACCAGGAGCTGGACCACCGCGGCGTGCAGCAGCTGCCGCTGACCCGCTGGAACGCGGCGATGCTGGACATCCGCGAACTGGGCGAGGCCTACGACGACTCCGACGGTACGCGCCACATTCCCTCCGAGAAGGCCATGGAGCGCGAGCGGTTCTTCCTCTGGCTGGACGCCTACCCCAAAGACGCGGTGCCTGAGAAGTGGGCGGACGCCTATCTCGCCATCGTCCTCCCCGCCACCGTCCTGCCGAAACCGCAGCGCGCCGAGGCGTGGCTGGTGCGGAAGGCCAGCGACAGCAGCAAGACGCTGCTGCTCACGACCAGTGAGACCGAGGCGCGGTGCTTCCTGAAGTCCCACACCACCGACTCCTCGCTGGTGCATCTGATCGAGGTCGACGCCAGGTTGCGCGCGGGGGGAGATCCTTCCAAGACGATCGTCGAGATCAAGAAGGACTGCAGCGCGGGGCACCGCTGGACGCCGATGATGCTGCCGTTCTTCGCTTCGGTGTCACACCCTGCCACCGCACCCATCCTCTACTTCAACACGTACATCGAGGGGGTGAACCGCCTCTACGCGCTGGGGTTCGAGCCCGCGCTGGGCTGCGAGGATATCTACTGATGGTCAGCAAGAACCGAAAGCCCATCGAAGGGTTCGCGGTGGAGCGGCTCGGCAAGGTGCGCCCGCTCCACATCGGCATTACTCGAGGTGAGGCGGAGAACTTCATCAAGATCCGCCGCGCCACTGGCGAGCGGGATGACATGGCCATCGTGCGGCTCGTCGACGAGGACTCGCTGAACGATCTCTGGCTGGAGTACCTGGGGGGTCCGCCGCATCCCGATGCCCCCGCGTCGGGGGCGTTCATCTGCGGCCTCTGCGGGCAGTCAGGCGTCCTCGACACCCGCGGCGAGGTCTTCTCTCCCGTTGGCGTCGAGTGTGGCGTGCTGCGGTTCTGTATCTGCCCCAACGGCCGCGCGGCAGCGGAGACCAGCCTCACGCCCAAGAAGTGGCTGGCGGGTCGCCGATGAGCCCCTCCCGACTGCTGCGACGGTTGGGGCTCCCCGAGCCCATTCCCATGAGCGCCATGGAGGTCGTCGAAGGGCTGAGCCGCTTCCACGACGCCGACGCGGGTGTCACCTGCTGGTCGAACGGCAAGGGGCTGTCGTGCCTGAGGACGCCATGAAGGCCGAAGCAGGCGACGTGGTGTTGACGCTGAAGCACGATGAGGCGGTGCGGCTGAAGGTGGTGCTCTACGGCGCCTACCAGCACATGGCGTCTTACCCGTTGAGGGAGCAGCCCGACCTGAAGGAGCTCCACGACGCGCTGGCGGCGGCCCTCGACCGCAAGGCTAGACCGTGAGCATCAACACGAACACGATCGCGTGGGACGCCGCGAAGCTGGAGCGCTTCAAGAAGGCGGTGGCCGACGCCGAGAAGGGCGCGGTGGCTTCGGGCTGCTTCGCCTTCGAGGGCCACGACTTCTACCTGCCGTACGCGAAGTACCTGATCCAGCACCTGGAGGGAGTCCTGTGAGCGCACTCGGCGTCGGGATGAGCGTTCACCACCGCAGGGACCGCCGCGAGCAGGTGATGGCGTGGGTCCGCCGGCAGTGCGAGCCGTTCGAGGTCAACGAGCTGCGCAGCGGGCTCAGCATCACTCGAGCGAACGCGCACAAAATCCTGTCGAACCTGGTCGCGGAGAAGAAGGTGGTGCGGGTCTCCTTCGGCCTCTACCGGAGGATTTCATGAAACCCAAGATCGAAGCCTTCGCGGCGGTCGTCCGTCCTGGCACTCGCCGCTTCGAACGGGAGCCCGCCGAGCAGATCGCCGGCCTCTACTACGGGAAGCCCGACGCCAGTGCCGAGTGCCGGCGCTTCACCCGAGCCCGCGTCGCGCACCTGACGGAGAAGGACCCGCTGAAGGAGGCCGTGAACAAGGCGGCGCTCTACTTCTTTCACCATCCCGACGACGAGGCGGCCCGCATGAAGCTGGACAACGCGGTGCGGAAGCAACTGGGGATCGAATGACTCTCGAGCAACTGGAGAAGCTGCAGCGACTCGATCGCGTGCTGAACAGCGCCGGCATCAAAGCCGATGCTCTGTTCCAGCGGCTCTCGGGTGTCGTCCACGATGATCTGACCGAAGTCGCCAACCACGTCGCGTGCCTGATCTGGCAGGTGCAGACCGAGCTCCGTGAAGTGCAGGGCGCAATGGTCGCGGCGCAGGTGCAGCAGGCCAGCGAGAGCACCAACAACATCCTGAACGCCACGCTGGCGGGCATCGAGTTGGCAGAGAGGAGGAAGCCGTGAACTTCTTCCTCTTCAAGCTGGTCAACTTCCTCAACCTCATGTTCCTGGGGCCGTTGCTGGTCGGTCCGATCGCGCCCGTGAACTGGGCCTGCAAGGGAAACCGCAGCTTCATGCAGCCGGTCGTCTACGCGGCGAACCACGACGGCACCATCTGGAGCTGGCGCTTCTACGGCCCGCCGTGCTGGGTGGGCTTCGACATCTGGGAGTATTACTGATGATGACCGCGCCCGCCTACCTCAGCGCGCCGTGCTCCAACTGCCCCTTCCTGAAGATGGGCGGCGTTCGAGTCCGCACTGCGCGGATGAACCTGATCCTCCGCGGCAGCACGTTCTCCTGCCACAAGACCGTCGACTACGACGCCAGGGAAGAGAACGGCGATGACGACTCGGACGACGAAGACAACCGCCTGAGCGCTCCAGGCAAGGACGAGGCGGTCTGCGGCGGGTTCCTCATCTTCAACGACAAGCAGCAGACCGACACGCAGATGATGCGGATCGCGCAGCGGCTGGGCATGTACAACCCTGCCGACTCGAAGCAGCGCGACAAGGTGTTCGACACCAGGTCCGAGTTGATGGCCTCCTGCCTCGACGCCGAGGAGTTGGAGGAGATCGAGCCGTGCGGCATCGTCAACCGCGACTGTGAAGCGCCGGCCGGGTTCGTCACCGACAACGGCGGCGTCGAGGAGGGCACGGTGGGCGCCGAGTTCATGTGCGACTCGTGCGACCGGCCGGTGTGCGGCGCCTGCAGCGTGGAGAAGGAAGTGGAGCAGCCGAAGAAAGGCCGCAAGAAGGCCAAGGTCGTCACTGTGCGCATCTGCGACGACTGCGCGGAGGAAACGTGAGCGACGAGGAGAAAAAGGTAGGCCCCGGGCTCGTGATGCGGAGGGCGAACATCGACATCTTTCGCGACCGCCTGAAGACCGAGCGCCACAATCTTCAGGTCGCACTCGACCTCGCGGACATGAAGGTCAGGGCTGTCGAAGCACTGGACAAACTGCCGTTGGCGTTGCGGGCAGAACTGGCGGCTGATCTGGCCGACTACTACGACGACGCGCTGGACGAGCCGACGCCGAAGTCGCCGCCGAAGAAGGAGGCGCCCTGATGCTCTCGCCCTACCGGAAAGACTGGACGCCCGCCAAGGTGTTCACCGAGACGAAGACCGTCCAAGAGGCGATCGCCGCGATGCCACCGCTGGTGAGGGACCCGGTCCATGAGGCCGACCGCCAGTGGTCGCTGCTCGAGCAGTCGATTGAGTTCGGCCGGCCGAAGTACACCTTCGCCGATCGCGCGTCCTTGTTGGGGGCCGGCCTGGTCGCGCTGTCGTTCGGCTGGGGCGTCGCTGAAGCAGTCAAGGTGCTCTGGAGGCTGCTGTGGTCGTGAAACGCGCGACGATCGAAGAGGTCTGCGTCAAGTGCCAGGGCGCGCTGCGCAATCCCCCAGCGCCAGGAGTGGAGCGCGGGCTCCGCATGGCGGGCTCGCTGACCATCACCACCAACGAGAAACTCGAGTCGGCGTTGGACACGTCGGAGAGCCGTCGGTACTGCGCCAGCTGCGCGCCGATCGTGAAGGACGCGCTGCAGGTGCTGGGCTTCACCTTTCTGGAGGAGGACAGCACCGCGGGGAAGTGGCGTGCGGCGAACGAAGCAGCGGTGGCAGAACTAGAGGCACAACGGCGTCAGAAACAGAAACGATCCGCAATGGAGGACTACGGCGCGTACCTGCAGGCGATCATTCAGCAGGGGCGAGCGGGTCGACCGGGCCCGCCCGCTGCTCCGGTCCTCAGCGGTGGAACGCTGCCGCCAGGTCACTACACCGCCCAGATGCAGATGGACGGCGAGCAACCCGTCGTAGTGACTCGGCCAGAATGCACCTGCGGCGTGAGGAGCACGGGTAGTCACCTGCGTCTGCCCCATTACCGGGACTGCCCCGCTCATGTTCGATCGGCGGACCTGTGAGCGCCGCCACCGTGAAGCCTCCGCCCAACGCGCCGGCCGAGTGGCCCTGCGTCGAGTGCGGCGAGCCGAAGTCGAAACACAAGACGATCAACGAGAAGGTGGTCTGCTTCCCGCTGGTGCTGGTGAACACGGAGGCCTCGACGTGGAGACAGTTCCGACGAAAGTGAAGAAGCCGCGCCAGATCCTGATGCCGTTCTGCAGGTGCATGGCGCTCACGAAGAAAGGTACACGCTGCACGTTCAAGCAGAAGGTCGGCATCTTCTGCCTCAAGCATCTCAACCCCAACCAAGGATCGAAGTGATTTTGAAACATGCGAAGTGCGCAGTGATTGGATGCAAGAAGCCTCAGCGCTCGCGGGGCTTCTGCGCGGCGGACTACCAGAAGTACCGGATGCTGAAGCGGACGAACCGCCTGCCGGCCGACTGGAAAGCGGTGGGAGAGAACGCCCACGGCTCTGTCGGTCTGGCAGTGAAGAACGTCGTTCTTCCCCGAGGTCGAGCTGGGGCCCAGGCTCTGGCGGCGGCGAAGAAAGCGAAGCATGCGAGCAGGCACCCCGATCTCTTCAAGGTCCCCGACCCTGAGATGGGCGCGGGCAAATTTGACACCTCCTTGGTCGGCCTCGTGAAGCATCCGTTCGGCGCTCCTCTCCCTCTCCTTGGCAGCGCGGCGAGCGTCGCGGCCTCGTACGTGCCTGGCCCTCGCCCGATGGGCCCCTCGTTTCGGCGTGGACTGCTGGAAGGACCTGAAGGAGTGGTGGCCGAGGTGGTTCACTTCTCTGACGACTACGAGATGTTCCACTGGTTCAAGCCGGTGCCTGTCGGGTCGAACACCAGCCTGCGGTGGATCGACCCGTGACCGTCTCCGACGAGCGGGCGAACCAGTTGAGGCGCTTGGTGCGGGCGGCCGTGGCGGAGAAGATCCGTGGGGAGGTTGTCGGTCGAGTTGCCCAGAGGAACTTCAAAGAGATCTGGGAAGAAACCAAGACCGAAGCCGAGCAGACCGTCGTCAAGCTGGAGTTGAACTGGATCGCCAACCTGATCAAGGCCCACCACCCATGATTTTCGTCCCCGTCAGCGACCGCTTCACCGATGCCGAGAAGCGCAGCATTCACATGTTACAGGCCCTGTTCGAAGTCGAGTCGGCTCGAGTCGGTCTCGACGCCGCGGAACGGAAGCTGACAAGCGCGACCTTCCCCGGAGAAGACCTCGTCGATCCGTCGACTCAGGCCTTCGCGACCTTGTTCAACGACACGCTGGCCATGCTCATCGAACTGGGTCGCCTACGTCAGATGACCGACACGGGCTACATGATGGGACGGGTCGATCGAGAACTGGCCTTCGTCAGCAGCCAGATGGAGCCGTTTCTGAAGCCCTCCTACAGACCGCACCCCGACGGTGACGCGCGACTGGCAGAGTTGCAGGCGCGCTACCGAGAGCTTCGCAAGATCAAGAACGGCGAAATCCCCAGGCCCGAGTGGGCGAAGGAGGAATCACCATGACCACTTCCATCCTCTCCCACCTCTCTGGCGACCTGCGCGGCGTCGACATTCAGACGCTGAAGGACTACGCGCTCGAGGCGCCGTACGAGTGGCGCAAGCTGTTCGAGTCGATCATCGACATCCTCGAAGCCGTCGACGGCATGGACATCGACGACATCCGTGAGATGAGCCAGGAGAAGGCCGACCTGGAGGAGGAACTGGAGGAGTTGAAGGAGAGCACCAAGGAAGCGGCGGAGAGCCTCGAGCGGTTGAAAGTCGCCAGCCTGGTGGCGGTGAAGCAGGTGAAGGCGCAGGTCACCAAGCTCCAGCTCAGCGTGCGCGAGGTGAGCAACGGCTTCGACAGCCACGAGGTCGACGGCAAAAAGTCGGTCGATCCGATGGTGCTGAAGGCCATTGTCGACGAGACCGACGATGAGCTCGTGGCGGTGGTCGACGAGCTCGAAGCGGCGGCCCGCGGCGAGATGACCGCCGCCGAGGAAGACGAGGCGGACCTGAAGGTGAAGGCGGTCCTCGACAAGGCGAGCAAGAAGAAATGACCTCGAAGCTCACGGCAGACCAGCAGGAGATCATGCGGCTCCAGTTCGAGCTGCAGGTGCTGCGCGACACCATCGCGATGTACGGGAACAGCCTGCTGGCCGCGCCCTGGGTGCAGGTGGCTCCGTTGTCGGAGTTCCACCAGTTCACCTCCTATCCGGGGACGTGGGTCAACCGAGCGAACGCCAACGTGCAGATACCCCCGCCCGACCACATCTCCGTGATGGACTTGAACGTCCAAGTCATTCGCGGCGGAGCGACAGACTCCGTCTCGCTCTTCCGCCACAGCAGTCACATCCGCTTCGACGCGCGCGGCAAGGACCTTCGGCAGTACCGATTCATCCTGGCACTGGTCAAGGCGGCCCCGTGAGCCAGCCACGATTCCCAGCTCCGTGCGGCAAGGGCACGATGGGCGACAATTACGTCAAATGCGACGTGCCTGGGTGCCGGCGCAAGCTGAAGCTCTTCTGGTGGAACGAGGGCACGAAGCAGAGCGACGGTTGGCGGGTGATCAGCGGCACGACGTGCGGTCCGTGGCACACCTGCCCGATCCACTCCCTGAAGATCGACGAGTTAGTCAAGGCGGGCGAATGACGATTCACCCTCCAGGCACGGGGCTCTTTCTGGTGATGTGGCAGCACGGCGACTACAGCGACCGCAACGAGGGGCCGATCTGCGCCTATCTCTCGCCTGAGGAGGCGGAGCGCCACTCCGACCTGGCGGCGATCGAGGAGAAGCGGATCGAGACCGAGGAGTGGAACCGAGAGCGCGATGTCAGCGACCCGGAGTTCCGAACCAAGAGCGACTGGGAGAAGAACAAGTACGCGCTGGGGGCCGACCCCGACTGGCGCCGGCCGATGAACTTCTACCACTACCATGTGCCGATCCCGATCCTCTCCAGAGCGGAGACAGCACCCGACGAGCTGAAGGTGTTCGAGGACTTCCTGTTGGAGAACAAGAAGGAGCCCACGTGAAAGACGACCCTCGATGCTGGCTCTGCGGGAACCTCAAGAGCGAGCACCTCCACGTGGGCGCGTACGTCAGCCCCAACTTCTGCCCTGGCGACTTCACGCCCAGGCCCACCATCACCCTGCAAGAGATCAAAGAGGCCTACGACAAGGCGCTCTCGAGCATCCCCTACACCCTGCCTGAGGACGAAGAATGAACTCCAGAGACATGCTGAGGCACATCTGCCGTGAGGTGGCCGACGACAGAGATGACAACGTCGACCCAGAGTTGACGGGGCGTGTGATCAACGCCCCCTACGACCTCGAGCAAATGCAGCAGTTGGAGTTGCTGCATCTCGACCTGCAGATGTTGCTCCTGAAGGCGAAGGCCTACGGCTTGAAGCAGGCGCTCTACGAGGTCATCCGCTAGTCTTTCACCGCCGCTGCAGCCCTCTCTGTCCTCCGGGTGCTGCAGTATCCAGAGCCGTCACCCTCGCGATGGTGATGATTGGAGCGCCCGAGCGAAGGTCTCGGGCCTCCTCTTGAGCGCCTCCGTGAGGGGCCTTCAAGTGGAGGGAGTACCCATGACGATGTCGTGTCCGAAGTGCAAAGGAGAGGGAAAGGTGCCGACTACAGCGGAGCAGGCGAGCGCCGATCTGAAGAAGATCTGGCATCACGCCTGGCGAGTCGTAGTCGTTGCGGTTTTGCCGTTCATCGTGATGGGCGTGGCCACTGGTCTCGCTCGGGTGACCCATTGGATGGTGGGCGCCAGCACGATGGTGGTGGTCACGTACGGCCCGCGTACTGGCGACCTCGAACCGTCCTGGGGCATGGCGATGATTGGGATGTTCAGCTTCGTCGCCGCCATCGCGACCGCCGTCTTCACTTCCATGGTGCTCTGGAACGGGAAAGAACCGTAAATGGACCTCATCATGTTGTTGGCAGAGGTCGAGTCGGCGCTGCTGCAGATGAAGTGGGAGACGAACGGGCTCACCGGCCCGCTGAAGCACTACACCGGCCGCAGCTCGAAGTGGACGGTGCAGCTGGTGACCCTGGACGACGGGCAGCGGATGGGCGCCGCGTCGGCGGGGATGACCGTGATGCGCCTGACCGAGGCTCTGGCGGAGGAGGCCGAGCGGATGGCCAAGGCGCAGCTGGAGCAGCGGGTGGCGGCGGTGAAGGCCGAGAGCGAAGCCATCTACGAGAAGAACAAACCATGATGATCGACCTGAACCAATTCGCGAAGGAACTGGTGACCAGCCTGCAGTTCGGCACCAAGACCTCGGTCAGCATCGATGTACTGGCAGCTCTAGTGAAACGCTGCGCCGAGGCGGAGGTGAAGCTGGAGACGATCCGCGCCGACACGCTGCGCGGGGCCAGAGAGAAGGTGGCCCGGATCCGGTCGCTCTACTTCCCCGACTCGGGCGGCGCCGAGGCCTGCACGCTGATCGATAGGGACCTGGCGATCTCACAGACAGGCACCGCGCGCAGTTCAATGGACGTCTTCGCTGTCATCGACCGCGAAGACCTGAAGGAGGCGCTCCACGTCCTCGAACTGGGTCACAACGCTGTTGGCGTCGAATGGAAGGAGCGCCGCGAGCGCCTCTTGAAGTCCGTCGTGGAGGCGCTCAAGCGATGAGGCTCCGAAAGGCGAGAGTGGTCGGCACCCGAAACGCCATCACGATGCACGGCCCGATCAAGCAGAAGGTCTATCCGAAGAACCTGCGCAACGAGATCTTCATCCGCTTGGCGAACGTGCTGGGCAGCTCGGTGTCGGCCACGGCTGCGGCCATCAACGTGGACCCCATCGCGGTCTATGGCATCAAGCAAGGGCGACTGACCTTCGGCAGCGAAAAGTCGTTCCTGAACGCGCTGGGCAAGCTGCTCGAGCGGCCCGAAGCGATGCAGGAGCAGACCCGAAAGAGGCTGTGGGCGGCCATGGCGGTCGTCACCGGCCCCGATTTCCCGACCCTCACCAGCAACTACAGTTCGACCCCCACCCTCACCGACGGCCCGATCCCCAAGTCATGAAGTTTCCCTCAACCCCAGGAGTAGACGTGAAGATCACCCTGATGAAGTTCGGAGCGAAGTGGTGCGGCCCGTGCGACGACCTGGCGAAGGCCAGGACGCTCGAGAAGTTTGCCAAGGCGCACCCCGAGGTCCGCGTGGAGAAGCACGACGACAACGCGGCCGGCACCAGCAAGGCCTGGGAGAAGCTGGCCGACGAGTACAAGGTGCAGGACATCCCCGTGCTGATCTGGGTGGCGGGCGGCAAGGTGCTGCTGAAGACCACCAACGTGTCGCCGGCCGGGATCGAGAGCCAGTACAAGAAGGTCCTGGCGAAGCTGTGATTCAGATCAGCACCGAACTGGTGCCAGGATCGAACCCCATGACCGACGAACAGATCGAGGCCTACGTGCGGCGCGAGGTGGAGAATTACGCCGAGCGCATGAACGAGGAGTACGGCATCGACACGCTGGCGGCTGTGCTGCGCCAGCTCGACGCTGCGCGGGGCGTGCTGGGGGACCTGCTGCAGGAGAAGATCTCCGGGCTGAAGGTCTACTCGGTGACCTTCGGTGTGGTGGTGTCGCAGCGCACCTTCCCGGTCGCGCCGCTGTTGATGAGCCACGGGCCGAGTTCAGGCACTGCCGAGGTGCTACCGCAGATCTGGACCTCGCCCCAAGCCGCGATGGAGTCCGTCGACCAGCGCATCGGGAAGCAGGAGTGGGTGGAGCACGACAGCCACGGTAGGTGCTGGGCGAGTGGTCGCTACGTCATCAGCGAACACGAGATCGGGTAACCTTCGCGCCATGGCCTCGAGCGATATCCCCAAGCTGGTTGAGAAGATCCTCGCGGGCAAAGACATGTGGGGCCCGCTGCTCGATGCGGTCGAAGAGACTGGGCGACCCGACGAGGTGTGGTCTTCGACGGTCTACAGCATGTTGAGCGACCACGCGTTCAATCACCCCGCTTCTGGGGAGGACCCCGCGTTCAACGCTCGAACAGCGATGCGTCAGATGTTCGAGGGGATCGCCAAGGTCTCGTACCTCTACGCGGTGAACCTGCACCTGGCGTTCTCAGCTGAGGAGCGCACGGGGGATCCCTACCGGTCTCGCGACTCAGGCATGCAGACTGCGGCGGTCGACGGGATGAACCGCGCGAAGTGCGGTGTGAACTGGAGCCGTGACCTGCAGCGCGAGTCGATGGAGTGGCTCACGAGCGAGCTGGGCAACTTCGAGAAGGACCCGCTGGTCTACCGTTCCGCCGCGATGTTCACCGAGCCCCGCGGCGAATGCATCACCGTCGATGGTATCCACTGGTTCACTCTCGACGGCCCCGAGCACCGCTACGCCGACTGGCTGGACCATGCGCCCGAGTGGATGGAGAAAGAGTTGCAGAAGGAGCACGGATGGGACCGCGAGTTTCTCACCGTCTACAACGGGGGCGGCTTCACCGCAGACCCCGACTACATGATCATCGGAGTGGTGCAGGACGAAGAAGAGATCTGGCAGCTGGTCAGCTCCGGCGTTCGCAACCCCGAGGTGGAGTGCCCGTTCAAGTCCTGGGACCCCGTTGAGCGTGAGGACCGCAAGGACCCGAAGGTGACGATGGAAGACACCTTCTGCGGCGACTCACCAGGTCGTCGGTGCCGGTTCTGCGACACCGATCTGGGCGAAGAGCACGGCGTGATCTACGAGGGCGAAGGCAGCGAAAGCGTCTACATGCGCCTCGACGAAGACCACCCGATGCGGCGCTAGCGCTTGAGACCGGTGCCGCACGAGCCTTCGAGCTCGGCGTTGCCGCAGTGCTTGGGGTAGCCCGCGTCGAGGCAGTAGGCCTCCGACTCCGCGTGGCAGACGCTGACCTGGGTGCAGTCGTTGTTCTGCACGCAGAGCCGGTGGCGCTCGGCGGCCATGATCTCGAACTTGCGATGCGGCGGCACGCGCCAGCTCTCGGGCAGGCAGGAGTCGCACGCGGAGACCAGGGAGGCGGTGCAGAACACTGCCAGCACGAAACGCTTCATCGGCGCCGTCCGTGGAGATGAGGATTGGAGTCGATCAGGTCGACGTACTGCGGCAGGCGGCGCTTCAGGTACGCCGACTTCTCGCCAGGCGACAGCCGGTCGTAGATCCGGTTCTCGCGCTGAACGCGCCGCACGCTGACCTTGCGCTTCGCCTTGGCCTTCGATCGGCGCTTGGGCTTCAGCCGGCAGACGCGCCGACCGACCTTGCGCTTCAGCTTCCCATGCTTGCACTTCATCGACGGCGCCGATACCTGCCCAGCGGCGGCCGGCGCGCGTTGTTCTTGCCCACGTAGTAGGCGGCGGCGACGGCGACAGCCACCAGCGCGATCGACTTGGCCGAGTACCACCAGACGAAGTAGGCGGGGTTCGCCGTCATCGCCGCCTGCGCGTCTTCGCTCCAGCCCTCGAGACTGGACTCAGGCTCGAACTGGTACTTGCCCATCATCGGCGGGCGGTGGCAGTCGCAACTCATGCGCCTTGCGACTCCCAGAACTTGTAGGCGCCGACGGCGCCCACGCCCATCACCAGCAGCGTGCCCAGGCCGACGCCGGCCGCCGTGCGGTACGAGCGCCGGCGCTTGCACCGACGGCCGCCGCTGGGGTTCTTCAGCTTTCCGTACTTGCATCGGGCCATGTTCAGCTCCTCTTCTTGTAGAAGTACCAGGCCGCGGCGAGAGCGGCGAGACCGCCTCCCGCGTAGAGCAGGGTGCGGTTGTTGATGCCCATGGTGTAGCGCTCCGTCCACGGGATCGACGCGGCCTCGGCCTCCGACTGAGGGTACGAGCCTTGTCCGGGGAACAGCATCGTCAGCGGCGCGCGAGGCTGCGCGATTGCCTGCCCCGCGTTGGCGCCGATCTCCTGGCCGGGGTTGAAGGTGCGGGGGTCGAAGTTCAGTCCAAATCGTCTCATCGTGATCTCCGACGTCGGCGCGGGGTGGGGGAGGACAGCGCGTAGTAGCCGCCCAGCGCGAGCAAGCCCACCAGCAGCCAGGGCGTCTTCCTGGCGAAGTCGGGCAGCGCCCATTCGGTGGGATCCGCCCAGGCGGGCAGCGTCCAGCTGCTGGGGTCGGCCGGCTGCGGGCCGACCCAGTTGGCGCCATCGATCGCGATGACCGGTTGCCCGTTCTCGTCGACCGTGTACCCGTACCGGCTCATCGGCTCTTCCGCTTGGGCTTCAGGAGCACCACCGCAGCCACTGCCAGCAGCGCTGCGCCAGCGAGCAGCGACCAGTTCATCCCTGCGGCGCCGACGGGGGTGCCCGTCATCGAGGCCGGCCGAGGAGTCGACGGCGGGCGCAGGTTCGGCCAGGAGTCGGCGTCACCGGGACCCACGTACGAGGTGCCAGGCAACGGTTCGCCTGTGGGGTTGCTCCAGCTCGGCATCGACCAACCAGGGGTCTGGTAGGCGGTGCTGCCCTGCCAGCCTGCCGGCAGGTCCTCGGTGGGGCCCATCTCCACGCCGTAGGCGCGGTAGTGACGGCGACGGCGGTTCATCGGCGCTTCCGGGTCACCACGTACGCGCCAGCGAGCGCGCCGACGACGAGCACGGGGTTCGCCTGCACCCAACCCAGGACTTGCTCATGCCAGGGCGCGGCGACCGGCTGCACGGGTTGCCCGTGGATGTCGACCACGCCAGGGATGGTGACGTTGAAGCCCTCGGGGATCTGCAGCGGGTAGAACTTCCCGCTGGCATCCATCGCCGAGCCAAAGCCGCTCACGGCCGACCGCGGCGCGAGGACCCTGCCTGCGGCGGCGATCGCCGACGAGGCCAGGAAGAAGGTCATCCACGGGTGCTTCGAAACGAAACCGCTCATCGACGACTCCGGTTGAAAGGGAACACATCACCGCCCTCGAACACGTACAGCGCCGAGTAGACGATGGCGAAACGGACCAGCCAGTTCATCGGCGACTCCTGCGGCGGTAGCCGGCGACGCTCGACTTCTTGCGGGACATCACCACGGCGATCGCCAGCAGCGGCACCAGGACCGCCGCGCCGATCATCAGCGCCTTGGAGCTGCCGCCACCAGACGCCTGTCGAGCGATCTTCGCCTGGACCGCTGCAGCTGCTGCGCGATCGGCAGCCTCGTCGGCTTTCACCGAGGCCTCGTACTTCTTGTTCGCCGCCACGATCGCCGCCTGCGCGGAGGTCAGCGCACTCTTTGCCGTCGACCTGGCCAGCCGCAGCGCGGGCAGCGCGTCCTCCGCCGCCAGCATCTCCGCCCAGGCCAGCTGCAGATCGTTGTAGAGCGCGTCGGAGCCGGCCTCGAAGTCGTGCTGCAGGCCCGACTGCACCAGCGGGTCGAACGGGAAGGAGTTGACGTACTTCTGGTACAGCGCCCAGTCGGTGCCGTTGTTGTCGCTGCTCGAGCCCACCCGCTTGAACCAGTCCGCGTCCATCTTGTTCAGCTGCGCGTGCAGCGCTTTGGCGGCGACGTGTCGCGCGGTGCCGGCGTCCAGCATCGACTCCGCCGTGGCAGCAGCGCCCATTGCCTGGGTCAGCTGCTGGTCCAGCACGGGCATGGCGGTGTGCAGCGCCTGGGTCGCGGTGCTCACGGCGCCGAAGGTGCCGCCTGCATAGAAGCGACTCACGCGTTCTTCTTCCGCATCAGGAGCGCGGCGCCGATGCCCAACACCAGCACTCCGCCGCCGATCACCAGCGGGTTGCTGAACATGCTGCCGCCCCCGCCGAAGAGCCCACCGTCGCTGGTGGCGTAGCTGGACCCGGAGCCGCCCGCGCCTGCGCTGCCGCTCGAGGGAACGTCGATGCTGGGGTTCGCTGCCTGGCTGCGCGCCTGCGACAGCAGGGCCTGCGCGGCGGCGAGCTCGCCCTTGGCGGTGTTGAGCCGAAGATCGATCTGCGCGAGCTGGCCTTCCCGCTGACCCAGCGCCGTCTGCTGCTCAGCGACGCAGACCGCGACCGAGGCACCCGCGGTGAAGAGCGCGGCGGCGCTGAAGTCGCTGCACTTGTTGAGCGCGGTGCGGGTGAAGGCGATGAGCTTGACCTGGTTCTGCCGCTCGACCTGGATCGACTGCACCTTGGCAGATGCGGCATTCACAGCGTCTTGCGCTTCGACAACGTCGCCGAAACGGCCGTACCGACCGTAGGGCCGGGGTCGCTTGTAGAAGCCCACGGGTTACAGGCCCCGCGTGCAGCTGTTGAGACGGTTGCAACGCGCCATGGAAGATCTCCCTTGGCGCCACCGCCTCCTTTCTACCTGAGGCTTACATCTCGGGCAAGCGTCACGCTGCGGGCAGGTCGAACTCGTCGACCAAGATGGAGCGGATTTGGTGGAGGTCTCTGCGGCTGTCGCCGATCGATTTCACCAGACGGCAGGAGAAAAAGAAGTCTTCGGCGTGCAGTCGGAGATCGTGGGGCAGACCGGGCGTGGTCAGCGTCATGCGTGGCAGTTCAACCGTCAACACGGACAGCATCGCGTTGATCGCCAGAATCCACCCGCGAGCCCGCTGGGGGTTGTCGGTGCCCAGGGTCTCCTTCCGAGTTGGCACTGGTGTGATGTGCGTCATGCTCCCGAAGTCGTCGTTCACAGTGGTCGGATCCAGACCAGGTCTCTGGTCGACATGGGCTTCTTGCACTTGGTGCACGGCATCTCGCGTTCGTTCGCGGGCGAAAAATAATGGGCTATCGGGCTGCCGATGTTCTGCCAGCAGGGACGGCAGTAGCAGGTGAGGGCATCACTTCGAAGAGCGTTGAGAATGCTGAGCAACGTGGGGCCGTCTTTCTCTGCGGTGCACCGAGTACAGGAGTTTCCGTTCGACCAGTCATGCCCGCCCGCGGCCACGCACTTGAGGAACCCTTTCGCCAGTTCCACTGCTTCCGCGACCGTCACGGCGAGTAGCCCCAGTCGGGCTCGTCGTTCGCGCTCGCTTTGCAGTCGCAGTACCTGCCGTGCTGGTGCAGCAGACAGCAGAGCTCGTGCATGTTGGGGGAACCGTACGGCCAGCGGTGAGCTGGGACCGGTGCCTTCAGGTGGCCGTCGACCCCATCCTTCAACTCCTCGGGGAGCGGGCCCTCCCAGTTGGGGTACCGGTCATCCATGAAGTCCTTTCGGATCTCCTTGCACTTCCCTGGAGGAGGCTCTGACGAGATGGCGATGACGTCGCCCCACTGCTCACCGACCTCGATCTTGCCGTTCCATTCGAGCACGACGTGGTCGGTGTGGAACGCGTCGGCGCATTCCATGATCTGATTGGGATCCAGGTACTCCGCGTGCGTGCGCTTGCAGGTGGGGCACTTGCCGAACGTGCGCTCCCAGTTGTCAGCGTACTTGCTGCCGCCAGGAGCGACGATGCTGAAGCTCTTCTTCGTGTAGTTCATCAGACCTTGCTGAACACCATTCGCATGAACATAAACGCGAAGAGGAGAATGACGGCCAAGACAACAACTTCGGTCCAGACCAGGTCCTTCGCCGCTGGCGGGCAGATGCAGGAAGGAGGCGCGGCGCTGCAATAGATGCCCGACTCGCTGTGGTAGATGTACGAGTGGCTATTGCCGAAGTCGACGCGAGTGTCTTTCGTAAAGTTGGGCTTCTCGCTGTCTGGCGGCAAGTACACGTCGTACGGCATCCGACCGGCGTCGTTCATGACTGCCTCGCCTTCAACTGGACCAGCATCGCTTCGGCCGCGGCGATGACGTGGTGCAGGCCTTCGGGCTTCAGCTCGTCCAGCGCGGTGGTGACCAGGTCGACGTGGCTGGCCATGGGGAGTCCTTCCTTCGCGTGCTGGTCGCAGTTGATCGCGTAGAGCGTGAACGTGAAGAACGCGGCGATCTTCTTCTCCTCCAGCTTCGCCACCGAGCGCTGCATCTGCATCCGCACGTACTGCATCGCGTGGTCCTGCGACGTGCAGCGCTTGATCTGACCTGGGGCCAGCACCGAGACCTCGAATCCTTCAGGTGGAGGTCTCGCCTTGTCGTTCTTGCGGCTGAAGTCCAACACCTTCGACTCGACGACGGGGCGTGCGGTAACCGTCACGCCTGTCGGTGGGCCACTGGCGTCGAATGCGGCAGGTTCGAGGTGCGTCTCCCGCTCGTCGGGCAGCAGCTTCGCTGACTCCTCCAGCTCGGCAGCCTCTCGATGTGCTCGCGTGGAAGCCTCCTTGTCGCCGCGCTCCCACAGCACGTCGCCCGTCGTCCGCATCTGCGCCGCCCTCTCCAACATCGTCGTCTTCGCGCTCATGGTGCACGCCCCTGCTGGAAAGCGGTCTTGTAGGCCTCGTCGATGATCGGCGCCGAGCCGATGTGGCCGGCGATGAGGTCCGTGTCGCAGTACATCTTGATGCCGATCTTCTTCAGGTTGAGGCAGAACGCGAAGTCCTCGCCCACCTTGTTGTCGAAGCCGCCGAAATACTGCTTCGTCCCCGGCACCAGGACCTTCCCTTCAGCGTCCTTCGTCCCTTCGCGGAGCCGCTTGATCACCGAGGTGTGGAGGATCGAGGTGTGGAACCCCGAGATGTCCACCCTCCGGAGGCCCGTGTTCTCCGCGCCCTCGAGCGGCCGGCCCAGCAGCCCGTCATCGCCCACTTCGTAGATGCAGGGCAGGTAGGGCGCCTTGCGCTGGTAGGCCAGCGCGCAGACGACATCCTTCTTGTGCGCCAGGAGCCGCGGGAGCAGGTCCGACGGAAAGGTGGCGTCGTCGTCGAGCTGGACCAGCCAGTCGTAGCCGTTGTCCAGCGCGAAATCGCAGGCCAGCTGCCGCGCCATGTGGATCGGCGCCCGCTGAATGTTCAGGTAGGAGAAGGCCACCGTCGACGCGCGCAGGTTGACCAGGTTCTTCATGAACTCGACGCGGGTCCACTCGTTCGCGTGCATGGTGCAGACGAGCCCGTTGCTGCGGACCTTCAGCTTGCTGGTGACGTGGTCCTTCCCCCACTTGTCGATGAGGCGCGCCTGGTACTTCTGATCGTTGCGCGCCCTGGCGACGGCGTCGCCCTTGGTGGCTGCCAGCGTGCGGCTGCCGGCGTGGAGCACGAAGGCGTTGCTGATCTTGAGCTCGTGGCCCGCCGCCTTCACCCGCCAGCTGTAGTCCAGGTCCTCGCACGAGAAGCCGTCGAAGGTGACCTCGTCCATCGGGCCGACGATGTCCCAGATCTGCCGGCGCATCACGACGCAGACGAAGATCAGGAACGGCGGCTCTGCGGTGTAGTTGGGGTCGCTCTGCGGGCCGCTGATGTAGTTGCTGCGGCAGCCCACCAGGCCCACCTGCTTCACCGTGGCGTCCTGCATCATCTGGCCGTCCCAGCCCTCGGTGACCATCGCGTCGTCGTTGAGGATGCAGACGAACTTGCTGCTGCCGGCGTTGATGCCCACGTTCACGCCGTTGGAGAAGCTCTTGTTCTCCGTCAGGTGAATGACGGTGTGCCCGCGCTTCTTGCAGTCCTCGAGCAGCGCCTTGGTGGCGGGCTCCTGGCTGGCGTTGTCGACGATGATCAGTCGGTAAGGGTTCTTGGTGTGGTGCTCCACCGCGCGGATAGCGAGGTCCGCCCAGTTGGGCACGTCGTGAACCAGCATGACGATGTCGAGCAGCGGCGTGTTCATGGTTACCCTTGGCGTGCGGAGAGAGGAGCGCTGGCGGTGTTCTCCAGCGAGTAGTGGACCAGCCGAACGCCGCCCGCTTCATCGAGCCGCTTCATCGTGGTGCGGAACTTGTCTCGGGCCTCCGCCATCACTTCCTCGAAGGTGTGGAGGCCTTCGACGAGGAAGCCGCAGTTGCTCATGCCGCGACCATCGACGCTGCGGTCCCAGAGCGCCACGTAGGTCCAACCCAGCAGGTGATTCAGCTGCGCATCACCCTGCTTCTGCACTTCGTCGGGCGTTTTGTAGAGACCTGCGAACCCGGGGCAGCAGAAGCCGTCGAGGTGCCCTTTGAACGGCTGCGTCTTGTGCTCCACGTCGTAAGCGGTGTAGCCGTTCGACTTGAACAGGAAGTGCCCCTTCGTCGGAGCCCAGCAGCCGAAGTAGTAGAGCGTGTTCATGTGAGGACCTCGGTCGCGAAGCGCTCGACCCCGTAGCGATCAAGCAGAGCAGTCAACTCGTCGGTAAACGCGTGGCAGACCTTGACGTCCTCCATGTGGTCCTTCGCGGTGCCGGCGCGCAGCGCGTTCAATGTGTCGTCGGGGACGACCTGGAGGTCGAGTTTGTCCCCGGGGAACGTGCCGTCGTAGAGCGTGACGAGGCCTCGGCCAGAGTGGACGCGGATAGCGACCTTCGTTCCGTACTTCATCCAACCCTCGCGTGCTGCAGGATGACCAACCCGTTGTTGAGCTCGACGTCTTCCACGACCTTCCAGAGCGGGAAGGCCTGCTCCTTCATGAACCAACGGATCGCAGCGCGCAGACCTGGCACGCTGCCGTCTTCGCCCTTGCTGCCGAATGTCGTGGTGTCGTGGAAGGCGATGTACTTGCGCACCTTGCTCTCCGCCTTGTCGTTCATCCCATGGCGCAGCAGCTCGTCGCGGAGCTGGCGCGCGGTGTGGAGCGTGTCGATGAAGAGCATGTCGGTCTCCTCGATGTGGATCTTCAGCGAGTCGCCGCAGCGCGGCTGGAACTGCGTGCGGCCGGCGATGGGGAGCAGATCCAGCACGGCCTGGCTCACGATCGCCCCAGGATTCAGATCCCAGGAGACGAACTCCAACGGCTGCGCCGCCAGGAGCGCCACGGTGGAGCCGCGCGCGCCGCGCATCCCCATCTCGGTGACGTGCTCGCACTTGCTGGCGTACTCCTTCAGCATCGGCAGGTGCTGGTTGATGTCTGACGGCGTGGTGGTGCAGGCGTCGAACAAGGTCTGCAACGCGATGTGTGGGGCGCGATCGGTCATTCCAGAATCTCCGCCAGCTTGCAGGTGCACTCGTACTTCAGCTTCTCGATGGCGTGGGAGCGCAGCTGGCAGTGCGGCCGGTGGACGACGTAGTCCTTCAGCTTCCGGCAGAACGCGATCAGTTCGAGGCGGTCGTGCCGACAGTCATCGCGGTCGCTCTTCACCTGGGCGATGTCGTTGTTGTCGTACTGGGCGGCCATCAACTCTTCGTAGAGCGCGTCCACCTTGCTGAAGTTCTCGACGATCATCGTTGCTCCTTGAGCTTCATCACTTCACGCTCATCGACCAGCGCACGACGGACGAGCTGGCGCAGTTCGATCTGCCACTTGCTTCCGATGGACTCAGCCAACTGCTTGAGCGTGACGACATCCGCGTCGAACAGATGCGTATGCACCTTGGTCAACTTGTTCTTTTCTTTGACCTTACCCCTCATGCACCCGCGATCTACCTTCAGGGTCTGGAACCTTCAAGACCTGAAACGCAAATCCTGCGTGCTCCAGTAGTTTCGAGCCTTCCCGGTCCCCAGGGACCACCAACCAACGGAGCATCAAAAACATGGGCGCTTTCTACACCTGCCTGTACCAGCAGGGAGTCACCAACCTCCTGCAGACGTTCACCCACTCGCTGAGCATCACTCCCTCGCTGCTGATCGCCCGCATCATCGGCCACCAGGTTCCGGTGACTGCCACGGCGCCGCTGCTGTACGGCACCATCGGCACCAACATCATCACCGTCGGCTCGGGCGTCGGCACGCTGCAGACCTGCGACATCGAAGTTCAGCAGATCCACTCGCTGATCTTGTAAGCTCGATCGGCCAGCCGGAAACGAACCGCTGAGCCCTCCTCGATGTTGAGGGGGGCTTTTTCGTTACCAACGATGTCCGACGTCCATTCGCCCCACCAAGAAGAGCCGTTGCCCTGGGTGTAGATCCTCGACTCTCAAGTCGGAGTTCCTGAGAAACGCGATCGGCGGGTCGATCGGAAATCCTAGGGCGGGAGGACGAGCGAGCAGCTGCGCCATCGTGACGGCCAGGTCCTCCAGGTCCTCTCGCGCTGACACATGCTGCATCGCGTTCTCGAACGCCGCGATTCGCGCGGGGTCCAGTCCCTGAGAGCAGACGGAGACGACCTCCCGTGAGAAGCGCCCGACCGTCTTGTTGTCGATGCGAATCCGGAAGCTTGGCATTCCGAACTGCTCTGAGCGTTGCTGGCCCTCGTCGAAGTCTGCGGTCTGGCGGTAGTACCGATCGTCGACGGCACCAGGGGGAAGCGTCGGTTGCCCGAAGAGGTACAGCCGATCGATGACCCCGTTGCCTACGAAGTCTCCGATTTTGCCCTCGGTGAACGGCATGGTGCCGCCGCGCTGCGGGTCGAACCCGATGGTGAACTGACGGACCATCACCAAGTCGAGTACCACCAGATCAGCAGGCACACGATGACCACCAGAATCGCCAGCCACAGCGGGCCGCCCCAGAACAGGCCGGCGAACACGCCGTCCGTGAAGTCCTCGTCACCGTCGCCATCCCAGTCGTCGCTCATTTCAAAACCATCAGCGTCTGGACCTTGCTGGCCAGCTGCTCGAGCGTGCCGTCGTTGTGGATGGAATGGGTGACCAGCGCTCGGAAGTCCCAGCCGTCCATCTCCGTCTCCGACGCGTGGGTGTAGATGACGTTATCGGCAAACGGGCGGTAGACCCGCCAGACTTGGCCGCCAGCTCGACGAATCGCGGCAGCCTCGTTGATGAACCTGCAGTCGGTGAAGACGACGCCGTAGTTCTGGCTCCGCAGATCCGAGGCCTGCCGCATCGCCATGGTGATCCAGGTCTCGGGGTAGCACTTCCGCGCCCACTCCGTGCCCAGCGTCTGCATTGCCTCTCGCGCGGTGAGGAAGGTGCCGTCGGGCCGCGGGTAGCGAGGGTCGGGCGCGTTCTTGTGCTCGATCGAGCCGTACACCTGGGCGTCGGAAAAGGCGTAGACCTCCTGGCAGATCCGCTTGATTGGTGCGGCGAACGACATCTGTGCGTACTGGCCGACCGAGCCCAGACGGGTGATGGCGTCCGCCACGGCGTTCTTGCCGGCACCCATGTGCCCCACGATCCCGATGAGCGCGCTCACGACATCCCCGGCCGGCGCAGCTTCACGTACGCCTCGAGCGCGCCAGGAGTCAGCGTCAGCGTCTCCACCCGGTGCCACGCCGCCCAGCTCTGCTGCTTGTCGGGCTCGGTGTTGTAGGGCTTCTCGTTCTGCATCAGATCGACGCCGAAGTAGTGCATCGCGTACGGGATGCCGGTGCCCTTCTCTTCCACGGGCGTGACGACGTTGCGCAGCGTCAGGAGCAGGAACAGCCGGCCCTCGGTCACGTCCAGATCCGTCTCCTCCTTGATCTCGCGGACTGCGGCCGCACGCGGCGTCTCGCCTTCCTCGACGTGCCCGCCAGGCGCCGCCCAGTAGGCGTAGAAGGCCTTTTCCTTGTTGCAGCGCTGGGCGAAGTACACCGAGCCGTCGGGCCGCCGCATCAAGACTGCGACCGCTTCACTGTCGACCATCTTCATCAGACTTTCTCCGTTGCTGCGCTTGGTGAGGTGATCAATCCCTTCTCCGACAGCTTCATCAGCAGCTGGACCTTGTGATGGACGACCCAGCTGCTGTCGTAGATCGCGACGGTGAGATCGTGGTCGACGCCGACGTTCGCCGCGCGGTTCCACCATTCGACCGCCTCGGCCCAGGTGTCGAGGCCCGTCTTGTCGGTGGAGACGTCGACGACGAACGCTGGCTCTACTTCCTTGCTGCCGATGCGCAGCGAGAACTGAACCATGTTGTCGTAGATCTCGACGTAGAGATCTCGCGCGAGAAACCCCAGGCGACGGAAGACCTCGTGGAGCGCCAGCAGCTCTTGCACGACGGGCGAGAGCTTCACGGAGCTATCCAGCGGAAGCGCGGGCCGCCCGCTTCGACGTGCTCCATGAACTGCTGAAGGTTGCGGACGCAGACATTGCCAGCGCGCGCTCCCTCGAGCGAGATGTAGACGACCACGGGCTCCTCGGTAGACCCGCCGCTGTCGGCACGGTTGGTTGAGTCCTGCGCCAGGAACAGCGCGCGGTACTTCGACCCCTTCCAGTGCATGTAGACGCCTGGGCGGAAATCCTCGCGGGCGCTCACCGGAACTGGTCCTTGATCGCCTTCGCCAGGTCTTCCAGTGCGTACGCCACGCCCTTGTCCAGTTTGCGAGACTGGGCGACCGCGAACAGCGTCTTCGAGTTCCCCACCCACACCGTGACGGTGAAGAAGTTGGCGGGGTCACCGTGCCCGTGACTGCGCTCCCAGTTGACCCCGATGTTCAGGTCGGTGCCGACGTGGCGGTCATGTTTCTCGATGATCGTTTCGTCGCTCATGTCGCCTCGGGGAACTTCTTGGTGAAGAGGTTGGGCCAGCGCTCATGGCAGATGTCCTGCCACTTCAGCGCGAGCCGCTGAAACTCCAGGTCGGCCACGTTGTCGCAGCGTTCGCGGAACAACTTCATCAGTGCGGCGGGGTTGGTGGTCCAGATGAAGCTGGTGCTGCAGGCATGGCTGAGCCGCTGCGATGCCGCCTCGTAGATGCGCTTCCGGTCCATCCCAGTGGGAGGCTTCCCGAAGTTGTTCTGGTAGATCGTGACCTCGTCGTTGATGTACGCCGCGTAGGAGTCGTAGTTCGCCTGCATGTCGCGGCGAAACACTTCCATCGTGTTCGACTTCTCGAGGTCCCGCGGCGCAGCGACGTACCAGCCGTAGTGGTGGGTGAAGCGCGTCGACTCCTGCGACGGCGCGCCCTCTTCGCTGCGGTCGGCGCCCACGTAGTTGCGAATGAGCTCGTGGGAGACTCGCCTCGAGACGTCGCCGATGAAGAACGACATCTTCGCGTGGTACATGATTGACGCATGCGGGACCTTCCCGCCCTGCGTGTTGGCGATGTACTCGCGGTTGGTCTTCTGCCCCGCCTTCTCCGCGTAGGAGTGGTAGCAGGTGCGGCCGGCGAGCTCGACCAGCAACTCGTTGTCGGTGATGTCGCGGCCGTTCGGAGTGCTGTCCTCCATCCAATTCTCGGTCCCGTCGTGCGGCAGCAGGTCGATAATTTGGGAGTAGCCGCCTTCTGGCGTGCAGTCGGGGCGGTGCTGCTTCACCCAGTCTGCCATCTGCATCACGCCTGGCTCTCGAAGCCCCATCTCGGCGATGAGCGCGATCGTGGGCGCGGTGGTGACGATGGTGACGGACTTCGGCCTGAACGCAGTGGTCTCGCTCATACCGAGGCCTCCGCGCCCGAGATCCGGTTCCAGGCTTCTTGGAAGACGCCGTCCGACTCGAACGGTTCGATCTCCGCGACACCTGCTTCGTACGAGCTGGCAGACATCGAGCCAGCAACCGCGTCGATGTAGCAACTGAACTTCCCCTCCTCGTAGGTGACCGTGAGCGGGGTGCCAGGCATCTGGATCAGCGCCTCGCGCGACTCCTGCGCCAACGCAGTGTCGATGCACATGCGGTGCGGCATGTTGTTGCCCATGTCGAGCAACACCTTCAGCCAGTCGTAGTGGTGTCGCTGCGCGGTGCCGCCGCGGTGGGTGCTCTTCCAACCCAGCAGGGTGATCTCGAACCTCGCCACGGTGTTGTACTGGCCCTGAAGCTCGTCGGCCGTCTTCATCATCAGCGCGAACTCCTCCTTGGGCATCGCGCCGACGACGATCTGAGCGTGGTGCTGCAGACCCTCGTCGTAGCCCTTCTTCGGCAGCGACGACATCACGCGCGCCATCTCGTCGGCCTTGTCGAAGGAGAGCGCCACGCCGCCCACGCCCAGTTCCATCAGGTGGTCGTAGTTGTCGTTGACGAACTGCGCGTTGCGGGTGGTGAAGTTGGGGATGATACCCTGGCTGCGGAAGGCCTTCAGAATCGCGAAGAACTCCGGGTGCGTGGTGGGTTCTCCGCCGCCGATCGCCACTTCGAAGACGTGCCGCTTCCCCAGCATCTGGGCGATCATCTCCACGTTCGCGAGCGACGCGTGCTTCCCGCGCGGCGTCGAGCCCTGGTAGCAGTACGTGCAGCCGTACTGGCAGTAGTCGGTGATCTTCACGTCGACGAGCTCGGGCCAGAGGCCGCGAACGGGCGGTGTCGAGTCGGGGGTCAGGCGGAACCGAATCTTGGTGCCGTCATCGCGGTTGAACATCGTCCAGTGCGTCTTATCGTCGCGACCCACGTACCCCGAAGTCTCGTGGGGCATGTTGTCGACGCCCGCTGCGAGAGCCGTGGTCCGCAGCGGGTGGTCCATCCCGCCGTTGTCGTTGCCGCCCAGCACGACGAGCCGCGGGTGGTTGAATGCCTGGACCAGTTGCTCCGTGAAGTCGGGGTGGACCCCGTGCTCTTCCCAGTCGGTGGGGAAGCACAGCACCGACTGGTGGTCGACGCCGTAGTCGACGCACTCCCAGTTGGGGACGTACTTGCGCACCTGGTCCGCAAGCTCTCGGGTGTACTTCTCGTACTTCGCGTCGTGCCCCTCTTCCCCGTAGCGAGGACCGAGGAACGGTTGGGTGGCCCGCAGGTTGAGGAAGATCTGGTGGCCCAGGTAGTCGGCCTTGGCCTTGTCGCTGGCCAGGACGAACTCATCCCAGCCAAACGCCCCCGGCTCGTACCGCTCATCACTCTGCTGCTCGCCAGGCCTCAGGAAGACGATCGAGTGCGAGCTGCTGCTGTTACATGCGAAGGAACGGCTGCGGATGTAGTCGATGATCATGTGTGCCTCTGGCGGGTGTGCTTCTCAAGAGCGCGCTTCGATTTGAACGACTCGCGCCTGAACCTGGGCTGCCCTTCTTTCCTGCGCTCGGCGGGGACCTTGCCGCACTGGTAGCAGACCCACTTCTCTTCCTTGGGCTGACGAACGGATCCGTGGAGCCTCACGAGCGCGCCTGAGGGTCGAAGAAAGCGGCGTTGGCGACGTTGTGGTCTCCACGCCCGATCAGCAGGCCGTTGGTGCGGAGCGTCGACATGTAATTGCTGAACGTACCGCTCTGGGTCATCCCGACCTTCTCGGCGATCTGCGCAGGTGAGATGGGGTTGGGGTAGCAGTCAATCGCCACGTCCAGCATCTTCATCGCGGTTCCGGGCATGTGCTTGCTGTTGGCCCAAAGCGCCTTCATCTGCTCGACGGTCTCCGGGTGGTCGTATTCGACTCCTGCCCTCGCCAGGAACAGCGAGCCCGACGGCGTGATGCTGAGCTCGCCGCGACCCTCGATGAAGCCGGCAACCCGCAGCGACGACACGTAGTTGCTGAACGTGCCGCTCTCGGTCATGTCCGCCAGCGTGGCGATCTGCTTCGTGGTGAGCCGCATCGGCGCCAGCGTCGCCAGACCCTTGAGAATCCGCTTGTGGCTGTTGCCCAGATGCGACGTCAGAGCCTCGTCGATGCTCTGCGGCAGAGGTTCAGATTTGGGCGACGGCTTGAACATCATCGGCGCGGGAGTGATTCGACCGCCAGGCGGGTGGACGTAGCCCTTCGTCGTATGCCCCAGGACCCCATTCACCGCCTTCGTCAGGTACTCCTCGACGTTGCGGATCTGAACCGTCAGGAGATCGACAGGCCCACGCGCCTTCTCGAGCAGTTTCTCGAGGCGCTGGTAGTCCTTCTCGCTGAAGACTGGCACCTCCTTCGGTGGCTTGGCCTTGGGCACTTCGCAGACCGCTGGGGCTTTCTCTGCCAGCTGCTTCTTGAGCTCGGCCACCTGCCGCTTCAGCGCGGTGGGATCATTCTCCTGGCCCTTCTGCTTGGAGGCGGCCATCTGCTTCTCCAGCTCGCCCAGGTCCAGCTTCGGCAGATCGATCTGCTTGCGGACCACGCCCATCTTCGGCGTCGCGGAGGCGTCGAAGGTCCACTTCGCGTTGATCTTGTGCTTGCCGAAGTGCTGCAGCCAGGTGGGAGACCAGATGTACGCGGTGCCCTGCGGCAGGAACGGGAGCTCCTTCAGCAGGTCGATGTCGCCGTCCTGCTCCACCAGCCAGTCCTTCAGCGACTTCTTCTCAGGGACGCCGTTGACCTGCAGGACGATCATGCACTCGACCTGGGTCAGCGCCTCCTTGGAGACGCTCTGCGGCCGCTGGGTGATCAAGCTGACGCCGATCCCCACGTTGCCGCCGAGCCGCACGATCTCGGTCCAGATGCCCACCATCCGAGCGTCTTCGCTGCCCGGCACCATCTGCTGCGGCAGGAAGAGCTGGGCCTCCTCGAGTACGATGTGCATGGGGCGCGGGTCCTTCAGCGCCTTCTGCCGAAGCCACAGCTGCTCACCGAACGCGGTGACGAAGCGCTTCCTGGCGGAGAGCGAGAACTGCGACACGTCCATGATGAAGTTGCGGCCGGTGTCGCAGAACGCGTCGGCCACCAGCTTCCCCGAGTCGGGGTCCAGCGGGATGTCGCCGCGCAGGCCGCCCAGGATGACGACGTCGATGCCTTTGCCCTTCCCGTCGGCGGCGAGCCGCAGCCCGTAGTGGCGGCCCACGGGGTCCAGCACGCCGAACTGCGCTCCAACGCGGTCGAACTGCTCGAGCAGCACGCCAGCGGCGTACGACTTGCCGGCGCGCTTCTTCGCGATGAAGCCGAAGGTCTGGGTGACCGCGTCGACCGGGAAGGTGAGGTCGTGCGCGAACTTCAACGTCGAGATCATTCTCTCTCCCACGGCTTGAAGTGAGGCGGTACGTGGTGCAGCCCTTCATGATCCATCTTGAGGTCGCAGTAGCCGCGCCAGCCGGTGACCTCTCCCCGGAAGTTGCACTCGTTCTCGTGGCCGAAGAGCTCTCCGTACTCGCTGATGACCCTGATCGTGTGGCCGATGTGGCAGCTGAAGAAGAACAGGGCGCTCATCAGCCGGCCGGCGTCGTCCGTGAACCACTGCATGTCGGGATCCTTGAAGATCGAATCCGCATGCTCCAACGCGGGACGATGCCGCATCAGCGCAGCGAGGTAGTCCTGGCCGTGGTTGATGTTGAAGTCGGTCTCGACAGCCTTTCTCTCGGCCGTCGAGCACTCGATGCAGATCAGTTCGAAGTAGGTGCTCACCTGTCTTGGTTCTCGGGGTCCAGCGCCAACGCCTTCTTGGCGTAGAAGCAGGCCTCTTCCAGCTTCGTCTTGCAGATCGCGAACTCGCGTGCGCCAGGAGTCTGACTTCCGCCGCCAGCGCCAGGAGCTGGAAGAAGCGCGCTCACCGAATGGAGGAGCGTGTCGAACTGCTCTGCGATCTGCTTCGCCTTCTCAGTGCCTGCGACGTTCAGCCGGTGGTATCCGAAGAGGGGGTTCATTTTCGTCCTTTGAGAAAGTCGGGGTAACTGACTTCGCCCTTGGTGATCTGGTGGAACTTCGTGATGGTGGCCAGCGTGGGGGTGACCTTGCCGTTCACCCACTCGCTGACGTGGCCCTGGTCGCTCTTCATCCGCTTCGCCAGCCAGGTCTGGGTCTTTCCGTTCTTCTTGAGCCACTCCCCGATCTTCACAGGCGGCCTGGGCTGTATTGATCAGCCCGGTCGTCGGGGTTCTCGCTGTACCGGTCGACGATCCTGAAGTTGTAGATGCGGTCGGGAAGCGCAGCCTCCAGCATCGAGGCCAGATCCTCTTCCTTGGCGTCGAAGATCTTCGACAGGAGCACCTTGCGGGCGTCGTCGACGGTGATGTCCATCGTGCTTCTCCAGCCCATGGTCGCCTCCTTAGATGTCGTTCAGGCGGGAGACGACGTTCTGCTGCGCCGTCTTCAGGAGGGTCTCGCGCAGCTTCTCGTCGGGGACGAGCGACCGCAGAACGTGGTCTCCCGCCATCACGAGCCCGTCGGCGATCTGGTCGCCCAATCGGGGCGGCTCGGCGTCGTGGTGCTCACCGTCCCGCGCGCCGATGAACTCCAGCAGTTCCTCGATCAGGTCCGACTGCCGGTTGACCGCGACCGCCTGCGCCAGCGTCGCCCAGACCTGCGCCTTGTTCGTCATCGCCCCCAGTCCCACCTTCGTCGCCAGCTCCAGCAGGCCTTCGAAGTCGGTGGGGATCTTCTCCTCTACGGGCGGGGGACCGACGGGGCGGTTCATCTGCGGCGGCGCGGGCGGAAGCGGTGCGAGCGGCGGAGAAGGATCGGGGCGCATCCCGAGTCCATGGAGTCGTTCGTCGGGCTCACCGGTCGATTCGGTGAACGCCGCTTGAAGCGGAGGCGGGGGAGGCGGGGGAGGTGGGAACTTGGTGACGATCGCAGGCGTGCCGACAGGTACTCGAATCTTCTTCATGCGTACTCCAGGGTGACGGTCGGGCCGGATGGCTGGACCTGGTTTCCGAAGCACTCCCAGCCTGGGACCTGCTCGCGGGCGAACAACTCGATGGAAGGGACGTCCCCCATCAACTGCGTGATTCGGGTTCGGGTCTCGGCAGGCTTTTCCGAGTGCTCTGCGATGGGTGCGACGATCAGGTCATCGACCATCAGCTGCTGCACTGCTTTGTCGATCCGCTTGGGCTTACCGCGAACGCCCATCAGGCACGGCTCGGTGTTCCCTCGGGTCCAGTGCCCCAATCCCACGAACGGCGACGGGGTGACGGTGTTGGTCTTGGCCCAGAGCAGGCCGCAGTTCTTGTACTCGAAGCCCCAGGCCTTCATGACTGCGAACGCGTCGAGCAGCGTCGGCCAGCAGGCCCACATGAAGATGACCGCGTTGTCAGCGGCGAGGCTCTCCACCGGCATCATGCAGAGCTCGGCCAGCGACATGGTGTTGTAGTGCCGCTTGGTCCCGCCGCGGATGCCCGTGTCTCGGTGCTTCCACGGGTTGTCGGTGAGGATGACCTCGAAGCCGCCCAGCTCGCGAACTTCCTGCATCGTGGGTTGGTGGATCCAGCGCTGGTTCATCGGCGGGTCTTCTCCAACGCCTTGCGAGTGAGCTCGAACGCGGCGTCGGTCTTCGCCCATGCATCGAGGCATCGTTCATTGCAACCCAGCACCGAGGCGCAGTGCTGGGTGCAATTGCCGCCCATGCAGCGTGGGTCGCGAATGCCATCGCAGTAGTTGCCGTGCGAGCAGAGGACCGGTTTGAGCAAGACCTCCTTACTCGTGCCACGTCCCGCCATCGCCCAGCCCGCGATGGCACCGAGGACAGCCCCCAGAATCAACGCTGCGAAGGCGAGGCCCATTTTCAGGCGGCGGGCGCGGGAGGAACAGGGGCAATGACGTGCGGTGCCAGGAGCTCTTCGGCCGACGCGAAGTCGATCGACCCCGACTTCCGGGTGAGGTCGACCCAGCCCTCGAGCTTGCTGATCCGCTCGTTCTTCGCGACGATCGCGGCCTGGAGGTCCAGAACCTCCTTCGCCAGATTGACGTTGTCCTGGCTGAGCCGCTTGACCTGGCCCAGATGCTCCAGCTTCGTTTTCTGCGTCGACTGCTTTCGCTTCACGGCCTTCTTCACGGTCTTCTTGTTGGGCATCAGGTCTCCAGCGGGGTGAGTTGTGATTCGTAGGGAAGCATCAGCGGGTGCCACGGGATTCCGTCGGGTGCTGTCTTCAGCGTGAGGAGCTTCTTGCCCTTCAGCATCTCGACCACCTGCGCGGGGCGGTCGCGAAGCTTGGGCTTGCGAACATTCACGCCCCAGGCAGCGACGTTGTACAGCGCGTGCTCCGACATCGCGACGATGTGGCGATCGGTGTCGACGCCGACGATGTCCTTCGTCGTGGTGATCAACTCACGCGGCTTGGTGGCGCGGTAGGAGAAGAGGTTGGTGACGACGACCGTGCCGCATCCGGCTCTGACCGCGAATCCCACGCACTTCTTGATCGTGGCGTCGTCATCCTGCCCGTCGGCAGTGCTGGGATTCAGCATGATGAAGTGCATCGTGGGACCGCGATACCAGGTGCGGCCCAGAATCCAGCGGTAGGTGCCAGTGGGGTCCAGGTAGGCCCACTTCGAGGTGTAGATCATGTCGCGGCTCGCCAGTTCTTCCTGCGAAGGTTGAGCGGCCCGTTCCACGGATTCCTGGTGCGGTGCTTTTTGGCGAACTGGATCCTCGCCCTCAGGTCCTCAATCTCTGCCTGCAGCTGCGCGTTGCGCTCCACGTACCAGCGAGGGGTGGGGTAGGGCTTGGGACAGTCCTTCTCCTTGAGAGTCACGTAGTCAAACTGATGGGCGTTCAGCTCGCGGAGCGAGTCGAACTTCTCAGGACACTTGTGGCACTCGTACGGCTCCCTCTCCGCCATAACTATTACGTCCCTCGCTGATGCGTCTTATGGCCTAGGGGCCATGAAGCGTCAAGTCGTCTTCATCATTTTCACCAACTGATATTTCGTCGGGATCGGCCCCGTCTTCTTGCCGGGGACCTTCCTCTCAGCGAGCTGGGCGCCGGCTGCTTTCAGCGCTTCCAACTTCCGGTGAACGGTGGGGACGCTGCAGTGCGCAACCTTTGCGATCTGCCGCGCAGAGCATTCGTGCTTCAGGATTTCCTGCAACTGTTTCAGATCTAGGACCATGGTTTTCCTCGGGACTAGCGGGGGTAGATTCGCTTCCTCGTCGCCAGTTTCACAACTCGTACCTGCTCGGGGCCCAGAGCCTTCTCGACCGCCTCGACGCTCCTGGCGACGATATAGAGGCCGCCTGCGTTCTCCACGTTCTGGCCCCAGTTCTCTTGCTCCTGAGAGACCTTGCCGCCGATCTCCCTCTTGCACTCGATGCCGAAGAATCGACCGGTGGGCCCCTGAATTCCCTGAATGTCGGCGGCGCCGCGCAGACCGAATCGCACGAAGAAGTCGTCGAACTTCACGGCGCCAACATTTTGACGCCAGAAGATGATGTCCTTGCGGATCGAAAGGTACGCCAGGACGCCGGTCTGGACCTGGCGCTCGAGGCGACCCTTCTCGACGTCCGTCTTCGCCTCGCTCCAGTCCTTCAGTCTCATCGTGACCGCCAGACCTGAGCTGCTCGCGCTTTCACGACGGCCCGCTTGGGGATCGGCATCGGTTCACCCGTAATGGGGTTTCGAACCTCTCGCGCCTTGTGGGGTCGCACGTTGAAGGTGACCAGGCCGGGAATCACGAAATGCGTCTGCTGCCAGACCGTGACCTTCAGGGCCTTGAAGAACTTCTCGAGGAACTTCCGGTTGCGGGTGGTCTCGCCCTTCTTGGATACCTGCTTGATGAGGTCCCAGTAGCCGACGTGCGGCTTTCCGTCTGGACGCTTCTGCTTCTTCATGCTGCCTCCGACTGGCTGGTACGTACGACGGCGAGCTGCAGGTAGGTGGGGTTCAGATCGATGCCGACGAAGCTCCGACCCAGACGCAGCGCGACGGCGCCTACGGTTCCACTGCCACAGAAGGGGTCCAAAATCACGTCGGCCGGCTGTGAACCGGCGAGCACGCACGGCTCCACCAGCAGCTCGGGCATCATCGCGGGATGAGCGGCGTCGGTCTCGTAACGCTGCGAGGCGACGGTCCAGACGTCGCGCTTCTGCCGCATCGCGCCGGTCCACGGGACGTGTCCTGACTGGTTACCGACAGCGGTTCCAGGCGCTGGGCGACCCTGCCGCTTCTTGTTCCCGCTGGTGGCCTTCACGGCGGGTTCTTTGATCGCGTCGATGTCGAAGTAGTAGGTGGAGGACTTCGACAGCAGGAACACGTACTCGTGCGCCTTCGTGGGGCGGTCGGTCGTGCTCTCGGGCATGGGGTTGGGTTTCGACCAGATGATGTCGCTGCGCAGGTACCAGCCGTCAGCTCGCAGTGCGAACGCCACCATCCACGGGACGCCCACCAGATCCTTGGGCTTCAGCCCGCAACCAGGAGGAATCTTCGTCATCCGCTTCTGAATGCCCTCCATCTGCAGCATCTCGCGTTTGCCTCCGCCAGGTGTTCCGCCGTTGCGCGCGTACGAGTCCCCCAGATTCACCCAAAGCGTCCCGTCGTGGGTGAGCGTGCGGCGGACCTCGCGGAAGACCTCGACCAACCGGTCGACATACTCGTCGGGGGTCTCCTCGTTGCCGATCTGCTCGTCGCTGTCGTAGTCGCGCAGCCCCCAGTACGGCGGGCTGGTGATGCAGCTGCGGAACTGCTCGTCCTCGGCGTTGCGCAGGACGTTCAAAGCGTTTCCCTGGACGAGCTCGATCATTCCACGCCTCGGCCGGCAAGGATCCGCTTCCAGCGGCGCTTCGGTTCGGGGCGAACTGCAGCCTTACGCGGGCGCGAAACGCGGTCGTGTTCTCCGCCTTCCGTCACGCCCATGTCGATGAAGCCCGCTGCGCGGAGCGACGTGCCCGGTTCTTCAGGCAGCGTGTACGTCCACGCCTCCAGGTATCCCAGCGCCTTCCCTGCGCGGCAGAGTGCGCCGTACAGCTGGGAGCACGCGTTGCGAGCCCCGTCGGTCGCGACTCGCGTGATGATCATCCGACCAGTGCCTTCCCACTCCTGAGGTCCGTTGCCAGCGAGTGCGACGCCTCGAATCTGCCCATCGCTGTCGACCAGCGACGCCGCGAAGCGACCGCCGCCGACATCGGGGAGGTGGCGATGAAGAGACTTCACGTAGGCCGCCGCAGCCTTGGCAGTGCAGGGCCAGACCTTGAGCACAACGTAGTCCCATTGGAGCTCAAGCTGGTCCACTCGCGCTCACATGCTTGAAGTGCTCCGCCGCCAGCTCGTCAGCCACGACCTTCGACTCGACGATGGTCGACTGCCGGCGGAAGAACTGCTGGTCGCAGTCGTGGCAGTAGAAGCCCCAGAACGGATCCTTGGAGTGCTCGCCCCAGAAACCCACCTTGAGTCGGTGGCCGGTGGTGCTGTCGATGATGATGACCTTGTCGAAGTTGATCGCCATCAGCAGTCACCGTAGGACTGCGCGTAGCCGCCTTCCGCGTTCAGCGGCCAGCCCTGCGCCCAGTTCGGCGGAATCTTCATCTCGGCCACCAGGTGGTCGCAGGCCAGCTTCGCCAGCTGCGCCGCGATGACGGTGAGGATTTCGTCGTGGGTGCTGAGCTTCGTGTCGTAGCCGTACCGCGCCTTCAGGCTGTTCATCTGCTCTCCGATGATGATGCGCGAGAGCGCCTGGACCACGTTCTCGGTCAGCAGGCCGCCGTAGATGTGCTGGCGTTGCTTCCCGTACTGGCCCAGGTAGCTGTAGCCGCCAGCGATGCGGTCGCCGTCTTCATCCTCGCTGTCCTCGCTCTTCCGAAGGCCGGGATACCGCAGCGTGAGCCCGTTCGGCAGGATGATTCCGTGGCGGACGATCGTCAGGCACTCGTTGGGGCCGAAGGTGAACTGCTCGCCCTCCTCGATGTCGGCCATCGTCTCGATGACGTGCTCCATCGTCTTCCAGAGGTCGACGATCGGTCGGTGGACCGTACGGTAGGTGCGAACGATCTTGTCGGCGCACGCGCAGTGGATGATGAGGTCTTCGGGGGTGAGGCGGCTGACGATCTTGCTGAGCCGCTTCATCTTCCGCGCGTCCAGCGCGAACTTGTCGACGTCGACGCCCATCACGTCCGCGTCCTTGGCGAGCAAGCGAATCGGAGCGGCGCCCATTGGGCCCGCCAGGAGTGTGGTGGCGAACTTGGGCCAGCCCATCTGGTAGCCCAGTCCCAGGATTCCCACCTTCCCTAGCCCTCCCGCCGCTTCGTCGTCGGGGTGAAAGTCGGGATGATCGGGTTTCCGTTTGCGGTCGACCTGCCGGCCGTAGACCTCCGACGCCAGCGCCGAGTAGAGGTCCTTGTTCAGCTTGAAGCCCTCGATGAGCTCGTCGTGGCCCGCCAGCCAGGCCGTGCCTCGAGCTTCGATTGCGCCTGAGTCGGCAGCGACAACCTGCTCCCCTTCAGCTGCGACCAGCGACTTCTTCAGCATCCCTGAGTTGGGCTTGCGCGGGTCGACGCGGCCCAGGTTCTGGAAGTTCCGGCGATCGCCGCCAGCCCAGCGGTAGGTGTGAGCCTTGGCGTAATTCAGGTAGACGCGCATCGGCGCGCCGCCCGCGCCCATCTTGAGGAACCGCTGCGTGCGGGTCTCGTTGATGGTCGACTTGACCGCGATGCGCGCCTCCGCCAGCCAGCGGACCTCATCGCGCTGGTGCTCGAGCAACTCCTGCATGCCGGGATCGCTCTTGGCGAACGCGTAGATCCACTTCTTCGTCTTGGGCGACAGCTTCATCGGCGCCTCGACGCCCAGTTCCGCGAAGGCCTTCGCCAGCGTCTCGTTGGAGCCGATCGCCTTGCGGTC